>ENA-ORBV01013558-ORBV01013558.1-microbial-mat-metagenome-genome-assembly--contig:-NODE-13558-length-12365-cov-6.059733_pt1 | contig 12365 bp, 8 predicted proteins | sample MGYA00237777_ERZ505514 | MGnify/ENA primary metagenome ERZ505514 (study PRJEB26160, sample SAMN06269048) | microbial mat metagenome | isolation source: Oligotrophic lake microbial mat | place... | reverse complement strand
AATAACACCAACGGTGTCGATCGGCAGCAGAGTGGAGAGAGGGAGTGGCACTACCAACAACACCACCACCACCACCACCACCAACAACAACAACAACAACAACAACAACAACAACAACAGACGGCGTTGTCAAAGCCAAGAGTGTAACAGCAACAAAGGATTTCAAAAGACCATTGAATTTCCACACGCAAGAAATTAACTGCAATGGTAGAACTTTGGTCTACGAAACACCAACAAATTACGAGCTGGCAATTTCGAACAAGGTCCGAAGATTAGAAAACCGTTCCGACATTCTTAAGGCAGTGCGAGACCGAATGCAATCATGTTCATTCTCGCGTGGATCTGTCATTTCCCAAGCTACAATGGCAGTGGCAATGGCATCAGTGCCGGCGCTTGCTTTCTCCGCAGCACAACACACATTCCCCATGTTCTTGCATGCCTTTTTCTGCGACAAGGGGTTGTTTAAACCAAATCTTTTTAACAAGCCATTCGAAATCAATGCCTTCTGTGCATCCTTCCCATCTGATTGGTCTTTCCGCAAAATGTGCATGCACCAAGCAGCAAGAGACACAATGCAATTAGGAGACACCCTCAGCGGCAAGAAGACACACATTGCATGCGACAAGGGAAACAAGAAAGGTGTTGGTCATTTTGTTAAGCATCTCTCATGGTGGGACCCAAGGCAACAAGATGCAAATGGTTTGCTTCGCGCACAAACACAATTACTCGACATTGATGCATCCAGAGGAACGTCCGTGTTGTGTGCCGAAGCCATCAAAGCTTCCATGAACAAACTGAAGCTGAATGATGATGATGACACTCACAAGCTGTATGGACAGTGCACCGACAGTGGTGGCGGTGGAGCACTCGATAGCCTAGCTGATGAGATGCGAGAACTTGGGCTCTTGTCGATGCATAACCACCTCGTAGCCAACTGCACCATCCATGCTCTACAGCTACAACTCCGAAATGCAGTGCATGCTACATTTGGCGCTGGAGGTCTAGACAAGGTCAATGCAATGCAGTTGCTTCATTCCGTGTGTGCCTTACAAGAGTCGTTGGATCTCGAAGAATGGAGATGCATGCTGTGCAAGTCAAGTTTGCATGTGAACGAATGCGATCCCACAGCAGCTGCTCCGGAGGCCAATGCTACAGCAACAAGAAAGGAACAAGCCCAAGCGAGTCACAAGGCCCAATTTGAATTAGAGTTTGCTAAGGTGCATGCCTTTCACTCGAAATTCAAAACGGATGTTGTCGATCCAGATGCCAACTACCATGGCACTATGCTGGAAAAGATGTCACAACCTATCTTGACAAGATGGTGGACCGTTGGCCATGGCGCATCAAAAGTGTTTGATTGTTATTTGATTTGCTTTCATTCTTGTCAGCTCATTATCAACATCTGTGGCTCTGAGTCGTCACCGCATAAGATTGCCTCTACACTCTACTCCATGATGAAGGACCCAGAAACGTTTATCGACTTGACTCTCATTCGCTGTTTCAACAAGGCCTATCTGCACCCACACCTCATGTGGCTTCAAGAGAGCAATGACCTCACTGGCGCACTTGGGTTTCAGTCTCATCAGATTGTCATTCGACATCACCTTATGAAGTGCGATCTGTGTCACATCATGGGTGGCATGCCCGAGCACACCGAAGCAGTCAAGAATTGCAGCACAAACTCGCCAGAAGAGACGCAACGACACTTCAAAAAGCTTTCAATCTTCATGAAGGAAGCATTCGACATGTTGGAGAAACATTTCAAGCGTTGGCTTGGTCCAGCTCTGTTACCAGCTGCTTTGTTGTCAGAAGAACCACTCGCAAGAGTTGTTGCTTCCGCAATGTGTGGTGCTGAGTTTCCACATTTTGAGAACTCTCACACCGTGTCAAATCAAGTTCGAATCAGTGGTAGGATTCACTTCCGATCTCTTGTTCACAAGAGAAGAATTTGTTTGATGCTGTTTGACAAGTTCCTCCGTGAAAGGCTAGAAGACGGCGTCGAGTGTGATCAACAAGCACGTGTTGCAGCCAAGATGATTGTCGACAAGGTAGAGATGAGGTCATTTGATTACGAAGGTCCAAACGGTGCAGTCCGGCTCCACATGCATGAAACACATCTTCCTCTAGCATCACAGACCCAGTTTGTAGAGTCTGGTGTCAAAGAGGCAAAGTGTGTTTCCAGCACAGATCGTTCCGAGGAGCTCCGCACGGCTTTAGCAATCATTCGTTCCGCAAGTCCACTTGGCAAATCCAAGATTGATGAAGACACAAGCTACAACTCAAGCAAGACAATGTCACTCATCCGTTCCGCTCTGTCAAGATCCCAACCACATGAGCATTGGAGCAGGAATCAAATTGACAATGCATGCGATGCCAGATTCAATACTACATTGTACTCCATGACTCAAGGACATTACAAGGAGGACCGAGTGGACGCGAAGAAATCAAAGGTTGATCAACAAGGACCTGTGTTTAAGAAACAGAATGTCACTCAAACGACGCATGTTCCACAGCACCAAACTCCAGCGGTAACAGGTCTGATTCTGTATGGAAAGCTCTATGCCAAAGTCAATGGACACATGGATGACCTCAAGACAGAACTTCTTCATCGCGGCAAAACTCCCCAAGACGTCGACCAATGGAAGATTAAAAAGAGGAAGGATGAACTGAAGCTTCTTGAGGTAAAGCGATTGGAGGATGAAGGTGTTCCTCGTCCGCAGGCCGAAGATCTTGTCAAGAAACACTTTAAAAAGTTGTCGACAGCACCATTCAAGTTGACAGAAGACTGATCGAGTGAGCATGTTGTTGTTGTTTGTCGTCAATGTTGAAGTGTTTCCATAACTAACCGAAAATTCTCCATCTCAATTACACAGCCTCACTAATGGAGCAGCCACAATGGCCAACAGGCCGTCGCTTGCTTTTATTCTTGATCATTGCATACTAATCTATATATCAAAAATGTATGATTGCAAAAAAATCCTCGTGTTATTTGTGCTTGTTATTTGTTTTCTTGTAGCGCGGGACTCTCAGTCACGGGCAAGTGATGATATGCACGTGTGGCTCGCGCACTACACTATCCACACTTACTCCGAGTAAAGTGTAGTTGCCAAGCTAGTTGCTAATGAACGGGACCTTCCATGATTTTAACGGTTTTACTAGCCCTGTGACACTTTTTGGAAGTAGTGACACTTGGATACCTTAGAAACAATGAAGTTGTTCGATTCTTGGCTAAAATCAGGAATTTCCTGGAACCAGGAATTTTCCTGGAACCATTAAAGTTCCTGATTCCGTAAAATACAGTGTAGTTTTGCTAGCTAAATATCCTGGAACCAGGATTTTTCCTGGAATCAGGATTTATTCTGTTAACAGCAAAATTCCTGATTCCATCAAGAGCAGCACAAATGAACAACTTCAATGCTTTGAAGTCCATAATTATAACCATTAAACAGCACAGCCAACCACATGCATAACGCTTTAATTCAATTCACAGTAGTTACGAAGTAAGCGACATCTTCAAGCTTATCTTCTTGATTGTCAGAAATACCGGTTGCCGCTTCTCGATTCTCAGAAACGCAGTGGGTGGTAATTACGCTTTTTCTGTTTGTAGAAGGGTTACAGCCTACTATCTGGTTAGGGTTACATTAGAAATCCCACTTTTGACACACATCCTAGCTAGGCCCTGGATGTCTTCCTTCAAATAATGCTCTAGCTACTAGGTACAGTAACAATGGTTGCAGACCCAAGAGCCTTGCAAAGTTTGCCTTTTGTGGAATCATCGACTCAAATGTGGCACATCCTCTCTTCTTCTACAAACATCCTGGGAATCCTGAAGCTATTCTTAGCTATGCCGTGCCATCTCATGACAAGTGAAGCCCACCAAGTGAACTGAATGTTTCATAAGGCTGACACACAGCAGATTGGACTAAACTTGTGGGATTCACAGTTTGTCAAGATAATAGTTGAGTATGCAATATTATATAGTTACTCTAGGAAGTTTATGTATTGGTTGCCTTCACCTTCACAAAGATCCCTATTACTAAAAAGGTGCTGGCTTTTATCTCTAAGTCTAATGATGTAATCAAATGATCCAAAGAAACGCTCTGACGCCAACTTGACGGACCCCGTCTATAATTACTTTACATGAGATACTGCATGCTGACATTAGAAGCGAACGAGCCACTGTGGCGGAAGGCATAGATGCCCGGGTTGACAATTGATTTTTCTCACTCATCAACGGTGCTCAACAATCGATACAAAAGTAATAGACACCATGATGCGCACCGGCAATCTGCAGCCATCGACAGCCAACAAGCATAACCTTGTTCGTTGCAACATGGAATGAAAGGCCCGTCAGGTGTACACCACTCATTTCTAGGCTCCAAATGAGCAGTTTCAGCTTCTTACTTCTCAGCCACAAATGGGCCATCAGGATTTGGGACCCCAGGGCGGTCCCCAGTGGGAATTGACTTTGGTCGAAATCAAATGGTCCAGCCTTAGGGCCGCGCGCGTGGTTGGCTGAGCCAGATAGGTCATCACTGTTACAGGACGACACCTGCACTCAACCATTGCAATATTGTAGGATATCATCATATGCGCCTAGTCCTCACTCATCTTCCTCATTCGTCTTCAAAGAATTCACTAAATATAAACGTACCAACCCAATGGTACTGCTCGCGTGTGCCCATGGTTCCTCGATATCGTTTGACCGCAATGATTCCTTCCTTGCAAAAGATGATCCCGTTCGGTCCTCGGATGAGGGCATCAGATCGTAGTGGATATGTTTGCTTCAGTTCATTCAATCGGAGTCCCAAATTGATGCGACGTTCAACCAAAATTGTGGACTGTCGCAAGGATAGTGCCTTTTGAAAAAAATTGGTCGACGTCCGTTCCAATTCAGCCAGCTCCTTATCAGCCTCTTGGAGAGCCTTTTCTGCTTCTTGTAGTCGTTGTTTGGCCCGCTCTATGGACGGCAAGTTTTCAGTCCAGCAAGACGACATGAAGTAGATTCGTTCGGCAGGCAATTCCACATCATTGCGTTTAGCACCGCCCGGAAAATCCAAAAAGAAACGAAATTTATATTGTTGAGCTTCTAGTTGTTCCACTTCACAGCCATAGGCACCTGGGGTGACCTTGATAATTTCTTGACCATTGCGACCCACAAAGGAGGGTTCATTTAACGGCTCTACTGCCCGAAAAGAAGGCCTTCCGGAACCCAGCAACCGTTCTTTGTTCATTCCAGAGTCGGCACAATCCTCCTTGCAGAATTCCACTTCCAGTAGGAAGCCCAACTTGGCTCCCGAGGCAGCCCACTCGGGAGGCATGGCTGTGCCAGGAATTCGACCCACTGAAACCTGAAGGGCGGCCTGAACACTTTCCAACCGACTCAGAAGAACGGCTTTGCTCGCAAGGGCGTGGGTTGTTGGCAGCGGAGTCAAGGCGATGGTTATCCATGCCAGGAATGGAGGCAACCAAAAATGGACATCATACTTCCTTTTTCTCATTCTCGTCTGCTGAGCCTTACTACTACCAGCTATAGTAGTATTATCCGTGTTCCAAGCTAATAATGCACACAAAGGTGATAGCTCCCAAAGTAATTGTATGCATGAAGTGCTTGCTGGTGATCATCGATCGCCAGCGCTTTCGAAAATTAATGTTAACAGTGGTCTTTTCACTGACCACAATACCTCGCATGCAAGTGGTAGACTTCACGACGACGTACTAGTCTAGCTAGTAGTAGTTAGCTACTGCAGTCATCGTATCTTTTGGTTCTCGGGACGAATGTGCGACTACAAAAGAGTATTATTTTGTTCCACCCGGCCAAGAATTGTTTCGTCCGTAATTCGACCGTCACATACGTACGCGTAAAGGGTTCTCACTCGTACTGTGGTGTGGGAAGCTTTGGATCTTATCCTTCAGGTTTTGCTGCGCTAGGGTGTATCGTTATCCACGGATGGATCCATGGTGTCAAACAACAGTGGTTACCTCGCTCGTGCGTTAGCAGTAGTTTTGTGGGGTCGTCGGGTTACTAGCCGTTTAGCTCTGTCGCTGGGCACGCCATGGTCGACTTGTCGACATCATGCATGGTGCCGACTTGGTAGGTTACTACTACTACCGAGAACACTTTCCACCAGGCTTGTTTGGTTGATATATCACTCCTTTACAATCATACTTAATAATCAATCATCATGAAGACTTCAATTGCACTAGTCCTTCTTTCGGCATTGTCCGCCTCGGCCTTCGTACCCGTCCACAAACCCGTGCACCGAGCAACAGAGCTTTACGGAAAGGCAAAGCCCGCCAAGAGCAAGGAAGAGGATCTTGAATTGACACGAAAAGTAATTGCTGCTGCCATGGGTGGTGATGCACCAGCTGCTCCCAAAGAAGAAGAAAAGAGTGAGGAGAAGGAAGAATAAATTTGTTGTTGATCCAAAGAAACAAAAACAAGCGCAGGATACGAAGACGTATGTTTCTTGGTGTTGTGTGCATGTTGGACCAGCAAAACCTACAATGACCTGATTACTAAGCAGCAGCAGATTTTTTCTCTTCGTTGCGAGGTAATTTGTTGGGGAGGTTGGATGGTAGGCATTCGCAAGATAGCATGGAAGAATAGAAGGAGGTATCATGAATCTGCTCAAGTTACTTTAGTGCCAAGTTTATGCAACATTCCACATGAGTGAATCCATTCCATATATATTGTGCGACGTTTGTAGAACCATTCGAGAGTAGGTGTGTGGTAGATGTTTCGTTTGTGTTCCTTTTGAAGGGTTCCTTTTATCGGAGTTTAGGCGAGGTATCACCGTACTTGGTACAAGAGCAGAATCAATTCTTAGCTTGAGCCGAGCAACTCCGCTCCGCTTTTTCCATCCGTGATGGGCGGTACAAGTAGAAGCCACCATGAGTCTTAGTGGCACTTCCGTCTTCGCTTGGGCATCTCGTACGGCTTTCATTGAGGCTGATCACTAATTTTTCTGGCCTGGTAGATTTTATTCCAGCATTTCTAGCTAGCATTTCGCCAATCCTTTCTTCTCTAGGTCCTAACATCTGGAGAAGCTTTCCTGGCCGCCCTTCAGTTACATCCATCAATGCCCCCAAAAAGGCAAGTTCGCTCCATTGGCCATTGCATCATCTTTTTCTAAAGCCATGTGGCGGCCATCCTATGGCTGTAGACCACTGTAGCTGCTTGCTAGTTAGCTGTCCTCGTTCATGTGTGCGTCAGGCATTTCAATCAAACTCATGCACTTTGTAAACTGAAATACCTGATTCCCCCTGCGCCGCCCTCCATTCACCAATACAACTACTGCACCAGTTTGTGCGTTTCCTTATGAGAGAATAGACATAATGGTTGATACTTATACCTGTGCTGATACTGTACTGTAGAACCTCCTCCTACTACTTACTGCTGCTAGGTCATCATCATGTTCAATGCGCCATACTGTAATCAGTGTAATGTTTGCTTCAGTAATAATTAACATTATAAGCTCGTTAGAGCTCCATGGCAGGTTGTACCCATGCAAATTCTTCTCGATAAACTCCTAGCTGTGGAGTCACTGTGGTAGTGTCCTCATTGCCGCTACAACTTTTGGTACATGTGTAAATGGCAACCACACCCCAATCCACTGTATTCGAATCTTCTTGAATCAATTCTTGCTTCATGACTTTCATGGCATTCGCCTTGGCATCAACCAAGGACGGTGGTATCTGGGAGGGATCCACAGTTGAAATAATGGTTTCAGCGGTCATGATGGCTTGCTTGGCCGATTCCTTCTTGTCATTGTTTGTGCTGTTGTTGTTTCCTGGTGACGACGACGATGCCTTCCGATTGGCATGTAAAAAGTTGAGCATTTGTGGCATGAGTTGAAATTCAAATGCCCGTGGCGCATGACAATACGGACAGGGAGGAATATCCTTGGGTTGGTGATCCGACCGTATCCACAGGGGTTGACTAGCATCGTCTTTGGTGTCAGTCTTCTTTCTTTCGTCGTCATCATTGTCTTGTTGCGGAGGTACATCATATTGGTTTCTCCAATCCATGGTATATCGCAAACATTGCTCTGGTACTTTCCGACTTGTAATCCTTTTATAAAAGGCATCGGTGACAGGATCTTTTTTGTTGGATTTGTTGGTCCCGCCCGTTACCATTTCATTGAGATCTTCTTGTTCCAAATCTTGATCACTATCCTCATCGTCATCATTGTTGTCGTTGTTCTCATCCACCTGTACCGAGTAATTGTTGGGCGACGCCGGAATCATGGCAGGCCGGGCTTCAATTTCATCATCGTCTTCATCATCGTCGTCGTCGTCGCTATCACCATCCTTATCTGCGTACCCTCCTGGAGGTGGTTCTTCATCGACCACAAGCTCGGATTCGGTATAAACCGAAGGTAAATACATGCTCTTCTGCTTAGTATTATTGATACTGGAATTGGTTGGCTTAATTTCTTTCTTCGAGTCATACTCGATTAGAGCACCTGTTTCGTCTTCTTTTTCTTGTTCCTGGTGTGGATTGGAGGCACAAGTGCTGTTGGTCGTAGTCACAGCATCCCCTAATGCACCATATCGTTTGTATTCTCTCTGATGTACTTTGCCACAAAACCATTCTTGTTGTACAGGGCATTTTCCTTTGGCCCGAAATCCACAAACTTTGCACAAAGGAACATTGTGTGTCTCCGGCAAGTGTTTGTTCCACGTCTTTTTACAAATCTGTTCCAATTCGGTTGTGGAAGTAGCTGGTTGATTGGGATAAAATGGATTTTGTTCGGGCAATTGCGCTCGCAAGACTCGAATGCCTTTGCCTACTACTGTGGCATTCGCCGAACGACAACATTTGGGACACGCAAAGACATAAAAGGATCGATGAAAGGCTGTAGGAATATTATCGAGGGGAACATAGAGTTGACACACAAATTGCAATGGCTTTTTGGTTGACTCGTCGGCACTCGTCGCAGAACACTCGTCGCACGTCAAAGCCAGTGCCTCTGGAATGGCGCGAGGTTGCAACCAGCTCGGACGACCACCTAAAATTCCACCATCCCAATCTTTCCACCAACACGGCGACCGATGACCCACAATCATGGCTGCTGCCGACGAAGAAGTTGTGGGCGTAGTTGTTGTTTCTTCAGGAGCATCTTTTTCTTCGACAACCAAAGGCTCGGAAAATCCCAATTGAATCCGGGATGTTTCTCCTCCTTCTTCTCGCGAGTCGTCGTCATCGTCATCGTCGTCATTGTCATTTGAAATTTCTTTGATTTCCACCATGATTGCGCTCGATGTTTGTTTAACTTAGTTTTTGTTAGTATCAGCCAGCCAGTGTGTAGCATTGAGAAGTAATAATAATAATGTTGTAGTGTCAAAGGATGGGTATCGTAATTCTTAAAAAAAGCTATTGGTTATTAAATTTTGTTGTCGTTCGTCGTTACGTTACGTGGGAGAAAACAAAAATGATAACTCGTGATTCAAATTGGTGGCAAACAGACCACGATCGACGGCCGAATGACGGACATGTTCGTTTCTGCTCGCTTTTTCGAATAGATCTCGAAGAACCATCATGCCGGGCAGGCTGGCGTCCATGTACGAAGATGGTACCAGGTACTAGCTACTACTACTAGCTAGCTACTAGAGTAGTACTCATTTCGCCGATGATTCATTCATTCATCGACTTCCTCTTGTTGTTTCACCAGAATATGTGACGATCCATCAGGTTGATGGGTGGAACCAAACCAAACAACTTACTGGATGAATGAAGTGATTCAATGAATCAGTATTGAGAATCAGCGTGCTAAACTTCAAAGGAGACTCTCTATTGCGTACGAGCTTATCTACGGGAGTGTAGGAAATCATATTGAAAAAAAAAAAGAGTTGTTCGTCACAATACGTAATAATGTCCACCATGAGAATGGCAGCACCCGCTCAAACGAGAAGGCACCAAAAGCCAATAGCAATCACGGCTATGGCGTGTGCTTTCATGATCATGTTAGCACTGCGCACCGACACGGCTGTCATGGCGTTCAAGGTTTCTCCTGATGGCGTCTCGGCAAGACGAATCAATCCTGCATTTCCATTGACAATGGTTGCCAAAGAGCCTCCAGCTGTTGTTGCAACTGCCAAAGAAAAGACGATGCGTGAGCTCGAACCTCATGCCCCGGATGTAGCTCCTTCGGAAGAGCAGATGCAGCAATTGCCGCAGCTGCAGTGGCAATTAAATGATGAGGGTAGTGCTGTACCGCAGTCGTCGTCCACCACCACCACAACAACTTTGAAGCAGAACAAGAAAGATGCGAGTCCCAAAACGAAGAAGACGCAAGAAATCGTCATGTCGCGCATGTCCTTTGCACCGCCGGCTGTGCAAAAACGGCACGATGACCTCATTGAAGAGCTGTGGGCACAAGAACAAGTCGTCAACAAATTACGATACAATGTTTCGAAATTGACACGAACCTTGGATGATACCATGGCGGCGTGGCAAAAGGAGGAAGAAAAGGTGGCAGAAGAAAAAATACCTTTACTAGAAAAATTGGAAAAATTTACACAAGATTTGTTTCAATTGCAAACGCCCGAACAAAAAGACCAACAACAACATACTGCCCTGGTCCAAAATTATACGGCCACACAAAAAGTTCTCGAACAACAAGTGACCCAATTGCAAGATACAATCGTCACCACTCGCAATCAAATGCGAACGGAACAAAATCGATTTGAACGTCTCTCGCAAATGTTGGAAGAAGTCGAGGGCACTTTGGAATGGGAAACCCAAGAATTCGAATTGGAACAAGCCGACTTGGTGGAAGCCTTGGACAACGAAAAAACGCAACTTGCCAATCTCACGAAAGGATTTGATCAAGAGTCACAAACGTGGGACCAAGAATGCGCCACGCTACGCTCCAATATCAAGGCTCAAAAAGAAGCCTTTGACAAATTGCAATTGCAAACCATCAAACAGGGCCGTCAAGATCATTTGCAACAAAGCATGGCCCTGCAACGATCCATTGAAGCGCAAGAACTAGCGACACAAGTCGTCAGCAAGGAATTGGCGGCAGTGCATTCCAATCAGAGTCTGGCGTTGACCTTATTACAAATCAATCTGACGGTATGTGAAGAGGACTATCAAAGCCTTCAACAACAATTGCAGGAAGAAACGACAGCATTTTTGAAACTCGAGACGGAATTGGAAGAAAACTTGGCAGCGGCGACCAAGGAACGAGAGTCGTTGACCGCGCAATTACAGGAACAACAAACCGAATGGACCAAGGAACAAGAAGTCTTCCAACAGCGACTCGTGGCGGAACAAGAACGCATCGATCTTCTTCAACAGCAGCTCGCGACCGAACAACAACAGCGACTCGAACGACGCGAGGAGTGGAACGTACAACAAGAAGGACATGCTGAACAGCGTCGTAGAATTGCCAGTCGTATGCATGGTCGATTCGCACATTTGCGATCTGTCTTGCATGAAAAATGGCAATCTGCCAAACATCAAGGACGGCACACGAAGCATGCCTTGACGGAACTGTACGAATTGAACTTGGACCAGACTCAGTTAGCCTTGACGTCGCTCCAAGAAAGTCTGGACATGTCACGTGCCTCAGAACGTGCGGTGAAACTGTTTTTGCAAGACGAATCGACGTACAATATGGAAGAAACGAAACGCATCATTGATAGAGGATATACGAATCTATTGGAACGAACACAAGAGGACATTGATACCTTGCAAAAACGAGAACGTTCCTTAGAACACGATTTAGCAGAGCAAGATCAAGCTGTGAACCAAATGGAGGGTTCCTTGCGCGCCATTGCACGCTCTTGTTGGCAGTTGACGCGACAACGTGCCCGAAGAGCTCGACAGCGAGTGAAAAAAGTATTGCTGCGGCGGTGAATTGTGTAAACTAAAATGTGTATGATGTAATGATTGTAGAGAAGCATGTTGTCTGTCTTGTATATGGGTTAACCAATTTTACCCGCGACAACAAGAAAAGACAAGGATCAGCATCGTTGCTTTCCAAGTTACGAAAACATCAACTTAGATGATAACTACTGAAATCTTTGAAGATGTTTAAGTGCAATAATGAATAAATCTCTATTTACTTTATGTGTACGTTTTGATGTCTGTGCTTATGTCAAGACTTGGGGCTGGCTCGGGCTGTGACTGCCGATCAGTGATGAATATGCACAATAGAAGTTGAAATGTGTGAAGCATAATTTGCTGCTGTCTTTTACCTGTGAATAGAAGGCTCGATCCGGAACTCCTTCTTGGCATCTAGGACGAATCACATGAATTCCTACGAGCCATCGGATGCTCCCTGTACCTGTCTCTTATACACATCTGACGCTGCCGACGAATAGAGAGGTGTAGATCTCGGTGGTCGCCGTAT
>ENA-ORBV01013557-ORBV01013557.1-microbial-mat-metagenome-genome-assembly--contig:-NODE-13557-length-12366-cov-4.191228_pt1 | contig 12366 bp, 9 predicted proteins | sample MGYA00237777_ERZ505514 | MGnify/ENA primary metagenome ERZ505514 (study PRJEB26160, sample SAMN06269048) | microbial mat metagenome | isolation source: Oligotrophic lake microbial mat | place... | reverse complement strand
GATACCACGGTCGCGATCGGCGGTGAATACGGCCCCACCGGTGGCAAGATCGCTGGCATCCGTGGGCGACAATAACAATGGTGTGCCGGGGCGCAGCGACCAGCCGCGATCTGTGGCTAGGGCTCCAAAATCCCCGTTCCCACCGCTGGTGGTGCCCGTGAATCCAGCGCTCCCATCGGCAAACTCATTGGGTGGAGGCAGGTCCTTCAACGGGGTGAAGGGCATGCCGTAGGTCCGCTTTGGGAAGTACGGGACGACGGGGGCTGGATTTCCCCCAAGTTCGAAGGTGGCGGGGAGAGTGTCGGTGGTGACGCCGCGCAGCCGTCGTCCTTCCGAGCCGGCTGGCGCGTCGGGGTCGTCGTACATGCTCCAGTAGTCGAGTTCGTCCATAGCGTAGATGAAGCCGGCGCGCAGCAGGCGGTTCTCCAGCGCTAGGCGGTCGGCCGCGCGAATGGTCTGGCTGGCGCTGCGGATGGCGGCATAGGCGGTGATCACCACGAACATGCCGACGCCAAGGGCGATGGTCACCTCGATGAGGGTGAACGCCTTGCGGGACTCTGGCATTGGTCGGAAGGGCCAGCTCATCGCAGGGTGAATCCCAGGCGGGGATCGTAGTAGTTCAGTCGGCCAACCTCAACGGCGCGCAGGCGCATGCTGGCTGACAGCGGACCGCGGTCGAGTCGGGCGTTGCCGTTGCGGTCGGCGCCGTAGAGGCCGCTGAAAACGCGGCGTGGATGGTCGGTGGGCAGGGGAACGCCATCCAGCGCGGCGATGCCAGGGTCGTGGCCGAGGTCGACGCGGCGCCACACGTCGTCCCAGCCGATTGCGTTGCGGTAGACGTAGGCGGAGCTTTCGGTCTGGTTGACGTCGAACTGGCCATCTGGTCCGGCGGTGTGGTATAGGATGGCGGTGCCGGTCGGGGTGGTGCTCTGGTCGAGGACAAAGAGGCGATTCTTTTCAGGGTTGCGCATGAACGGCATATTCACGTCGAAATAGGCGATGTTGGCCATGCGGCTACTCAGGCCCGCAGTCGGGTTACCAACATTGGCGCCCTTTTCGACGGCATAGTCGTAATTCCAGCGCGGATAGCGTGCCGCATCCAGCGGCGCAGAGGCTGCGGTTTCGAAATCCTGCCACGCCGTCCAGTCGACGGTGAAGAAGACCATTTGCCGGCAGCGCTCGCTGGGATCGAAGGGCAGAGCGAGGTTGAAGTGCGACTCGTCGCCCTTGATTGTCCCATAGGTGGCATCTTGCTTAGTCGGCGTCGCCGCCGCCCCGGCGCTGGTACTATAGAGCGATCGGGGCTCACGCAGCGGCGTGGTGGGGTCGTTCGCCGGCATCGGGCAGTCGCCTTCGGTATAAACCCGGTTCCAACCCTGGTTGGTGATCGGCCGTGCGGCGATCGGCCTCCACTGCCTGGCGGTGGTCTGGGCAACGACACTGGCCTCCGGGGTACCCTTGATCACGCCGTAGAGCAGGTCGTCGGAGCAGATGTCCCATTGGATCAGCGGATGATCGGTGAACAGTTGGCGCTCGAATGGCCGCGGCTCGCTCCAATCGTAGGGGTTGGCGGCGGCATAGGCCATCACCGAGCCAAGGCAGGCTTCGTGCCAGTTGGCGATCATGGCAGCGGTAACGAAAAGCTGGCCATCGCACGCCGAGGGCGAACGGATCAGCATGGGGTGGCCGGCAGGGGCGCCGGGCATTGTCCCCCGAAGAAAGGGGTTGGACGTCGGGCCGACGGGTCCGATCACCGCCATGATGTCTTCGAGGACGATGCTCGGCGGTAAGGGCCACACCCGGCCCAGCCCGGGACTGGCGGCCGGGTCGTCGTCGCCCGGCAGTGGGATCCCGGCACGCAGTCCGTCATGCGCCGGTCGGGCTTCAGCGGTTGGCGTAGAGTCGGGGCCAGAGGCTGCCCAGTCCCAGAAGCGATTCCACGGGAATGTACGCGCTGCGCGTGCGGGTTCGGGATCGAGAGGGTACCACTTCGTCATGCACGCGCCAGCAAAGGCGAGGAAGCGCAGGGCGCGGACCTTGAGCGGATCCTGGGCACAGGCAGCGATGTCGGCCGCGCTCGCCTGACCGTTCAGCACCGACGCGGGCAGTCCCTTCCGCCAGCCATACCACAGAGCGAGCATCAGCTGGCTCTTGGCCTGCAGCCAGCCCTCAGCCGGCAAGTAGTTGTTGAACGACGCGCCGGGGTCGTCCGGCAGCCAACTCCTGCCGGTGTAATTGCCGGTACCAGAGCCATTGGATCCATCGTAGTCGAAGGCACCGGTCCCAGTCTTGGCGAGATTCGTGACGTACAGAACATACGCGTCGTTGTCGCCCCAAAAGGTGAACTCTTCGATGCTGAATCGTTCGTCGCCGAAACCGTAGTTCCAGCCGGGAGGCGTCTTCCAATACGTCGGCGGCGACGGGTACGCAGCGTAGTACGGCCAGTCCTTCCACGGGTAGTGTTGGATGGCGTTCTGCTGGGCATAGCCCTGCACTGCAACGACCAGGCGAATGGATTCGCTGGGTGGTCGCGGGTTCAGCGGTCCGTCGAGGGACAGCGGGTTGGCACTGCTGGGATTGCTGATGTAGAGCTGGCCGCCCTGGTCGAGGATACGGCGGATTTCATCGTCAGCACAGTCGATACGGTAGGCCAATTCGCGAGGCATCGGCACCAGCGATCCGCGGTGGATAGCGGCCCGGATCTCCAGGTCTGGATCTAATGCTCGGCGTCCGCCGGGCGTGTCCCACGGCTGCGCCGATTCGAAGGTGAACGCTCGGCGCGAGTCGTAGCTGTTGCTACCCCCGTCGGTTGGGCCGCTGTTGGACGCCGGTTCGCCGAGCAGGCGGTCGACCAGCTCGAGGCCTTTGGCAGCGGCGTACAGCTGGAAGCGGCTGCGCTCCTGTACGCGCAGCGCAGCCGGCAGTGCCATCACCAGCACGATAACCGCGATCGACAGCAGGCTCATCGACAGCACCACTTCGATCAGCGATAGGGCATGGCGGTGGCGTATCACTGGATCTCGCTGATGGCCAGCAGGCCGGATGTGTATTGGGTCACCGCATACCCGAACTGGGCACCACGGGTACGCAGGTGCAGGGCCGTGCACACCGGGCTGGCCGGAATCTCCGGTCGGGTGCCTTCGAAGAGTCTGAGCGAGTACCAGTCGGAGCCCAGTGTGGTCACCGACGCCTTGGCCGCAGCGCCGGGGTCGCCGACGCTGATTGCCGTCTGTACCGCCGGGCTGGCAATTGGCCGACCGTTGCCGTAGGCGAAGAACCAGGCGATGCGGCCGGCCGACGGCATGATGTCGACCTCTACAGAACTGGGCAGCGTGACGCGTAGAGCCGGTGCGTCGTCGGTGCCGTCGCCGTCGCGATCGACCAGCAATTCGTCGGTGGCGCTGATGCCGTGCAGCAGGGTGATGTAGGGGGCCCCGGAGTCGGTCACCAGGGCGACGCCGTAGTGCGCCGCGTTGGCCAATGGACCCAGTGGCGGCGTCTTGGCGCGGGCCAGACGCTGGGCCTCGGCGATGACTGTCGCCATCTTAGTGGTCGCCGTGCCGAGGGCCGCCCGCCGGGTTGCCGAAACGATGCCGGGTACCGAAGCGGCAGCGAGTCCGACCATGATCGAAATGACCACGACCAGTTCTATGAGGGTGAAAGCGTGTCGGCGGGCATGCACGGGGCCCATCTTGTACAAAGGGCGATCTCTGCCAATCCCTGAACGGTCATCGTCGGACCTCGGTGCACCGTGCGCGGCAGGACAGACAATGGATCGCTGGGTAGACATGGCTGGCTGTCAGGAAGTGTGGCCATAAAGCTAGTGATAATGCGCATGACCGCTAAATCATTCGCGGTGTATCACACGCCTGGGCGTGACTCGCCCGAGGTGATCGTCTTGCCATGCGTAGGTGAAAACCGAATCTACGGCAATGCCGATCACCATCTGGGATATCGTCGAAGCCACCGGTCTCAGTCAGCCTGCGGTCTCGCAGATCCTCAACGGCAAGGGTCGTTTCCGACCCGAAACGCGCGATCGAGTGCTGGTGGCAGCCAAGAAGCTGGGCTGGAAACCCAACGCCAGCGCCCGGGCCATGGCGGCTGGCAAGTTCAACGCCGTCGCCCTGGTCCTGTCCGACCGGCCGGCCACCTCGATGATGGCCGATGGGCTGATGGAGTCGATCGACGAAGCGCTGATCCGGCAAAACAACCACTTGGTTATCGCCCGCCTGCCTGACGAGCGCCTGACCGATGCCGAACAAGCGCCCAAGCTGCTCAGCCACATGATGGTCGATGGTCTGCTGGTGAACTACAACGCCGACATCCCCGTCGGCTTCCGTGACATCGTCGCCTCGACCGGATTGCCGGCGGTGTGGATCAACTCGCAGCAGCCGTCGGCCAGCGTCTATCCCGATGACCGCGCTGGCGCCGCTGAGGCGGTCCGCCGGCTGGTGGCGCAGGGCCACACGCGCATCGGCTTCCTCGACTACAACAAGGGCGAAGATGACATCTTCCACCATTATAGCTTCGGCGAGCGCCGGGCAGGCTATCACGATGCCATGCGGGCGGCGGGACTGCAGCCGCGCGTGCTCAGCCGCAATGGTGGCATTGACCCTGGCGAGCGCTTCGCGTTCACCCGCGCCTGGATGCAGGCCAAAGACCGGCCGACCGCGGTGCTGTGCTATAACGATGAACTAGTCGGCACCATGCATGTGACGGCCACGGCGCTGGGGCTCGAACTGCCACGCGACCTGTCGATCGTGGTCTTCGCAGCCAAGGCCGTGCTGTCTGTCGATATGCCTGTCGACCACCTGCTGATCGACAGCCAGGCGGTCGGTTCGGCGGCTGTCGCCATGCTGGCAGCGATGATTGCCGAGCACGGCGATCAGCCGAGCCGGCCGATCGCCATGCCCTACGTCGCCGCCGGCAGCACGGCCCCGCCACGGAACTGAGCTGCTGGCGGCGGCGCGTTGTCCGGCTACGTGTCGATGATCAACGGCACCGAGTAGCCGGTCTGAGCGGATATCACTGATCGTACCGTTCAGAGCTTTGCCAGGTTCGCCAGACGCTGCTGTGAGGCCACATGAGGGTGCAGGCGGTGTCTGCCCAACACCGTCGCCGCATTGTGCGTCGTCGAATCCCGTCACGGTGCACGTCATCGTGCAGACCTACGCCGTCATCGACTTCGAGACCACCGGGCTTGGCCCACCAGCCGACCGCATCATCGAAGTTGGGGTGGTCCTGGTCCGTGACGATGAGATTGTCGGTACGTTCAGCGAATTGATGGATCCCGGTTTTCGCATTCCTGCATTCATCACCTCGCTGACCGGCATCAGCAATGCGATGCTGCGTGGCAGGCCAAGGCCCGAGGAGATGATGCCACGGCTGCGTGCCTTCCTAGGCGATCACGTCTGCATCGCCCATAATGCCGGATTCGACAAGCGATTCTTCGCCTCGGAGATGGAGCTGGCGGATCAGGGCCACGAGCGGCTATTCCTTTGTTCGATGCTGCTCTCCCGCCGTCTGGTCCCGAATGCGACCAGTCATAAGCTCGGCGCGCTAGTGCATCACCTACGGCTGCCCATCCCACCCGACCTGCGCGCGCATCGCGCCTTGGCCGACGCCTTGATGACGGTCGAACTGTGGAAGTGGTTGATGCGCGACCTGCGTGCCAAACTAGCTGGGCGGCCTGCGGAACCGAGTCTGGTCGCCAGGGTCTGCCGGATGCCGAAAGGGTCAGTCGACCGGTACCTGGCATCATGCACCAAGGCGATTCCAGCGCCTGCGTCGCGTCTCATGGAACCGCCATCGCTTTACGAGCCGGCTTATTTCTGGAGCTGACCCGCCAGGCCCGTTCGTCGCATTGCTTGCGCGCCTAAGCGGTCGCGAACATCCCGCTCCAGCGTGCCAGGTAGGGCTTCACGTTCATCTTGCGCCGCGTGTTGTCAGAACTCATCCAGCGGATCGAACCGAAGATCGGGCGCTGCGGAGCCCACGATCTGTCGAAGCGGCCGAAGCACCAGGCGATGCCGCTCCAGGAATTCGGATTGCAGCCATCGACCGCCCAGCGGTTGTTGAGCTGGTCGAGGGTGGCCCAGGCCTCTTCCGGAGTGGCGCTCCACTCGATCACCTTCTTGCCCCACAGCATGCGCAGGTAGTTGTGGATAAAGCCCTCGCTGCGCAGCTGGCGCTGAGCCGCATTCCACAGCTCATCGTGGGTGGAAGCGGTTTCGAACTGCTCGCGGGTGTAGAGGTGCTCGCGGCGATCGCCACGATGCTGGTCGAGAGTGGTCTTGGCCCAGACGGGCAGGCTCGAGAACTCGGCGTAGTCCGGGCGATGGAACGCAAAGTGGTGGCCCAGTTCCCGCCAGGTGACCAGTTCATCGAGGAAGGCGTCGGCTGCGGGCGAGGCGTTCCACCAACCATCCTTGGATCCGCGGGTCGCGCTGCCAAGTCGGTCGGGTGTCCACGCGGTACGTTCCCAAACCGCCTGCACCACTTCGTGGGCCGAGATATGTCCGAGGTGCAGCCACGGTGAGAGGCCGCTAGCTGCGCTGTCTACCAGTGTACTGCGCTCGTCGGCATAGCGTCCGAGGCGTTGATCCAGGAAGGCGTCCAACTGCGCCCGCGCGGCGACGAATCCGCCATGCAGCGCCACCGGACCGACGGTGTGATCGATCGGCAACTGGGCGAGGCCGTCCTTGAGTAGTTCGTCGGGATCGCTGCCGTTGGGCAGCTGGTCGGGCGTCAGGCGCGGCAACCGCGCCGACCGTAGCGGGTCGGCAGCGGGGAAGTGTCCAAGGTGTGGACGCAAGGTCTTCTGCAGCGTCCGCCGGAAATCGACCGCCCGATGATGCGCGGCGGCGGTCGCACGCAGTGGCAGCAGGCCATTGGCATCGACGGTTTCAACCAGGCAGGGTGCCTCGGCGGCAAGATTCGCGACCATGCGCGGATGGACATAGCAGGGGAATTCATCGGCGATCACGCAGCAGGCGCGAGCGACCAGTGGGCGCAGGAAGCCGGCTCCGTCTCCGGCGCGCGCCTCGACGTAGGGCAGGTAGTGGGCGCTAGAGCGTGCGAAAGCGGCGCGGTTGACCGCCATCCCTTCGATCATCAGGCGGTGCAGACGGTCGCAGGACCACAGATGCCCGCTGCGCAAGTATTCGCACACCACCAGCGGCTTGTTCAGCTCGACCGCCCGGGCCACCGCCTGCTGCAAGGCGTGGTTCCAATGGGGACGACGATGAGCGATCATCCAGTAAAGAACGAACTCGCCGTCGGCGCGCAGTGGCAGGCGATTGGCGCTGGCGATGCGGTCAGGTGGGACAGGCGGGTTGCGGTCGTGCGGCACAAGGATCTCCATTCACGTCTTGGAAACCAATTTGAATGGAATAGTTTCCGAAGGACAGCGCCTAACCAATACGTCTCCACACCACCCATGACCATGCCCCTCCGTCAATTCCAGCTCGCCAGCCAGCTGCCCCACTCGCCAGCCGTGGTGTGGGACTGGCACGTGCGCAGTTCGGCCTTCGCCCGACTGACGGCGCCTTGGCAGCGCGTCGAAGTGATGCGTCACGCGGGTATCGCCGACGGGGCCCGCGCCGAGCTGTGTATACATGAAGGGCCGCTGTCCTTCCGCTGGATCGCGCGCCACGAGCAGGTCCATGCCGGCAGCTCGTTCACCGATGTGCAAGAGACCGGCCCCTTCGCCGCCTGGACTCACCAGCATCGCTTCGAGCCGGTCGACGGTGGTACGCGGATGGTCGATGCGATCGCTTGGCAACCGGCCTGGTGGATGCCGGCCGGGCAGGTCGCCCGCGATCTGGAGCGCGCCTTTGTCTGGCGGCACCGACGTCTGCGCGAGGATCTTGACCGTCACGCGGCGGCTGGGCTCGCCCCGCTGCGCATCGCGGTCAGCGGCGCCGGAGGGCTGGTCGGCACAGCGTTGTGCGCGTTTCTGACCGGCGGTGGGCACACCATCGTGCCGATCACGCGGCGTGGCGGCGACGGCATTGCCTGGGATGGCCGCGGGTCGTTCGATGCCGCCGCGCTCCGCGCATGTGACGCCGTCATCCATCTGGCTGGCGCCGGAGTTGCTGATGCTCGCTGGAGTCCCGCGCGGATGCGCGAAATCCGCGACAGCCGGGTAGTTGGAACCGCCGCCCTCGCCCGGCTGCTGGCCGAGGACCCCGGACGAGTGCGCACCCTGGTGATCGCCTCCGGCGCCGGCTTTTACGGCGAGCGCGGTGAAGCCGAGTTGGACGAGCGCAGCGTTGGCGGCGAAGGGTTCCTCGCCGAGGTCTGCCGCGACTGGGAGGCCGCCGCCGATCCTTGCCGGGATCGCGTGCGCGTGGTTCACCTGCGTACCGGTGTGGTGCTGAGCGCGCGGGGCGGGGCGCTGGCGAAACTGCTGCCATCGGCCCGGCTGGGCCTCGCCGGAGCGCTCGGCAGTGGCCGGCAATGGTGGCCGTGGCTCGCCCTGGACGATCTGGTGCATATTGTCCTCCATGTCCTGGCCACGCCTGGCTTGGCCGGCCCGATCAACGCGGTGGCTCCGCAGCAGGTGCGGCAGATCGAGCTGGCCCGCGCGGTCGCAGCTGCGCTCGGCCGTCCGGCGCTGGCTCCGGCTGCGCCGGCCGCGGTGCTGCGCCTGGTCCTCGGTCGGATGGTCGACGAGGCGCTGTTGGTCTCAGCCCGGATCGTTCCGACTATGCTGCAGGCCAATGGTTTCCGTTGGGCCCAGGCGGATCTGGCGACGGCACTGGCCAGCGAACTGGGAACCGCCAGGGCTTCTACGACGGGTATCCGAGACGCTTGAGTCGGTGGCCGGTCGGGGCAGCATGCCCGGCTGATGTCCGTCCTCCATGGCCTGCGCCTCAACTGTCTGCTCGCTCCGCTCAGTGTCGCCCTGGTCGGCATCATCGCTATTGGCACGGCCTGGTCGCTGCAGCGCAGCAATCTGTTGACCCAGCAGCGTGACGATGATCTGGCTCAGATCCGTGGCTGTGCGCAGCTGGCCGAGGCGGGGAATGCCGTGCCTCCGCAGGCCTGGCTGGCTGCGCATCCGCAGTGGCAGGGTATGGCGACCCTGCGCCTGCGTGGCGAAACGGTCGAGTTGCTGGCCAGCGCCGGCAGCGTGACGCCACCTCGTGAAACCACCCAGGATCTGCTGCTGTCGTATCAGCGTCCCCGTCGATGGCGACTTGGCGTCCACTGGGTGGTCGCCGCTGCGATCCTGCCAACGGTCGAGCAGCCCAGTCTGCTGGTGGCCTGGCGTTCGGATCCGCTGATGCCGCCGACCTGGCCGTGGTGGTTACTGGCCGGCGGCATGGTCGTGGTCGGTGGTGGACTGGGCACCTACCTGGTAGCCAGGGTCTACCGTCCGGTGGCCTGGTGCGAACGAGCGGCAGCCGTGGCGGCAGCCGGCGGCGAGATCCCGGGGAACGCACCAGATGGCCCCGAAACAGCGAGCCTGCGCTCATCCATCGCGACCCTGATCGCCAAGCGCAAACACAGCGACCTCGCCGATCCCAAGCCGGATGCGTGACGGTTTCACCCTAGCTGAGCTGATGGTGGTGTTCGCCATCATCTCAACTCTTGCCGGAGTTGGTATTCCCGCCGCCGGCAGCGTGCTGCGCTTTGCGAAACGCACCGCCTGCGCCAGCAACTTGCGTCAGGTCGGCATGTGCACGATGGTCTACACCGAGGACTGGCATGGTCTGCTGCCGGCCGAGGGCTGCTGCGGTGTGATGAACCGCGATCGTTCTCCGGCTTGGTTCGACCGCCTGCCGGGCTATCTCGATGACGATCGCGTGACCGGCCGCGGCATCTTCCAGTGCGCTGCCTACCGTGGGACCGATCCGCTGGTGTTCAGCCATGCGTCACCGAAGTCATTCAAGCTGAACACCTATCTCGATGCTGCTGGTCGTCCGCGCCATTACCGCATCGGCTCAGCCCGCGGCGAGGGTGAGGTGGTCTTGTTCACCGATGCGGTGGCCGGCGAGACCGGCATGGGCCAGTGGGGCAACTGCCCGGCCAGCGCGGTCACCGATCGTCGGCACCCCGGAGCGGTCAACGTGCTGGCCCTCGACGGACATACCATGGCGGTCGGGCATGCGCCGGGTGACGGCGACTGGGCTCAGGCTCTGCGTTGGCTTCCCGACGGCTGGCCAGGCGGTCCATGAAGCTCGACGTCGATCAACCACCCAGCAGCAACCGTCCGGGCGCACCATCGCGCAGGAAAACGGCAAGTCCTGGTGGCATGACTCCGCCCAGGCGAACTCGAGCATGTGCTGCCTGCAGCAGATCCAGATCGCGGGACAGATCCGCCGCGAGCAGATGGAAGCCGCCGTGCTGGCGCAGGCCGAGCAGTTCGCCAGGTCCGCGTTCAGCAAGGTCGGCTTCGGCAATGTCGAGGCCGTCGGCGGCGCCGGCCAGCGGGGCGAGCCGAGCGGCTTCACCACGGGTCAGCAGTAAACAGCGGCCAGCAGCGGAGCCGCGACCGACCCGTCCGCGCAGCTGATGCAGGCTGGCCAGGCCGAAGCGTTGGGCGTCGAGCACCACAGCCAACGTCGCCTCGGGGACATCGACGCCGACTTCGACCACCGTGGTGGCGACTAGGCAGCGGACCCGGCCTTCGGCAAAGGCGGCCAGCGCAGCGAGCTTGGCCGGTTCGCGCATCGCCCCGGTCAGCACGGCCACCGATTCGCTGCCAAGCGCGGCGCGGGCCGCTTTCGTTGCGTCCTCGACGGTCAATGGGGCTTCGTCATCCGCATCGCTGTCGATGCGTGGGCAGACCACGAAGCTGCGCCCCGCTTCGGTGGCGAGGATGCGGCCCAGTGCCTCCCAGCCGGCGAACGGCTCGATCAAGGTTGTCGCCGCAGTGCGCCCCGGCGGCCGGCCGGCGATCCGCGTGATCGCGAGGTCGCCATACGCGGTGAGCGCCAGCGTGCGCGGGATTGGCGTCGCGGTGGTCAGCAGCAGATCGGCTGTCGAGCCTGGCTTCGCCTTGGCTGCCAAGGCCGCGCGTTGGGCGGTGCCGAAGCGGTGCTGTTCGTCGATCACGGCCAAACCCAGATGGGCGAAGGCGACCTCGTCTTCGAGGAGGGCATGTGTGCCGATCAACAGGTGCAGCGAACCACTGGCGGCTGCGGTGATCAGCCGGGCACGTTCGTCGCCGGCGGTGCCACCGGTCAGCAGGCCGATCTGCACCCGGGTGCCATCCAGGCAGCGGGCGAGGAAGCGCGCATGCTGCACCGCCAGCACTGCGGTCGGCACCAGCCAGGCTGCCTGCGCCCCATCGGCGATCACCGCGAGTGAAGCGATCAACGCGAGTGCCGTCTTACCGCTGCCGACATCGCCAGCGAGCAGGCGGGCGTCGTTGGCCGACCCGCGCAGACCGGCGCGCAGTTCGGCCAGAGCAGCCTCTTGCCCGGCGGTCAGGGCGAAGGGCAGACGGGCCAGGGCGCGTGCATGGATGGCGTCGTCCCAACGCCACGGGATGCGGGCGGCCCCGCTGCCGCGGCGGCTGCGTAGGTGCCAGGCCAGAGCCAGGCATTCGCGTAGTGCCACGGTGCGTCGCGCTGCTTCCCAGGCGATGGTATCAGCTGGCCGGTGCAGGTTCGACAGCACAGCGCACCAAGCCGTCATGCCGAGTTCGCCAAGCGGATCGGCGAGATCGTCGCGAGCGAGGCAGGCCTCGAGTAACTGGCTCCACGCCCGCTCGGCGAATCCGTCGGGCATATCCCAGGCCAGACGTGGACCGGACGCTGACGCGCGTGGTGTCTGTGCGGCGTTTGGGCAGTGGGCGAAGGAAGGATGGTTGAGCAGATCGCTCCGCTTGCTGTCGCTGCGCCCTTCCAGGTCGAACCATTCACCTGGAACGAAGCGTCGCTGGAGGAAGGCGGCGCGGAAGAAGCGTGCGGCGAACTCGTAGCCATCGGCGCGGGCGAAGCGGGCGTTCAACACCCGTCCCCGGCCGGGCAGGAAGCCGACCTTCGCCTGCAGCACCCGGCCACGCACCCGCACCGGCTCAGAGCGCGGCAGCGGACCTGCATCGCACCACGCCGGCGCCGGCGGCAGCAGGCGCGGGGCGCGCAGCAGCACCTCTTGTGGCGTGCGGTATCCCGCCGCCGCGAGGGCGGCGGCCCGGGCCGGTCCGATGCCTGGGATGCCGTGCATGCGTCCAGGTTAGCATGCGAGCGGAAAAGCGATGCGGTCTCAGCCGCGGCGGGCAGCGGCATTCACGCGGTAGACATGCGCCAGCACTTCGGCCAGTGCCTGATACCTGTCTCTTATACACATCTGACGCTGCCGACGAATAGAGAGGTGTAGATCTCGCTGGTCGCCGTATCATGAAAAAAAAAA
>ENA-ORBV01013555-ORBV01013555.1-microbial-mat-metagenome-genome-assembly--contig:-NODE-13555-length-12368-cov-7.099341_pt1 | contig 12368 bp, 17 predicted proteins | sample MGYA00237777_ERZ505514 | MGnify/ENA primary metagenome ERZ505514 (study PRJEB26160, sample SAMN06269048) | microbial mat metagenome | isolation source: Oligotrophic lake microbial mat | place... | reverse complement strand
CCGAGATCTACACCTCTCTATTCGTCGGCATCGTCAGATGTGTATAAGAGACAGCCCCGACACCATCGCCTTTTATCGACGATACTACCCGAAAAGCCCGATCATCATTTCCCCGCCAGAAGCGGTCCCAAAAGCTCCTCTCTTCTGAACCCGGCCGCAAAGCACGGAAACCCGCAGTTCCTCCGCGACGCCGATCTTGGCTCATCCCATCGTCAGCCGTCCGGAACCGATCCTTGCTATCGGCGGCGCGATTCAATCAGACGCTACCGAGATGCGACCGTCAGGGAGCGTTTTTCGCAGTCGAGGCGACTCGTTTATGCCGATGTAACCAGCAGGCGACCACGCGGCCTGCATCACCGCCGCGACTAAATTTGTCCATGACCTGGAAAGCTAAGGGATACATAGCGCTAATCGTGCTTGGCGTTGTAACCGCCCTCGCCGAGTTGCCTCTGTACTGGCAATGTGAAGACAAACTGAGGTTCGTCGTCTTCACCGCGCTCGCGCTGATGACCTCGGCGTGGAAAGTGGCATTACCGGGTGTGTAGGGCACAATGTCGGTGAACTTTCTGTTTGTGCTGGTGGGAACGGCACAACTCAGCGCCGGCGAAACGCTGCTGATGTCAGTCGTGGCGGTAGATGGCGCAGTACTTTTACAAAATCAAGGCGAAGGGTTCCGAACGGCTGGTACAGGCGGCATTCAATGTGAGCAGTGTGGCGATCGCGGTCCGGGTCGCTACTCTAACCTTTGATGTGGTCAACACGCCAGTGATTGACCTGATTGGCGAACGGGCCGGGATGCTGGCCGAATGCCTTCTTCCGGAGCCGGGATGAAGACGGCGGCGGCGGTGTTCCTGATCGTGCTGTGTCTGCTGCTGGGGTTCGGGCCGCTGGCGGCGCCATTTGGATATGCGGCTCAAGACCGGGATCGCATTCTGACCGGCCCCGATTCTCAGCATTGGTTGGGGACCGATGCGCTTGGCCGGGACAACTTCGCCCGGCTCCTTCATGGCGGGCGGCTTTCGGTGACAATGGCGGCGCTGGCCCCATTCACGGCGTGCGCAGTCGCAGCCGCAGATCGGCGTTGGCCAAGCGCAGCGTGTGCTGATCGCCATGGCCCTGCTGCACCGGCCCGCATTGTTGGTGGCCGACGAGATCACGAGCGCTCTCGACCTGCTGAAGCAACAGGAAGTGCTGGCCACACTGCGAGAGATCAATCGCGCTTACGGGACGGCGATCCTGTTCGTCTCGCACGACCTGTTGGCGCTGCGTTCACTTTGCAGCCGCATCGCGATCCCGGCCGATGGCTCCATCGTCGAAGCGCGAGCGACGGAAGAACTATTCCGGAACCCGCGCGATCCGTACACGCGTAGGCTTCTGGCCGCGTTGCCCCAGTTCGAGCGGGCATGATACATCTAATGCGATGCCCCTTACGCGACGCGATCTGCTGGCCGGCGCGGCGGCCCTGCCAGCCGCTTGTTCCCGGCGCGGCCCGGCGCGGCCGAATCTGTTACTGGTAGTGGCCGACGATCAGTCCTGGCCGCACGCGGGGGCGTACGGCGATAAGTTCGTGTACACCCCCGTTTTCGACCGGATTGCCAAAGAAGGGGTACTGTTCACGCACAGCTTTTCCGCTTGTCCGTCCTGCACTCCGTCGCGGACCGCGTTGTTGACTGGCCGGCACATCTGGCAAACCGGCGAGGCGGGCGTGCTCTATGGCACGATTCCAGCGGAGTTGCTGCTGGTGACGCACACCCTGGAGGATGCCGGTTATCGCACGGGTTTCACGGGTAAAGGCTGGTCGCCGGGCGATTGGCGGGCGGGCGGTTTGACGCGGCATCCAAACGGGAAGGAATTCAATTCGCGCAAGCATGGGACGCCGTTGGCGCCGGGTCTGGACGAGCGCGATTACGCCGCGAACTTTGCGGATTTCCTGGCCGATGGCGATGCGTCGAAGCCGTTCTTCTTCTGGCTGGGCAGCACGGAGCCGCATCGGGTTTTCGATCCAAAAGCGAACGAGCGGATGGGGCGCAAGTTGGAGGGGCTGCGCGTGCCGTCGTATCTGCCCGGCACGGAGACGACGCGCAAGGATCTGGCGGCATACTATTCGGAGATTGAATGGTACGACCGGCAGTTGGGGAAGGCCGTCGCGCTACTGGAATCGAAGGGCATTCTGGACGACACGCTGATCGTTGTCACCAGCGACAACGGCATGGCATTTCCGCGCGCGAAAGTGAACCTGTACGATGGCGGGCTGCGCATGCCGCTGGCCATGCGTTGGGGACGGCGTGTCCAGGGTGGGCTGACCGCCACCGCGCTGGTGAGCCATATCGACATTCCCTCCACGCTACTGGCCGCGGCGGGTCTGCCGAATCTAGACGGAGCGGCGGGGCAAAGCCTGCTGCCGGTGTTGGAAGGCAAGGCCGCGGTTGCGCGGGGGCATGTGCTGGCCGGGCTGGAACGGCACACCTACTGCCGTCCCGATGGCGCGACTTACCCGGCGCGCAGCGTGCGGACGCGGGATTATCTGTACATTCGCAATTTCGAGCCCGGCCGCTGGCCGACGGGCGGGCCGGATTTCGTTTCCAGCAACAAGACCTTTCATGGCGACATTGACGGCGCGCCGGCGAAGGATGAGTTGCTGGACCCGGCCAATGCGAAACGGTTCGCGCGCGAGTTGGCGCTGTGTACGGCGAAGCGTCCGGGAGAAGAGTTGTACCACATGCCATCGGACCCGGATCAGGTGGAAAACCTGATTGCCAAAGGGACGCACAGCGAGGCGTTGACACAGTTGCGGGGACTGCTGGAAACGGACTTGCAGGCGACGGGCGATCCGCGGATTGAGGGGCGGGATCCCTGGCAGAGCTATCCCTACCGCCAGACCACTGGATTTGGGGCGTCGTTCAACACGGCGTTGAGCGAAGATCGGCGGAAGGCCGCGCGCGACGGCGCGGCGCACAAGCCGGAGTAGTCAATAGACCTGCATCGTGTCCTCGAAGAGGCGGGCAAGATCTTCGGTCGTCGCTGGGCGCGGGGAGAGTTTCGTAACGCGGTGCTGGGGCAGCGTGCCCTCGACAAGCGCGGAAATGTCGGCGCTGGTGTAACCGAGGGCCTTCAACCCATTCGGCGCCTTAAGGCGTTCCATGATCGCGATAATCCGGTCGGCCAGGATCTTGCCGGCGTCGGCTTCGTTGGCGTTGTCAATGTTGACTCCAAGGGCGGCGGCGGCCTCCAGATGACGCCGGGGGCAGGCCTGCGCGGTGAAGCGAAAGACGGCGGGGGCATTGAGGATCACGCTGAAGCCATGCGGGATCATTTCCGGCGAATCCGGGTAACCGCCCTGCCGGTAGCCCCTGCCCTTCACCATGCCCGAGACCGGGTACGACATGCCATGCGGCAAATGCACGCCGGCGTTGCCGAACCCGACTCCCGCGTACGCCGAGGCGAGGATCATTTGCGAGCGGGCTTCGTCATCGGAGGTGTCTTCGACGGCGCGCGTAAGATAAGCGCCAACCATTCGCAGGGCTTGCAGCGACCAGACGTCGCTGATGGGATTATTGCCCTGATAGGCGGGGCGGAGGATCGGACGATCGGGCGCGGGCCGCTCCGTGTAATGGACGGCGGTGTAAGATTCGATGGCGTGGCTCAAAACGTCGAGGCCGGTGGCGGCGGCGACCTGCGACGGCATCGTGCGCGTGTTTTCCGGATCGAGGTAGCCGAGCGTTGGTTTCAAGCGGCGATGGGCGATACCGGTTTTGGCGTGCAGATGGGCGAGATCGAAGATGGCCACGCCGGTGGTTTCGCTCCCCGTGCCAGCGGTGGTGGGAATCGCGAAGAGCGGCTTGATGGATCCGGGGACCGGCTTGCCTTTGCCGATGGGCGGGTTGACGTAATCGAGGAAATCTTCGGGCGGATGGCAGGTGTAAAGGTTGACGGCTTTGGCGGTGTCGATGGTCGAGCCGCCGCCAACGGCGACTATGGCGTCGAAGTCGATGCCGCGGGCGAACTCGATGGCTTCGCGGAAGCTCACGTCGGTAGGCTCGACGCGGACGCGGTCGTATAGAGTGTAGGCGACTTTGCTGTCGTTGAGGGACTGTTCGACGGCGATGGTCGGAGGAAGATGACGCATCCAGGGATCGGTCAAAACGAGGGCGTGACGGATCCCGAGTTCGGCCAGGTCCAGGCCGATTTCGCGGGTGACGCCGGGGCCGAAACGGATGGCGCTGACGGCCATTTCAAAGGCGGATTCGTGGCGGAACATTCTATAGCCCCCGGCGTGTCTTCATTTCTGTAGCGATGGCTTCGAGGTCGGCCGCCGAGAGGCTTCGGTTGGCGATGCCGGGGAAGCGGGCGTCCTCATTCTGAATGTGCTGGCGGTAAAGCGCGCAAAGGGCGGCGGCGAGTTCGGTGAAACGAAGTTGATCGGGCGCAGCGGGCGGGCGGGCCATGTTGGCAACGTGGTTTTTGAGGCTGGCGTAGATGGCTTCGGCGCGGGCGTGCTCGTTTTCGAGGTCACTGAGGAACTGTCGCTCTTCGGGCGTGAGATTGGCGGAAAGACGGGGGAAGAAGCTTTGCTCCTCGTCGGCGGTGTGATTGACGCCGCTGGAATCGAAGAACGCGAAGACGGACTGGATGGCGGCGAGGGCTTCAGCGGTGTTCGTGAGGAGGTGAGGGCCGACGCGTTCAAGCGTGTCGAGCCGTTCTTCAATGCGGCGGTGGCAGGCATTGAGATGATCGATGGGGGAATCGAGCGTGGCGTGGGCGGGGGTGGCGCGGATGTTGATCATTGATGGGATCTTTTATTCATGATGAGGAGCATGACGAGTTCGGTGCGGGCGCGGATGGCGTGTTCGAGCTTGGGGGGCATTTGGGCGAAGGCGCCGGCGGAGACCTGGTGTTTGTCCTCGCCGAGTTGCAGTTCGCCTTCGCCGCGGACGATGTAGATCGACGCCGGGAATGGAGCGGAGTGGGCGGCGAGTCCCCCGCCGGGGGCGAAGGTGAATTGGACGACTTTGGTTTGATCGTCGTTATGAAGGGTGCCGCTATCGCCGTCGACGTTGGCAACGAATGTGTATGGGGCGGCGGGTGTCATAGCGCGGCGCGGACGGCTTTCGATACGGGATCGATGATGGGTTTCCGGGAAACCTTGGCGGGCAGCGAGGTGAGGAGGACGAAGGTCGAGTCCTTCGCCGTGTCGGCCCAGCAGCAGGTTCCGGTGGAGCCGCCGTGGCCGAAGCCCGCGGCGTTCATCGCCCATCCGATACCGTAGGGTTTGTCGAGGGCCGCGTTCTGATTGGCGGTCATGCGCTGGGCGGTCTCTTTTTTGAGGGGCGTGCCGGTGGGGTGGAGAAAAGCCTGGAGGAGTTTCGCGATGTCGGCCGCGGTGGAGTGGGCGCCGCCCCAGGGTGCGCCGAAGTCGCGCCACCATAAACTGTTCCAATCCCAGTTGGCGGTTTCGGGAGTGCCGCCGGGAGGGTCGGCGTGTTCGACTTGGATTTTGACCGCGCCGGCGATTTGGCCCAGCGCGGTGCTGTTCATTCTGAGCGGTTGGAAGAGTTCGGTTTTGAGGAATTGGCGGAGGGGTTGGCGGGCTACGCGTTCGACGATCTCGGCGGCGAGAAGAATGCCCATGCTTTGGTAGCTGGTGCGCGCGCCGGGGGCGAAAAGGAGCGGGGTTGTTAGGGCGGCTCTGACGAAGTCCCGCAGGGGGGCTTGGCGCTGGCGCATGGCGACGTTTTCGGGGAGCATGTCGGGCAGGCCCGAGGAATGGGTGAGGAGGTGGCGGATGGTGATCTTGGCGCGGTCGCCGGCGGTGAAGTTATCGAGGTATTTGGAGGCGGGGTCTTCGTAGTTAAGCAGGCCGCGGTCGGCGAGAATCATGACGGCGGTGGCGGTCATGGGCTTGGTGATGGAGGCGATCAAGAAGGGCGAATCGGGTTTGGCTTTGCCGAATGCGCGTTCGAATGTCTCACCCTTTTGATCGACGCGGAGGACGGCGCTGTGGAGTTGGCCGGAGGCGATAGTTTTTTCGAGAATGGCTTCGGCGGAGCGGAAGCGGCCGGGCGAGAATAGGGCGCCAGCGAAGAGGGCGCGGCGGGAAAGGCGAGGCGTGGGCACATTGGCGATCATACCGCGTAGGCGGAAGCCTTACAATGAAGGGAACCGCAAGGAGACTTTAATGGAACCCGAAGCCAGATTTGCCCGGATTGAGGCGGTACTCGAGCGACTCACCGAGGCGCAATTGCGTGGCGAGCAGAGGCTGACCGATGCCGTTGAGCAAATGGCGGTGGGGCATAAGCAATTGGTTATGGCCCACGCAGTGATAGCGGATGAGGTCCGCAAGATCGCCGAAGCACAAGCGCAGACCGAAGTTAGTATGAAGGCGCTCTCCATAAAGAGCGCCGAAACTCAGGAAAAACTGGACGCATTGATCCACATGTGGGATGACTGGATTAGAGAACGGGGCGGGAAAAACGGGGCGCCGCCTGCGGCGTAACCGCCTGCCACTCGCGTTATGGCATAATAATCTGCCATGACGCCCTCCCGCCGCGACATTTTCAAGACAGCCATGGCGGTTCCCGCAACCTGGGCGGCGTTCACCTCCGCGCTCGCCGCCGCCACTCCGGGAGACGAGGCGTATTGGCGAATGGTGCAGCGGCAGTTTCCGCTGGAAGACCGGCTGATCTACCTCAATGCGGCCAACGTCTGCCCGGCGTCGCGGCCGGTGATGGATCGCCACATCGAATATCTTCGCGATTTTCATGCCAACCCGTCATTTCAAAACCGGGACAAGTATGTGGAGATGCGCGAGTCGTTGCGAGGCAAGGCCGCGGGCATGTTGCGAGTGGCGGCCGACGAAATCGCCGTCACGCGGAACACGAGCGAAGGCAGCAACATCGTGGTCAAGGGGATTGACCTTAAGCCCGGCGATGAGGTGATCGTCACGGACCACAATCATCCGTCCAACAACGATTCGTGGAAGGTGCGGGCGAGGCGGGATGGCTTTGTTGTAAAGACCGTTCCAACGCCGATCCCCGCGCGCAGCGCCGATGAACTGATTGGCGGGATTGAGCGCGCAGTGACGGGGCGGACGCGCGTGATCGCGGTCACCCATCTCACGAGTACAACGGGGATTCTGTATCCCGCGCGTGAGATCGCGGCGCTCGCGCGGCGCCGCGGAATCTGGATGCATTTGGACGGGGCGCAGACCTTTGGTGCGCTCGACGTGGATCTGTCGGCGATCGGATGCGACTCCTATTCCACCAGCGCTCACAAGTGGCTGATGGGACCGCTGGAGGCAGGCCTGCTGTTTGTCCGGGCGGGGCGCATTCCGGAACTGTGGCCGTCGATTGTGACGGCGGGGTGGGCGGAAAATCTGAAGGGCGCGCGGAAACTGGAAGTGTTGGGACAGCGCGACGATCCACGGGTGGTGGCGTTGGAGGCCGGGCTCGATTTTGTGAACCTGATCGGCATGACGAATGTGGAGGCGCGGATGCGGGCGCTGGCGGCGCGGGCCAAGACGGGGCTGGCGGCAATATCCAGCGTTGAGTTGAAGACCAATATGCAGCCGGAACTCTGCGGCGGAGTGGTGAAGTTTAAGCTGCGAAACGTGCCGACGCGGCGCGCGTATGAGACGCTTTGGGAGCGGCATCGGATATCGGTCTCGTCCACGCCTTCCGGCGACAGTGAGGGCATTCGGTTCTCTCCGCACGTTTACAATTCGTTCGAGCAGATCGATCAGGCGGTGGCGGCGGTGAAGGAATTGGCGGGCTGAGGTCTTACTTCGGCGCAGGGTTCGGGCTGGCCGGCCCGGCTATCAGGCGCATAACCATGAGGGCTATCGCCCCGGCGGCCAGCAGCATGCCGACGCTGCCGAGAATCGGAATGGCTCCAGGCTGGTAAGTTAACGCTGGAATGAACTCACCGAACCAGAGGCGTTCCCGCATGGGCTGGCCGATTGCAAGGGCCACCAGTAACAGAGCTTGGCCTTTCCAGCCAAAGCGGCGTCCGATCGCGGATAGGATCAGAAGCAGAGCCGCTCCTACCAAGGAAAGCATCAGGCCGTTCCAGGGGGAAAAGAGCATGACGGGATCCGCATTCGCCGCGACCTGGCTGCGCCACCAGCCCAGGTTGTTCTCCAGCCGCCACCTGCCCATCGTGCCAAGCCCCCAAAGCAGGCCGCCGGCGCCGGCGCCCAGCCGGATTGCTTTGCCGGCGCGTGTAAAAAAAACGGTGGCGCATAGAATCGCCAGGGCGATGCCGGAGGAGAATAGCCAAAAGGGCGTGAGGAAAGGGACAATACCTGGATCCAGCGCAGCGGCCCGAAGGTCGTGCCGCGCTTGCAAGGTGACTGCGGCCATACCGGCGGAAACCAGAATCGCAACCACCGCGCCCGCCGCGAATCCACTCGGGTTCCGGCGCCGGAAGCGATTGAAGCGTTCCCAGGGGCTGGCTTCTCTGGCATTGACGGGCCGTTGTTCCAAATGCCGGCGCAAGTCATCCGCCAAAGATTCGACCGATCCATATCGTTGTCCGGGTTCTTTTCGCAGCGCCATCAGGACGATGGAATCCAGATCCCCCGCTAGCCGTTTGCGCAGGCGATTCGGATCCCCCTCCCGGACGGCGCTGACGAGGTCGGGAGTGAGTTGAATTGGATCGCGTCCAGAGCCCGGCTCCGAAGTGGTTACCATCTCGCTGGGGCGCGCCGGCTCAACCTCCGCTATCACTCGCGCCATTTCATGCATGGCCGCGCTCCGTAGGCGATACGGGCGATGTCCGGTCAGCAGTTCGTAGAGAACCACACCCAACGAATAGACGTCGGATAGTGTTGTGACCGGCGCCCCATTCACCTGCTCCGGGCTCGCGTACTCCGGCGTCATCAGCGCTTCCAGTGTTACGGTGTCCACGGCTTTCCCGGCCACCACGGGGGACAGCACCTTCGCAATTCCGAAGTCGAGCAGTTTCACGGTGCCATCGTGGGTGACGAAGATGTTACCGGGCTTCAGATCACGGTGAACCACCAGACGCTGGTGAGCGAACCGAACCGCGTCGATCACACCGCGAAACAACTCGATGCGCTGGCTGATGTTCAGCTTATGTTCGTCGCACCAGCGATGGATCGGCTGACCATCGACATACTCCATTACAAAGTACGGCCAACCTTCTTCCGTCACGCCGGCATCGAGAAGTTTAGCGATATTCGGATGATCCAGCGAAGCGAGGATTTCGCGTTCCTGTTGGAACCTGGCGATGACGAATGCGGAGTTTGCGGGCGGCAGGACCAGTTTAATGGCAACCTGGCGGTGAAACGTCTGGTCGGATCGTTCGGCAAGATAAACCGTGCCCATACCTCCGCGTCCGATCTCACGGATGAGCGTGTACCCGTCGAAGTCGCGGCCCTCCAGCTTGGGGCGCAGGGGAGCGGCAAAGGGCTTGGCCGCGCCGGCGGCCGGCCGATCAAGCCAAGTTGGAACATTCTCGAGAGCCGTCAGAAGCTTCTCAACTTCCTTTCGAATCTCTTCCTCATCGGGACATTCCCTGTCGAGGTAATCCTTCCGGGCGGGCCCGCTCATCGACAGTGCCTGCTCGTAAATCTCGCGAATCCGGCTGAGTTCTTTGGGCGTCATTTTCATTGCCCTCCGTAGAGCTTAGCGCGGCGATGAGGGAAAGTAGCTCACAATTGACTGTAGTGGATATGCCGGAAGATCACGATTCGCACGCCGTCACGGTGCTGCTGGTCCGGTGGCGGCTGGGCGAGCAGGAAGCGGCGAGCCAACTAATGCAGTTGGTTTACGGCGAGTTGCATCGGATTGCCGCGCGCGAAATGCGCCGCGAGCATGGTGAGCATACTTTGCAAACTACCGCGGTGGTGCATGAAGCGTACCTGCGGATGTGCCGGTCCGAGCCAATCGATTGGAAAGATCGCGCTCATTTCTACGCCGTAGCGGCGCAGCAACTGCGGCGGGTCCTGGTGGACCATGCCCGGCGCGTGCAAAGCGAGAAACGGGGCGGCGGCGTTATCAAGGCGCCGCTTTGGGATTCGGATGGCCCAGCCATTTGTGTGGATGAACGTGTCCTGGCCGTGGACCAGGCATTAGACCGTTTGGAAGCCCTGGACCCGCGGGCGGCCAAGGTGGTTGAACTGCGGTACTTTGGGGGACTCAGCGATGCCGAGGCAGCCGAAGCACTAGAGATCTCCGTGGCGACGTTGAAGCGGGATTGGCAGTTCGCCAAGACTTGGCTAACGGCGCAGCTTGGTTGAAGCGATGAGGGCTTATAATCAAGTGACCCTGAAGGAGACTTATGGAGTCCGAAGCGAGATTTGAGCGGATCGAGGTGGTGCTGGGACAGCTTGCGCAGGCGCAATTGCGCGGAGAGTATGCGCTGACCGACGCCGTTGAACAAATGGCGCGGGGGCATAAGCAGTTGCTTACGGCGCAGGTGTTAATGGTGGATGCCCAGGCTCAAAGCGAAAAGCGTATCGACTCTCTCGCACTGCGAATGGAATCTCTCGCCCGCCACATGGACGAACTCTCGATCAAGAGCGCCGAAACACAAGGCAAGTTAGACGCTTTGATTCACATTTGGGATGACTGGATTAGGGAGCGGGGCGGGAAGAACGGGTCGCCGCCGGCTTCGTAGCGGATTTATGCGGGGTCTTTGAAAATGCTGCCGGGCGGGAGGCGACCGATACGGCGTTAGCGGTATTGGCCATAAAGATTGGCGCAACGCTAAATTGATGAGCCCTCGGCGATTCGCAGGACGAGCGTTGGGATGGCGGCGATGTCTTTCGGCTGCGTGCGGAAATTTACGATGCAGGCGCGGAAGGCGAATTTGCCGTCGATGATCGCATTGGACAGGAATAGTTCGCCCGATTTCTGAATGCGGTCGAGGAGGCGGTCGTTGCGTTCGTTCAGGTCCATCGCGCCGGGCGGGGCGTAGCGGAAGGTGGTGATGGAGAGGGATGTTGTCAGTGCTTCGAGGACCAAGGCGATGTCTTCGGAGGTGGTTTGGATTAAGCCTTGGCGGCCGGCGGCGCGGAGGCCGATCCAGACTTTCAGCGCGCGCAAGCCGCGGGAGTTTTGCGGTCCGTGCTGGTAGTAGTTGAGGGGGGCGTCGAAGCGGTAGTAGGCGGGGGAGTAGTCGAACGTGTCCGGCAGATGTTGCGGGTTGCGAACCAGGGCGGAGCCGGCTTCGAGCGGGGCGTAGAACCACTTGTGGGGGTCGACGGCGAGGGAGTCGGCGAGGTGGGGGATTTGAGGCCGGGGTCAGCGTCCGGCCGGGTGGCGGCGGGAACGCCATAAGCACCGTCAATGTGGAACCATAGATGTTCGCGTTTGGCTATTTCGGAGATGGCGCGGATAGGATCGACGGCCCCCGTGCTGACGGTTCCCGCCGAGGCAACCATAAAGATAAGGCTGCAGGCCGGCGGCGCGGTCTGTTTCGATTTGAATGGTCAGGGCGGCGGGGTCCATGCGTTGGTGCGCGTCAGTGGCAATCCAGCGCAGGGCATTGGTACCGAGGCCGAAAAGATCGGCGGCTTTCCGCACCCAGGTGTGGGTTTCGCGGAAGGTATAAGCGACGAGGTTCGCGGCTCGGGCGTCCTCGGCGCGCATGGCGCGGTAGGAGTGTGTGCGGGCGGCTAGGAAGCCGATGAAGTTTGCCGCCGCAGTCCGTGGGATAGCCAAGGAAATCGGCGATCCATTTGATGGATTGGGCCTCGATCTCGGTGCCGATGGGACCGAGTATCCAGGCGCCGACATTGGGATTGATGGCGGCGGCGATTAAGTCGGCGAGTGCGCCGATGGGGGCGGCCGATGAGGTCACGTAACCGGCGAAGAGCGGATGGCCATTGTGAAGCGAATGCTTCTCCAGCAGACGCCAGGCATTGTCGACGATGGCGCTATTGGCTTCGGCGTATTCAGGGAGTGCGGCGCGGCCAAGAATTGCGCGGACCTCGGCGGGCGTTTCGCCGGGGGTGACTTTTCGATGGGGAAGATCAGTGTAGAAATCGGCAATCCGATCGACAAGATCGTGGCCGATGGCGCGGAACTCAGCGGGGTCCATGTCGAGGAGTGACCGGCGCGTCATATCCGATGGAAGCCCTTCAGAATGTCGCGCGTGGAATAGCGCAGCGCGATGGGGCGGCCGTGCGGGCAGTTGGTAGGATGATCACAACGGGCGAGTTCGGCGAGGAGCCATTCCATCTTTTGCTGGTCGAGGCGCGTGTTGATTTTGATGGCGGCGCGGCAGGCAATGGTGGCGCAGACGTTGCGGCGGACTTCGTCAAGCGATGCGCCGCGGAGTTCGCGTTCCGACGTTTCCAGAATCTCAAAGACGATCTTCTCGATGTCGCCGGGCTTCACCGCGGC
>ENA-ORBV01013554-ORBV01013554.1-microbial-mat-metagenome-genome-assembly--contig:-NODE-13554-length-12368-cov-12.787731_pt1 | contig 12368 bp, 8 predicted proteins | sample MGYA00237777_ERZ505514 | MGnify/ENA primary metagenome ERZ505514 (study PRJEB26160, sample SAMN06269048) | microbial mat metagenome | isolation source: Oligotrophic lake microbial mat | place... | reverse complement strand
AGCGTTGGGTGCGCGGATCAGGGGGCGGGGCGCGGAGGCCGCGGCGAGTGATGAGGCGGCCAAGCGGTTCGACTTGAAGTATGGGTTGACAGAGATGGCGCATGACCCGCGGCATCTGTACATGGCGATGAGGAAGGTGAGGGAGCTGGGATTGGCGTGAGAAAGCGCTACGAGCGAGATTCCGTCGCCTTCGCTTCTTCGGCGGCTTCGATTTCACGCATGGAGTTCGCGATGTGAGTTTGCGGCGGATTGTGCCGCGGCTGCACCGCCGCTCTCGACAAACAGGCGCTTGAGGTGCCGTTTGCCGTCCGCGAGCGTGATGTGGAGTTCGGCCACGCCAACCGCGCCGGACTCGCGCGTGGTGATGGACTTGGATGCGATGGCCGTGGTATTTTCCGCAAGCCACTTGGCGATCTTCTCTGCGGGTTCGGCGGTTGCGCGCCAGAGTTCGACCTGATCGACGGGGACTTCGAGCAGGCGCTGCTTCACCCATGCGCGGTCGAGGAAGGCGAGGAGGTTGCCGGCCTTGGGGCCCGCGGCCTTGTCGAAGAGCACACGGTAGAGCGCGGCGAAGCCGAGACGCTGCTCGATGGGCGTGAGGCGGGCGGCATCAAAGACGAGGGACTGCAACGCTTCGCCGTTCCACTGCGCGGCGTCGAGCATTCCCGCGAGGGTGTGCAGGAAACCGCGTTGGGCCACGGAGAGTTCCGCCGCGGCGGCGGGGAGGGACTGCTGGAGCGACATCCGCTCATCGGCGGTCGCATGGTTCTCGAGGAAGACCTTCGCGGCGTTGATTCGGCGTTCGAGGTGGCGGCGTTCGAGATCGTTGAGCGGCGCGCCCTTGATCTTCTCGAACTCGGCGCGGATATCGAGGTGGGGCATCTGCACGAGCGCGAGGACGAGTCCGAACTCGCAGGAGAAGAAGTCTCCCTCCGGCTTCACCTCGCAAAGGTGGTACGTCTTCTTCTCATCATCCGAGAACTTCGGGTCATTAAAGGTCTTGGTGTGGGCGCGGTCGAGCTCGTTGAAGACCTTGACGAGCTGCTCATGTGTCGGTTCAAAGTTGGCCTGCCGCTTCGGGGGCGTGCGGAGCATGAGGAAGCGGAGGATTTCGGGGGGCAGGAAGTTGGCGACATCGCGCGCGGCAACGCCGACGCCGCGGGAGGAGGACATCTTCGCGCCGCCGACGAGGACGAAGCCGTAGGGGATGTTCAGCGGGGCCTTGCGGCCGTAGATCGCTTCGAGGCAGTGCGCGGCGACATCGCGAGAGCCGCCCTTGGTGTTGTGATCTTCGCCGGCGCCTTCGACGGCGACGGGGAAGGTGGCCCACTTGGCGACCCATTCGAGCTTCCAGGGCATCTTGCCGCGGCCGTCAAAGGGGGAGACCTTGCCGCGGTGGCCGCAACCCTGGGCCCACTCGACGAGCTTGGGCTTGCACTCGTAGACGACTTCCTTGCCGTCGTACTCGGTGACCTCGGTGGTGCCGATGCGGCCGCAGTTTTCGCAGATGGTCTGGAAGGGGTACCAGTTGTCGGGGCGGTCGGAGTTGGAGACTTCCTTGTAGATCTTGCGGACGGTGGGGGCGGCGCGGAGGATGCGGTCGATCGCGTCGTTGAACTTGCCGGCGCGGTAGATGTCCCGCATGCGGTAGAACTCGCAGGTGACGCCGAGATCGGCGAAGACGGACCAGAACTCGGTGATGAAGTGGTCCGCCATGTCGGTGGCGGAGGAACCGGGGGGGGCGGGGGCGTTGCACAGCGGCTTGCCCAGGTGCTGCCGCCAGATCTCGCCCTGGCCGAAGGGGATCTCGTCGACGGGGTCGTAGTCGTCGCAGCCGAAGCGGTAGGTGACGTTGACGCCCTTGGCTTTGAGGGCGCGGAAGGCGGCATCGTGGATGAGCACGCCGCGGAGGGCACCGACGTGGGCGCGGCCGGAGGGCGTCTTGGAGTCGTTGATAATGACCGGACCCGAGGTGTCCAATCCCTGTAGAGCTTCATCAGTCCAGTGCATGGGGGAGGAGGATAGGGGGGAAGGGATGAGGGACCGAGGGACCGAGGGATGGGGTGCTGATTCCGGCACTCGATCCCTAGGTCCCTCATCCCTTGGTCCCTTCCCCAAACTTGAACTTTCGCCTTGTGCAGCACGGCGAGCCCCGTGGCCGATAACACCGGCAAGCCTTGCCGGGACCGCCTTTCGTGCGGGGGCGGGGGGAGTGGCAATATCCCGGCATTGCGGGAGTTGCGCGTGCACACCATTGCGGTGGTCAATCAAAAGGGCGGCTGCGGGAAAACCACCTCAGCCATCAATCTGTCCGGGGTCTTTGCCTCGCGCGGCTATCGCACCCTGCTGGTCGATCTCGATCCCCAGGCCCACTGCGCCGCCGGCCTCGCCATCCCCGAACAGCGCATCGACAAGCACATCGGCGATGCCATGCTGGCCCCCGACAACTCGCCGATCGATGCCGACCGCCTCCTTTGGCGCGTCAGCCGAAACCTCGATCTGGCTCCAAGCACTGTCCGCCTGGCCGCGCTTGAGGCTGCCCGCGGCGAGCTGGCCCAGAAGCCCGACGCCGAGAGCCGTCTGAAGCACGCACTCTCGCGGTTCGCCGGCCAGTACGACGTCTGCCTGATCGACTGCTCTCCGGCGATCGGCCTGCTCACCTTCAACGCGCTCGTTGCAGCCGATGAGATCCTGATCCCTGTCGAGACCGCGTTCTTCTCCCTGCATGGCGCAGAGAAGCAGGTGAACACGATCAAGGCCGTGGCCAAGCGGCTGAACGTGCAGCCGACCTACCGCCTCCTGCCCACGATGCACGAACCCAGCAGCGCGCTCGCCCGCGACCTGCTTGAGGAGCTTCGCCGCCGCTTCCCCGGCCGGGTCACACCGGTTGTCATCCGCATGGATTCGTCGCTCAGGGAGGCTGCGAGCTTCGGCCAGCCTGTCGTCGAGTATTCCTCGGACTCGCTTGGCGCTCGAGATTACGGCGACCTGGCGACGTTCCTCGTCGAGCACTCGCTGGGGCGGAAGGATGGCCGCGTGAGCCTCGGCGGCACCGTCGCCAGCGTCACGGGCATCGAATCCATTTCGCCGCGGCCGGCACACGCCGCCGCGATGCCGGAGATTCACATCGTTCCGGGCATCGCCGACCGGGCTGCGGTTCGCGCGGCGAAGGTCGATGTCGAGCCGCTTCCCTCTCCGGTCATTCTCGCGGTCCACGCTTCGCCGGTCGCCTCCCACGTCGCAGCGCCCGTTGCCGGTTCTGCCTGGATGCACGCAGCGCCCGTTGTCGATGCTTCCAGCACGTTCACGCCGACCCGCGCGGCCGACCTTGTTGCCCGCGCTAAGAAGCTGCACGCCAAGGCCGCCGAAACTTCCGCCAGCATGAATGCTTCCGGATTCTCCGGTGGCGGGACCGCGACTGCTCCGTCTCCGGCGGTGGAGCCCGCTCGCGCTTCGTCTCAGCGAGATTCCGCTTCCCAGACCCTGCCCCCGTTTCACGCCTCTGCTTCCACATCGACCGAAACTTCTGACAGCATCTGGTACGGGGTTCGCTTCACGCCTCGCGGCGTCGTCTTCCGCCAGCCCCTCACCCTTGGGCGGAACGTTCGCATTGCCGGGGAGTTCAACAACTGGTCGGATGTCGCTACGCCGCTGCGCCCACACCCCACCCTCGGCCTGCTGGAAGGCGCGGCCAATGTCCCCGCTGGCTCTTCGCAGTATCGCGTTGTCGTCGACACGCAGTGGATCGCTGACCCGTACAACCCGCTGATCGCTCCGAATCCATTTGGCGGCGCGAACAGCATTCTCTTCGTCCCCGAGATCGATTCGCCCCCCCCCCCGCACGTCGCGGCCATGCCCGCCGGAGTCCACTCATGACCGGACGAATCGACAATGGCACTCGCGGCACGCCCCGCCTTCGGCGCGATGATGGTTCGGGGGGCAAGTGGGACAATCTCCCTCCGGCAACCACGCCGCCGACCGACGAAGAGTTTGATGCGCTCACGGATCTGTTTCTCGGCGAGATCGGCAACGTGTCCGGCCAAGCCCGGGCGCCCATCGCTGTCAGTTCTCCGCCAGCTTTGCCGGCTGCGCCCGGCCGCGGCCAGCCGGTGCTGCGTCTTGCGGGACTTGCCGATGACATCGATGCCATTGACGGTGAGGATGCCCCAGCGGTTGGCGGCGGGACGGCGCAGACATTGACGCCTGCCAAGACCCGTCTTGTACCAGTCGAATCTCGCGAGGGCGAGAGCCGGTCGCGTCAGGATCAACCCGACCGATCCCGCGATTCCGCGGCCGTTCCTGAGACGAGCGCGATCGTCGAGTGCATCGTGCTCGGCCATCTTGCTGTGTCCGGCGCTGCGTGGGCCGCGCACTATGTTCGCGAGGTTGCGCAGGCTTCGGGTCGCCCCGTTGCGTATCTCCGCCTCCAGCATGGCTACGCCTCCATCGAACTCATCGGGGGCGACGGCAGCAGTGCGGAACTTCCCAGCGCCAAGTCTGTCGACGAGGGCGTGAAGCTCGCCAGCCAGCGCACTCGCCGCTGGGTGGTTCGCGCGGATGTCGGCGAGGAGGCAAAGCTCGCCACCAGCCCGCTCATCCGCGTCATCACGCTGTTGACGGGTGTCGATGAGGCCGCGGTCGTCGCGGCCTACGGCTCCGTCAAGTCCCTTGCCGCCAGCCTCAGCGCGCCGACCATCGATGCGCCCGGCCCCGTGATGCGCGTCGCCGCCATGGGCGCGCAGCCCGACAAAGCCCAGCCCGCGGCCAAGCGTCTTGCTGATGCCATCACGCGATTTGTCGGACGGCCGGTCGATACGGCTATCTGCAGCGCGAAGATCGCCTCCTCCCGCCCGTCGGAAGTCCTCTTCACCGGACGCACCGAGATCGATCCGGCCGCCGCGATGGAGCTCCTCGCCCGGGTCTCCAGTCAGACCGAGATCATCGAAGCGCCCCCTCGCGTGCTCGAAGCCGAGAGCTTTGGCCCGAGGCTTGTGCAGGCGGACGCGACTTCGAGTGGGCGAAGTGTCGCCGCGCTGGATCTTCACGCGGTGGAGCCGGAGATCGATGCGGTTCCTGAAGAAGAAGAGATCGAACTGGTCGATGCCGCCGCTTCTTCCGTTGCGACTTTCCCCAAAAAAGCGCCTGTGATCGCCGCGACTGCCGCTGCGACGGCGAACGTGTCACCGCCGCCCGCGCCCCCCCGGCGGGTGAGCGCTGCCGAGCGGAACACTGTGGTGCCTGAATCGAAGCCGTTCTCGATACCCGAGCCGATGCGAGAGCCGGAACGCGAGCTCGCGCCGGAAATCTCGGCGGTCGGGATCGCTTCTGGCGGTGAGCGTGCGGAAGTGCTGGCCGATGCGCCGAGCGCGCTTGCGCTCCTGCTCCCCGGCCTCCGGCCGATCAGTGTCCGCTGCCCCTATGCCGAGCATGTCGAGTTCGCGGTGGATCGAAGCGGCACGCTGCACCTGCTTTCGCGGCCCGAAACAGGCGCCGAGGAACGCTCGCTCTCGGAGCTCCTCGTCGCCGGCGCGTGGGCCGATGCACATGCGTGCATGCTCGCCGCCGCGATTGGGCAATCGGCCTCGCTGGTTGCAAGCGGCATGTCCGACCGCGCGGAGCTTCACCTTTTCACCGATCGCCCGAAGGGCTCGCGGCGTCTCCTTGAGACCAGTGTGAACCTCCACCTGTTGGCCCGCGTGGAAGTCCGCGGCCAGGCGGGCTGGTACTGCACCGATCTGAACTGATACGGATCGCCGCTCGTTGTCGTGCGACAGACAGGTCTCGCCGCGGAGCGGCGAGGCACCCAAGAGCCGGAGATTCAGGCGATGCGGCGACGGCGGACCACGCCGACAAGGCCTGCGCACACCAGCCCGCCAAGGCCCATGAACACGCCGGCTGGCAGTGGCACGAGGTTCAGGTCGCCAAAGGTCAGGATGAGCTGGACGTCGCCATTAAACGCGAAATCAGCCTGTGAACTTCCGTAGGCAAACGCACCGCTCGTCTCTTCAACGTTAGAGGCCCCGCCCATCGCGAAGCTGCTGCCGAGGTTCATGTTGATGTCGGCCAGTGCAGCGGCGTTCAGACCGTACGTCACCGTCGAGTTGGTCTCCGTCGACGAGAAGCTTCGGCTGCCGAAGACCGTGCCTGTGCCCAGGTCATTGAATCTCTGAACGCCTTCAACCCCTGCGGTGCCTGACCGGGCGGCAAGGTCTGACTCGGAACCTGTGAAATCGTAGAGCGTTACCGTGAAGTTGTTGGTCACCGTGAATGCGCCGGTGCTCAGCGTCGCGGCGATCACACCCTGACCGGGTCCTGGCGCGGCGGGGATTGTGAACACAAAGTAGTTCCGGTACACCGTTCCCGAGCTGTTGCCTATGAGGTAGTTGTTGTTCTGGCTCACAACTCCGGTTGATTGATAAAAGCCGCGTGCAGAGCTATTCACCGGCGCTGCATTCGCGGTGCCCGCGGCTGCGGCGATGCCTGTTGCCAGCAAGATCGTTGTGATACGTGACGTCATCAGTGCGCTTCTTTCCGTCAGAGTCTTGGCGTCGCGGCAAGCCCGTTGCCCACAGACGGCAGACTATCAGCGCGGGCCAGGGAATGCAATCCGGTGGGCGAGTGACGAGAAAGAGGGGCGAGTAGCGAGTGGCGAGTGGAACGGAGCAGGACGATCCATAAGCCTTTGTAGTTGCAAGTCTTAAGTTGTTTCGATGTGGCCGCGCCCGCGTTCGCTGCTTAGGCGAATCCCTACATACTCCGCTCGCGATCAAGCCTCCGTCGCGCCGAACCTCGGCCACGTAACCCCCGCGCGCACAGCGACTTCCGATTACACTCCCCAGCATGAGCGATCCACGCAACGTCATCGGCAGCGGAATCGGCGGCGAGCGGGACAAGGATCTCGACGATGTAGCGTTGCGGGGGCTGGAATCCGGCGGGGCGAAGCTCCGCCAGCCGCCCGGCTTGCGTGTGCTCTTCATGACCGAGATGTGGGAGCGCTTCAGCTTCTATGGCATGAAGGCCCTGCTGGTTGTCTACCTGGTGAAGATCCTCTCGGTCTCGACACTCGCCCCGGGGATGTACACCAACTACATCGAGGTCGAGCAGGTTGTCGAGAAGGCGAAGGACGCACCGAAGGATGCGCCTGCGCCCAAGAGCATCGTTCACACCTTCCAGCACCATGTGTCGATCGATCACACTGCGCCGCCTGCCGCGGCGGATGGACCGGTGCCCGCCGCGATGCAGGTCACCATCCAGCAGCCTGCAAGCAGTATCGTGCGCAAGGTAACCGGCACCGACAGGGACGGCAAACCGACCACGACATGGGAGAACAACGGGGCGAAGCTCACGGTCAGCAACCCGACATCGGAGAAGCTGAGTGTTTCCGTGAGGGTGCGGCGCGATGGCGAGGACCCGCAGACGTACTTCACGATCGGCAATGCCAACTCGCCGGTGGTGAGCGAACTTGAGCCCGGCAAGAGCCAGGAGTACGACCTCAAGGTGAACACCGAGCCGAGCGGGCTGAACTGGGACAAACCCAGCATGGGACAACTGGTCGGCTGGTACGGCGGGCTGGTGTATCTGCTGCCGATCGTCGGCGGGTATCTGGCAGATCGCTGGCTTGGCACGCACAAGTGCCTGATCATCGGCGCGATCGTCATCGCCGCGGGCCACTTTACGATGATGTTCGAGACGCTTCCCACTCTGTATATGGGTCTGCTGCTGGTGATCCTGGGGACGGGCTTCTTCAAGGCGAACGTCTCGACGATGGTCGGGCAGATCTACAAGCAGGGCGACCCGCGGCGGGATGCGGGGTTCACGATCTTCTACATGGGCATCAACCTGGGCGCGTTTCTCGCGCCGATCATCTGCGGCTGGCTCGCTGTAACCTATGGCTGGGCGTGGGGGTTTGGCGCGGCGGGTGTGGGCATGGTGTTTGGCCTGCTGCAATACCTGCATGGCAGGCCGAAGCACCTGGCGGGGATCGGTCTTGCGCCATCCGCGGCGGGGATGGATGCCGCGGCGAAGGCGGAGGCGGCGAGGCCGCTCACGCGTGAAGAGATCAGCCGCATCGGAGTCATCAGCATTCTGTCGTTCTTCGTGATCTTTTTCTGGGTCGCGTTTGAACAGTCCGCAACGTCGATGGCGGTTTTCGCAGAGGAGCGCACCGACCGCACGCTCCCGTGGCTGCCCGATGCGCTCGCTTGGATGGTCGGCGGCCTGCCCGATGGCGGGGGGCCGGCGGTCTTCCCGACGGCATGGGTGCAGTCGATCAACCCGCTCTTCATCCTGCTTCTGGCGCCGATGTTCGCCACGTTGTGGGTGAGGCTGGCGGTGCGAGGGAGGGAACCGAGCACACCAACGAAGATGGCGATCGCGCTCATCTCGCTCGGGCTGGGGTTCTTCTTCATGGTCTTCGCCGCGCAGGCCAATGCGGGCGGGCAACTGGCGTCGCCCATCTGGGTGTTGCTGGCGTTCTTCATTCACACGTGTGCGGAACTGTGTCTGTCGCCGGTCGGCCTGTCGGCGGTGACGAAGCTCGCGCCGCTGAAGTTCGCGTCGCTGATGATGGGCATCTGGTTCCTGGCGAACTTCTTTGCGAACCTGATCGCGGGGCTCACCGCCGGGCAGATCGACAACATCGCCGAGAAGGGCTTCGTCCTCCCGGGCTATCAGGGCTTCTTCCTGATCTTCGTCATCGCGCCGTGCGCGGCGGGGCTGGTGCTCTTTGCGCTGGTGCCGATGCTCAAGAGGATGTCGCACGGGAGAGCGTGAGGAGGGCTTTGGATTTTGGAATGCGGAGTCTGAGTCCTCAGTCCTTGGTCTTGATCTTGGGTCCTTTGGCCTTCGGCGCTGCGAGCAGTTCCTGCACTGCCTTCAGCACGCGCTCGGCATGACCAGGTGTCCGCACACTGTCCCATCGCTTTGCAACGGTTCCCTTTGCATCGATCAAGTACGTCGTCCGCAGCAGCCCGATGAACGTGTTGCCGTAGAGCTTCTTGGTCCCCCATGTGCCATAGGCCGTGCACACGGGCGGTGAGCCATCCTTGCCCGGCACATCCGCCAGCAACGTGAACTTGAGCCGATGTTTGCGTGCGAACGCGTCGTGGGACTCCACGGAGTCGGGGCTGATTCCGATCACCGCGACGCCGAGCTTTGAGAGGTCTGCGTGCACATCGCGCAGGCCGCACGCCTGGTTGGTGCACACTGGCGTGTCATCCTCGGGATAGAAGTAGATCACCACCGGCCCGCCCCGATACTGCTTGAGCGTGTGCTTCTTGCCGTGCTGGTCGCGAAGCGAAAATGCCGGCGCGGCCTGTCCGACTTCAATCAGCGGCATCGGGAATCCTCTCGAGATAGAAAAAGGCCCCGGCATTGCCGGGGCCCTTTGAGCCTTTGACCGACGATCCATGACACGATCAGAACTTCCAGCCAACGGTTGCAAAGTAGGTCAGGTCGTTCCGCTTGCGTCCATCGCCGGGCGTCGAGTCGTAGCGATCCTCCGCGCCGATCTTGAACACCATACCCGTGTCGGCGTTGAGCAGGAACTCGAGGCCCGTTGCGCCCACAAGGCGATACTCGGGGAAATCGAGCATGCTCCAGTAGGAGTCAAACGTGAAGAAGAACTTCGCCGTGTCGCTGAACTTGTGTGTGAAGTCGAAGCCGAGGTTCAACTCCGGAACCCACCGGTTATCCGATCCGCCGATCTCCCTCGTCACCGCGATGCCGAAGCGCGGCAGCAGCAGGGTGGTATCGGTGTCGATGAGCTCATACCCCATGCCCAGCACACCGGTGATGCGCCAGTCGTACTCCTGGAAGTAGTCGTACTCGGCCTGGCCTTTGGCGTATACGCGCCACTTGCTGTCGGTGATCTTCCAATCGTTCCTGAGAGTCGCGTCGAACCGGTCCTGCGACTTGCTTCCGTCATCCTCGGCGTAGAGGTATGCCAGGCGGAAGGCCGTTGCCATTCGAATCGTTTCGCGCGTGCCGCCAAACGCCACGAACGCGCCGAGGCGCTCGGTGTTGCCGGTTGCGCCGGTCAGGCCCGCATCGACGGAGAAGTTCCATTCCTTGAAGAAAGAGTCGGGGTCTGGTAGAGGCGGGTTGGCGTCGGCTACTTCCTTGACCTGTTCTCGTGTGAAGGTCATCTGACCCAGGAGCGGGTGGTCGATGATGACCGACTTGTCGTCAGAAGAGATGAGCTTGCCCTTGAGCACCTCACCGGTCGTCAGGGTGACGTTGCTCTCGGTGCCCGGCTCAGGGTCCACGGAAACGTTGAGGTTGAGCTCGCCTGCCGCCGAGCTGGTCACGGCGGCAAGCAGGACCGCGGCGATCGTCCATCTGGTCATCGTGAAAACTCCTCGAAGTTGTGGAATGCAGTGCCAGTTCGCGCGGCGAGCATAGGGAGCCGCACGCGCGTCGGAAAGCCGCCGGGCGGGAGCGAATTGATGACCATTGACGATTCTTCTTCCCTACCATCGCGGCCCATGCCCCTGCTTTCGGCCACCAACATCAAGTACACGATCGGCACACGCGTCCTGCTCGACGGCGTTTCGTTTTCGATTGAAGCCGGAGAGCGAGTCGGTCTGGTTGGACGAAACGGCACCGGCAAGACCACCCTCATCAGGATGCTTGCGGCCCGCCAGAAGCCGGATTCCGGCTCTGTCTCGCTCGCCAAGGGCATGCGGATGGGGTATCTGTCGCAGGACCCTGAGCTCGACCCGACCAAGACCCTTCAGGAAGAGGCGGCGTCGGGCTTTGCGGAGCTGGGCCGGCTCCACGCCGAGCTTGACCAGGTGTTTCACGACATGGCCGATCCCGCGAACGGCGCATCGGACAAGCTTGAGCGGCTGATGGATCGTCAGTCGGAGCTTCAGGAACGCATCGAATCCATGGGCGGTTATGCAACCGAGCACCGCGTCGAGGCCGTGCTGCACGGCCTTGGGTTTGAGGATTCGCAGTTCGGCGTGCCGGTCTCGGGGCTGTCGGGCGGGCAGAAGGGGCGGCTTGCGCTGGGCAAGCTTCTGCTGGAAGCGCCGGACATCATGCTCCTGGATGAGCCGACCAACCACCTTGACATCGTCGGGCGGGAGTGGCTTGAGGAGTTTCTCGTCAACGACTATCGCGGCGCGGTCATCATGATCAGCCACGATCGCAAGATGCTCGACAATGTCGTGGGGCGCATCGAGGAGATCGACGGCGCGCGGCTCATCGACTATCCCGGCAACTACACCGCGTTCCGGGAGATCCGTCTGCAGCGGCTGCTCACCCAGCACCGCGCGTACGAGAACCAGCAGTCGCAGTGGGCCAAGGAAGAGGAGTTCATCCGGCGATTCCGCGCGGGCCAGCGCGCCAAGGAGGCCCAGGGTCGCCTCAGCAAGCTCGAGCGTCAGAAGGAGCTGTTCTCCATCGAGCGGCCCTCGGAGATCGGCGCGATGAAGCTCCGTCTTCCCGAAGCGCCGCGCTCGGCGGATCTGGTCTCGGTCGTGCGCGACGCGAAGAAGGTGTATCCGGCGCGGGAGAGCGACGGTGGGGGCAGCGGAGAGCGAGTGCTCTTCCACGATCTGACGGTCACGATCAATCGCGGCGACCGGTGGGCGATCATCGGCCCCAACGGCGCGGGGAAGACCACGCTTGTCCGCGCGATGCTTAGCGAGCTTCCGCTGACCGACGGAACGACGAAGATCGGCGCCTCGGTGGTGGTCGGCTACTACGCCCAGTTGCCTCCCGGTGCGGATGATGAACTGCCGGTGTGGGAGTATCTGCAGAAGCAGATCAAACGGGAGAATCCCGGGCTGGGCTTCAGCGAGCAGCAGGCCCGCGACCTCGCCGGGGCGTTCCTGTTTGCCGGCCGCGAACAGGACAAGCAGCTCAAGGTGATGAGCGGCGGGGAGCGGAGCCGCGCACGCCTTGCGGCTCTGCTGGCATCCGCCAAAAACCTGCTGGTGCTTGACGAACCAACCAACCACCTCGATATCCCGTCTGCGGAGCGACTCGAAGAGGCGCTGCGTCAGGGAGAAGACGGTGAGGGGTTCGGCGGAACGCTCATCCTCATCAGCCACGACCGGGCCCTGATTGACGCGACCTGCGACCACCTCATCGTCCTGGACGGCCACGGTAACGCCTCGATCTTCAACGGCAACTACAGCCAGTGGCATGCCCGGCAGCTCGCCGGTGACAACAAGAAGGCCACGTGGGCCGCGGCGGAAGTTCCCAAGAGTCGACAGCCTGCCAGGCCTGCCGCGATGAAGGCCGCGGCGACCCAGCCGGGCTCACCATCCCAGCGTTCGGCCCGGGGCCAGCAAGGGAGCGAGCGCGGCGGGAGCTGTCTCTTATACACATCTGACGCTGCCGACGAATAGAGAGGTGTA
>ENA-ORBV01013549-ORBV01013549.1-microbial-mat-metagenome-genome-assembly--contig:-NODE-13549-length-12370-cov-40.737981_pt1 | contig 12370 bp, 11 predicted proteins | sample MGYA00237777_ERZ505514 | MGnify/ENA primary metagenome ERZ505514 (study PRJEB26160, sample SAMN06269048) | microbial mat metagenome | isolation source: Oligotrophic lake microbial mat | place... | reverse complement strand
GAGGAACTCGATGCATGCGCCGCCGCAAGACCATGGGTTGGCTGCTGGTTGTGTTGATGCTGTTGGTGATGACGGTGACATGTTTATTTTTAATTCGCATGGCAATGGGGTTAGATGCAAGTCTTGCATCTCGTTTGGCGTGAACCCCGGTGTGTCGTTGATGGTGCGTGTCAGCTGCTGCCATTGTGCATGCAGGCATGAAGGTGAAGGACGGTTTGGCACTGGTTGATCATGTGTTTGCGTGGCGCGCATGCAGTTTTTTTTTGCGATCCGCACGATTTCGCAGTTGCTATTTTTGCTCCTACTGCAATCCGTGTTTCATTTTCGCGCGTGGTGCGCCGACGTGTTTTGAGCGATCTGGACTGAGCAACGGAGTGCGTTGGGCACATGCATGGTCAGTTGAACTGCTTTTGCCGCTTTTTTGTCCTAATTGTATTTTGCTGCTTCTCGATTTACATAGGTCAGCAGCAGGCGGGACATGGTGCACCCTTCTTTTGTGCCGTTCTAGCTAGCTAGCTAACTGGCTCCGCAGGTCGTTCGCTAGCTAGCTAGCTCCACGCTCCGGAAAGCTTGCCACTAGCTAAAAAAAGCGGTAAAAAAAAAAGTGTGGTTTCACATTCCGCCGAGGCGCATTTTGAGTGTTCGCACGCTCCGGAAAAGGTGCTGTCTCCCTATGTCGCAAAGACAGAAGCGACCATGACTTCGACCCGCATGCTAGCCTTTGCAGCTCATGCCGGCGCTGTTGGTGTTATGCGGTGCTGCAAGACCGACGCTGAAATGCATCATGTTCAACTGTGTCCGGAAGGGAACATCGCTGCCTCGCAGTATCAAGCAATCACAACTAGTGGACTCTGTGATGTAAGTAAAATTTGTACGTTGTTGCAGGGTGCTTGCGGAGCATCTGTCGCGATGGAACTTGCCCGTTTGCGTTCGGGTTGTAATGGGGTGCGACGCCGAGGGGCTGCGACGCCGATGGTAGTAGTTCTGAAAGAAAAATAGTTGAGAAATATTTCAAAGGATCGATTTCCCTTAGTTTTGCGTTACAGTAGGGCTCCAGGACCGTGTCGTGCGTGTGTAGTGTGTGCGTGCGGAGGCGTCGTCGTCCGTTGCGAGCACTGATGTTCCGGCAGTGCTTTCAATAGGCGCGTCTTCACATTGCTACATTACATGGTGTCCGGCATGTTAGTTGGGCAAGTACCGCTGGTTCTAATTCACTATTCGGGGAAGGATGTCCAGTGGAGTGTGTTTTGTCGAGGAGTTGTAAACCGACCGCCGAGCGTAAAGGGACAATGGCTGTTCGCCGGAACGTTTGCTTGTTTATTTATTATGACGGCAAAAAGGAACAATCGTCTCTGTTCACTGGTTGGGAGTAACTGTTGATTTGATCCGTTCCTTTTCCTCCGTATGTATTTAATTTATTTGTAAACTGACATTTTAAATGCTAAACTAACTTTGTTTTGTTTGATTTCTTCCTTTCGCAGGTACCGCATGGTTCGTTATCTCATGCAGATGCTGTGTACGAAGAGGTGCGTACTTGTCGAAACACTTTAAAAAATGTTACTGCCTTCGCGCGCGGCACCTTGTGTGAACGCATTTAATTTTTTATTAAACCTGTACATTGCTGTTGTTACTCTGTGAGTAGCTAACACAGGCGGCGAGAGCTACGGTACGTTGCTTGGGTTCAATGCTATTTGTTATTCACTACGACCTATTTTCTTATGTTTCTGTTATTGATTCTATCGTGTTAGACGGGCGGCGATCCTGGGGTCCCAGTAGAGAAGAGCACAGGCGGGCAAAGCACATGTTACATGTATCCGTATGTCTACGGGAAGCAGTCAACCGATTTTTTGGATTGCTACATTGGAGGCGACGGCGGTAACTCCAGGCTAGATGACTTGGTAGAGGAGCTGGATCTGCAGGGTGTAGCAGACAGATACTACCGCCAGATAGCAAAGCAGGATCCGTCGAGAGGCAACGTCCAAGTTAACTTTGGTTATGCAAGCGAAGTGAACATTGATGCGAGCAAGGATGTCATTGCTGTTAGCAAGGGACCTCGTCCTCGCATGCTTAAAGGCACGGATGATCCCGACGCAAAAAGGTTGTTTGTGGTTATGATGAAAATAGCTAAGGAAATGGGTGTGGAATGGGCGCAAGATGGCTACGGGAAGGACGACCCGGTGTTTCAGCATCGGGTGCGCGAGTTTGGGAGCAAGATTGTCCCAGGCAACGTTGGAGAGCTGTTGTCGCCAATTTTTAACCCGTTGGATGTGCCATCTGTTGTTACAACGCATGTTGACAAAAAGGATTGCAGGCGCGAGAGAAAGAATTGTCAGATTGCAAAAATTGTTCTTGTTGATGGACGGCCCGTTCGTGTTCTCATTAACTTCAACATGAGAGCTGCCTGTTGTGCTTCTGCCCTTCACATGGCAGCAGCAGAAGAGCAGTGTGAGAAGGTGTTCCGCCCTTTTTTCTTGAGTAGGCACAAGGGTTTGCACTGTCCTTTTGAAGAGTCGCATTTTGCCGATGGCGCCTTTGGGGACCAAGGTGTGGCTGTCACTTGGGAGTTAAATGCTGGGAAGCCGGTCAACGCCCATCTTCTTGCGCGACCACACGCCAGCAAGCGCAGCACCCATTTGAGTGCAATGAAGCAGGGTTGTGACGTGCTACTTGAGCGTCACAGTGGTGTTCTCAACGAGCTCAATTTGGTTGAATTGATCGCTACGCACGCATATTCGAACAACCACTTCAGGACCAGTGACTACATGGAAACGCAAGCCCTTCATGCATGTTCTCTCACACCCGAAGTTGTTGTTGCGGCAAACAGCGAAGGGGGACCTGGTCTGACCATTGAGATAGCGAATGACATGCGCACTCTTTATGGGAGCTTTCAGAAGGGGCCGAATCCCACCGCTCAACCGGGTTGCAACCGAGGCGTCGATGCAAGCAAAAACAGAGTGTTGGTTGAACTGTTGCGCCAAATGGGCCGCCGGTCAGCAGCGGTTGCACCCAAGACCGGCAGCAAGGCACTGGTGAAGGAGATTCGGGCGGATGCAATAAAAATCGGAGAGCTCAAACTGGGTTGTGGCAGTTTTGGAGCGAGCCACCTGATTGCATTGCTACTTGCTACAGGAGTGAACAGGCACTTTGAGAAGCTGTGCGTCAAAGATTTCAGTGTCAAGACATCCAATTGGGCGAAGGGAAAAGCGACTGATCTTCCGATGACCTTGAGGGCATTGAATGAACACAGCACAAAGGTGGAGGGACAGGCAGACAAACTGGTTGAGATCATGCTTCACGTTTGTGTTGTCATGGAGCATGAGATACCCGGTCTCAAGATGACACTTGACGATGCAGAGAACATTTTCTGTGAAATGCGGCGAAAGAAAGAGCGAGTGGACACTTGTCCGTTGGGTGGGATGGGGTATGTGGTGTGTCGGCCAGGTGACGCTGCCCCGCATGAAGTGAAGCCGTATCGCCCGACGACAACAGGCCCGGTGCGTTTTGCACGGCCATTGCTGGAGCGTTCTGTCACAGCGGCAAAGCCAAGGAACCAGCGCCCTGAGGACGAACTGCCCTTAAGTTTAATGTGGAAAGAACGGTTGTCTGTCGAAGAGACGAGTGCGTTGAAAGCAATTCCTAATGCTCGAGTGAAGGAGGAGCGGTTTAAGGAAGATTGCCGCTTAGTTTCGACAAATGTGCCTGTCGACACTCTAAAGGGCATTGGCATGTACGATGCTGTAAGGGAACTTTTTATCATGAGAGAAGAGGACGTGGACAAGACCCCTCTGGAGCGCCTACAGGCCGGGTTTGAGAGATTGGAGAAGCTGGAAGGCCTGGACCAGTTGATGGCCACTGTGCATGAAATTGAAGTCGCAAACACACCCAGCGCCTTCAGTGGGGATTACGACTTTGCCGATCGGTCGGCTCGAATAGAAACTCTTGTGGGTGCAGAATATACGACGGCGGAACAGAAGAGAAGACTGTGTGCATTCAAGGGCAAAGTGGGTTCGTCCTGCAGTGCAGAGAAGGCTAGCGACATTACCGAAGCTCAAATCAGGGAGGAGAGGCCTTGCAATGCAAAAAAAGGGAAGAAGGTTGATGTTACCAAAAAAGCCAGGCGCAGGGCGAAACATTCAAGAGCAAAATGTCAGCTGGGAGCGGTGGCACCAGACCAAGCAAGGAGCAACTCCATGATGTCCGTTTTCTCTGCAATTGGCAAAAGCATTTCGAATCTTCGCCAGCCGGGTGGCCGGGGGACCGGAGAAATAATCGATCTTTCCTGCGACACGGACGACAGCAGTTCCGCTGCGTCTGTGACACAGCCTCTTCGCAGGACAAAGACAAGAGGTGGACCGGTGCCATGCTACAAGGAGGCTGACTTTGACGAGTCTGTCGGCGATGAGAACCCCGGGTGTAAGTTTGCAAGGCAGAATGAGTCTCTTTCTGATGCTTCCGCTGCCACTGCTGATTCCAACACCGAAGTTGTTTCCAAGGAGCACCTGAGTGAGGAAGGCATGGATGCACCTGACCTAGTGAGCGGGCCTTGCACCGAAAACTGGGTTCCTGGCAAGCGATTTACCCATGCAAAGTATCAAGCAGATTTCAACCCACTTCATTACAGTGCTCTGCGCTACGTGAGAGGGCGCTGGCAGTCTAGTTGTCCAGTCTACGCCAAAGCTCCGTCGTCTGTTGCTCGTGCGCAACCAAGCAGTTTCAGAAACGTGGACTTTTCGTTTGGGAAGGAAGGCACTTATCGTGTTCTATTATCGGGTGCAGAGAGTGGAGAAAAAATTGCGACTGTGGACCGATATCAGTGGAATCGGTCTTTGCTTCCAATGAGGTTGATGTCTGCAACAACAGCGCATGATGTGCTGGCAAATGTGGAGCTTCCCAAATTCAAGGAACTGATCACTCCTGGCGATATCTCCAATGAAAGAGTAAAGAGGAGTCCGTGCGATGTTCGGAAGTTTAACATAGCGTGTTTGGTACAGGCTGTGTCGGACGTCCACACATCAGCAGGTAGCTGTTATGTGGACAGTTTGACAAATGAGTTTTATTTTGATGCAAGGCAACAAAGGGTGATGAATAAAAAGAAAAGAAAAAGGAAGCAAGCCCCGCAGGACAGCGTTCCTGCAGCACAAGTTTTTGGCCTCAAGGACCTCAGGACTACTGAGATAGTTGTTGAGTGTGCAGGTGACGGAACCTTCACGCTTGTTGAATGGCTTGGCTCCATTGTGTCGGGAATCCCGGACCCGGGCGCGGATGCCTGCATGGCAGTTTTGGGTGTCCACGGGCGTCAAGAAGCACGGTTTCTGACGCACATACACACACGAGAGTGCCAGTCTATGGATTCCCTTTATGCCAAGGGCAAGTGTGAGCTACGTGACAAAGTCGCTCTCAAAATGGGGGCCACTGCCATCCAGCGATCTGTCTCTGTGCGGGAGGGCATTGTGAACAATTTGTTGGAAGTGCCCCCGATGTGGTGCTTTCACACTCGGAGAGACTCAACTGTGTTTTTTGTTCTTTCGTTGTACTTGGGTGCTGCAAGCTCCAGGTCAATAACACGCCTCAGACACATCACCTGGAAGCCTTTTAATTGCGACAAAGAGAGGAAGGAACAGATCAAGGACATGCAGAGCGAGAAAAAGAAAGCTGCGTCTGAGCACAGCCCAGTGCAAACCAGCGAGAAGCTGGGTGGGAGTCCATGCAGGTTCCAAAATTTGTGCGACGACAAGGTGCATGGCTACCTTACCACTGTGGTGTCGGTGGATAACAAGAAGTTGTTGCTCATGGCAATTCCAAATGGGAAGCAACGTCGCATTTTTCTCAAAGAAGGCCGCCCTGAAAAGAATTCTGACAAGACTTGTCTCGTTATCGACCTGATGAAATTGCGGGACGTTCCCTTTGACACTGCTGGAGCGGGTTGTCAACACCCTCCGGGATCCGATTGCAGTTTGGACGACCCATTGGTTGCGGCCACCGTGCCCCAGCCTGGGTCCACCGAGAACTTTCAGGTGCAGAACGATGTTGGTGATCCAGCCATGCTGCCCTTCCATCTTACCTGTCTGTCAAACGACGACAATGAACTTTCTGGGTTCGGTTGTGCGCTTGCTGTTAACTAGGATCTTCCTCTTGTTTCTGCCACGAAGAAAGCTAGAACACTTGATCCACCTTTGCCTTCCGTCGGCTGTCCAGTGTATGCATTTTGCGATGACATCAGAAGCTGGAAATACGGGACCGTGCTCGAAGTCGGTGCCGACGGATGCAAAATGAGCGTGCTTTTTGTGGACGGGTACAAATCGCATTGTGCCATTGAACAGCTGATCAGACTGAAGCTCAGTGTGGATGAGAACATTGCTCTTTGCTCCGATCCCGGGGTTTTTACCGCGGGGCAACACGTCAAAGTAGGCAAGCCGGGGTTGCCCGTGCAACGTGGAGCAGTGCTGGGTTTTGAAACAGACCGACGGTACCAGGTGCTCTTTCCAGATGACATCCTATCTCTTTGCTCTGCGTCCTCCATGCGTTTGCTGCATCAACGCCACCGGGCTAGTGCAGAAGAATTGATTGGGGACGTTGCGACGCGAAATTGCTCAGATTCATTGCCTCAAAATGGCATACGGCATGCTGAAACATATTTGCGTGCTATTCTTGAACTTTCGGGCTCCTGTACTGGTCTCTCCCTTGTGGGATTCTACCACTGTGCGGTTGGTTTGCGACATACTCAACTCGCATGGCAATGGAGCGATTCAGATTCCTGACAAAGAACTGTTGTTGAATCACATTCAGCAGGTTAGAGTGATGCTGATTCGTGCAATGACAACCATCGGCGACCTTGATTCAGCAAGTCTAAAATCTATGAATGTTGTAAATGCAGCATGCAGGGATTACGATAGAAAGAAAGACAGCCTGGGGCATGGAGAATTGCCTTTTACAATCAAAGTGCCGTGAATGTGGCTCCTCTGTTTTTAACGTTATAATTAATGCATTTACACATTTGCTGGTCTCGTGTCCGGCACCGCCCTTGGACGGTCTAGGCATGGCCTGATGTACGATGTGCCATTCTTGGTCCATCCTCTCCCCTCATCCAGCAAGAAATGTTGCAGATGAATCAAATAGACAGCTATGTCGGCAATGTCAGTGAGGGTGTGAGCCATGTCGAGTTGGTGCGAGATGGGTGTGTCTTTGTCGAGCAGCAGCAAGGCATGATGAATGGTTGAAACGCGACACTGAAGCCCCATCACAACATTTGCTGGTGTCAGGTTCAAATTTTGTTGGTGTCCTAACACTCTCAGCCTCTGCACGGAAGACAGCTGCATCCGTTGGAACTCTTCTTTCATTTCAGTAAAACTCAAGGCATCTACACATCTCGCAACAGATGTGTCCACTCACTCCACTGATTTGTCTTGTGGATCGCGAAGATCTGCGTTGATTAGCATTTGCGACTGGCTGTGTTAATGCAGACAAAGATAAAACAAGCTTCCCTCTGCAGGTCCTGCCATTCCGGATTGAATTTTTTTTCGTACAATGCAATCCAATGCTCCACAAGATTGGATATGGAAAACCGTGTTATCACACACATAGCAACAATGTCATCCAACATGCAGCCCACCGCCTTTTCCAGATCATTTCTTGACCGACGCAGCACGGCAAATGGAGCTCTTCCAATTTGGGTTATTTGATCGTCAATGAAAACTGTGTACAAGCATGCATTGTCAAAGCAATCTGCTTGATGGATGCTGTTGCTGCCAAAGATGCTGGACATGTTTCAATGCCCGGGAGGTTTGATGGGTTGTGTTGAAGACTGCAGAGCCTAAACGTCCACCTTCCGTTTGGCGATAGGCAAATTTTCCTTGCGCGTCAGTTAAGTTGAATCGATGTCAGATAAGTTCTGCTCTTTTATTCAAAGCCACTCACAATTTGATCGACATGCAAAGCAACAAGCGACAGCGCAGAAGCCACCCAGGCGGCTGCACTCCAATCAATGCAGTGCGTGTGTGCAAAAGCGAAGACGGCACCGGCACCAGTGACGACAGCGGTGTTGAGTGGTCAGGGCACAGCAGAATCCACGACAGTGGTGATGGTGACAGCACTTTGTTGTTGCTTGAAGATATCCTGAACGAAGACGCCATCGCGGCAACCCATGAAAACGCTGCAGTTGCTCCACCCATTTCGTTTTTCGCCGATGACCGATGCTGCAATTGCAGACGAACAAAGAGTGCTGAGTGCACTGCACAAGTTGAGCTGCCAGATGTGAGCCTGTCTGACTGCTCTGTTCAGCAAATGTTCGTGCATCGCAGGCTAAAATTTTGCTGTGTTGATTTCATGCTTTGCAAAACAGAGACACAGCACCTCTCTGTTCGGAGTGCAATGCGTACTTGCTTGGACCGACTCTGAGACACACGGGCACAACAGTGTGGCCCGATTTCATCTGGAAAATAATGCAACGGGAGGCTGCTCTTGAGGGCTGCTGGTCCTTTTTGCCTTTTCACTGGCGAAATTGGTGGCAGCCTGTTTTCCCGGACATGGCGAGGCAGGCAGGGGATGTTCCAAGCATGTTCGATGACATCACTGGTGAAGTCAGATCAGATCTTGCAGCACTCAAATCTCTCAAATGGACAGACATGATGTCCCGAGAAGCTTCTCTGGCGCTTCCAACAGTCAAGTGCCCCGCTAGTTGCTCAGAATGGAAGCACAAAGCACTGAACCATCTTCCCTTGAACATTGTCTTTGAACATTTTTTAGGCCTTTCGGTGGACCTTTACTCTAATCCAACTCTTCGACAATGCAGCAATTTCTTTCGGGATGACTATCGGACCCCTGATCTCATCATGGCCAATGAAGAGTGGGTCGTCAAAGCCTCCATCATGTTTGATGCCGGCGGCGAACCTGTTGTTTTGTGTTGCAGGGACCATTCAGCAAAAAACAAACTTTCAATGATGCATCCCCTTCGACATCCCACGGGAACCGTTGCATCCAGCACTTCCAATCAGTTCTGTCCTGCAATTGTTGTGCCCAGAACGATCTGAATGGCAAAGGCCATGAAGTATTCTGCGAATTTTTCAATCACAACACTGGAGGGATCTTACTTTGGGCTTGACACAATGTTTTTGAGCAGCAGCGGGACCAACAGCAGCAGAGAGCATAGCAAGCTGGGGTGGAAGCAAGAATGGCTTGCGTCAAAAGCAAGAAAAGACATCAAGGCGCACATCGACAAGCAAAGGGCTAATCAGACAATTACCGATCTGACCTACAAGAGGATAGTCGAGGACAGCAGTGCATTTTTTCCCGATTGGGCCAAGACAAGAATGGATTTCTCTGTGGGCGGGAGTTTCGTGAAAAGCCACGATGCCCTTGCTTTGCACCACGGGATAAAGCATGATGGCACAGAATCAATAACGGTGCAGAGAAAGGAGGCTGGGGCTGAAAAAAACATAACCATCGTGCCTGGATGGCCCAGGTGCATCATGTGGGTGCACCCAATATGCAACAACCACGGAAAAGCCTTGCCTGCACCACCGATGTTTTCCCAAGGAAACATTGACACCAGAGCTCCGTGGTTCACATCTGCTCTATTGCTATCTGTGCCTGAAGTGTGGGCAGCTGCCTGCAGTGTAACGCCAAAGCGCTACGATCGCTGGGAAGGTCACCTTCTCACGCAATTGACAAGAGAGTGCCTGCCGCATTGTGGTAGCAAACGATCCAAGGGCAACCCTTTTGATTCCGGGAAAAAGAAAGGCCTGCGTTTGTGCACTGAATTGTTTCGTCTTGACGGCGCATCTTCCTTTGCTCCTTCGCAGTTGGTGGACACCTTTCCTGCCCGTCTCTATCCAACTGTGTGTGTTGAATGCTCCAGCACGATTTCTGTGTCCCCTGACCACAGTGCTACTCCTGGTGAACACAACAGAAGAGCCGTGTCCTTTTCCAGATCAAGGACCTGGCCCAGACTGGGAGTTGCGTACAATATTTGTTTCTTCTGCCTCCAAAACCAAGTCGGCCAGTTCCTGGACAGGAAATCACTACTACAGACATGGTGGGATTCTCCATCCAAATTGGTGGGTGCAGAGGCGCCATTTGCGCCAACCCTGCAGTTCAGAAAAGGTGCCAGAACACTGCACTGCAGCTGACATCATGGCAGATGAACTTGGGCACTGGACCGCTTGTGTTTACGTGAAAGCGTGCAATGCCCCTTTCTGTCATCTCAGAGACTCTTTGCTGAGCACTTGTGGCGGTCAACACAAGGTTGCGTGCCGACATCATTGGTATCCACTGATAACTGCTCCGGCCAAGTGCTCCGTCCAGTGCATCCAAACCGTGGCTCAGGAACAAACGCAATGCACGGAAAGCGCACACATGCTGTGTCCGGAAGACGGTTGCAGCACAGCTTTGTACAGATTGCATTTTGATGCTGTTCCTGAAGACGAAGGCACTTGCTATGTGCCTTGCAAGCCAGGGGACCAATCAAACGTGATGCTCAACAGGGTACCGTGTTCGTCTGAGCAGTGCGGCAATCTGCACACGAGACTCCCTTTTCTTGAGGAAGATGACGAAAACAGCATGGATGGAAATGTTAGGTTTGCACATTGTGGAGACGGGGACTGCGCCGTTGAAGCAGAATTTGAATTGAACGAACAAGAAGAGGAAGACTATTTCATGACGTACGATCCGCAGTTCATTGACAACAGCGACAGCGAAGACGATGATGTCCAAGGTCCAACTATCCCAACCACAAACTCTGCAGAACAACCCATTTACACTTTGGTAGAAACACAGCCTTACAAATCTTGCACAGCCTCCAATCACGTCATTTTGAATCATTTTGGCAGTTGTTTGATACGCAGGAATGCTGACATGAGTGGGACAAAAACACAAAAGTCGTTTCTTCAAAAATTATCGCCACCACACCTGGGACCTCTGTTCCACTTCTGTACCCCAAGGGAATGCTCTTCACCAACATTTTTATTCCGACGAACGAGATGGTTCGACTGCTGGCGCCATGCCTGTCTGCATGCTGCACGACGTTTCTGTCCTGCACAAAAACGGTTTCGCCAGTTTGGAGGACCATTTTTGCACTCGAATGAAGAATGTTGGCATACTCGCATCTTCCAATCCAACATATCACTTTTGAGCATTTGACAGTTTGGTCAATCTTGGGCTTCGAGGGTGTGACACAAGAGCTATTCTGTGGAGGGGCTTCACCAACACACAAAAAGGACGCGTGCGGTTCCGGGAACAGCAGCTTCCCATATTTGACACTGAGCAAGTGGACTGCCGGCCGGTGGTGAACAAGCTCGCTGCAACTTGCACCGAGCAGCCAAGCACATGTTTCTACACCTCCACGTTGTCCATGCTGATGCATTTTGGCTTTCGCATTCTCTACAAATACATAATGAGCAATGAACTGTTGGACAAACTTGGCTGTGTGCGGTACACGGCAAAAGACAAGGCTACACTGCAAAAAGAAATCCTTGGGAGTGTCGGCGCCCTGATGTTGCGGGTCTGGATGGAGATCTCTCACATATGGCTCGCCTACATAATGAGCAGCCCGAGAAACCATTGGGTGTCATAGACATGCACTTTTGCAGGGCGGAACTACATGACCCAAATGCAAAGGGAAACCTCTGTCACTGGCATTGCGTTTTTTGGACAAAGGACAACTTGACAACAAAGGAGGGGTTGCATGTTGTGTTGGATCGCATCTGTGGCTTCATCAGTGACATTGTCAGACCCGATGAAAGAAAGCAACTGACAAAAGAGGGCATCTTCAAAGACGAGCACGACGTCATGTGCTTTTTGGACACAATGCAAACGTTTTTGCAACACAAGCACCTTCGCAGATGTTACGCGATGGTGAAGAATGGGGACTCTGAGACAGAAGAACAAAAACTGATGTGCAAAGTCAGCAACAATTACCGCATGAACCCAGCCCAACCAGGCACTCATTTGTCACCATCAAAGTTGAGCACAGCCAGGAGGCAATATTTGTTTTCCAGACATTGGGTCTGGCAGAGCCGCCAGCCATCGGTGTGAAGGAAGGTGAGAAATTGTTTTTCGTTCCCGCATATCCTTGCTTGGTGGCAGTGAAACACACACTGCCTGCTTGCGGCAACGAAGGCATCACATCTCCTGTTCCCGGCTGGCTGGTGTCAAGGAATCCCAACTCTTGCAACATTCAATTCACAATGGGGTACCTCATCATGCGCTACCTTGCAAAATGTGTTGCATCTATTGATCAATACAATGTGATGTGAATCACTCCTGTTGAAGGGAGAGATCTGCTGGTGCAATGTTGCAGCAAATCAGTTTACTAATGAAATATGAGTGTTACAGCTACTGTGCTACTGGATGTCATGGATCTTTCTGGAGTCTTCTG
>ENA-ORBV01013547-ORBV01013547.1-microbial-mat-metagenome-genome-assembly--contig:-NODE-13547-length-12372-cov-5.888410_pt1 | contig 12372 bp, 14 predicted proteins | sample MGYA00237777_ERZ505514 | MGnify/ENA primary metagenome ERZ505514 (study PRJEB26160, sample SAMN06269048) | microbial mat metagenome | isolation source: Oligotrophic lake microbial mat | place... | reverse complement strand
CATCGAGCACCATCCTGGGCAACGGATCGCCAGGCGCGCGCGCCTGGCGATCCGTTGCCCAGGATGGTGCTCGATGGGGTACTTCAAGCGAACTTTTCCGATGGCCTGTGCGCCCAGGCGCGCATCTGGTGGCACAGCATGCCGCAGCCCCGATGACGGCGCAACCGATCCCGGCGCCCAGGGCGCCGGCGTCCGACGTGATTCAACGGGCGTTCGAGATGGTGGCCGATACGGTGCCGTTCAATGCCGGGGGGCAGCTGGCCTTGAGTGTGCCGCGTGGCTTGCTGCGAGGTTTGCCGGTTGGCGTGATGCTGATCGCGCGGCATTGGGAGGGGGCCACGACTTACCGGGCGGCCTCGGCCCTGGAGAAGTCCGGTGACAGGAGGTCATGGTGAGAGACGATCCGTTTTCCAGTTTTCAGAGCGACGCCAACGCGGTGTCACGCCGACCCCTGGGTGGCGCCGCCCATGTGAAGGGCCCTGCTACGCCGGAGCTGGTGGACCTGACCATCGGGCAGCTGCTCGATGCCACGGTGGCATCCCACGGTGAGCGCGACGCCTTCGTGTTCGTCGAGCATGGCGTGCGCTGGACCTGGCGCCAGTTTCGAGATGCGGTCGACCGCCTGGCCTTTAGCCTTCTGAGCCTGGGCGTGGAACGCGGCGACCGGGTCGGCATCTGGTCGCCGAACCGGCCCGAATGGGTGCTGGTGCAGTTCGCCACCGCCCGCATCGGCGCCGTGATGGTCAATATCAACCCCGCCTACCGCGTCAGCGAACTGGAATATGCGCTGCACAAGGTGGGCGTGAAAGTGTTGTTCACCGCGGTCGGGCTCAAGGCCAGCGACTACCTGGCCATGCTGGACGAGGTCATGCCCGAGATGCTGCATTGCCTGCCGGGCCAGATCGCCAGCAATCGCCTGCCCGCGCTCAAGACCGTGGTGCATTTCGGCGACTTCTACCGCGCCGGCATGTTCAGCTTCGATCAGATCACCGGCATGGGCGGTCCGGCCCAACAAGCCTATGCCGACTCGTTGCAACAGGCGCTGGACCCGATGGACGCGATCAACGTGCAGTTCACCAGCGGCACGACCGGTCACCCCAAAGGCGCAACGTTGACCCACCACAACATCGTCAACAACGCGCGCTTCGTGGCGAGGGCCATGCGCCTCACCGCGCACGACCGGCTGTGTGTGCCGGTGCCGCTGTACCACTGCTTCGGCATGGTGTTGGGCGTGTTGGCCTGCACGTCGACCGCGAGTTGCCTGGTCTTTCCCGGCGAGTCGTTCGACCCGGTTGCCACCTTGCGTGCCGTGGCAACCGAGAAATGCACCGCGCTGCACGGCGTGCCGACGATGTTCGTTGCCATGCTCGGTGCACCCGAGTTCGGCCAGTTCGACCTCTCCACCCTGCGCACCGGCATCATGGCCGGCTCGCCGTGCCCGATCGAGACCATGAAACGTGTCGTCTCCGACATGCACATGCGCGAGGTGACGATTGCCTACGGCATGACCGAGACATCGCCGGTATCGTTCCAGAGCGCCGTCGACGACCCGCTGGAACACCGCGTGTCGACCGTGGGGCGAGTGCAGCCGCACCTGGAGGTCAAGCTGGTCGATGCCAATGGCGAGACCGTCGGCATAGGCCAGACCGGCGAGCTGTGGACCAAGGGTTATTCGGTCATGCGCGGCTACTGGGGCGACGAAGAGCGCACCCGCGAGGCCATCGTCGACGGCTGGATGCGCACTGGCGATCTCGCCACCATCGACGCCGAAGGTTATTGCAATATCGTCGGCCGGCTCAAGGACATGCTGATCCGCGGCGGCGAGAACATCTACCCGCGCGAGATCGAAGAGTTCTTGTACCGCCATCCGGACATCGCCGAGGTGCAGGTCTTCGGCGTGCCGGACAACCGCTATGGCGAGGAAATCTGCGCCTGGATCGTATTGAAGCCCGGTACGTCCGTCACCGACACCGAGCTACGCGACTTTTGCCGCAGCCAGATCGCGCACTTCAAGGTGCCACGGCATATCCGGTTTGTCGATGCGTTGCCGATGACGGTGACGGGCAAGGCGCAGAAGTTCGTGATGCGGGAGGTGATGGTGAAGGAACTGGGCCCGCCCGCACCACCATGAACCGATTGCAGTCAGAGCTCGATCGCCTGTACCTCCCTCGACCACAGGATCGCGTCGAAGCTGACGTGCAGTCAGCAGCCTTGATAGACGCCTCGGACAGGGTGCGTGCCATGGTGATGGAGCTGACGCGTCCGGCGGATTGGGAGGCCTTGTCCCGAGTCTGGCACGGTGTACAGGTCGAACTTGAACTTCCTGCGCCGGCGATTGCAGTCTCCGGTACCGATGGTCTTCAGCTTTGGTTTTCGCTCGCAGAGCCGATCGCGGTCGCGCAGGCGCATGCGTTTCTTGAAGGTTTGCGGCAGCGCTTTCTGGCTGATGTTGCATCCATCCGCGTTCGCTTGATGCCTGCTTCGGACGCATCAAAGTTGCGCCAGGATCACCACGCCGCGCTGGTACCGGCGCGGCAAGAAGGCAGCGGCAACTGGTCCGCATTCCTGGCGCCCGATCTTGTTCCGGTTTTTGCCGAATCACCGTGGCTCGACCTTCCACCCAATGAAGAAGGGCAGGCCACCTTGTTACGCAGCATCGAGGTGATGACGCAGCCCGCGTTCCAGGCAGCATTCGCGAAGCTCGGGTCGACCATGCATCCGCAGACGTCGACTGGTGCGGTTACGGCCAGCGTCGATGCACGCATTGCGCACGACCGACCAAAGGCTGCTTCTGCGGGTGAAGATCCAAAGCAATTTTTGTTGCAGATCATGAATGACGATACCGTTGCACTGGCCCTTCGGATAGAAGCGGCCAAGGCGCTGCTGCAGCACGCAAACGATCCTCGCCTCAAGCAAGGCGACTGATCCTCTGATCGGCCACAATAGCTCCGGCCCAGCCCAGGCCTTTGTGTTCACCATCGCGCGCGATGCAGCCGCCATTTGCCGGCCTTTCTGTGGCCCGGCTCGAAAGATGTCCCGTGTGGCCGACCCGCTGATCGATATCAATCTGGACGATCTGCTCGATGCACTCGGGCTGCTGGCGCTGCGCGGCGCCTTGCCGCGGGTGTTGCTGCGGCCTGCGGTGCAGCGCTTCACGGGTATCGTGCGGGCCTTCGACGACCGGGTCGGCGCCACCGGGCTTGCCGCAGCCAGCGCGTGGGTGCTGCGGCGTCTGGCCGGCGGCCTGCAGGTTGCGGGGCGCTCGCACATTCCGGTACGCGGACCATTGCTGGTGCTGGCGAACCACCCCGGCATGACCGACACCGCAGCCCTGTTTGCGAGCCTGCACATGCGCGCCGACCTGCGCGTGATTGCGCGGGACCGGCCGTTCCTGCGCGCGTTGCCGCATGCGCGAGCCAGTCTGATCCTGTTGGCCGATGCCGACGACAGGTCACGCGTGCGGGCCCTGTATGCGGGTTTGAAACACCTGCGCCGTGGCGGCGCCCTGTTGACCTTTCCCGCAGGCGAGATCGAACCCGATCCGGCTGCCGCCGGTATCAAGCCGGCGCTCGATGCATTGCAGGCCTGGTCGGACAGCTCCGCATTGATTGCGCGTGCGGTTCCTGAGACCCGCATCGTCACGGCCATCGTCAGCCAGGTGGTGTCGGCCCGGGCGCTGTGCCATCCGTTGACGCGGTTGCGGCGCGACGCGGCCGACCGGGACAAGCTGGCAGCGGCGATGCAGATCCTGTGGCCACCGTACCAGGCGATGCCGGCACGGGTGGCGTTTGCCGCGCCGCTTGCCGGCGCAGACGTCTACAGCCCGGCCGAACTGCACCGCGCCATCGTGGCAATGGCCAGCGCGCTGATCGCAGCACCGGCGGCGACCTGGGAGGACTGAGAGCGCTCTGCGATACTGTTTTCGACCGCCAGGGCTGCGGCTTGAGGGAACCCCCAACCGGACCATGCAACCCGATAACCTCTCCTTCGATGCACCAGCGTTATCTGAAACGCGGGCGGGCGTCGACATCGTGTGGGCCGCTTGTCTGGCCGTCGCTGCGGCGCGCCGGGCCGGCACGCAGGTGTTGCCGGCCGAGAATGGCGCGGTGCGCTGCACCGACGCCGATGGCTGGCGGCTCGAAGGCGCAACGGACGCTGCGGCAACTGCGCTTTTTGAACTGCTCAAGCCCTTGCTCGATTGCCAGCCCGACACCCGTCCCTGGGTGATCGGCCAGTTGGGCCAGAGCCTGGACGGCTGCATCGCAACCCGCACCGGCGACGCGCGGTTTGTGAGCGGGCCCGGTGTGCTGACGCACCTGCATCGGCTGCGTGCGCTCGCCGATGCGGTCATTGTCGGCGCCGGCACGGTGGCAATCGACGACCCGCAATTGACGGTGCGCCATGTGCCGGGGCCGAACCCGGTGCGGGTCCTGTTCGATCCGCAACTGCAGCTGGCGCGTTACGCCACGACCGCGCAGGTTTTCGGCGACGGGGCAGCGCCGCTGCTGTGGCTGTGCGATGCCCGCTGGGGGGCCGAGGCGCGCGCGCTGGTGGGCGCCTCGCAGGTGCTGGCGGTGCCGCAGCTACTGCGCGACGACGGCACGCCCGCAGTCGCGCTCGCCGTTGCGGCGCTGTTTGCGCGTGGCCTGCGGTTGCTGTTTGTCGAGGGTGGCGGTGTGACGGTGTCGCATTTTCTGGTCCAGCGCGCGCTGGACCGCCTGCATCTGGCAGTGGCTCCGCTGATCGTCGGCGACGGGCGCCCCGGCCTGCGCTTTCCGGGTGCGACCCGCCTGGCCGACTGCCTGCGTCCGCCATTCAAGGTGTTTGCGATGGGCTCCGACCAGTTGTGGGATCTGGACCTGGCCGCTGCGCCGGCACCGCCATAAGGTCAACATGTCCCACGCGCAGCTGCGTGTGGCCGATCAACGCCATACGCCGGGCCTGCCAGGCGCGTACCGTGTCGCAGGCGTCAGGCTGCTGTGCGATGGCGGCGTCGGCCATGCCCCCGAGCATGGCGGCCACCATCACCGACGCCTGCGGCTCACCACCGGCAGCGTCGATCACCCAGTCGCTGGGGGCCTGTACGACCGAGTAGTGCGCGGCTGCCAGGCAACGACCGGCGTGCACACCGGCACAGGGCCCCAGCGCCGGACCGAATCCCTTGTCGCGCCGCTGGTGCAGGGCGAACAGCCGGTGCACGGCTGCATCTGCCGCGTCCGGCGGATCCCATTCGGTACGGCCGTCGACCGTCAATGCGCACAACACGGCAGCGCCGGCGTCGGATGCATCATGGATCAGCTTCGCGAGCCATGGCGCCGAGACCAGGTCCAGTAGCGCCGACGCCGTGACGAGTTGGGGCCGCTCGGTGGCGATGGTGGCCAGGCCGCCGCCGAGATCGGCGCAGACCGTGACCAGTTCGGCGCTGAACCCGCAGCCCACCACGCGCAGCCCGGCGCCATCGCGGTGGCCGGTGTCGAGCCGGTACCCAAGGTCATGTGCCCACCGGGCCATGGCCTGCGCCAGCGCGGCGAGCAGGGCCGGGTCGTGGTCGACCAGCTGCCAGGTTTGTGCACCGCCTAGGCGTGGCGCCAGCGCGCGCAGATTGGCGCCGGTGCCGCAGGCCAGATCCAGCACGCGCAGCGGTGCCAATGCGGACGATGCTGCGGGTGGTCGGATCGCATCGACCTGCCGGCCGAGCGTTGGCCAGGCCATGGCACGTGCTGCCGCGTCGAACGGTTCGCGCAGTGCCAACCAGTTGGCGCTGAAGCCGGTCATGGCGCCCGCGCTGCCCCGGCGCCGCGATTGATCGCATCCAGCGCGGTCGCGAAACGCCCGACTGCCACCGGCCAATCATGCAGGCGTGCGCGCGCCCGGCGGGCACCGGCTGCAAGTTCCGCGCGCCAGTGCGGCTCGTCGAGCAATCGGGCCAGCGCGGTACGCAGCGCTGCGCTGTCACCCGGGGGCACCAGCACACCGGCATCGGCAGGAACCGTGTCGGCAATCGCGCCGCCGGTGGTACTGATGATCGGCAGGCCACTGGCCAGCGCCTCGGCCAGCGCCATGCCATATCCCTCGTAATAAGACGGCAGTACAAATGCGTCGGCGCGCTGGTACATGGCCTGCAGGGCAGCGTGGTCGAGTTCGCCGTGCAGTTGCACGCGCTGTGCCAGTCCGAGCGCCGCGATGCGCGCGCGCAGGTCGCTGGTTGTCGCGGCGTCGCGGTGGGTGTCGCCCACGCAGTGCAGTGTCCAGTTGCGGTCCTGCAGGCCGGCCAACGCGTCGAGCAGCACCGCATGGCCCTTGCGCGGTGTCAGCGTGGCCACGCACAGCAGCGTGCACGCTACGCCGTGGCCGTCGCCGGTGTGGGGCGAACCCGTGGCCAGCGGTGCCGCGCGTGTGCCGGGTTCGACGACATGCACCAGCGCCGGCGCTACGCCGTAACCGGTCAGCGCTGCGGCAGTGGTCGCGCTGGTCACGATCACCCCGCGCGCCGCCGCCAGCGCGCGTCGCTCGCTGGCGAACAGCTGTTGCTGTCGTTCGGCGGTGAGCCCGGTCTCCAGCGCCAACGGATGGTGCACCAGCGCCACCCAGCGCAGGCGCCGGCCATGGCGCTGCGCGATATCGGGCATTGCGCCAAAGGCCAGCGCGTCGGCGACCACGCAGGCCCCGTCGGGCAACTGCGCCACGCGGCGGGCCGCTTCATCGCTGGTCGCTGCATCGGGCCAGGGAAAGCCGCCTGTCAGCGCAAGCAGGTCGACCTGCCAGTGCGTGCGGCGCAGACCGTCGACGATCTGGCGGTCGTAGATCGTGCCGCCGCTCAAAGTCTCCAGTGGGCCGGGCAACATGAACACGATTCGCCGCGGTAGCGGGGCCTGCGTCATCACGCGCTCAAGGGGCCTTCGTAGGCGGCCCATGCCACATGCGATTCGTGCAGCGTCACGCGCAACTGGGCCAAAGCGCCGGCATGTGGGCCGAGCGCACCGTCCCGGATACGCGCGGCCACCCGGTCGAAAACGACCCTGGCCATGAACTCCGTCGTCGTGTTGTGGCCCTGGAAATCCGGCTCATCGTCGAGGTTGCGGAAGTTGATCGCGGCCAGCACGTCACGCAACAACTGCGTCGCCAGGCCGATGTCGACGACGATGCCATCCGGGTCGAGTTGCGCACGCTGCAATTGCAGATCGACGACATAGGTGGCGCCGTGCAGGCGCTGGGCCGGGCCGAACACCGCACCCTGGAAGCTGTGCGCGATCATGAAGTGGTCTCGGACGTTGACACTGTACATGGGGGGCTTTCAGGTTCAAGGGTAGTCGACACGGCAACACAAGGTGGCATCCGGTCCCGTGGATGCGAGGCGGGCCAACGCCGACGGCAGCTGCGCAAACGGCGTGCTGGCATTGACCAGAATGTCGAGACGGGGATCGGCCAGCAGGCCAAGCGCCAGCGCGAGCCGGCGGCGATGGTCCCAGCGCCCGCGCTGGGCGTTGGCGACCTGGCCCACCTGTGAACTCCTGAGCACGAGTCGGCGCGTGTGGAAGGCCTCGCCGAGCGCCAGCGTGACGGGCCGGTCGCCGTACCAGCTCAGTTCAAGCACCGTCGCTTCCATGCCGGCCAGGCGCAGCGCTGTCGCCAGCCCAGCGCTGTGCCCACTGGCATGGATCACCAGGTCGGCGTCGCAACTGGCAGCGTCCGGCAACGCAAATTGCGCGCCCAGGGCGTTGGCCACCCCCTGGCGAGCGGCCTGCGTGTCGACCAGTTGTACCGTACAGCCCGCAATGCGGCTTGCCAGATACGCCACCAGCAGCCCGAGCACGCCTCCTCCCACGACGGCAATGCGGTCGCCAATACGCGGCCCGGCATCCCATAACGCATTGACGGCGGTCTCCATGTTGGCTGCCAGCACGGCGCGCGCAGGCGGCACGTCCTCGGGCAGCAGATGCACGGCCTGCACCGGAACCCGGTACAGCGACTGGTGCGGAAACAGGCAGAACACCGGCTTGCCCAGCATTTCCGGCGGGCCTTGCTCGACCAGGCCGACATTGCTGTAGCCGTATTTCACCGGCGCCGGGAAATTCCCGGACTGGAACGGCGCGCGCATGCGCGCATATTCGCTGACGGGCACTTCACCCCGGAAAACCCGCGATTCAGTGCCGCGGCTGATACCGCTGTGCAAGGTCCGCACCAGAACCGCGTCGGGTCCACCTGGTGGCACCGGCTCTTCGCGCAACTCGGCGTGGCCGGGTGCGACCAGCCAGCATGCCAGCGCCGCCAGAGTCGCGTCGCTGCCCGGCGCGCCGCCGATCGTTCCTGTCTGGGGGAGGTCGGAAGTATGCATGGTCCGGACATGATGCCTCAAAGCACGTCGCCCGCGCCCGTACAGCGCCGCCGATGTCGCGGCAATGCCACGTAGACAACCCGACACGGAGTGCTGCTGGGTCTGGCGATCAACACGTCGTCGCCTGGGCACAGGCCGGGCCCCATGAATAGGGGGCTCGGACTTCAGTCGTCCAGCACCAGCAGGTCCAGCACCCGCAGCTGGGCGCCGCCGCTGTGGCGCACCAGTGGCCCGTCACACGCGGGGCACAGGTCCTGAAAACCGGTGATGGCGACCTCCTGTGCACAGCCGTTGCACCAGGCGGTGCCCGCCGGCGTGTCGATCCGGATCTGCGCATGTTCCAGGCAGGTACCAGGGCAAATCGCCTCCAGCGCGAAACGCAGGGCCTCGACCTCGACGCAGGCCAGTGCACCCACCTCCAGGCGCAGTTGCCCGACGCTGCGAAAGCCGTCGCGCCGCGCTGCTTCCTGCACCAGGTCCAGGATGCCGGTGGCCAGGCTCAGTTCGTGCATGGGGTAGCCGGAGGCGACGCTTCCACCTGAGTGGATAACCATTGCGTGAACCAGTCCAGCGCCTGCTCCAGATTTGCCTGGGCCGCCTCGCCGATGGCGGCGCCGAGTTCGAACTGCTCTGCACGGATCGCCAGCAGCGTGCACGGTGGAGCGTTGTGGCCGTTGAGCCGCTCGTAGACCTGCATGACCGCCTCGGGAGCCATGGCGTGGGTCGTCAATTGATGCTCTGTCGCGCTGTGCAGTGGCAACACCTCGAATGGCGCGGCGCAATCCAGGCTGGCATCGACGAATAGCACCTGTCTGCGGTCGGCCAGGTCCAGCGCGTGTTCGACCTGCAACTGGTAATCGGTCAGCCATTCGATCTCGGGCACGTCGCCGCGCAAGACCAGGGCGGACGCACGTTCGATGAAGGCCGGGCCCAGCGCATCATCGCCGCGGCTTGCATTGCCCCATCCGAAGATCAGGATCGGTGCTGCGGTCGCCGCCACCGGTGTCATCCTGCGCCGGGAGATGGTGCAGGCGCTTCGCACCGGAGCAACTCGCCGAGATGCGAACGCAGCACATGGTCGATGGGCGCACCATCGTGGCCGATCAACACCACGTCCAGCGGCATCCGGCCCAGCGCATGGGTGGCGCAGGACAGGCAGGGGTCATAAGCCCGGATCGCGACTTCTATATGGTTGAGCAGGCCTTCGGTGATCTCTCGGCCGTCGAAATACTGGCGCGCGACGGAGCGCACCGCCTCGTTCATGGCCTGGTTGTTGTGGGTCGTGGACACGATCAGGTTGCACATCGTGACCAAGTCGTTGTCGCCGACGCGGTAGTGGTGGATCAAGGTGCCGCGCGGCGCCTCGATGACGCCGATGCCTTCGCGTTCGCCGTTGGCATGGCGCTGAGCCAGCGCCGGGTCGCCAGCCATGCGTTCGCCTGAGCGGATGTCGGGGTCATCCAACAGTTGGGCGATCACCTCGATCGTGTGCAGTACCTCGATCATGCGCGCCCAGTGGTAGGCCAGCGTGGCATGCACCGGCTCGCCGCGGCCCCAAGCCACGAACTCGCGGCGCTCACGTTCGGCCAGGGGCGTGTCTATGAAGTCGCAGTTCTGCACCCGCGCCAGCGGACCGACCCGGTACCAGCCGGTCTCCGGTCCCAGGGACTTGAGGTAGGGGAACTTCATGTAGGTCCAGGGTCGGACCTCTTCCTCGATCAGGTTCAGGTAGTCCTGGTCGCTGGTGTTGTCGATGATGATGCTGCCGCTGGCATCGCGCACGCGCAGCACGCCGTCATACAGCTCCATCGCCCCGTCCGCACGCACCAGCGACATCAGGCTGGAGCGGAACGCGCCGAAGTGGTCGTACAGCGCCGGGTTTTGTGCATGCAACTGTTTGGCGATGGCCACTGCGTCCTGCGCGAAGTCGCGCATCTGCCCGACCTGGCTCTTGAGCAGCGCATGGTCCTCGGCGCTGACATGGCGATTCACACCGCCGGGCACCGAGCCGGTGCCGTGGATACGTTTGCCGGCCGTGGCGCGGATCACCTCCTGACCGAACTTGCGCAGCAGGATGCCTTTGCGTGCGATGTCCGGGTGTTGCTCGGCCACGCCGATGATGTTACGCCGGTTGACCTCCGAGTCGAATCCGAACAGCAGGTCGGGCGAGGACAGATGGAAGAAGTGCAGGGCGTTGGACTGCATGACCTGTCCGTAATGCATCAGGCGGCGGATCTTCTCGGCCGAGGCGGTGATCGGCAGCGCGCCCACCACCCGGTCGAACGCCTTGCTCGCGGCCAGGTGGTGCGATACCGGGCAGATGCCGCACAGGCGCTGCACCATCACCGGCACTTCCCAATACGGCCGGCCCTCAATGAATTTCTCGAAACCGCGGAACTCGACGATGTGCAGCCGCGCCTGCTGCACGCGGTTGTGTTCGTCCAGCAGCAGCGTCACCTTGCCGTGGCCCTCGACGCGCGACACCGGGTCGATCGCGACCCGGCGCAGCGTGCCCGGTGCGGCGGCAGTTTCCAGATCGAATGCCATGGGTGCGCCTGTCCTCGTCAGTCGTAATGCAGCAAGCCGTGGCCCAGGTGCGGTGTGCGCCCAGCCATCAGGTCGGTGAGAAAGGTCCAGAACGCATCCGCCGATGGTGGGCAGCCTGGCAGGAAGTAGTCGACATGCACCACCTCATGAATCGGATGCACCTTGTTCAGCGGCAAAGGCAGTTCGGGGTCGTTCGGAATGCGGCTGTTGCTGCTCAGGCCCGCTCGCGTGTGGTAGACCTCGGTCAGCATCACGCCCACGTCCATGTGGTTGCGCTGCGCCGGCAGGCCGCCGTTGATGGCGCAGGCGCCCACGGCCACCAGGGTCTTGCAGTTGGCGCGGAACTCGCGCAGCACCAGCACGTTCTCGGCGTTGCACAGGCCGCCTTCGATCAACCCGATATCGCAGTGACCCACATGCTTGATGTCGGTCAGCGGCGAGCGGTCGAACTCCACCCGCTCGATCAGTTCGAACAGCCGCTCGTCGATGTCGAGCAGCGACATATGGCAGCCGAAGCAGCCGGCCAGCGAGACCGTCGCCAGCCTGAGCTTGCGCGGCGCGTGGTGGATATCCAGCGGATTGGGTTTCATGGATTCCTGCCCGGCTTGGTTGGGTGTTCGAGCTGTTCGGATATGGGCTTGATGTCGAAAATGCGTTCTCCGATCGGTACTTCGAAGCCGCGCCGCTTGGGCAGGATCACGCCTACCGGGCAGACTTGCATGGCCCGGTCTTCGAGAGCCATCGCAGTGTCGGCCAGTTCGCCGCTTTCGCTGTTGACCAGCAGCCGGGTCTTGATGCCATGGCCGCCGATGGCAAACACGTTCTTGGCGTCGACATCGCGGCTGGCTCGCACGCACAACTCGCACACGATACAGCGGTTGAAATCGAGCAGTATGTCCGGGTGGCTGGCGTCAACCGGCCGGTCGGGGTAGAACTCCTCGAAGTGCGGGCCTTGCATGCCCATCTCGTAGGCGGTGGCCTGCAGTTTGCAGTTGCCGCTCTTTTCACAGCTCGGGCAGAAATGGTTGCCTTCGACGAACAACATCTGCAGCAGCGTCTTGCGCTGGGCGTTGAGGTCTTCGGTATTGCTGCGTACAACTTGTCTGGGCTCGGCGCGGGTGGTACAGGCTGCGCTGGTCCGTCCGTCGACCTGCACCGAGCAAACCCGGCAGGAACCATGTGCCGGGAAGTCGGGCAGCCAGCATAAGTGCGGGATGTAGTGGCCGGCGCGCGTGGCTGCAGCCAGCACGGTGTCGCGGGGCTCGAACAAGACTTCAATACCGTCGAGCAGAAAATGCGGCGTGCTGAATTCGGGTGTCTTCACGGGTGGTTCTCCGCACTGCGTGCTGCGGCGCTATGAGCCTTGGGAGCGGCCCGGCGGCTCATGGCGGATTCTCCAGATAGGCCCTGGCGTCCTCGCGGCCCGTCATGCGCCGGGCGATCGACAGCTCGGCGTCGAGATCGAAACCCGGCTCGAAATACAGCGACTT
>ENA-ORBV01013546-ORBV01013546.1-microbial-mat-metagenome-genome-assembly--contig:-NODE-13546-length-12372-cov-14.732981_pt1 | contig 12372 bp, 12 predicted proteins | sample MGYA00237777_ERZ505514 | MGnify/ENA primary metagenome ERZ505514 (study PRJEB26160, sample SAMN06269048) | microbial mat metagenome | isolation source: Oligotrophic lake microbial mat | place... | reverse complement strand
CGGCGACCACCGAGATCTACACCTCTCTATTCGTCGGCAGCGTCAGATGTGTATAAGAGACAGTTGCGGCATCGCGCTGGTGACGCCGGAGCTCATATTGGCGACCATCGCGCCGGTCAGCGCGCCGATCGATTGTGCGCTCGACATATTGGTCCACGTCGCATGATAGCGCGCCGCTTCCTCGGGGATCAGCCGCTCGAAATGCTCGGTCCAAGGCTTTTCGACGCCGAGCGCGACGGCGTAGGGGAGAAAGCGCTCGTAGCGTTCCGTCGTCATCGGCGGCGGCGCGTCGAGGCCGACCTCGACGGCGTTCAGTTGTAGCTTCTCGGCTTTCTCCATGTAGAGCTTGAAGCCTTCAATCTCGGTGCGGATTTGTTGGCCCTTCTGCGTCGGCGCCGGCAGCAGATACATAAAGATGACATTGAGCGCCGCCAGCGCGACGACGCCGAGCGTGTGCCACAGGGTCCAAAGCGTCACTTGCGTCGCCGCGAGGAAGATCGCGACCATGGTGATGGCGAGCGCGATCAGCATGTAAACGAGGTTCCAGCGGAAATAGGCCCAGCCATATTTGCGTGTGAGCGCGCTTTGGAACGTGGTGTAGGCGCTGGTGAAACCGGCATCGTACTTTTCGCCGAGCGTCTTGGAGCTGGCGCTGCCGAACACGCCGCTCTCCAGCGCGATATCTTCAGGCGCGATGTTCTCGATATTCTGTTGCGTCGTGCGCATCAGCACGGTGGATGTTTTGTCCGATGCATCGATGGTGACGCGGCCCTTAACCGCGAGGTTCATCAAAGTAGCGATCAGTGCGCGATGGCCGCTGATGGCGCGGTAGAAGATGTGATGCACTGCGGCGGGCGAATAACCGGCTGGCGGTTCGTAGCGCGGAAACACTGGACCCTTAACTGGGTCGCGGCCAACACGGACAAAGCCGGTGTAGAGAAACCAGAACAAGCCGCCGAGCGAGACCAGCAGGATCAGCAGCGCGCCGTTGCGCTGCCACCATTGCAGCGTGAGATCGGCGCCCGACGGCGGATCGATCAGTCCCTTGCCGAAACCGACAGCGATGGTGAGACCTTCTCGCACGGCGAGGGGACGCGTTTTTTCGAAGATGTGCCGGTCGCCGTTCTGCGTGTGCGAATAGTCCGTGCCGGATTCGCCTTGGGCGCCGGTGTAGCCGTGAACGCCCGTGATGCGCGCGCCGGGCGGCAGCACCACAATGGCGCGGGCGCGCGCGATCGGAAACGCCCAGTGGACGCCGGTCGCGTTCCAATAAATCTCGTCATAAGTATCGAAATAGCGGACTTGGTTCCTCACCTCGTAGCGGAGGACGTAGGCGTGCTGGCCGGGCTCAAGCAGCACGTCTTCGTCGCCGATGCGCACCCGGAGCGCGTTGCCCTCAGTGCTGGTGTCGTACGGCTCGGCCCGGCCGTCGCGCTCGACGCTCTGGATGTCGTAGTCGAAGGGGAGGCGCCGGCCGTCGCCTTCGTAAAAACGCGGCAGATCGCGGAAAATGCCGCGGCGGATTTCGTTGCCTTCGGCGGTGACAATCAGCGTCTCGGTGACGATGATGTCGCCGTCCGTTTGGACCTCGATCAGCACGTCGAACGAATTGATCTGCTCGCGCGCCAATGCCGGCGCTGCGAACAGAAGGGCCAGCAGCGCTAGCAGAGCAGCGCGCATATTCATGTTGGGCCGCCGACTTGGGGGACGGCGCGGTCAGCGGCGCCGATCTCGAAATATTGCCGCGGCTTCAGGCTGAATACGCCGGCGATGGCGTTAGAGGGGAAGCTTTCCACGGTCGTGTTCAGCTCACGCACCGCGCCATTGTAGAAGCGCCGCGCCATCTCGATCTTGTCTTCGGTGTCAGACAACTCGTTCTGCAGATCGAGGAAGTTTTGGTTGGCCTTCAGATCGGGATAGGCCTCGGCCAGCGCGATGAGCCGGCCGACTGGCTTCGAGAGCTCCGTTTCCGCCACGCCGCGCTGGGCGGCGTTGTCGCCGGCGGCGAGGGCGGCGTTGCGCTTCTCGGCGACCTCCTCGAACAATTGCCGCTCATGCGCGGCGTAGGCCTGCACCGTCGTCACCAATTGCGGGATGAGATCGGCGCGGCGTTTCAGCTGCACGTCGATGTCGGCCCAGCCATTGTTCACCATCTGCCGCTTGGCGATCAGCATGTTGAAGATGACGATGACGCCGATCAGCACAATGGCGACGCCGGCAAAGAGGAAGAGTTCAGTCACGGGCGCCTCCAGCATGCGATGCAGACGACTTACACAAGCGCGAGGCGGAGGCAAAGGCTGGCGTGTCGCGGGATACCGCGCGCCGCGTCTTGAGATCGCGTGCCGGCGCACGCATACTCCAGCGGACTCTTATGACAGACCAAACATCGCCCCCCGACTCAGCAAGTCCTCGCCGTGTGCTTCTTCTGGGCGCGACGGGCGCGATCGGCCAAGCCACTTTGCGTGCGCTTGTCGCGAAGGGCCACGACGTTGTGTGTTTCGTACGACCGGCGCCGGATCGCAGCGCGCAGACGTTCGAAGGCGCTTCGGTTCGCTTCGGCGACGCGACCAATCCGCAAGCGCTCGCACGGGATGCGTTTCGCGGCGAGCGCTTCGATGTTTTGGTGTCGTGCATGGCGTCGCGCACAGGTGCGCCTAAGGATGCATGGGCCGTCGACTATCAGGCGCACACCGATGCGTTGGCCGCCGCCAAAGCCGCGGGCGTGAAGCATTTCATCTTGCTTTCCGCCATTTGCGTGCAGAGGCCACGCCTCGCTTTTCAGCAGGCCAAGCTCAAGTTCGAGCAAGAGCTCATCGCTTCCGGTCTCGACTATTCCATCGTGCGGGCGACGGCGTTTTACAAATCGCTGTCCGGCCAGATCGAGCGCGTGCGCGCCGGCAAACCGTTCCTTGTGTTCGGCGACGGGCGCCTGACGGCGTGCAAGCCGATCAGCGATGCGGATCTCGGTCGCTTCCTCGCCGCCTGTATCGACGATCCGGCGCTGCGCAACCGGGTGCTGCCGATCGGCGGGCCCGGGCCGGCGATCACGCCGCGCGAGCAGGGCGAACATCTGTTCGCGCTGCTGGGCCGCGCGCCGCGTATTTCGAACGTGCCGGTCGCGATGCTCGATGCGATCATTTGGACGCTCTCGGGTCTCGGCGCGGTGTTTCCGCCCCTGAGGGAAAAGGCGGAGCTTGCGCGCATAGGCAGATATTACGCGACCGAGTCGATGCTGGTCCTTAACCCCGAGACCGGGCGGTACGATGCGGACGCGACGCCGTCGACAGGTCAGGACACGCTGTTCGAGCACTACGCGCGGCTCGTCGCCGGCGAAGCCTCAACCGAGCGCGGCGCGCACAGCGTCTTTTAAAGTTTTGACGCTGCTTCGGCGGCTTCTGCGTCATCCAGATAGGCTTGCGCTTCGGCGCGTAGATTGAAGCCTTCGGTGAGGATGTTGTCGACGCGCCAGCCATCAGGCGTCTCGATCATGTCGTAGAGCACGGCGCGCGGATCTTCGCCGTTCAGCGTGAAGCGGGCTTCGACCATGCGGTGACCATCCGGCGCCGGCACCTGCTCGATGCCGGTTTGCGCGCCGATGACGAGGTCGGTGATGCTGGTGCAATCCTGGCAATTGGCCGGGATGTCGCCCTCGATAAACGGTTCGCCGCGCGCCAACGTTGCGGCGCGCGCGCGTTCGACTAGGCCGGCGAGATCGTCCGTCATCGGAATGGCGTCGATCGGCGTGATCGTGCGCTGGCCGACATTCTGCTGCACTTGCACGTAGAGATCGGTGATCGCGGCCTCGGGACCAGTGCTTGGCGCCGGCGCGCAGGCGGCGAGCGCGAGTAGTGTGAAAGCGACGAGGATGCGTTTCATTGTGGCGCTCTCCGGGTGGGGCGAAGTCGGCGGGAAGTTATCACTGGGCGACGGCGTTCGCCAACTCATGCTGGCGCAGTAGGCGCCAAGCGCGTTTCTTCGGCCATCGGCGATCAGTTTTTGTCAAACGCCTCGATAAGAATAGAGTATGGTCGTTGCTAATAAGCCGGCTCGGATCTTCAATGCGCGGGAATTAGGCGCGCAGAACAGGGCCAAGGAGAAGATCAAGATGGAGACCGTCAAAGACGCTCTGGCCCGGAAGCATGACGCCCTGATCCATGTGCGTTCCGGCGACATGGTCGTCGAAGCCTTACGTCAGATGCGTGACAACCAAGTCAGATCGGTGCTGGTCCTTGACGATGACAAGCTGGTCGGAATCGTGACCCAGGGTGATTGCGCCATAAAAGTGCTGCTACCTGGGCTCGATGCGAAGCAGACTCCGGTCGGGCAGGTGATGACGGCTAATCCGGTGACAGTTAAGCCAGACGATCAACTGCAAGCCTGCATGGCGCTGATGTCGGCACGCGGCTTTCGCCATCTGCCAGTGCTTGACGGCAATAAGGTTGTGGGCGTGATTTCGATCGGAGACGTCGTGAAGGACGTCATACGAAATCTGGAGCTTAACGTAAGCGACCTCATGGGCTTCATCATGACGGATGGCCCCGGGGGCTGACGAGCGAAAATGCGATCCGACGGCTCGGCGGCAAAGGCCAAGCGTAGAAATTACCCGCCAGCCCTATTCGCCACCAGATCATCCACCACGCTTGGATCAGCCAGCGTGCTGGTGTCACCAAGATTATCGACGTCGTTCTCGGCGATCTTGCGCAAAATTCGTCGCATGATTTTGCCGCTGCGCGTTTTTGGCAAACCCGGCGCCCATTGGATGATGTCGGGCGTGGCGGTCGGGCCGATTTCGGTGCGGACCATTTGGACGAGTTCGCGCTTCAGTGCGTCGCTGGGCTCGATACCGGCTTTGAGCGTAACGTAGCAATAGATGCCCTGGCCTTTGATGTCGTGCGGGTAGCCGACGACGGCGGCTTCGGCGACTTTGGTGTCCGCCACCAACGCGCTTTCGATTTCGGCGGTGCCGATGCGGTGGCCGCTGACGTTGAGCACGTCATCGACGCGGCCGGTGATCCAGTAATAGCCGTCCTCGTCGCGGCGACAGCCGTCGCCGGTGAAATACATGCCGGGATAGGTGGTGAAGTAGGTCTCGAAGAAGCGCTTGTGATCGCCATAAACGGTGCGCATCTGGCCCGGCCATGAATCGAGCAACACGAGATTGCCGCTGGCCGCGCCTTCGAGGAATTTGCCCTGCTCGTCGACGAGCGCCGGCTTGATGCCGAAGAAGGGGCGGGTGGCGCTGCCGGGCTTCATCGCGGTGGCGCCGGGCAGGTTGGTGATGAGCGCGGCGCCGGTTTCGGTCTGCCACCAGGTGTCGACCACCGGGCAGCGTGAATCGCCGACCGTGCGATAATACCAGAGCCACGCTTCCGGATTAATCGGCTCGCCGACGGTGCCGATGAGCCGAAGGCTTGCGCGCGAGGTGCGCTTCACCGGCTCTTCCCCGTCGCGCATGAGTGCGCGGATGGCGGTTGGCGCGGTGTAGAAAGTGTTGACCTTGTGCTTGTCGATGACGTCCCAGAAGCGCGAATTGGTCGGGTAGTTCGGCACGCCTTCGAACATGAGCGTCGTCGCGCCATTCGCCAGCGGGCCATAGACGATGTAGCTGTGGCCGGTGACCCAGCCGACATCGGCCGTGCACCAATAGATGTCGCCGTCTTTGTAATCGAACACGTACTGATGCGTCATCGCGGCGTAGACGAGGTAGCCGCCGCTGGTGTGCAGCACGCCTTTGGGTTTGCCGGTGGAGCCCGAGGTGTAGAGGATAAAGAGCGGATCTTCCGCGCCCATCGGCTCGGCCGCGCACTCGGCGCTGACTTCGGCGCCGGCGTCTTCGTACACGATATCGCGCCCATCGCGCATTGGCACGCCGGCGCCGGTGCGCGTGACGACGATGACGGTTTCCACATTGGTGGCGACGTGCGCGTGCTCCAAGGCTGCGTCGACATTGTGTTTCAGCGGAATGATCTTGCCGCCGCGCACGCCTTCGTCAGCGGTGATGACGCAGGTCGAGTCGCAATCTTTGATGCGGCTGGCGAGGCTTTCCGGCGAGAAGCCGCCGAACACGACCGAGTGAATGGCGCCGATGCGGGCGCAGGCGAGCATCGCGTACGCGGCTTCCGGAATCATCGGCATATAGATGGTGACGCGATCGCCTTTGCCGACGCCGCGCGCTTTTAGCACGTTGGCGAAGCGGCAGACTTCGGCGTGCAGCTCGCGATAGGAGATGTGCCGCGATTGGTGCGGATCGTCGCCCTCCCATATGATCGCGACTTGCTCGCCGCGTGCTTCCAGATGGCGATCGATGCAATTGGCGCTGACATTGAGCACGCCGTCGTAGTACCAGCGGATCCGGAAATCGGCTTCGTTGAAGCTCGCGTCTTTCACCTTGGTGTAGGGTTTGATCCAGTCCAGCCGCTGGCCCTGCACGCCCCAGAACGCTTCCGGATCGGCGAGCGCCGACGCATGCATGGCGCGGTAGCCGACATCATCGACATAAGCGCGTTTGGCCCATTCTTCGGGGACGGGGATGACGACGGGTTCGGACATGGCGTTTCCTCTTGCGCCGACAAAAGCACAAGCGGGCGCGTCAGGGAACGCATCGGCGTGCGCGAAGCTTGCCGAATGGTAGGTTTGGAACGGGCAACGGGCGCCATTGCCGAGCGTTAACGGTGTGGGATGGGGAGCAATTCGCTTTGGAGGATATCCATGCACCGCATACTCGCCCTAACCGCCGCCGCCTTCTTGATCGCGGCGCCGGTGACGCTCGCTCAGACAACCACGCCGCCGACGCCGCCGACGACCACGGCGCCCCCAACCACGACACCGCCAGCCGTCACGCCGCCGACAACCCAGGCGCCAGCCACCAATCCGACGACCCCAGCGCCGACCGCGCCGGCAACGCCAACAACGCCGCCATCGGCAACAACGCCGTCCACCACCGCGCCAGCGTCGCCGCAAGGCTGCCGCACGCGCATGGATGCCGGCAGCCCGTGCGCGTGCTTGTCGGATACGAGCCGCATCGGGACGTCCACCGCGCATCCGGATGGCCACAACGTCTGTGTCCGCCCGGACTAATTCGCAAAGACCTGCACTAAACTGCGCGCTCTCGCCGAAAGGTGGGAGCGCGTTGTCTTGCGGCTGCTTTGGAAGGCCGCCGTTACCCCCTCGACGGGGAAGGGAGTCTCTGGCGCGCTGGCTCGCGACTTCCTATCGTGGCGCTGCATAGGGAGATTTCTGATGATCGAAAACTTGTTCTCGCTGAAGGGCCGGGTGGCGCTGGTGACGGGCGGCTCGCGCGGCATCGGCAAGATGATCGCGCGCGGCTTTTTGGAATCGGGCGCCAAGGTCTATATCTCCTCGCGTAAGGCCGATGCGTGCGATGAAACGGCGGGCGAGCTTTCGGCGTACGGGCCGTGCATTCCGCTGCCGCAGGATGTGTCGACCGTGGCCGGCTGTCAGGCGCTGGCCGGCAAGATCAACGATCTCGAAAACGGCAAGCTCGATATTCTCGTGAACAATGCAGGCGCGGCGTGGGCGGCGCCGTTCGAAGAGTTTCCCGAGAACGGTTGGGACAAGGTGATGGACCTCAATGTGAAGTCGCCATTCTTTCTGACGCAAGCTCTGCATGGCGCGCTGAAGAAGGCGGCGAGCGCCGAGCAGCCGGCCAAGGTGATCAACATCGCCTCGATCGACGGCATCCGGCTCAATCCGTGGGAGACGTATTCGTATCACGCGTCGAAGTCGGGGCTTTTGTATCTGACTAAGCGCATGGCGGCGCGGCTGATCAAGGATCGCATCGTGATGACGGCGATCGCGCCGGGGCCGTTTGCATCGGAGATGAACAAGGTCGCGCGCGATCACGCCGATGCGGTCGCCGCGCGCACGCCGGCGGGTCGGATCGGTCGCGATGAAGACATGGCGGGGACCGCGATTTTCCTGGCGTCGCGCGCGGGCGATTATGTGGTCGGGGATTCGATCGCGGTGGATGGCGGGATTGCGTATGCTGGGATGACGGAGATGTGAGGACTGATGCGCATCGGTGTTTGGAATCTCGAGTGCGTTAACTTCAAAGAACGCAACGCAGAGCGTTTGGCGTTCTTGCTGGAACGGAACGCCGATATTTGGGTGTTGACGGAGACACACGAGGAAATAGACCTGTCACCTTCCCACGTGCATGCAGCTCAATCGAAGGCTCGTGCGCGGTCTCGCAACACGATGCATTGGGTGAGCATCTGGAGTCGGTACCCTGTCATTGCATCTCTAGAGACTAAAGATGTGCGAACGGCGGCAGCGATAATTGATAGCCCACTTGGGCAGATGTTGGTGTTCGGAACGGTTTGGCCGTGGCATTCAGATACTGGCGAATATCCAGGTGATCCTGCCTGGACGAACTGGTTGCGTCAGGCTCCGGCTATCGCCCAGCAGGCCGGGCAATGGACGGAGCTCGTAAAGCAGTGGCAGGGCTCGATTCTGTGCGTTGCCGGCGACCTCAATATGACGTTCGGCGGTCCGGGCGCATATTGCTCTCGGGAAGGGCGGCTTGAAGCTGCGCTGGCGATGCAGGCGCACGACCTGGTTTGCACAACAGCCTGGGCGCGATTGCCTAGGGACGCACTTGACCGCGCGCCTATAGATCACATCCTGCTTCCTCACGCGATCGGGTGTCGAACTCGCGTTTGCGACGCTTGGCCGGGGCACCCAGCTGACCCCAGCAGGCTTTCAGATCACTCAGGTCTGATTGTGGAAATCAGTTTACACTAGCGCGCCACGCTCGCGGCGCGTCTGAAGACGGTGCGGATGGTGAAGTTTGAGACGAGCCGCCGCACACCCGGCAAACGCGACAGTGTGTCTTGGTGGATGCGTTCGTAGCGGTCGTCGTCGCGGATGACGATGCGGAGGAGATAATCGCTCTCGCCGCTCATCAGGTGACAGTCTTGCACTTCGCGGCACTGCGCCACCGCGCGCTCGAACTTCGCCATTGTCTCGCGGCGCTGATCTTCGAGCGTCACCGCGACGAACACGGTGGCGCTGCGGCCCATGGCTTTCTCGGAGAGGATCGCCGCATAGCCCTCGATCACGCCCGCCGCTTCCAGCGCCTTGACGCGCCGGTGGCAGGCGGAGGGGGAGAGGCCGACGCGCTCGGCCAGCACGGCTGCGGTCATGGCGCCGTCGCGTTCGAGCTCGACCAGGATTTTGTGGTCGAAGTCATCGAGGGAAACGGGATTTTCTTGCGCCATTTGACCTCTGACGCCAGTAATTGGGCGTCCAATGAGCCAACTGTACCAAAATATCCAAGAAAATGCACGCCTCGTGGGATATTGAGACCGCAATAGGTCATAGATCTGAGGCCGCTGCCGCCTTCGTCATTCCGGACGCGACGTCGTCGCGATCCGGAACCCAGGGGCCACCAGCACGTCGTTTGCCCCTGGGTTCCGGGCTCGCTCTCGCTGTGCGAGAGCGCCCCGGAATGACGAGGGAGTGCTGACGCAGGTTTCGGCTCAAGAAAGTTGCGGAGGAAACCCCATGCGCGTCGGCTGCCCGAAGGAAATCAAGGTTCATGAATATCGCGTCGGCCTGACGCCGGAGAGCGCCGCCGAATTGGTGCGCGCCGGGCATGAGGTGTTTCTCGAAACCAAGGCCGGTGAAGGCATCGGCGCGCCGGATAGCGTCTACGAAAAAGTCGGCGTGAAAATCCTGCCGAACGCCGATGCGGTGTTCGAGAAGGCCGAGATGATCGTGAAGGTCAAGGAGCCGCAGGCGATCGAGATCGCGCGGCTGAAGCCGCACCACGTGCTGTTCACCTATCTCCACCTCGCACCGGATCCGGAGCAGACCGAGGGCCTGATGAAATCAGGCGCGACCTGCATCGCCTACGAGACGGTGACCGATAAGGACGGGCGGCTGCCGCTGTTGAAGCCGATGAGCGAGGTCGCCGGTCGCATGTCGATCCAGGTCGGCGCGCACTTTCTGGAGAAGGCCAATGGCGGCCGCGGCGTGTTGATGGGCGGCGTGCCTGGCGTGCGCCCGGCTGACATCGTTATTCTTGGCGCCGGCGTCTCTGGTTACAACGCGGCGCAGATCGCCGTCGGCATGCGCGCGCGCGTCACCGTGTTCGACAAGAACGCCTCGCGTTTGGAAGAGCTCGACCGCGAATTCAATGGCCGTCTGGAGACGGTCTATTCAACAAGCGCCGCCATCGCCGAAGCGATCAAGGAAGCCGACGTCGTTGTCGGCGCCGTGCTCGTGGCTGGCGCCGCGGCGCCGAAGCTGATCACGCGCGATATGCTGAAGACCATGCGCACGGGCTCTGTGCTGGTGGATATTTCGATCGACCAGGGCGGCTGCTTCGAAACTTCGAAAGCGACGACGCACAGCGAGCCGGTCTTCACCGTCGATGGAATCATCCATTATTGCGTCGCCAACATGCCGGGCGCGGTGGCGCGTACCTCGGCCTTCGCGCTCAACAACGCGACTTTGCCGTTCACGATGGCGCTGGCCAACAAAGGCTACAAGCAAGCGCTGCTGGATGATCCTCACCTCGCCAACGGGCTCAACGTCTACGAAGGCCAAATCGCCCACGAGGCTGTGGCGCGAGACACCGGCAAGGCGTTCAAGCGGCCAAACTGGCTGGGCTGAGATTAGGTCGGCGTCGTCGGCACTGCGTCGGGCAGCGCCGGTGCGTTCTGGTCTGGCGGCGACGGCGTGGCGGACGGCACGAGCGCCATGCCACTCAAATGATAGCCGGCGATCTGCGGGCCGCTTTCGGTGGCGCGGAGCACGAACGTCTCGGTCAGCGGGCCATTGGCGCATTCGCGATGGTAGACGACGGTCACGAATGTGCCGCTGGTCGACATGTTGCTGCGCCACTGGCTGGGGTCGCGAGTTGGCGGGCCACATTCGGGGGCGGCGCGAGCGAGTGCGTTGAGGCGCGCAAAATCCTCGGCCGTGGTGACATTGCGGAAGTCTGCGGCGAGCGTGCGATATGCGGCGCGATCGTCACCCTCAGCCTGCATCACATGAAACTCCGCCACCACGGCTTCCACCGTCGCAAAGTCCGGCGGCGGTGTGCAGGCGGCGGCCAGGCCGGCTAGGCCCAGGGCACGCATGCGTAGATTCATTGTCACGCTTCCCATGTCCGCAGAGTGGGGCAGTCGGCGCTCCATGCGCAAGACCCAAGCGCCACATAGTAAACACTGCCGTAACAGAGGTGCGGCGCTTCTACACATGCGTAGAGGAATTATTCAGCGGCCTTAGGGCAAATAGACTCAACCTAATCGGATATTCCCCAGATGGACCACCAATCGGCCCCTGCTGGCGTGCAGGCTAGGCCGCTGAGCCGCCATTGAGCAACAGGCCGGGTTGTTTTCCTGCTGCGCGAGTCCGTTTCGCACCCCAGCGACCGCGGTGAGCGTCGATTGGGCTCGGTTTTGCGATTTCCGGACGCACTTCTCCCGTCGATCGGCCCGGCGATGATGACGTAGGGCGACCTCAACATCGGGCCGTTTGTGGCAGGCGGAGATCGGCGATCAGCTCCAGAACGCGCCGGAACAGATCGCGTGGCACGGCGACCTCGGCCATCTGGAACACCGTGTAGCGCGCGTGGGTCACGACCTTGGCGGCGATCTTCACCAGCTTCTCCCGCAGCGTGGTCAGCGACCAAGTCTGCATTTCGACAGGCAGCGCCAGGGTGCGCAGGAAGTTGGCCATGTTGTAGGCCAGCACATGCAATTGCAGACGAACCGCGTTTGCCGCCATCGCCCGACAGGACAGGCGGGTCCATTTGACCGCGTTCTTGCCCTCCTTGATCCATTGCTCGGCCGTGCCGCGCTGATTGTAGAAGGCCGTGACCCGCTCGGGCGGGCGGGCCAGATTGGTGACCAGGAAGCCGACCCGTGGATAGAGTTCGCCAGGATGCCATTCGACCTTGGCCACCACGCGCCGATTCCGGCTCCAGGACCCGGCCTGGTAGGTGAAGTTGGCGTAGGACCTCACCACGCGGTTGGGCGGACGCCCGACCGGGCGTTTGAGCAGATGGCTGATCCGCCCCTGGAGAACCGAGTTGGCCTTCAGGCGGATGGCGTACTTGAAGCCCTCGGCTTCCAGGAACTCGTAGAGATCCGGCAAGGCGAACGCCGCATCGCCACGAAAGAACTTCCGCCGCACTGTCCCACGGTAGCGCGCCACGACCGGCTCCAGCACCGAGCGCCAGTCATCGGCGCTGTGCACATTGCCCGACCGAAGCGAACAGCCCTCCACGTCCCCGAACTGATTGAACAGGAACAGCGGGTGATAGCAGACGCACTCGAAGTGGCCGTTGTAGGCCGAGCCTTCCTGCTCGCCGAACACCGGGCTGACACTGGAGTCCATGTC
>ENA-ORBV01013545-ORBV01013545.1-microbial-mat-metagenome-genome-assembly--contig:-NODE-13545-length-12374-cov-3.848093_pt1 | contig 12374 bp, 10 predicted proteins | sample MGYA00237777_ERZ505514 | MGnify/ENA primary metagenome ERZ505514 (study PRJEB26160, sample SAMN06269048) | microbial mat metagenome | isolation source: Oligotrophic lake microbial mat | place... | reverse complement strand
GCAGCGTCAGATGTGTATAAGAGACAGGTTCATGGCCCGCAATGCCACCGAAATGGAGGTGATCATTTCCAAAACGCCAATCGCGGATCAGCGGCCACATCAGATCTTCGTTTGGATCGCCAATATGCGCGAACTCCCAATCGAGTATTCCAGTGAGGCCGCCTTGAGTGACCATCATGTTGCCGATCCGAAAATCGCCATGGACGAGAGCCAGGCGCGACGGTGGCGATGGTTCGTTGCGATGCAGCCAGCGTAGACAGATCTCGATTGCTGGGTGAGCCTCGCCAATCTGATCGAGATCGGCCTCGATCTGGGCCAGCGCTGTCTGAATCGGAGTTAGGCCGTGTGCGGGGCCGGGCAGGGCCGCGCGCAACCCGGTCGCATCAATGTCGATGCGATGGATGGCCGCCAATGCAATGCCGAGTTCGCCGGGCAGGCGCTCGCGTGCGGCGGCCAGGGCCGACTCACGAACAACCCGCCGCCCAATACTCTCGCCATCCAATCGCTCAACCAGCACGGCTGGCTTACCAAGCAGATCAGGCAGAAACAGAAATGGCCGTGGGGTCGGTACACCAGCGGCATATGCTGCTGTGAGGGTCGCGTATTCCTCGGGCAGATCGAGCGCATCGGATTTGATCTTGCCGCCCAGTTGGCGCAACAACACCAGCGGATGCTCACCGGCCTGTGGCCCCGATTCGATCAGCACATCCAATCGCCAGATCTCTTTAGAAGCGCCGCCCGCTAGTTGTTGCAATCCAGATGCCTGTACCTCTGCATTGTACAGGCGAGCAAGCGCTGCAATGAGGGCATTTTGCAGTATTGTACTATTATGGATCATCATCGTTCTGATTGCTCTCTGCACAGCATTTGTTTGGTTCTCGGTTCTTGGTTCTTGGTTCGCTGCGATCAATCAATGCTTGTGGCAGTTCGCTGGTCCACACAGACGCAAGATATTGCGTCTCTACATTATTCCTGCCATTATTCCTTGGTTCTCGGTTCTTGGTTCAGCGCTCTGACTCCTGACTCCTGACTCCTGATACTCGCCGAAACAGGCGTTTGGCGATACTCATGCGATGGACTTCCGATGGGCCATCATAGATTCGGAATGCGCGAGCCTCGCGATAGAATGCCGCCAGTGGGATGTCATCGGAAATGCCCAGCGCGCCACAGATCTGCAGCGCTCGGTCGATCACCCGATCAACGGTTTCCGAAACAAATACTTTGGCCATGGCCGTCTCGTGGCGAGCTGCTTGCCCGGTATCAAGCAACCAGGCGGCATGCAGCACCATCAGGCGGGCGGCGTGGAGTTCAATCTCCGAATCGGCCAGCGGAAACTGAATGCCCTGTTGTTCCGCAAGGCGTGCCCCAAAGGATTGGCGGCGTACAGCATATTCGAGCGCATATTCGAGGGAGCGGCGGGCAATGCCAATCCAGCGCATACAGTGGGTGAGCCGCGCTGGCGCAAGGCGCACCTGTGCATAATCGAAGCCCTTGCCGATTTCACCGAGTACAGCGTCATCGCCGACCTCGCAGTCCACAAAGCCAACCTCACAGTGCCCGCCGATCGCCATGTGATCGAGGGTTGGGATTTTGCGCTCGATGTAATACCCAGGATTCTCGGTGTCCACCAGAAACATGGTTGCACCAGTTCGGCCCTGTATCTCACCTGTGCGGGCCATGACAATCGTGAATGCAGCGCCCTGTGCGCCAGTCGTGAACCATTTACGCCCATTGATCACCCAGCGGTCGCCCCGTCGCTCGGCAGTCGTCTGCAGCAGCGCTGGATCGGAACCAGCTCCTGGTGCTGGCTCTGTCATACTAAAACACGAGCGGGTGGTTCCAGCACTCAGTGGCCGCAGATAGCGTTGCTGTTGGGCGGGCGTGGCAACTTTTTCGAGCAGATGCATGTTGCCTTCATCGGGAGCGGAACAGTTGAGCGCCAATGGCCCCAACAATGATCGGCCAGCCTCTTCAAAGATGATCGAACAATCGCGCCAATCGAGGCCCAATCCGCCCCAGGTAGCTGCCATATGCGGCAGAAACAAGCCTGCTGCGCGAGCCGCATCCTGCAGATTGCTGCGTAACGCCTCCCAGTCTGTCAGGCTGGTCGGCAGGTTCTGCTCGGCGGGGATGACGGTTTCATTGATAAACTGGCGGGTGCGCTCCTGTAGCGCGGCCAATTCAGGCGTTAGGCCAAAATCCATGGCTCTCTCCATGTTCTGTGCTGCATTGCTGATCCAAACCGCCCTGGAAATTTGCTTGGCAAGTATAGCACGATGCATGCCCTCGGAATCCGCAGGCGGATGATCTTTGAGTACCACGTCTATTTTCGGCATGACCTATGCTACGATCAACCTGATCGTAGGGGTGGTTCGCGAACCGCCCGCCGTGCATGCATTGCCCGTCCTGGTGGGCGGTTCGCGAACCACCCCTACCCCTGATGATGCCCTAGCCATCTCATTGCAACCAATACGCCGCACCCAGCATGCTACAATACATGATATTCACATGCTGCATAAGAAAGGATCTGTATATGGCGGTAACACTGCTGCGCCGCGCCGCTGTTGTGCGCGAACATACCTGGGATTTGGAGAGTATTTTTGCGAGCGATGCCGATTGGGAGCAGGCGTTTGCGAATGTCGAAGCCGCGCTTCCCGATCTGGCCCGTTATCGGGGCTGCCTTGCGGAATCCGGTACGGTTCTGTTGGAATGGTTCAATGCCAGCGAAGCGCTGGTTCAGATTGTTAACAAACTTTCTGTGTATGCTCGGCTTGGTTTCGATGTTGAAACAACCAATCAAGCCCAGGGTGCCTTGGTGGGCCGAACGCAGGGCCTCGGAGCGCGGCTAATGGCCGCTCTTTCGTTTGCAGAACCAGAACTTCTGGCGCTGCCACAAGCAACCCTGGATGCGCTGATCGCATCTGAGGCGGGCCTGGCGATCTATGCACACTACTTCGATAACCTTGGTCGCCAGCGTGAGCATGTTCGCGCTGCCGAGGTCGAGGAATTGCTGGCGCAGGTTGGCGAACCATTGGGTACACCATATAATGCCTATGGCGTGCTGGCTGATGGCGATCTGCGTTTTGCTGCGGCCCGCGATTCGGCAGGTTCCGAATATCCAGTTGCGCGTGGTTTGATCGATGCACTGCTGCAAAGCCCGGATCGCACGCTGCGCCAGAGCGGCTGGGAATCGTATGCCGATGGATTTCTGAGCGTCAAGAATACCATGGCAGCGCTGATGGCCGGTAATGTGCGCTCGAATGTCTTCCGTGCCCGTGCGCGCAACTATCCAAGTGCCCTGGATGCCTCGCTCGAAACGGCAAATGTCCCGCTGGCCGTCTATGAAAATGTGCTCGATGCCTATGATCGCCACCGGCCACTCTGGCATCGCTACTGGGATATCCGGCGGCGTGCGCTTGGGCTGGATCATCTAACCGGCGGCGATATTTTTGCGCCACTCGATACCGATGAGCGCGATGTCCCATTTGAGCAATCGGTTGAGTGGATCTGTGCTGGCATGGCTCCACTCGGCGCGGATTATGTGGATACCATGCGGCGCGGGTTGCTGGAGGAGCGCTGGGTCGATATCTACCCGAATGCTGGCAAGCGCAATGGTGCCTATTCGAGTGGCACCTATGGCACGCGGCCATTTATTTTGATGAGCTATAACGAGGGTATCCGCAGCATGAGCACCCTGGCCCATGAACTAGGCCATTCGATGCACTCCTACTACTCACGCCGTGATCAGCCATTCATCTATAGCCGCTATACTCTGTTCGTTGCCGAAGTTGCTTCGAATTTTAACCAGGCGCTTGTCCGCAGCTATCTGCTCAACCACAACAGCGATCGTCAATTTCAGATTGGCCTGATCGAGGAAGCGATGGGCAACTTTCATCGTTATTTGTTTGTGATGCCGATTCTAGCCAAGTACGAACGAGCTGTCCACGAACAGGTCGAGCGCGGGCAGGCCCTCACCGCCGATGGCATGTCGAAGTTGTTGGCCGATCTGCTCAAGGCTGGCTATGGCACAGCTGTTGCCATTAATGAACAGCGCGATGGCATCACCTGGGCACAGTTTCAGCATATGTACATGAACTTCTACGTCTACCAGTATGCATCTGGTATTGCGGCGGCCAATGCACTGGCGGTGCCGATTGCTGCTGGCGATACCGCAGCGATTGCGCGCTACCGCAAATTCCTCAGTTCGGGTGGGTCGCTGTACCCGCTTGATGCCCTGCATGTGGCAGGCATCGACATGACCTCACCGGCGGCCATGGATCGGGCCTTTGGTGTGCTTGAGGGCTTTATTGATCGGTTGGATACGCTAATAACCGGATAACAATCACTTCTTCAACAGGCGATAGGTGACCATGCCAACGCCACCGGCTACTGCCAGGATCAGGAATCCAGCAGCAATCAGAACGAAAATCAGGCGTGGCGAAAGGCCTATTGGTGCGGCCTGCGTTCCTTGCGCCGGTGTGGTTGGTTGCTTGGCCAGGCGATCATGAAAGATTTGCTGCCCGAATAAGTAGCAGCAATGAAAAAAGCTGGCAAGCGAGTGAGCGAAACGTTGGCATCATTCACCTCCAGATTGTGTGGTTGACGGAATGCGAGATTATTTGGTGTGAGCCGTAGAGACGCAACATCTTGTGTTTCTACGGCCCCTATGGCGCTTCTGCTGGCCGTTCCTGTTGTTCACGCAAGAACAGCAAAAAGGCCCGCGCCATGCGCTGATGTTCTGGTGTTAGCCCATCGTAGAGCGAGAGAAAGGCGCTGCGTTCACGGGTGATCTCCGAGAATTTGACGCCATCCTCCTTGGCGGCTTCGCTGATTAACTCGAAGGCCGTTGTGCGGAATGCAACCGCAAGTCCCTCGATCTCACTGATGCGGGCACTTGTGCTTCCCGATTCGATGGCACTAATATATGAGCCGCTGCTACTGATCCGTGAACCAAGATCGGCCTGGGTATAGCGATCACGCTGGCGCTTGCGTTTGATGATCTCACCGACTCGTTCGCTTAGTGTTGGCATTGAATCGCTCCGCTGGTTCAAGATACTGTTGCTAGTATTGTAGCAGGAGTCAGGAAGCACTGGAGAGAGTTTCGTGGCAAAAGAACAAGCAAACAAGCAGCATGGTGTTCAATGTGTACTTGTTCTTTTATGAGGAAACCTTCTATGATTGTTGCAGCATCAGCAGCATAATCACGGGCGTATTAGCAACGATTGAATGGGGCAGGTTGGCTGGCATATGCGCCAGAAAGCCTGCCTGCGCTTCGTGGCTGTTTTCGCCAAGTTGGATGGTTGCCTGGCCCTTGATGATTTGGATGATGGCGGGATAGGCCGATGTGTGTTTGGTCAGTTCCTGGCCTGCATCAAACCCGAATATCACAACTCGGCCATGGTGATCGCTGATCAGTGTCCGGCTGAGCGTGCCATTGGGCGGGATATCGATCACCGTATGCAGATCGATTGCTAACACTGGTGTTGATTCAGTCATCTACTTCTTCCATTCGTTACTTTAATGCCTTACAGATTCGTGAAGCGTGTTGATTGAGTTGGTACGGGCCCAGATCTGCGATACAAGCAGTGGCCCGGCGATCAATTCAAGCAGGGCTGCAAGCAGGGCCAGAACACGATATACAATCTGGTTACTCGCGAATACCTGGGCAACAAGCGCACACGCGATTCCAATATTGAGTGCCCAGGCACCGGCACTGGCAACGCGCCAAGCACGCGGTATTTGAGGACTACTGATACGTGGAAAGATCCATATTGCCGTGCCAATTGCAGCTTGCAGCATCCATCCCAGCAGCATGATCTGGCCATGTATGCCACGTAGCCCTAAGAATTGGCCTGGAAGTAGCCCGGCCTTGCTCGTCAGGATCAGCATTCCCAGGAATGCGCCAATTGCCAGCCAGATAAGCGCTGCTCGCAATAGAAACTGACTCATGGTTGGCATCTTAGCTCTCCACAGAACGGTTTGCTCGGCCACGAACACGCGGCCAGAGTGCCAGAACAATCAGCCAGATCGCCATCATCTGCAACAGCCCGCTTGCGACAAGAATATAGGCCAGCAGATTGCTTGGATGCCAGGTATGCAGCGGTTCAGCCACAATCCGCAGGAGCAGCCCGAGATTAAGCGCAACATAGGCCGACCATGTCAGGCGCGGGTCGCCGTGCGGTAACTCACGCGAATGCGGTGGAAACAACCAGATTGCGACACCAGCAATAAGTTGGGTGAGCCAACCAATGGTCAGCAGATGATAGCAGGCTGGCTGCAGTATCCATAGCACATCGTTCAGATGAAAGGCTTGGTTGGCCAGTAGCATAGCGCTACAGGCCAACCCGACAAGCATCGCGATCAGTGCGGTTCGAATATAGACTCGTGTTATAAGTGGCATACTAGCCTTCGATTGAATAACACTTACTTCTTCGGGTCGCCATCACCTGCTTTGAACAGGCCAAGCGCGCCACGGCCAGGGAAGTTGAATGCATGCGTCACAATTGGGTAGAGCCCATCTTCGGCCATGCTAAATTCGACAATCGCGCCCTGAGCTGGTGATAGATCGACAGCCTGTGAACCATAATGGCCAACATTATCGACCGTCAGATGAACGCCTTCTTTGATCACGCTATCGAAAATGGTGCCGACAATATGGAAGGAGCTATCGATGCTTGGGCCAGCATTCAGGACGAAAACGCGCACCCGCTTGCCGGTATCAATCTGGATCGGCGTATCCTTATACTGGTTGGCAATGCCATTGAACACCACATAATCTGGCGCGGGTGCGGCAGCAGCAGCTTTGCTCAGGCTGACTGGCTCGCCCTGTGGGCCGATATACCACTCACTCTGCACCAGAACAAATTCTTTATCGACTACCGGCAGGCCTTCTTTTGGCTCGACGATCATCATGCCATACATGCCATTGGCAATATGATGCAAGGCCGGTGAGGTGCCACAATGATACATCCATACTCCGGCATACTCAGCTTTGAACTCATACAGCTTCTCCTCACCAGGGTTGATCGATGTCATCTCATCATTCCAGGCGACCATGCTGGAATGGAAATCGACCGAGTGCGGCAGCTTACTGCTTGGGTTATTCTTCAGATGAATACGGACAGTATCGCCAACCTTGACGCGCAGCACAGGGCCGGGAACCGTTCCATTGAACGTCCAGACGTGTTGAACAAAACCCTTGGCCACTGTCATTGGCTTCTCGATTGTTTCTAGGGTAATATCATGAACAGTTCCTTCGAGCAATTTCGGCGCAATTGGATCATAGGTCTGGTATGCTGGCGCATTTGGATCAGGCTGGACATCAAGCGCGATTGGTGGGCCGCCGTGATCGCCGCCGCTATTGCCCTCACCAGCAACTGCCTTGCCAGCAACTGCGATTGTACCAACCATGCCGGATTCCTTATGGCCTGGGAGTGAGCAGATGAACTTGACGCCACCCTCACCGATCATGACATCGGCCTGCTGGGTTTCGCCCGATTTTGCGGTAATCTTGGTTCCATCGGTGAATGTCATATCGTGCAGAACCGAACCATTGTTCTTGAGTTTGATCGTATAGCGCCCCGGAACATCGGCATTCACATTATTTGGTGTGAAGCCCATATCAATTGCATCAAACTCAAGAATCTTGATCACTGGGCCAGTTGGTACAGAAACTTGCTGAACTGCTTGCACGGTTGGCGGTGGCGGTGGGGTGGCTGGGTTCTGGCTACAGGCAACCAGTGCCAGGGTGGCTATCAGGCCAAGGGCCATGATACGGCGAATACCAGCTTTCATCGAACTGCTCCTTTGGATGGTATAACGTTTACAAGCGATCCGGCGATGGCGCGAAGCGAATGGCAAAGGGACGGCCAATTGCCCCTTCTGGACAGTAGTTCTCACAGATCTCGCAAAACGAGCATTGGTCTGGTCGTACAATCATGGCATAGCCATGCCGCACTTCCACGGCATTGGTCGGGCAGTATTGCTCACACAGGCCACATCCGGTACAGCGCTGTTGGCTGATCTGTGGGATCTGGAGATGTTTCACATCTGGCCTCATAGCATTCCTCCTGATGTTGTGAGTATATAGCGGCAGGCAGTTGCTCCGAAGCGACTTTTGTCACATCGATAATAGAGTTGTGGTATCTTTCTTCTACACAAGGTTCGGGTTAATTCAGAATGTTTCTATGAGGCACTGTGATGGCCATGCAATTGAAGGAAGCGCTACGGCGGGTTGGGTTCTGCGCCCAGCTCCCAGAAGAAGTATTGGTCGCTTTAGCACACATTGCAGTGCGTCTGCAACGGGTTGCTGGGAGTATTATTCAGATCGAGGGCGAGCCAGCAACAGCCATGTATATCGTTATCAGTGGGCGGGTAAAGATTGCGCGGGTTGCTATTGGTGGGCGTGAACAGGTACTGTATGTCGTCGGGCCTGGCGCTCATTTCAATACCGTCCCGATCTTTGATGGCGGAAACTGCCCAGCCAATGCCGAAGCGCTAACCGATGTTGAGCTATTGATGTTGCCACATGACTTGATGCGTACAGTTGTTGAAGCGCAACCGAAACTGGCGCTGGCATTATTGGCAGAATTTACTGGTCGGCTTCGCCATCTGATCGAGTTGGTTGATGATCTGGCGCTCCATACGGTCCAAGGGCGTGTTGCCGGGCTGCTACTTGCACAGGCCGAGGCGGCAGAGCGCGGCGAGCAAGCTATTCTATTAACCCAGGCCGAAATGGCAGCACGGATTGGCACCGTTCGCGAAATGATTGGCCGGACGTTACGGACGTTCGAGGGGCTAGGCTTGATTACACTAGATCGGGGTACTATTTTCATTACTGATCGTATGGGCCTCGCCCGCGAAGCCGAGGGCTGATCCAAGCGTACTACAGCGCTTCCTTCGCTTTGATTGCGGCAGATCTGTGATCATACAGTTACCGGATGTAGCTTCTTTTTGCGAGATGCGCGTGATAGCATTGCCCTCATACTGTGTACCAAAATCCAGCAAAGGGGCTTTATATGCGTCGAATCACCAATGCGCTGCTGCTCACGCTTCTTATTGCTGCTAGCGGCGCTCCCACAAGCTCTGCACGCCCGGTGGCCGCTGGCGCTGTTCAATCGCCAATCCTCAAATGGGCCTATGGTGGCTGTTCTGCATCATCGTGCCAGACTGGATGGTACGCTGCTCCTGCTGTTGCCGATCTCGATGCCGATTCCCAGCCAGATGTGATCTGGGGTTCGTATGATGTTGTGGCGCTCACTGGCGCTACTGGTACGCTCAAATGGCGTGCAGCAAATGGCCAACGCGTCTGGCCAGCAATTGCAATTGCCGATCTCACCGGCGATGGATCGCAGGAGGTCATTGTTGGCCGTGGTGGCGATCAACTAACGGTCTATAACGCGGCTGGCGGCACCGTCTGGACGCGTAACCCATTTGGTTCTGGTGAGGTTCGCACATTAGCCGTTTCTGATCTGGAAAAGGATGGCCAGCGCGAAATTGTTGTTGGCCGAGCCAGCGGCGGTGATTTCAGGCAGCTCAATGTCTTCGAGCCAGATGGAAGTGTTCGCCCTGGCTGGCCAGCGCGCCGTACCGGTGAGGCAGGCTATGGCTGGGGCATGTATAACCAGAACGTCGTAGTCGCCGATCTGAATGGCGATGGTAATAAGGAAATTATTGGGCCAACCGATACCCACTATATTACGGCCCTGGATCGGAATGGCAATCAGTTGCCAGCCAATGCGCTCTATGGCAGTGGCAAAGTCTGGAGCCAGGTTGGTGTGCATGTCGATCAGGCAGCCGATCTGCGTGGCTATGCCAATTGTGGCACTGAACACCGGCCCAATTTCGCCAATAGCGCTCCAGTCGTTTCCGATCTGGATAACGATGGCCAGTATGAAATGATCGTGGTTGGCGATGTCTATAACTGTGCGATTGGCGACCCCGATGGCGATATGTACCTGATGCCCTGGATTCTGAAGCTGGATCGAACACGCTGGCAGAATAGCACCTATAACTGGACAATCCTGCCACCCGATCCAGGCACACGCCCGCTATCACAGGATTACAACGTTATCCAGAATAATGTCAATAATGCCGTTACCGCCGATCTGGATGGCGATGGCATCAAGGAAATACTGTTCCCCAGCTATGATGGCCGCCTGTATGCCTACTGGCTGGACAAAACCCAGCATGGATCATGGCCATTCAAAGTCCCTGGTACTGGTATTCGTTTCGCCTCCGAACCGGTTGTCGCCGATCTGAATAACGACGGCAAGGCTGAGGTACTATTCACATCCTGGCCAGAAAATGGCGGTGGGCGCGTTGGCCAGTTGCATGTGCTCGATGACCTTGGCAACCAGGTGTATGCGCTTGATCTGCCGGCAGCGCGTGGTGGCAACTGGAATGGCGGCCTGGGCGCGCCAACACTCGCCAATATCGATAGCGATCCCGATCTGGAAGTGGTGATCGGCACCGTATCGAGCGGCGTGGTAGCCTATGATCTGCCCAACACTGCCGATGCGAAGATCCTGTGGGGCACCGGGCGTGGCAACATCCAGCGAACCGGAGTTGCAGCGGCAGAACTAGGGTTTTCGCTGCAAGCCAACTCACCTGCACAGGCAATATCTGCTGGAACAACAACGATATTCACGATTAATCTGACGCCTGGTGAGGGCGGAACGAGCGGGTTGGTCAACCTTTCTGCAAGCGTCTCGCCACCTGGGCCAACCATCAGCCTTTCGTCGGCAACCGCAACGCCGCCCGGCGCTGTTACACTGACCTTCACCGACACACATCCCGTTGGGCCGCTCCAACCAGGTGTCTTCTATACAATCCAGATCAGTGGTATCAGTGGGAATCGTACAAGCACAACCACGATTGCGGTACTTGTGGGTGGCTACCGAACCGGACTACCATTGATTCGGCGGTAATTGGAGAGGGCGGTCAAGTAGGGGCAGTTCGCGAACCGCCCCTACTTGACCGATTGGGTGATCTGTAGGCCCTGCAAGCGCAGCGCATAGCGCAAACCAGCATCAAGGCTGGCATGGGTCATAATCTGGCTGGTATCGATTCCCAACCCAACAATCGTTTGGGCGATCTCGGGGCGAATACCGGTAAGAATAACCTGGGTGCCAAGCAAACGTGCAGCCTGTGTGGCCCGGATAATATAGCTGGCAACCATTGTATCAACAATCGGAACACCAGTAATATCGAATACCACAACCTGTGCCTGGTAGGCGCTGATCGCCGTGAGCAACCCTTCCATGATCCGCTCTGCGCGCTGCTCATCGATGGTTCCGATCAGTGGCAACGCCAGGATACCGGCGGTGAGTGGGATGACGGGTGCCGATAGATCACGAATCATCTCGGCCATTGCGTGTTCGTTATCAAAGGCATTGGCAAGCGAATCACGGCTATGATGCAGATCATTGATCAGCTCTTCACGTTCGAGTAATACCGCCAATTGGCCAGCCCAGCTCCCCGTGTAACTGCGTTCGACAAGTGCATCGCCAATTGTTGGTACCAGGCACAACAAGCCATAGCTGTGCGTGCCTGTGTTCACCGGGTAGATCTGTAATGGGATATCATCGATTTCAGCAAGCAGCATGGCTGGTGGAAAGGCAGTGACATCGCAGTATAGGCCAGGTGTCAGCGCTGAACTGCCTGTGCGTGTATATGTCCCGGCCAATTCCAGCGTTGGTAGTCCATCCCGCCCAAGCACATCCACACGATTGAGAAATATATAGCCGCGTTGGACGGAACTGGCTGCCAGCCAGGAGAGATCCAATGCCTGTGTGCGATCCAGCCGCAGCAGCTGATCGCCAATGCTCTGCGATGAACTTGCCACCCGAACCCACGGCTCACGGCCTGCCAATGAAGCCCGTAACAGGCTATCGGCGGCGGCTCGCTCTGCAATTCGAATGAGTTCCCTGCTGCGTTGGATTATTGTTGTTGGCGGAAGATCCTGGGGTGCCAGTTCGCTGGCCTTGGCCTCAAGTAATGCGAGCGCCGACTGGAGATCACTGATCGACTCGATCTGTTGCCCGAATAGCGCCATAATCTGGCCAAGCTGCTCGGCCCATTGATCACGATCATCATCGGCTATGGCCATGGAAAATGCCTCAACCAGATCATTGGCCGGGAGTGTTGTGGTTGCGATATCGCTGGCTGGCCCGGCAGTGATTTCGGCAATTGCCCGAATGAGTGCGCTACGGCCAGTTATATCGCTATGCTGCGCCTGCAATGGGTGCAGAAACGCGGGCGGGCAGCCACACGATGAACGGATGATCAGCGAGGTTGCCACTGGATGTGGGCCTGGTTCAACAGGTTGCCCAAGGATACGGGCAAGCAACAGATTGGCCGCTTCTTCGCCAAGC
>ENA-ORBV01013544-ORBV01013544.1-microbial-mat-metagenome-genome-assembly--contig:-NODE-13544-length-12374-cov-5.043751_pt1 | contig 12374 bp, 10 predicted proteins | sample MGYA00237777_ERZ505514 | MGnify/ENA primary metagenome ERZ505514 (study PRJEB26160, sample SAMN06269048) | microbial mat metagenome | isolation source: Oligotrophic lake microbial mat | place... | reverse complement strand
AATGATACGGCGACCACCGAGATCTACACCTCTCTATTCGTCGGCAGCGTCAGATGTGTATAAGAGACAGGCACATTTTTCATCGGATGATCTTCGGCCTCTTCCTCGCTGATATGCCCAGCAGAAACCAACGCCTGAACAAAGCTGTGATCGGCGGTCACTTGAATAATATGCCCGTCCCGCCCATCCACAAGGTAAGCACGGCTGTCGCCAACATGCCCAATCACCGCATACGTATTCCGCACCATCACCATCGTAACGGTGGTTCCCATCCCTTTAAATTCAGGAAAACGCTCTGCCCGCTGGACAATCGTCAAATTAGCAGTTCGGATGGCATGTCTCATGCGGTCTGTCAGGCTATCTTCATCAAGGAACATCTGAGGGTCGGTTTCGGCGGTGACGGGATCGGCTAAACCTTCTTGAATCGTCTCGACGGCGATTCGGCTGGCCTCCTCTCCGGCGGCTGCCCCCCCCATCCCATCGGCAACAATCGCCAACACCAAATGGTCACGCGACCACAGATGGACGTTATCCTCGTTATTGTCCCTCAGTTTGCCCGTGTTAGTGCGTGCGCTGCTGCGAAGACGAATTGGCTGACCCGGATCACCCATTCCCCGGACTCCTCAAATATTGGTTTAAATTATTCTACTCTCGCAATCACATCCAGCAAGTGGCCTAACAACGCCGTCTTGCTAAATTGCAATCAACCTTATTCCTATATTATACGACTCCACTTTAAGCGTCAAAGCCCCCTACCACAATACTTTCAAAAATGGTACATTGGCACCCATTATCCACGATTCTGGCGCATTTATGACAACTCTGGCTGAACTCTACCGCATTGATAACTTTATTGACACTTTTGCCCTCGGTCATTACGCCCGTGTTTTAGACGCTGTAGACCAGCGCACGGGGCAAACCATCGCTTTCAAAGTCCTCCGCTCCGAACATTTATCGCAAAATGGCGACATCCGTTGGGAATATCGGGCTTTTTCCAGCGAAGCCGACTTACTAATTAAACTTGCCAACAGTCCTAGTATCGTCAAACTACGCGATTGTGGCTATCTCTCCACCCACAGCGAAGCGCCTGCCGGCGGCGATATTCAATCCTTCGGATTAAACATCTCTGCCTTTAAAGAGCATACACCCGATTTCGCAGAGCGCGATTGGCGGCCTTACCTCACCTTAGAAAATTTACCGCGTAACAATAACCTACTCTACCTGATGAAGCCGAGCCAGCAAAACACGCGTTGGCGGCTGCCAACCGAGGAGGGCTTAGCGCTTGCCTTACAATTCGCCCAATTCTTGCAGATGGCGCACCGTCAGAACATCGTTTATCTTGACCATAAATTAGAGCATGTCTATTGGGATGGCAGCCGCTTACAGATCATCGACCTAAACAGCTCTCGCCAGCTTGAAAACGGCGTTAAAACAGGCGACTCGCAGTTCTTCCGCATGGATGTGCATAATTTGTGCGTGGGCATCCTCTATCCTATTTTTACCGGATTAAGCCCACAAAAAACCACCCTCCGTCCCCAGCCCAGCAGCCAGCTTGAAGTTGAGCGACGCTATCAGGATATTACAGCGCTCGATTTCGGTGTTGAGCCGTCTCTCAGCCAATCGATCCAAGACCTGCTCCAGCGCGGCGCGGCGATGCAAATCGAAACCATAGACGAATTTTTAGACGAACTGCGGCGCGTTGCCGCCCAACAGGGTTGGGATTTCCCGGCTCAATATACCAGCCCGCCAAGTCGTGATGCCCGCGATCAAATGCGGGCCGGCTTACGCAAGCTGCGCGAAGGACAAGATGCCATCCGTACCGCCCGCGATCTGTTCCGAGAAGCCATCATTCAGGATGGCATTCCCGCAGATATGGAAGAAGAACTGCGCCGTCTCGTCAAAGCGGCTAACGAGATGTTCAATCATCGCGTCATTCCGTAGAATGCGTAAATTCCGCATTAGTTGCTTTTAATAATAAAGAGTCTCGTGTACAATTTGGGTAAATTGACCTGCTGAATTGTGCAATTTATATAGACTTACGCTAATTCCAATAAGGTCAGCCCATGCTAGGCTCATCGACAAACTAATGCAAAGAAGGACGTATGCTGAATATACAGGAATTTACCACGCAAGATTTTATTGATCTGGAAAAACAGTATGGCGCTCGCAATTATAAGCCGATTGATGTCGTCCTTGAGCGCGGCGAAGGCGTATGGGTCTGGGATGTTGAGGGGAAACGTTATCTCGATTTTCTGAGCGCCTATTCAGCCGTGAATCAAGGCCATGCCCATCCGCGTATCCTGAACGCCCTTATTCAGCAAGCGTCCCGGCTGCCTCTCACCTCACGCGCATTCCGTAACGACCAACTGCCGCTTTTAGCCAAGCAACTTTGTGAACTGCTCGGTTATGACCGGATGCTGCCGATGAACAGCGGCGCGGAAGCCGTAGAAACGACCATCAAAATGGTGCGTAAATGGGGCTATAAGGTCAAGGGTGTCGAGGATGGCCTTGCGGAAATTATTATTGCTAAAGGCAATTTTCAGGGACGCACGACCACTATTATCAGCTTCTCCGATGAGCCGCAGTACCGTGATGGATTCGGCCCGTTTACGCCCGGCTTTGTCGGTGTGGATTATGGCGATGCCGCCGCGCTGGAAGCCGCCATTACCCCCAATACGGTTGCCTTTATGGTTGAGCCGATTCAAGGTGAAGCTGGTATCGTCCTGCCGCCAGAGGGCTACCTGCGCCAAGTACGCGAGATTTGTGATCGTCACAACGTTTTGTTGGTGTGCGATGAAGTGCAAACCGGGCTTGGACGTACTGGTAAACTGCTGGCCTCGCATTGGGAAGATGTTCGCGCTGATGTGATTACGCTCGGCAAAGCACTCTCCGGCGGTTTCTATCCGATCTCGGTGGTGATGGCTGACGAGGCCGTCATGGGTGTATTTAATCCCGGCGATCACGGCTCAACCTTCGGCGGGAATCCATTAGCGGCGGCGATTGCGCGGGAAGCGCTGAGTGTTTTGGTCGAAGAAAACATGATCGAAAACGCCCTGGTGCAAGGCGAATACTTATTAGGTCGGCTCAAGCGGCTGGAAAGTGAACACATCCATGAAGTACGCGGCAGAGGTCTGCTCATCGGCGTAGAACTCAAGCAGTCCGCAGGCGGCGCACGTCGATTCTGTGAGGCACTCAAAGAAGAAGGCTTACTCAGTAAAGAAACGCATGATAATGTCGTGCGCTTCGCCCCGCCGCTGATTATCAAGCGCGAGGATATTGATTGGGCGATGGAGCGCATCGAAAAAGTTTTCTCGATGGCGTAATGGAAACTGTGGTTGTTGGGAGCGACCTACTTGTCGCTCCCACTGCTGCCTATATAAGGCATCTTCATTGCTTGAGACACACTATTTCACCTAAACCACTTGACAATAGAACCATCCTGACCCTATACTAACCATGTCCGGCTGAGAAAACTTTCTCCCCCGGTCTTGTGTCAACACTAATCAGGAGAGAATACATGCACCAGCGCGTTTGCTAACAGCAGTTTAGGGTGAACCAAACCTCTAATTGCGATGCGATTCGTGCGCTGCATGTTGCTTCGGATTCTTTCCTCAATAGCACACTTGGATGACGGTGATTTACTAGAAAAATCATCCCATCACCATGCAAAGTTGAATCGCGCTGCTTAAGGAGTTGCCTGGCAGCGTTTTTTGATTCTTCGTCCAGAAACACACTTTAGGCACACATTACCTTGTGTCCTAAAAAAATAAGGGATAATGCAGTATGTTAACCGTCTCTAATATCACCAAAACATTTCCGGGGATGGACTCCCCGATACTCAAAAATATCGCGTTCACAGTCAATGCGGGTGAGCGAGTGGGCTTAATCGGCCCCAATGGCAGCGGTAAATCCACCCTCATCAGTATGCTGATGGGCGAAACATTGCCCGATTCCGGCGGCATGATCTTTAATCCGCCCGATGTACGCATCGGCTATCTGGCGCAAGGCTTAATCGCTGTTGATGATGACTCCGTGCGGGATGTTTTATTTCCACAAGCCGCCGCACTCAACGCAGTGCAAGCCGAACTCGACACTCTATCAGATCAACTTACTGATGATGACTCGCCCGCCCTAGTTACCGCCTATAACGATGCGTTAGATCGCTTGGCGGCACTCGGTTATGCCATTGATGAAACCGAAGGCGAGCGCATGTTAGTCCGGCTAGGTTTAGCCGATGTCGCATTAGACGCGCTTATAGGGACACTTTCCGGCGGACAGAAAACACGCCTGAATCTCGCTGCCCTTCTGTTAGATAGTCCCCAACTGCTCATTATGGATGAGCCAACCAACCATCTCGACATTGATGCACTGGAATGGCTGGAAAATTGGCTGCACGATTTCCCCGGCGGCGCATTGATCGTCAGCCATGATCGCACATTTCTGGATCGCGTCGTCAACCGCGTCGTGGCGATTGATCCTCAATCAGCGACGGCGCGAGTCTTCGTCGGCAATTATTCGGATTATGTCGATACACTCAATCGTGAGCGCAGCAAGCAAAAATCACAGTGGAAAGATCAACAAGTAGAAATCACCCGCCTGCAAACCGATGCAAAAGAGACGATGGCGAAAGCTATCAAAAAAGAAAACGCCACCAAAGACAGTACCCAACGCCGTTACGCTAAAAAAGTAGCACAGCGTGCCAAAGCCAAAGAAAAACGACTGGAGCGCTATCTGGACTCGGATGAGCGCGTCGATAGGCCGAAATTGACGTGGCAGGTCAAAATGGAATTTGGCAACATCGCGCATGTACGCGGGGACGCTATCCGGCTGGACAAGATAAGTATCGGCTACAACGCTGCCGCCCCCTTGCTGAAAAATCTGACGCTCTCGATTCAAAGCAAAGAACGTATCGCCCTCATGGGGCCGAATGGTCACGGCAAAAGCACCTTGCTTAAAACCCTCATGGGACAGCTTCCGCCACTGAGTGGCAACATTCAGATTGCGACCAGTGTTCAAATCGGCTATCTGGCGCAGCAGCAAGAAGTCTTAGACCCTCTCGCCAATCCCATGACGACAATTCAAATGGACGCAGCGCAGCACAATGCAGCGATGAGCGAAACCGAAGCGCGTTCATTTCTGCATTTTTTCCTGTTCAAAGGGGACGATTCCTTACGCCCGATTGCTCAACTCAGCTACGGTGAACGCACCCGATTGATGCTGGCGCGGTTGGTAGCGCGGGGTGCAAATCTGCTCATTTTGGACGAGCCGACCAATCATCTTGATCTTCCCTCGCGGGAAAAATTCGAGCAGGCATTGGCGAACTTTCCCGGTACTGTTTTGGCGGCCTCGCATGATCGCTATTTTGTGGAGAACTTCGCGGACAAAATCTGGGTTGTCGAAGACGGCGAACTCACTGTCGAACTGCGTGATGCTGTCATGGCATAAATAAGCGAGACATATATTGATTTAAATGGTGAGTCTCGAAAGAAACTGGAAAAGATTTAACCACAGAGAACACAGAGATTTAAGTTCAAATTCTTGGTGTTCTTCGTGCCTTGGTGGTTCAAAATATTCCAACACCTTTCGAGATTCTACATAAGTAGAGCGAAATATGCGCTATTCTACGAACGAGAACAAAAATGACGATGACATCACGCCTCTATAAAGGCTTAGAAGATTTTCAGCAAATGCGGAATTTGCTGATTCAAAATAAGAACGCCCTTCCCTATTCCGACTATCATGTGGGCGACCTGAATTGGTGGCTTTTCTACGATACCACTGGGTCTGCCCATACGGAAAAAGTGCGTTTATGGGAAAAAGAGGGGCAAATCGTCGCTTGGGGGTGGGCAAACTTCCATCGCAGCGATTATGATCTAGTTGTTCATCACGCATTGCAAGGAAGCCCAGAAGAATCTCAAATAATCGACACAATGGTCAATTGGCTGACGGAAGTTACAATGAGCAAGCCGCCGCAGCCTGATAAACCGCGTCAAGTAGCCGCCTATGCCTCCAAGGATGAAATCCGCCGGATCGCTCTTCTGGAGGCGCAAGGCTTTATCGGCAAGGATTATTTTGTCGTCTTTGGGCAAGATATTTCCGCTGATTTACCCAAACCGACGTTACCCGAAGGGTTTCGATTTCTTGACGCGATGACACCAGAGTATGCTGATGAACGCGCCGCCGCCCATTTTGATGCGTTCAGTCCCAGATCACGGATGACGGGCGATTATTATCGTCATTTGATGACCGCACCGGATTATGATCCGACGCTGGATATTGTAACGCTCGCGCCGGATGGAAAGATCGCCGCCTATGCGATGGGATGGCTGGACACCGCGAACAAAATCAGCCTTTATGAACCTGTGGGTACGCGCCATGAATTTCATCGGCAGGGACTTGGCAAAGCGACCTTATTAGAGGGGTTGCACCGCTTTAAAGCACGGGGCGCAAAAACTGCCCTCGTGAGTACATGGGTGGAAGATCACGGCAATGTTACCTTTTATCAAGCGGCAGGCTTTACACCCATCAATATGATCCGCACTTATACCAAGACCATTTGAAATGGTAAAGCATCTTCACAAGATACTATGGAAACTGAAGTTAGAGGGACAAAAATGACACTCACCTCACGCCCCTACGCAGGCATGGATGATTTCCAGCAGATACGGGATCTGCTGATTGAAAACAAAGGCGCGGCACCTTATTCAGGCTTTCATCTAGGCGACCTGAATTGGGACCTGTTCTGCGACACAAGTGACAGCCGCATACCGAACACGGAAAAGGGACGCATCTGGGAAAAAGATGGGCGCGTGGTCGCTTATGGTTGGGCACATTTGGACGATAGCGAATATGATCTGGTCGTCCATCATACGCTGCAAGGCACATCCAACGAAACCGAAATGGCTGATGCGATGATTACGTGGATGACAGAAGTAGCTTTGAGTAAACCACAACAGCCAGACTCGCCCCGGATGGTTGCGTCTTTCGCCTACCGCGATCAAACCAGCCGCATCGTGCATTTGGAAAGCAAAGGCTTTACAGGCAGTGATTATGTGGTGGTACTTGCTCAACAACTTCCCGAAGTGCTGCCCCTACCTACCTTGCGCGAGGGGTTTCAATTCCTTGATGCGATGACGCTTGCTCACGCTGATGAACGCGCCGCCGCCCATTTTGATGCGTTTAGCCCCAAGTCACGAATGCGGAGTGAACATTACCGTCCGTTTATGCAAGCGCCCGATTATGACCCGACACTCGATATTGTCACCCTCGCGCCGGACGGACGAATCGCCGCTTTTGCGATGGGCTGGCTGGATGAGGCGAATCAACTCGGCACCTATGAACCCGTCGGCACACGCCATGAATTTCATCGGCAGGGATTAGGCAAGGCCACTCTGCTGGAAGGCTTGCGCCGCTTTAAAGCGCGTGGCGCAAAAACCGTTACCGTCATGACGGGTGCAGAACAGCCGGACAATATCGCTTTTTATCAATCCGTCGGCTTTGAACTCGTCAATACAGTTCGATTCTACGAGAAGAAGTTGGACTAATCCGAGAAACAAGATGACCACAACACTTTTATCACAAATCAATACCGTATGGGCGGCACATTTCCACCTATCATTGGAAGTAAGCCAACAAGCCGGGACAACCCTTATCATAAAAGATAAGCGGACGCGAGAAAGTTGGCTTACACTATGGCAGGTAGGCCAACGCATCGTGATTGAAATTGCGCCGGATTTATTGGCTGAAGTGCAGCAGATCATCGACGCGCTGCCGACTAATCCCTGCTTAAGCGCGAAGGACTTTGATGCTGTGTGGGGCATTGAAACATTAGATCACAGCGAAATGAAAATGTACGTGCTGGAAGCAGCAAAGTTCACGCCGTTTACGCCTGCTCCGCATTATCTCGTGCGCCAGCTTACACCAGACGACCAACCTGCCTTTGATGATTTTCTGGCGCGTTGTTCCGAAGACGATAAGGACGAGGGCGACGTAAGCATCGACCACGAAATCGCATTTGGGATTTTTGACCAGCAACGTATTGTAGCCGCCGCCAGCATTTTTGAATGGCGCGGCTTTATCGATATTGGTGTCCTCACCGATCCCGATTATCGCAAACAAGGGCTTGGTAAAGCCGCCGTCGGGAGGGTCTGCGCTCATTTTCTATCCGGGCCGCGTCTCATTCACTATCGCCATGATGTCGTTAATCTCGGCTCGCAAGGCATTGCTGAAGGACTCGGTTTCACCTACTACGCCACTATAGAGAGCATTATGCTCAAAAGCTAAAACAAACACTCGTTCACAATCCATAAGGAATAAAAGATACATGGCAATTCTCACGTTAAATAATCTCGGTCAAGCCTTTGGCGGCTTCGACGTATTCACAGGTCTTTACGGCAGCGTCGAACCCGGCGCGAAGATCGGCATGGTCGGGCCAAATGGCATCGGCAAAACCACATTGCTGCTGATTCTGGCCGGACTCGCCGAACCCTCGCATGGCGGCTTTACGCTATCGCAAGGGGTTCGTATGGGCTATCTGCGGCAGGAAGCGATGCAAGCCTTCAACGAACTCGACAACACCGTTTTCGAGGAAATGATGGGTGTGTTTGATGAAGTTCGTGCGATGGAAGTCCGTATGCGCGAACTAGAGGACTGTATGGCGACAGGCGACACCACCGACGCGCTGCTGGAAGAATATGGCGAGATGCAGCATCAGTTTGAGCTGCGTGACGGCTACATCTATGAAGTCAGCATCAAACAAACGCTCGAAGGTTTGGGCTTTAAACCGCAGCATTGGGAACTGCCGCTGCGCCATCTCAGCGGTGGGCAGAAAACCCGCGCACTCTTGGCGCGTTTGCTGCTGGAAAAACCTGATCTGCTCATCCTCGACGAGCCGACCAACCATTTGGATGTCGAAGCGCTGGAATGGCTGGAAACACGGTTACGGGCATGGGACGGCGCATTGTTGATCGTCAGCCATGACCGTTATTTCCTCGATAAAACCGTCAACACCATTTGGGAGATGAGCCGCACCGGAATCGAATCCTATCGCGGCAATTACAGCGCGTACCTGAAGCAGCGCGAAGAACGCTATGAACGCAGCGCCGCCTTGTATCAGCAAGAAAAAGAACGCCTCGAAAAGGAATTGGATTACGTCAAGCGCAACATCGTCCGCGCCTCCACCAATGCGATGGCTGTCGGCAGATTGCGCCGCCTCAGCCGTGATTTGATCGCTATTCGGTCAGTCGGCATTGTCGCCTTCCGTGAGTCTAAAAGTTGGTCGCAGCTTGCGGAGCAGTTGGACGTGGGTCATGCCCGTCCGATGGGCGTGATGGAAGCCGAGCAGGAACTTAAAGCGCTGCAACCGCCCAACAGCCGTCCGCCCAAGCTGAACTTTAACCTGAAAACTACGCTACGCAGCGGTGATCTCGTCATGCGGGGGCGCGATTTACGCATCGGCTACCCCGACGCACCTTTATTTACCAGCGATGATATTGTGCTGGAACGTGGAGAAAGAGTCGCCTTAATCGGTGGCAACGGTACCGGCAAGACGACCTTCCTCCGCACGATTACACAGCAGATCAAGCCGCTGGTGGGTGAAATTGATCTTGGCGCAAGCCTGAAAGTTGGCTACTTCGCGCAGGCGCACGAAGATTTACTGCCAGAAAATACGGTGATGGACGAACTCATCCGTCACCAACACATGAACATCAGTCAAGCGCGGCAAATTTTGGGACAGTATCTCTTCCGCCAAGAAGATGTCTTCAAGAAAGTCGGCGACCTCAGCGGTGGTGAACGCGGTAAGCTGGCGATGGCGATTTTAGGGACGCATGGCGCGAACTTCCTGCTCTTGGATGAGCCGACCAACCATCTTGATATTCAAGCGCAGGAAATCCTCCAAGAAGTGCTGGAAAAATTTCCCGGCACAGTGCTGCTCGTGACGCATGATCGTTATCTCGTGGATAAACTGGCGACCCAAATCTGGAATCTGGAAAAGGGACATCTGCAAATTTTCCAAGGGAATTATGAGGAGTTTTTGGCGGCGCGTGATAAGCAGACAATGACGGAGCAAAAGGCCGCTGCGGTTGCCAAGAAGGAAGCGAAAGCCGCTGCCGCCGCGACCAGCGTTCCCAAAGGCCAGAAAAACCAGAAAAATAAGGGTGTCGCCACGCTTGAACAACAAATCAGCGAAATGGAAGCTGTGCTGGAACGGCTCAATCAGGATTTACAAAACGCGCAAAAATCCGACGAGATCTGGAAATTGAGTGAGCAGTTCGCCACCTCACAGTCGAAGTTGGATGCGCTGGTTGCGGAATGGTCAGCAATGGCGGAAATGGGCTAAGTTTGCATCATCTAAGGTTGAATAACATCTCTGTTTTTCACCTCACCGCTACCTTATTTGACTCGACTCCCTCTCTTAATCCTAATTGAGAGGGAGTTGGGCGATGTGGTTTATAAGTTCAAAGCTATCTCTCCAAAATTGAGGTTATCAAGAGGATAGGCTACTTTTTAAGGTACTGCTCGATCCGCGTCTTGACCTGACGTGGCGTGATGTTGCTCTGATCGCTCTTGGTGTAAATGCTCATCAAAACTACCGACTCCGGTGTTTGGATATAATAGACGACGCGGTAGCCCCCACTTTTGCCCGTGTTGGGGATACGCACTTTATAGGCCGTATATCCCACACCCGCCATCTGATCGCCGGGTGTTTCCCCTTGCTCAAGGGATTGGATTAAGGAATTAAGATCATCTTGAATGTGGGGATATTTTTTCCGAAGTGATTTAGCTTCTCTTTTGAATGTGGCATCGTACCTAATCTGGACGGGTGGCTCATTCATCGTCATCTTCTATATCGTCCCACAGCGTTGAAATCGGATAGGTTCTACCCGCCTGTACTTCGCGCAGCGCCCGGCGAAAATCTTCAACAGCTTTTTCAATATCGTCCAATTCGTCTTCTTTACGTCGGCCTTCTTCAGTATCCGATTCGTACCATGAGGCCCGGAAGGCGGCGACTGCCTCTTCTTCGTTGGGAACGGGCGGAAGGGGATCCGTTATCGTTAGGAATAAATGCGCCAGTTGACCAATTTCCCGGATATGCGCCTTGTTGTGTTCTAGTTTTTCCAGTTCTACCAAGACCTCTTTCAGCGCTTGGCTCAACTTCACTAGACCTTGTTTCGCCTCTATATAAAGTTGTTCGGCGACCTGCGGGTCTTCTTGTTCAATATCTGGTTTGCCATCAACCCAATTTACAAAGGTCTGGTAAATTGAGTCGGAAAGCTCACGCTCAAGGGTGAATACCCCAGACCCTTCATGTGTGTGTGTCATCTCGCAGTGTCCCGTTTCTCTCAGTGTGCGGCTGTTTAGATCAATGGGTTCGATTTTTATTGGATGTTAAGACATCCTCTATCATACACCGACATCGTATAACAAATTTACCGGAGGTACAATCTATCGAACAAGTCAATGAGGCGTGACCTCTTGCCCTATCACGTCATTTTCGTGATATAGTGTAGCCATCGACTTTAAGGAATCGAAAACAATGTCACCCCCGCGTTAGTTAATCGCTAACCACAACTCAAGGACAATGTTCAGGCAAGCTGCCAACAATACAGCTTGCCTTTTTCGATTCCTCGCACTTTTATTTCCCGCCAAAAGGAACAACACAATGCTTTCCTCACTTGTACGCCGTCCCGGTAGAGTCGGTCTTTTCGTCTTGACTCTGCTCATCATCGAGTTTTTGGATGAGCTGGTTTTTGGTGCTAGAGAAGCCGCTTGGCCTCTTATTCAAGCCGATCTCGGCCTGACTTATGCCCAAATTGGCATTATTCTCACCATACCGGATTTGATCGCCAGTATCATTGAGCCGGTCATGGGTATTCTCGCCGACATGGGCAGGATACGTTGGCTGGTGTTGGGCGGCGGCTTATTTTTTGCGTTGGCCTTGGTCATTATGGCGCTAAGCCCTTCATTTGCGATTTTTTTGGTGGCTTCCATTCTGCTTTATCCGGCTTCGGGTGCGTTTGTCAGCATGTCACAAATCGCGCTCATGAACACCGATCCGACTCGACATGAACAAAATATGGCACGCTGGACGTTTGCCGGATCAGCCGCCGTCGTGACGGGGCCACTGGTCTTGTCGTTGATGATCGTACTAGGCGGAAGCTGGCGCGAAACCCTGTTAATCATTGCTGTCCTCACGCTGATCGTCGTCGCTTATGCTTGGCGCTTTCCCTTCAAAAACGGCGCTGTATCCGAAGACGAAGAAGAGATGAGTTTTCGGGACGGCCTTAAGGGGGCGCTAGAGGCGGTTCGCAATCCCAAAGTGCTGCGCTGGCTAGTACTGCTGCAATGCTCCGATTTGATGCTCGATACATTAC
>ENA-ORBV01013543-ORBV01013543.1-microbial-mat-metagenome-genome-assembly--contig:-NODE-13543-length-12374-cov-5.050012_pt1 | contig 12374 bp, 6 predicted proteins | sample MGYA00237777_ERZ505514 | MGnify/ENA primary metagenome ERZ505514 (study PRJEB26160, sample SAMN06269048) | microbial mat metagenome | isolation source: Oligotrophic lake microbial mat | place... | reverse complement strand
ACGTACGACATAGACATAGTGTGTAGTCATTGTTTAAATTTTTTTGAAAGCCGCGTAGAGCAAGGGGAGCCTCTCCCGACCATCTCACAAAGTGAGAGCCAGGGGGAGGTCTGCGTGTCACATTTTCAAATTTGTCTGTATCAGCGACCACTTCCGTGAATTCAAGTCGTTAGGCGTGTCTCTTCCGAGCGGGCTAATTATTACTATTATTAGATAGAGCAGCTGCTTCTACCAGCAACTAGTCCTAATAATGCGGCTCTGCACCTTCAGCAGTCAAGTTTGAAAGTGCAATTATAAGCAGGTAAAACAAACCATTCTTTTGAAAAACTCCAAACCTACCGCAGGAAAGAAAGAACAGTTGACGATGAATCTGTTTCGAACGGCACTAGCTGTTTACAGCACGTCGCTGGAAAAGCGACCCATGATAACAGAAATGACCACATCAGGAGCCCTTTGGTGCTTGGGTGACTTGGCAACGCAACATATCGAAAATAGAATTGCCATCGCATCGCGGGAAAAAGAGAGCAATGAAACGGCTGTTGCCAGTGGTGGCACTGGTACATGCTCTATCGAGAAGCCCAAACATGCTGGCATCGACTGGAAACGGACGCTGCATCAAACTGTGTACGCAAGCTTCATTTGGGCACCCTTCGCGCACAAGTGGTATCACTTTTTAGAAAAGCTAGCACACACACTTGTTCCCAGTGAAAATCAATTGCAGTTGCTTGCTACCAAATTTGGCCTCGAAATGATTTGGCTACATCCAATCGCTCTGTTTGCATTTTTTACAATTGTCGGAGCTCTCAGTGGCGATTCCGTGGCGACAATTTTGAGTCAATTGCGAGCAGATTATTGGCAGACCTTTCTGCTCGAAATTACCCTCTGGACGCCTATCGATCTCTTGAATTTCGCATTTGTTCCTGTGCGGCACCAACTCTTTGTTGTTAACTGCGGCTGTTTCCTCGAATGTATAGCCTTGTCTTTCATCAAGTTCAACGGGATCGAAAAATGCAAAAGCTGCCTTCCTACGTTTGCGTTTTTATCAAAGAACAACGAAAAAGAAAAGGTAAGTCGATCAAAGAACTGATCCAATATTTGCATCGACTTTTGATGCTGAAATTGTGGTTCGAGATGGAGGTTTGACTTTTGGGAGGCTTCGAAACGATGACCTACTCCAAAGGGATGTATAGATGCAAGCACGATTTCAATGCCTGCTCCATTCCATTGGGCGGCGTGAAATCCATGTCCATTTTTGATCAAGTATCTCTATGTTCACCTCGGCAGTCTCTTGCGGATATTTTTGTTCGCGTACGACTATTGGTTGACAGTGATGTTGACATTGCGCGCAATCCTTGAGCAATTGTATCATCTAACAATACTCTGTGTTTATGTTTTATTTCTTAGGGCATTGTATGAACGCTGTTGGCTGGCCGGTGGCACACAACATGGCTCCTTATCTGCCGACAGCGCCACTCTTGACAAGCTCATCGATTGAAATCGAGAACCAGATACCACCGACATTCTGGATCAGGCCATCAGATGGTGTTGATGTTCTTTCTAGCGGTTTATAGACACAGCAAAATGCATAACATACAAGATTGTAAAGTAGAGAAGGGAATTTCGGCCCTGCTGCAACCCAACAACGAGTTATGTTTCCAGTAATAGCTGTAACCAGTAAAGATCAACGCTTCAAACAAATAATTATAAAAGAAATCAGTTATTTCCAACTAGCTAGGATAGGAGTTGACTCTTCAGACTTTGTGCCGCGACACTGCTGGCAGCATCGTTACCATCGATGGCTTTAGACAAAGCAGACGACAGGTCGATCGCCTTGCGAGGAGCCTTCCCCGGTCGCGCTACCATGAGGACAGTGTTTGCCAAATCCGATCGTTTCACACCGAGTTGGACAAGACGCTCCTCTGTTGTCATGAGCGTCATCGACAGGATCTGCAAGCAGATGGTAACCGAGGCATTCCACAACGAAGCGTCCGCGGCCTCGAGCCTTGTTTTGGGGTCATAGCGCCACTGAATAAGATGAATCAGCGACGTGACTAGTTGCCCCGTGAAAATGGTTTCAGCCGAATCTTTCCCTCTGGCCAACAACAGCATGGTCGTCAGATTATATGCCAGCTGGCCACCGTGCGCCTGGTCTCCTTTCGCCGTTGTTGTATTCTTCACCATTCTACAGAAGCGATCAGCAAGTGCCCCAGCAACGGCAAGCTGAGTTTCAGCAGGGATACTGTTAAAGACGATCTGAATACCCGAGACAGTGGTACTGAACAAAAGATTGGCATTTATGGTACTCGTGGACTCGCTGCTCGTAGTAGACTTGACCTTCAGAACCGTTTCTAGAACGCCTGCAATGAGTTCGGAGTTCAGTACATGCTCTTTCTTCGCATGCGGAGCCAATGCTTTCATAAATTTCACAGCCTCGTACTGAAGGGTTTGGTTAACTGCGTTACCCACGAGAGATGAGGAGCCCTTGATCAAATTATCGTTCTCAGTGATTTCTTTGCAAACGGACGGCAAAGGCACCAACGAAGAAAGGAAGGACAACGCCGAGGCGCACAGATCAGCGTCGCCCCCGCCACTGTCATCTGAGGGCACTGGGTCGGCATTTTGCGGTTTGGCGGCAGCCTCCTCGTTGTCTTCTTCGCTGTTGTCGTCAACTTCATCGTATAGCGGTGGAGGGGCGATACTCGTGTGGCCCGTGATTAACCCTACAATTTCAATTGCTCGAGCTACACAGTCTCCGCAGGCTTCCGAGCTTCCTACCGCCTTGCGCCCCCGCGCTGAGGCCGAGCACAATTGTCCCAGCAATTCAAAAGCAGCCCCCTCAAGTTGACTTCGAAGTTCAGGCTCAGAACGCCAGCTTGCCATGTGGTCCTCTTTTGAAAAGAGACTCATGATAGACATGAAAGTGTCGGCTTCCAGTAAAAGGGAAAAATCGTCTTGGCAAGCCTAGAAGGAAAGGAAAGCAATAGCCGCAAGTTGGAGTGAGCACGGAGGGCGGGTGAAAATAACAAATGCATCCAGGGCTAGAGTACTCTACCTTCTTTAAAACAAGGACAGCCGACAGTTCACCCTCCGATGCAATCTGACTCAAAGCGTGCAGGCCGCCAATACCACGTAAAATTTGCAGTGCGCCATCGTGCTGTGCAACTGCACAAAGCATGGCTACATCGGGCGCATTCATGATTTCTTCGTCCTCCTCCATTTCATACTGGTGCAATTTGGCCCGCTCGATGAAGCGAGATAATACCATCTGACAGATCTTTTTACCAAGGTTCCTCGCAATAGCTTCGGCTTCCTGTGGCGAGAGAACAATCTTGCCGCCCTTACCATCGGCGCCTTTCACTGAGCAGAGCTCAACAAGACAATGCATTAAACCACTTGATAAGCGATTGGAAGTCATGTCCTCATCGTCGTCGTCTGGGGTGGTAACTTCATCTGTCAGACAGGCAGCGGCAAGAGCTTCTATGGCGCTGCTCCGCACGTCGAACTTCGTCACAGCGGTCGTTAATAGGCCATTTTCAGCTAGGGTGCTCAAAATTGACGCCAGGAAACGCCGTAGTTCCGCGATATCAGTAGCTATACCCTGTGGAGGATCAAGGTTCAGCATATTGAAAAGAGCAAGAATCGCTTCTTTCGATTCGACAAACAAGTGCAGGATATCATCTGGATCGATCTCCACAATCTGCTTCAAAAGACTAAACGCAACATCTAGGAGAGCCGGATCTCCCCACAACGAGAGCAAAATCTTTGGCACGTTGAACTTCATAAACAGAGCGACAAAGTAGGGGTCTGAACCACAACCGACCCCGCTGGACCCAGCACTGATTGAGTCTCTCAATGCTTCCAAAAGTTGATGCCGTACCAACGGTCGAGAGATAAGATTGAAATCTTCTTGTCGCTGCGAATCTCGCGGTAAAAAAGGCTTGAAGTCGCTGTCAAGGAGATGCAGAAAGTGTGCGCTGAGTGTGGCAGACGCTTGGGAGGATTCATAAGCATCGGAAGAAGCGTGGGTATCTTTCAACATGCAAGCGTTCCAGAATGCCTCGCTTCTCTTTGAATCAATGGCACATGCATACACAGCCACAGAGAACAGAATGGAAGCCGCAGCTTCGTGCGTATTGGTGTAACCGCCGCACTCTTCGTTCACTAGAACCAGTGGTGGCCCGTACACCTTCGGAACATCGTAAGTTGCATCTTGTCCGTCTTCTGGGTCTGGAACAGGCAGTTTCATGCCGGTTTTGAGCAAGAGCGTCGAACACAATGCCCGCACAAACTGTCTCTCGCTTGCGACTGCATCCAAAAATGCAATAGCCGCAGGTGATTGTAGCACTGATTGTGTACTTACGTCGCTCTCGACGTCTAACAGTGTGGTGTGCAGAATGTTTAGTCCCACCAGTGTAATGTTAGCTCTACTGTCGGTGGGCTTCTTTGGTTTCTCGGTGGCTGCATTGCCAATAGCACTGCAAATGTCCCGAGCGACACCCGTATCTAAAATCTTGGCGAATCTCCGGGCATCGCTGTTCTTCGCAATGACTTGAAGCACCTCTAACGCAAGCATAGGGACTTCATCGTCCTCTTCTCCCTTGGGGCTTTTGCTTCGTAGGAGCTTTCCTAGCGGCTGGGTGAGACCGGACTGTGCCGCGGATACAGCTTGTGAAGGAACTTGCACGAGTTGGAGAAAGACACGAAGTGCAGCGCAGCGAGTTTCGCGCATCCGGGCGCTTGTGCCGGCACTATCACCCATGCTTTGCAAGTAGCGAACCATTGAAGGTAGAGCGTCTGTCGAAATTGCATTCCAAAGAGAGGAATTTCGACTTAATGCTTCCAGCGCACTAATACACTCGGATTTTAGAGACTCTTGAGTCTCTATCTGTTCAATGCTTGCATCATTTGGGATAGGAAGGGTCATGACATTGGTGGCGATGCGAATAGCATCGCGGACTGACTGGAGGCCACCGCTTTCGCCCGATACAACGTGCGGGCCACAGAACCGTACAATAGCGAGCGCAGCGCTAAATTTATAAAGATCCCCGTTCGAAAGAGCGCTTCGTAGGATGTCACTGATCGGAACCAAGATTCCGCTGTGAGCCAGTTTAGCGTGCTGAGTGTTGACTCCATTTTGAGCAATAGAAAGGGTAAGCCGCAGTGAGGCAAGGCAAGTTCCCTCGCCGAAACCACCAACGAGCATAGTGGGAAGAAGTGCCGGTCCTCCACGACCACCGCGTACGACAACGTCACAGGCGGCACTGCATATGTCTTTCCGCCGAGAGACATATTCATCATTTCGGAGGGCCAAAAAGTTCTCCTGTTGATCAAATGATCGGCATGAGAAACAAGGGCAAAACAAGACGAAGAGTGTCGACGTTGCATGAAACTTACTCCTTTAATCAAAGTTCCCTCGCCCCCGCCAGGGGCAACCGACGATCCGCACATAGAACCTGTCGCCAACACCGCTGCCTCCAGCATATCCAAAAGCGCGGTCTGGTAATGAGGCCCCAGACTGAGTTGTCCCATCAACGCTTTCCTCGCATTCGATGATGCCACTTGAAGAGACCCCAAAACAGCTTCTACAATATTGTGCGGGCCTTTCTGCTGGCGGGAGGTATTGTAGCTGTACGAGTCAGCATCCACGGCGTCCATGAGGCGCCTCATTCCAATTGCTGTTTCATCAGTCAGAGCGATTCCAAAGAGACAGGTTAGCAACCGAAAGCAAGCGGTTCTAGATTTCATCCCTCCCACTGCCTTGTCCTTTGAATCCCATTCCACGGCGGTAGATAAAACTTTGGAGAGAAACGAAATAGCACCGACATCAAGGGCCTCAATCAACCGGTCAAGCAACTCGGATGATGCGCCAGATGGGTGCTGCCAAGCAAACATGAGCACAGATGATACTGTTTCCAAAACTCCAAGACACCGTGGAGCAGTGTCCCCGCGGATTGTAGAAGGAGACAACATGGAAGCATCGTTCGAAGCCAAGAGCAAAGGGGAAATGACTTTGCGAGTTTGAAGCTCCATGATGGCCTCAGCAGAACAGGATGTTAGCGATGCGAGAATGATGCCAGCGCATTCTCGCATTCTGGACGCAGGCGTATCCGCGGTAGATCCCAAAGACTGTGCAGAAGTGGACTGAAGGAGCTCAAGAGCACAGTCAATTGTACCCTCTTTGTAATCAAAAAGCCGAGTAAAACAAAATGAGATACAATTCGAAGAAAAAAGTGGGTGCCATCCGAGAAAAAACTTTCGTACCTTCGTTGAGCAACATAAGAGCTTCCTTGAGTTTCGCTGGCGCGCCTGCTCGTTCGAGCCCTTCTTCGTATTTACCATCTGCCCAGGCTCTTCCCATTTCACCAACCGCTAAAACAACTGCCGCAAGAATCTCCATAGCCGCCTTCTTTAGCTCAATGGGGCGCCGCACGTGTTCACGAACCAGAGACAGTAGAGCAGGCAAACAGCTCCCCGTCGCAATTTCGATTGCTGCTTCTCTGCATGCCCCCATTCCATCTTTATCCTCGCGCCAATCATATTGCTGTGGTAAACTTGCGGTTGCAGCCGCTTGGCTAAGAAGGGGGCCGACCAAAGAGGCGCACAGTTCAATGCCCATACCAGCCACAGTATTATCCGCTGAGATTAAGAGCTGCGACACTGACGAGCCACACCCACCTCCAGCAATAATTGCACGAACAATTTCCCCGTCCTTAGTCTCGGAACCGCCTGGTTGGCCGCCCGTCATTTCCGCGAGAGCTGCACGGCTGTTATCCATAGTGCGGGTACTAGAGAGCACTGCTTGACAGGTACCTACTGCGTGAGCTTTCGTATCAGCGTCTTCTGCACCAATCAAACTGCAAAGAATCATTACTCCTCCAGTCGAAACCAACTGATCTAAAAATGAATTGTATTCTGGCTCACCGGGAGCTTCCCCAGACGCGACTGCAGCCGCGATTTCGTTGATTGAGAAACAGGTCCTTCGTTGATCTTCTTGGATCAAATGGTGAATCGTCGACGTCGCCCATCGCTGCAAATTAGGATTCTTGGAAGCAGAACAATGATCCAACATATTGCGAAGCGTACGCGCCAAATCCAAGGTCTCAATGCCACCATATTCTTCGCCGTCATTTTTGGCTGCCATTTCCTCCTGCTTGCGAACCAAAGAACTCATAATCTTTGGTTCAGTCAAATAAAAGAGTGCCCGTGCTGCCTGTTCTTGAATAAACAGTGTCTTACGGTCCGATCCAGAACGCTCCAACAAACCCATGATGCTTTCCATGGCTCGGACTCCGCCGTACAGAAAGATGGCGTGGGCGTAGTCTGATTTTCCTGCCATACTCTCCAGAGCCAATAAGGAAGCAACAGCTCGAACGGAACGATCAGCAGTTTCCCGCGAGAACAAATGTTCCACCAACGCCGGCACAAAAATCTCGGGCGGAATGGTCACCTTGTCGTCGAATGTCGTGGAAGGATTGCTTAACATTTGCTCGAAATCCGAAGTCAAGGCAGCCAAGGCAGCATTGACATTGGAAGCAGATGCAACACCTTCCTCTTGGTCAGCAGAATGATGTCCTGGTTTGTAGAGTAAAATGGGAGTAAAGTAGCGCCTCAAACTGAAGAAATTTCCTTTTTCAATATCCACGTTACAAAAGTCGCAAACACGAACGGGTTTCTCGAATTCTGGTCCTTCGAGCGGTAAATTGACACGATGCGAGGAGCAGGCATCGCAAAAGACATCGCCACACAATCGGCAGTGATGACGTCGCTTGGACATCGTGAAAATAGCATCGCAATGAGGACAGTTAGGTCTCAAGGCATCTTCCACCGTTTTGACCGAAAATTCCAACGTAGGCATGGAATCAGAAAAGTCGACTTGTTCTGAATGCCACTGATGTGGCTGGGAATAACTGTCATTGTAGTATGACGATGAGGCATTGTAAGCCGAAGTGCTGCTTCCCAATCGTTGAGGCGACGAGGAAGAGGTTGCCGACAAAATCTTTTGAAAGGACGATGAAGATGTTGCCACTGTGGCAGGTGCGTGAGAAATCGCATATGGGGAACTCTTCTCCGCTGTAGGCTTCGTCCAGGTAGTAATTTTCCGCTCGTGGTCCACATAAAAGGGTTTCCCACTTGTAGGATCAAGCATTTTTTCCCAGTTAGCTGGAAGGTCACTGTCGTCATCTTGGCGGGATTGCTGGTAAGGGTTCGGTGGCGGAGCCAGAGCCTCTTCCTCAATCCAGCCGTCGGGCTTCTCCCACTGTGTTTTGCGTGTCACGCGGTTGGCATAAAAAGTGCGACCCGACTTCGGGTCGACACTCTTCATCCATCCTTGCTGCTCTGCAGGGTTGGTACTTGCGCCCATCGCTTTCTTCTTGGGTAACAGTCTCTATCTCTTGTCCTTCGCTATACTGGTATTTGGATTGGATTAAAGTTGAGAATTTAGTGTCTTTCTTTTGTATCGTGTTGAACCGATGACAAAATTGAGGCATTCATTTGGGGGTAATTTACTACGCACAAGGTGAAGCTGCATGCTTCTGTCGTACAACAACGATGTCAGTCGAAAAGTCGAAACTTCTGGGACAGCATCGGTTCGTGGATGCTTTTTTATGGGAGCGCGGGGAGTCTTGTTTAACGGTTAGAGATATTAATTTGGGTGACGTCATCATTGCGTTCCTCCACAACCAAAATGCCACCTCCCTTCAATTCACTAAACCACACTAAGACTTCCAAGGTAAAAGATAGTAATTAGTTCATTAACTCAAAGATTAGTTTCGGTTTAAGTATGTAGCCACTCACCAACAATGAAGCCATTGAAGGCAATCTGAGAAGAAAACTTTTCCGGCCTTCCCGCATTTACCGTTTTTGCTTCCCCCTAATTCCTAATAATATCATTTTTGCAAACAAATTCCAAATTCCTAGCTTTGGGTTATGCACAACAACAGCAATATATAGCTCAAACGATGAAAGCAAGAGCCATCATAGGACAAAGGAAAGAAACTTGTGCAAAACTATTGTAGCTATAGTAAGGCAATCTGTTTGTATGTACATCATAATCAACGTGGAGAATTCGCGCACCACGGGTGCACAGTCCAACTCTTGGTCTCCTGAAATTATGCTCTTCTCATCCCATCGATTTCCTACCGAAATGCAACGAGATATCTTCAAAACGTGCCCAGTCGATTAATCATTCGAAGCATCAAGCATATTCTTAAATTTCGAGCATTTCGTGTAGGTCGTTCATGGCTGTTTCAATCGCAGCTTCCACTTCCTCTGGTGATTCATCCCTTCGTTTGCAGATCGTTTCCCAGCTGTCATTGGTGTAAGCCTGGGTAACATCTTCCACCAGATGAGCTTTGGCAACGTCTCTCGTCCAGAGGTTCCTTACGGTGTTACCGAATTTAAATCCTCCAGGTGAAGCAACGCTCTCCGAAATGAAGCTTTTGTTTTTGTTTTGCAGCTGCATGGCCTGATAGCGCAAGGGGGCATACAATGCTATGATATAGGTCTGTTTCTTGCCCCAAGATTCATATAAGTAATTGTTGTCCACTGCGGCTTCGCACGGGTCCAAATGAACCCAACGTTCCGATGATGAAGATCCGCTATTGGATGGGGATTGTACTTCAGCCCCATTACCCACGCCTGAGCCGTTGGCTTCACTGGCAGGCTTGCTGTTCTTGCTGCTGTGGCCACTGTCGCCAATGAGGACTTCTGCCCAAACGTGATCAGCCCAATCCACTACCCATCTGGCGTCGTGGTTCAAGGCTCTCAAGAATCGATACAGCAAGAGACTGTACTCTCCACATCGTCCTCTGCGACTTTGAATAATGTCAAATGCGGAATTGAAACGAGGGAACCGCGTGAAACTACCACACTTATGGCATCGATATAACTCTGTGCGGCTGGCCTTTCCTTTCAATTCAACCTGGCTTGGATAAACGTAACCCAAAAAGGTCGCATTGTCGTCATCGTCGTCGTCCTCCTCGTCAGGAGCACTGTGTCTTCCCTCTTGTGCAATTGCTTCCGCGGAGTTGTGGTCGTGGTGTTCGGCCTCGGCTTGGTGAGCTTGTGCCGCCAATTCGTCCTTTTGAGACACCCTGCACGAATCACATCGATCATAATAATACGGAAAGGTGCCACGAAACCAATGCATAAAATGGTTCATGAGTTCCAACTGTGCCGGCACTGGTAACGTACGGAATCTCCGCGCCTGTAACATGAGCGTTTCCGACATGCCATAATTATCTTCCAGCCATTTGATCAGTATCCTGTGATCTGTTTCATAGGGAAGCTTGGGATCCGTAATGGGTAAACCCATTCGATTCCTATTTTTGGGACGAATCAGGGACGATCCGTACCGTTCGTCCGGGGGCGTTCGTTCATCTGACTCTTCGTCTTTAAGAATGGCAACAAGCCGATTCGTATACAAGTTCAACAGATCGCTAAAACCACCTCGTTTGGGGAGTTTTTTGCTTTCCTCGACTTGCTTGGATTTGTTCGGCGACGTAGACTTTGTTTCCTCCGCGCCGTTATCATCTTTGGAATTGTCGCTCTGATAGACAGCCAACAGCTCTGTACGGTCCGTCAAAAGCTGCCGTGCATTCCATAAATCCCTCCAATTTTTTTTTATGGCACATTCGACCGTGTTTGCCACGGAGTTGTGTACATATTGTGGATTGGATTTATCTTCGACAGTGCTGCTGTTTGGATGCTGCAGTGACACTGTCTCCGTGGAAATCGCAGACTTGATGGAACGATGAAGAGGAGTCTCCGGCAATGTTACATTATTGTATTGCAAAAAGGCCATAAACTTGCGGCGCGAGGTATTTAACGCCACCCACTTTCGATTCGAGGCTGGATCAATATAGGTATGGACGCGGACGCGAGTCATCTTGTTTTGGTGATTATTTTGGGGCTGTTGTTCTTGTTGGTGCGACTCCTGTTGCTCCTCTTCGGACGACACATGCATGGGATCATCCCCATTTGCGTGCTCTTCCTCCATTTCTTTTCCATTCGTCTTTTGAGTAGCATCCAGTAAAGATTCAACACGTTCCCTAGTTAAGGCAGCGGCTGTAGATGATACCATATCTCTCAGCTGGAGATGGGCACTTTGTTGGCGTGCTGGGCTAATTCGGTTGTTGTTGCTGCCGTTGTATTCCTGTTCTTCTGGTTGCTGCTTCCTTGTGTTCGTCCCGAAACTCGCATACTCAGCAGTATCCATTGGCTCTGGATACATTCTTGTACCAGCATTTACCGTAGCCGCCGTTGATATGGCCACATTAAAGTTTCCTGGCATTTGTTGAAAAAGCTCATTGTTCTTATTACTGTTGATGATGCCGGCACTCTCTTCCTTTTTATCAGTGGTATCGTCAATGGGTAACTTTCGCTGTGTCTCTGTTTTCCTCGGAAAGATGCTGGCCAAGCTAAAGGCAGATGCAGCAGTGGCGGAGCTTGTAGCTCCCGTTGCGCCGATCTCTCCACATTGAAAGACATTGAGGACGCCATTCCTTGTTGGTGTGGATGTGAGCAATAATATAAAAGAAAGCCAGCACCGGAGTCTACTATTTCGGCATGCTTGCCGTTGTGGTTTGTACATATTGGTACGTTGAACTTGAACTCGTCTGTGTTGTTGTTACGTTGTATTTGTAGCGTTGTGTGTGTAGCGCACTATATACAGAACTCGGCTCGATTGGACTCTCTGCAACGAACACAGTCTCAGCAAAAGCAATGGAATGATTGTTATACTGTCCGCTTTTCGGACAAACAAATCAGTAATCTTTCACAAATCAATACGGTACTCTAATGGCCAGACAGCATCAAATACTGTGAGAGAGAAACCACAAGAATTGAAGAAGATCTACACCAAAGAGAGATATGACATCGATCTTGTTTCGTCAGATAGTAGTTTAGCTAAAGTAATGGGTCTTGTAAGTCTGCTGACAAAAGCAATGGTTCTATTGCTGCGAGCGAATAATTCCATCAACAGCGAGCTGTCGTTTCGGTTGGCCGTCACAGCTTCCATGTGCAGCTGAGACAGTCAGTGAAGTTCTCGCTCGTGCGTGTGCTGCTTCGTTCTCGTGAAGAACAGTTCGGGTCTCGTGAGCAACTGTACGTCAGAAGCTTTCTCCGAAGTTGAATCCCGAGTTGCCTACTCGTGTCTGATCCGATCGACCGTTCGATCGCGGCTGATCACACTCATTGATTCTCTAGTAGCTAGCTAGCTAGTAGATAGCTAGCTAGTAATTAACTAGCTATCTACTAGCTAGCTAGTAGAAGATTCATCACAGATAGAATCTAGTAGATAGATCCATGCTGCATTCATTGAGTGTTTCGTCTTCATCGCCATCTAAAAATACTCTTGGAATTAGAGTTATAAT
>ENA-ORBV01013542-ORBV01013542.1-microbial-mat-metagenome-genome-assembly--contig:-NODE-13542-length-12374-cov-8.199967_pt1 | contig 12374 bp, 8 predicted proteins | sample MGYA00237777_ERZ505514 | MGnify/ENA primary metagenome ERZ505514 (study PRJEB26160, sample SAMN06269048) | microbial mat metagenome | isolation source: Oligotrophic lake microbial mat | place... | reverse complement strand
AACATGTCTTTCTACGCCCTGTCTTGCTGCTTAATTAGAACGACGGGCGGTGTCTCAGCCATGTTGGCACACAGGGCTTCGATCTCGAGCGGGAAGTCGTAGTAGTTTCCGGGCGATATGCTGACACCCGTCGGAAGCCGAATTGCGGTCTCGCGCAGGACTGCGTCGCCTGCCTGGCGACGCAACTCCTGGCCGAACTGAGCGGACCATGTGGTCCCTCCGACGTTGCGGACCTTTAGCAGGGCGGCCTTGGTTTGGCCGGGGCGAACGCAGGTCGGGATACTCGCAGAAACGACCTGCGCATCGTCCCTCACCGGCGGCATCCCAACTACGAGGTATTGGGGAAACGAGACCTGGGGGCCGCCGCAGACCGGCTCCGTGGCGGTCAGGCGCACCGGGAAGGTTCCAATCCGGGAGTACCGATGCGTCGTGGTGAGACCACACTGCTCACAGTGTTCGCCATCACCAAAATTCCAGTTCACGACCGAGCCGACTACGTTTTCTGGGCTGGCGGTAAAGGTGACCTCCTCGAAAGCACCCACCGTGGCATGCGACATTTCGAAATACGGAACCGCGGCGCAGCCGTTTGAGCAGGTGTTACCAGAGAAGCAGCAGTCTTGTGAGCAGCTATCGGAGTTTTCGCCCTGCCCTGGCGAGCACAGGCCATCGCCGCAGGTTGCTGGACAATCGCGATCGCAACGGTTCGGATTCTCGCCTGAGTCGCAGACGCCGTCTCCGCAGCAGATCTGAAGATTCGGTGGGACATCCGTGAAATCGCACGTGGGCGCTGTGCAATCGGAGGCGCAGGTCTCAGAGTTTTCCAGCGGATCACAGACTCCGTCGTTGTCGCAGCTTCCCGAGCCGCCGCAGTCCTGCGGACAGGTCGCATTCGTCTCCGTGGGATCGCATGTGCCATTGCCGCATTGCTGGACGCAAATCCCAGGCGCAGGATTGGGGTTGCACGTGGTCCCGCTGGCACATGGGCAATCCTGAAGGCAGTTTCCGCAAGACTCGACGTCCGGAGTACACACGTTGTCGCCGCAAACGAAGCTGGATGTAGAGCAGTCGGAAGGGCAGGACGTTGCGTCCTCGCCCGCCTCGCATACGCCATCCAAGTCGCACGTCGAGCCTCCACCGCAGTCGGCCGGGCAGTTCTGCTGGTCCTCGCCAGCCCCGGCGTCGCAGACGCCGTCAGGGCTGCATACGCCGCCGGTCGAACAGTCCTGCGCGCAACTGAGGTCGTTCTCCCCGAGGCCCGCATCGCAGAAGCCATCGCCGCAACCGGCGCAGTCTGAGGGGCAGGACTCTCCTATCGAACAAATTGAGTCGCCACACTGAACGGGGCAATCCTCGCTGCAATTCCCAGCGTTCTCGTCGGGTCCACAAAGGCCGTTGCCGCAAACGTTCTCGCATACGCCGGGATACGGGTCTGCGTTGCAGGTGGTGCCCGGCATCCAGCAGGGACAGTCCTGGATGCAATTGCCGCATGATTCCACGTCCGGGGTACAAACGTTATCCCCGCAAACGAACCCTGACCCACCGCAGTCAGCGGGGCAGGTTTGGGCGTCCTCGCCGGCCTCACATGAGCTATTGCCGCAGACCGGTCCCTGCGACCCACAATCGGCGGGGCAGCTCGAGATATCCTCTCCAAGCTCGCAAGTGTTGTTGCCGCAGACCGGACCCGACGCCTGGCAGTCGGACGGACAGTTAGCCGCGTCTTCGCCTTGTTCGCACGTGAGATTTCCGCACGTCTGCTGGGCTTGAGCGGGTACAGCGAACATGACCGCAACGAACCCGAGCGGAAGAAGACGACGAAACATCAGCATTTATGACCCCTTTTTGCTTATCGAGTACGCAGACGTTTGCAGGGAACTCCACTCCAAGGGCATTCGGCTGTCACGCTTTCGTAGGCGTCACAAGTTTTTCCGGCCCAGAAGGCCGCCCTGAGGTCCACGACTCGTTTCCTCGCCGCGCAGCCATCATCGAGCCAAGTCTGGACCCGGCTCGAGTTGGAGTTTGGCTCGGGTCGGTGGCGCCCGGGGTCGACGGGGTGAGCCGCTTAAGAGCCGTGGCCAGCAGGCCGAAGGAGAAGGATGGTGCGCCCGTCCTTGCTCGTTGTGCCGGGCACAGCTCCATACCCAATGAGCGCCAGCTCGACGGCTGCGGGAGTGGCTGCCGGATTGCTCGCGAGGAAGAGTGCTGCAACCCCGGCCACATGAGGGGCCGCCATGGAGGTTCCGGACAGAGTCAGAGTCGCGTCGGCGCCGCCTCGGGCTGTTGAGGCGACAGCCACCCCGGGCGCCCAAAGGTCCACACAACCGCCGAAGTTGCTGAAAGCCGGTTCAGCCCCTTCGACGTCAATAGCGGCGACCGTGACGATCCCGGCGCTGAAACCATTCAGGGAGGGAGAGGTGAGGCACGCGTCCTGAGAGTTGTTTCCGGCGGCGATCGAGAAGAAGATTCCGAAGTCGACCGCTGCTTTGATCCCCGCGTCGAGTTCGAGCGAGACGCCACCGCCGAGACTCAGGTTCACAACCGAGGGTCCGTCGGCGTGCGCCGCGACCCAGTCAACGCCCTTGAGCAGAGTGGCGCTCGATCCCTCGCCCTTGCAATCGACGACTTTCACGCCCACAAGGGCGACTCCCGGCGCCACGCCCGTAACCCCCTCACTGTTGTCGCGAGCGCCGATGGTGCCGGCCACATGCGTGCCGTGACCATGACAGTCGGTGTTTGGCCCGGAGGTGAAGTTGACATGTTTCTTAAGGTTCAAGTCGGCCGAGGCGGTGATCCCTGAGTCGATCACGTACACAGTGACGCCGCCCGTCCACGGCTGTTCGATATCCGCAGCCGAACCGTTCGGCAATGCGGTCAGGCTCCTGACTCCCCAAGGCGCCCGCTGTTGCCTGGCCGACATCGAAATGGTCACGGTCATCGCCTCAACGAGCGGCTCCAGACGGAGGGCCTCAATCTGCTTGTCCGTCAGGTCCGCGGCGAATCCCTGTATGACTTTGGAGTAGCCGTGCGTCGCCCGGAAGCCGTGCGCTCGCTCGAGGAACTGAATGGCGCCCTTCACATTCGGAGTCAGGTATCCCCAGGCGTCCCGATTGGCGCGGTGGCGAGCGTCTGGTGTGAAGCCGTTGGCGTGGGCGGCCAGGAGGCCCCCCTGCCGCAATGTCACGATTGACTGCGAAGGCTCGGCCGTGGCTGCCGCCAGGATGGCGACGGCGACGCCCGCCAGACACCGGACCGACAGCCGTATCGGAGCCTCCACCATCCCTCTCGCTTAGCCCCCCAGAAGGCCGACGACCTTGCCGTCAACAAGGTCCATTCGTTCGGCCTGCGGCGTCGCATTGAGTCCGGGCATCCGGATGATGTCGCCCAGAAGCGGGACCACAAACCCGGCGCCCGCAGCGATGACGACATTTTTGACCAAGACGGTGAAGCCGGTGGGGCGTCCGGGCCGGCTGGCGTCGTCGGAGAGCGACATCTGGGTCTTCGCCATGCAGATCGGGGCGCCAGCGAAGCCGAAACGCTCGGCCTGCTTGAGGTCCCGTTCCGCCGCCGCTGTATACGCGACTCCCGAAGCGCCGTAGATTTTCGTGCAGACCTTCTCGATCTTCTGCTTGAGCGGCTCGTTCCAGTCGTAGAGGCGCTTCATCGGCGAAGGCGTGACCGCGTGCTTGACGACAGCTTCGGCGAGTGCGATGCCGCCGTCGCCGCCGCGCGCGAAGACCTCAGAATCGGCGCAGGGCACGCCGAGGCGTTCGCACAGACTCCGGACCACGGCGAGTTCATCGTCCCCGTCAGTGTGGAAACGGTTCAGAGCCACGATGGGCGTGTGGCCGAAGAGCTGCGCGTTTTCGATGTGCTTTTCGAGATTCGGAAGCCCTCGTTCCACGGCCGCGGCATCCGGAGTCGCCAGATCGTCCTTCTTGATGCCGCCATGGCGTTTGAGAGCGCGAATTGTGGCGACAAGAACGATCGCGGCCGTTTCGAGTCCGGCCGAGGCGCACTTGATGTCGATGAACTTCTCCGCGCCAAGGTCCAGGCCGAAACCCGCCTCGGTGATGGCCCAGTCGGCGTGGGCAAGGGCCATGTGGGTTGCGATGACCGAGTTACAACCGTGTGCAATGTTCGCGAACGGGCCGCCGTGGACAAAAGCAGGGACACCCTCGCAGGTCTGAACGAGGTTGGGCAGGATGGCGTCCTTGAGCAGGACCATCAGGGCGCCCGTGGCCTTGAGATCATCGGCCGTCACCGGAGCGCCGTCCCTGTCGACCGCCACGATCAATCGTCCCAGGCGGACGCGAAGATCGTCTCGATCCTTCGAGAGACACAACACGGCCATGATCTCGGAGGCGGGGGTGATATCGAAGCCCGTTTCACGGGGAATGCCATCCAGTGCGCCGCCGAGGCCAATAATCACGCGACGCAAAGAACGATCGTTGAGGTCGATGACACGCCGCCACATGATCTTGCGCGAGTCGATTCCGCGAGGGTTTCCGGCGTGGATATGGTTGTCGACAAGCGACGCCAGCAGGTTGTTCGCCGATGTGATGGCGTGGAAGTCTCCTGTGAAGTGGAGGTTGATGTCCTCGGCAGGGACGACAATCGACTTGCCTCCGCCCGTGGCGCCTCCCTTGACGCCGAATGTCGGCCCGAGCGACGGCTCGCGAAGCGCCAGGCAGACCTTCTGGCCAATTTTTGCGAGGCCCTGCGCCAGACCGATTGACGTGGTCGTCTTGCCTTCACCCGCCGACGTCGGCGTCACCGCGGAGACGAGGATCAGCTTTCCGCGTGATTTCCGAGCGGCTAAAGCTTCAAGTCGAATCTTCGCTTTGTCGTCGCCATAGGGGATCAGATGCTCCCGGGCGATTCCCAGGTCTTTGGCGACTTCGGCAATAGGGCGCACGTCGGACATTTAGGCAGGGCTCCTTGAGGATGGGGGTTGAGCGTCGCCCCAAGCCTATCCGACCGTGACGAAAGCTGCCTGACTAGAGAACGCCGAAGGGCCGGCAGGGTAAGCGGTCCCTTGGCCCGAGAGATCGCTTCGGTCCTTCCCGCAACGATGGGTCCCTGCTGAGAAACTCGTTCAAGTAATGCCCCATTTCGCGCACTCTTCGTCTTTGCGAAGGTGCGTCGTTCCGGAACGCCTGAAGCAATCTCTCCGTTCTTGAGATCGCTTCAGTCCAAGTCGGAGCGTCGGGTCCATCGCGATGACCCAGGGGCGTTTCTCCCCAATGTCACGGCCGGAGTTCGTGATGAAACTCGCGATGTCTCGACGCTCGGGCGGCTCTCAGACCCGACGGAATTGACCGGTGCGGGCCAGGGCCAGACGTCCGGGCAGCGAATAGCCGTTGGCTTGTCGCCGGTCCTCAAGTCGCTTTCGCATGTCGGGCCATTCGGCTCGAAGGATGCTGTACATCACCGTATCGCGGGCCGATCCATCGCGTCGCAGCCCGTAGTGACGAATCACGCCGTCTTTGTTGGCGCCGAGGGCTTCGATCGCCCTTTGCGACGCGGTGTTCAGAATGTCTGTCCGGAGGCCCACCACCTCGCACTCGAGGACATCGAAGGCGTGGGCAAGCAAGAGCAGCTTGCACGAGGTGTTGACGTACGTGCGCTGGACGCGCTTGGCGTACCACGTATAGCCAATCTCCACGCGGTCCAGGTTCGGGACGATGTCGTGGTAGCGGGTCGTCCCAACGATCTGTCCACTTGCGACTTCTCTGACGGCCCAGGGAAGCATGTGGCCCGACTCCAGTCCTCTGAGCGCCTCTTCTATATAGACCCTCTCCTCGCCCGGGGCTGGAACGGTGGTGAAGCCGAGCTCAAAAAGGGCTCCATCGCCAGCGGCGGCCCCGAGGCCTTCAGCGTGTTCGAACCCCAGGGGTTCGAGACGGAGGCCGTGACCCTCCAGGAGAACAGGGCGGGAATCGAGCATGAATCCGCAGACTAGCGCAAACACGATGACTTGGGGCAGGGGCGTTGTTATCCTGCGCCTCGCGGCTTCATGAATCAATCCCCGTCCGACCTTCCGGTCCAGCCCACCCCCTCAATTCTGGGAGCCCTCGCGGCTGAGCTTGCGGGCATGGCTCCGGAACAGGCGGCCGAACTTCTCGATCCTCTGCCGGATTCCGAGGCGGCGGCAGTCCTCGCGCTGCTGAGCCCGGTGCTGGCCGAGGACATCATGCTCGCAATGGGTGAAGAACGTCGCCAGGAAGTTATTGCGTCGGCTCCGATTGCGGACAGCCGTCAGTGGACGGCGAACTTCACCTATCCGGACGGATCGGTCGGTCGATTGATGGAGCCGCCGCGCGCTCTTTTTCGCCCCGAGATGACGGTGGCCGAGAGCGTCGAGCGCATTCGAGAGCTGGTGAAGAACGTCTTCGTGACCTACGGATTCGTGGTCGACGGCGATGGCGTCTTGCTGGGGGTGCTGGCTATGCGCGACCTGCTGCTCGCCGAGCACGCCGCGACGATTGACAAGGTCATGATTCAAAACCCCTTCTCGCTTTCGCCCGACACCGACGTGATCGATGCGATGAAGGTGGTCGTGAACCATCATTTTCCGGTCTACCCGGTGCTCGATGTGACCGGCCGCCTTGTGGGCATCGTCCGCGGGCGCACGCTTTTTGAGCAGCATGCCTACGAAATCAGCGCTCAGGTCGGCGCTATGGTCGGCGTCGAGAAAGAAGAGCGCCTTTCGACTCCTTGGGAAACGAGCCTCAAGTACCGTCACCCATGGTTGCAGCTCAATCTCCTCACGGCGTTTATCGCCGCGGGCGTCGTCGGCTACTTCCAGGACACCATTGACCAACTGGTCGTGCTCGCCGTCTTTCTCCCTGTTCTTGCGGGCCAGTCGGGTAATACGGGTTGTCAGGCGCTCGCCGTGACGTTGCGCGGCTTGACGCTGGGCGAATTGAAACCCGGCCGCGAGCGCGTCCTCGTTATCAAGGAGGGGTTTCTGGGTCTTCTGAATGGCGCCCTTGTCGGCGTCACTGCGGGCCTCGGTATGTACATCGTGGCCGGCCTCCAAGGGAACCCAAAGGCGGCCCTTTTGGGATTCGTCGTCTTTCTTGCGATGATCGGGAGTTGCGTCGTGAGTGGCGTCGCTGGCGCCCTCATTCCGCTCACCCTCAGGCGTGTCGGGGCCGACCCCGCAACGGCCTCCAGCATCTTCCTCACAACCGCAACGGATGTGGTCAGTATGGGTCTCTTCCTCGGCCTGGCTCGGTTTCTGGTCCTGTAAGCAGCCGCCCGTGCGGCCGCTCAGCGCATGATCAGGGTGTTTTCCACTTCGCGACAGGCATCCAGAATGGCTTCCGCCGACCGGTCAATGTCGTCTTCGGTTGTCGACCAGTTCGATACGGATATCCGAAGCGCCTCGGTCCCGCGCCTTTTTGTTCCACTCGCCCAGGTCACTCCGCCCGCCTGGATCTGAGCCACGACCTTTCGCGTGAAAGCGTCCGCGTCGCCTCCCTGGCTCGGAGTGAATCGCACGAGAACCTGATTGAGGACCACGTCGTTGAGGACCGCGACGCCGCCTGCCTGCAACCGCTCCGCCATCCGAGCCGCAAGAGTGCAACAGCGACTCACGAGGTCCCGAACGCCTGATCGGCCCAGGCTGCGTAGCGCGGCCCACAGTGCGAAGCCCCGGGCCCGGCGCGACGACTCAGGTGTGAAATCGTGATTGTCTCGCGCCTCTCCCTCCGATCGAATCAGATACGCGGCGTTCTTTGCGAGCGCCGCGTTGAGGTGGGCTGGGTCTTTCACGATCACGATTCCCGAGTCGTAAGGAACGTTCAGCCACTTGTGGGCATCTGTCGCCCACGAATCCGCCCGTTCGACTCCTTGGAGCAGGTGGCGCCGTGAGGGGTCGCAGGCAGCCCAGAGGCCGAAGGCTCCATCGACGTGCAGCCAGGCTCCCCTGGCATGAGCGATGGCCGCGATCTTTTCAAACGGGTCGAAGGCCCCTGTACTGACGTTTCCGGCCTGGGCGGCGACAAGGATGGGGCCGCTCAGAGGCGCGAGCGTTGCTTTAAGAGCCTCCGGGATCATTCGCCCCTGCGCGTCTGCGGGGACGCGGCGGGCGCGGGCTTCCCCCAGCCCCAGGAACCGGAGCGCTGAAAGGATGGTCGCGTGCGCTTCCTCGCCAATGACGACGTGAACTTCAGGCGCGCCCTGGAGGCCCAGTTTCTCCACGTCCCAGCCCGCTTGAGCGAGTGCTGCGTGGCGGCCGGCGAGCAGGCCGGAGAAGTTCGCCATCTGACAGCCCGTGACGAAGCCGACGCCCGCTTCGCCTGGCAGGCCAAGCAGGTCCTTGACCCAATCGGCGACGACAGCCTCGACGGCGGCGGCGGCGGGCGAGGCGATGTTGAGGGCGGCGTTTTGGTCCCACGTTGAGGTGAGCCAATCCGCCGCAAGGGCGGCCGGGACGTTCCCCCCGATCACGAAACCGAAGTAACGCGGCCCGGCCGACCCGACAAGACCCGGCTCCACGGCCCTCGCGAGAGCGTTGACGACAAGTGCGGCCTCTTCCGGATTCTCAGGCATGGGACCGCCGAGGGCAGCCACGAGATCCCCGAACGAGGCTCCCGGGCCCACCGGACGCTCGGGGAGCGTCCGCAGGAACTCGACAGCGATCTGGTGCGCGCGATCAAGCGCTGCACGGCGCCCGACCTCCGCGGTTCCCGATGGCCGGTCCACAACGTTATCGGAGGTCGACATGCGGGTCGGTCTTATAGGCGGAGCCCATCCGGCATAACTCGTCGAGGATGGCGGCGAAGAGCTCGTAAAGACCCTTCAGTTGCTCGATGTCCTTCAAGCGCCCGACGGCTCTGAACTGGAGCTCATCGACACCCCCTGGAAATGTGGGCCCGAACCAGCCCTCGTCGTCTTTGACCGCGAGGTCGATCTTTGGTTGCAGGGAAATCAACTCGCGGATGGTCTCTTTTGACAGAAGTTGGCGGACTTTGGCTTCGTGGTTTCCCTGGACGATGAAGGCCTCGTCGAACTCTTTTGCACCGACTTCGATGTCCTGCATGCCGAGCATTTTTCCGAGACCGCTGAGGGAACTGCGGCGATAAATACGGAAATGGAATCCGCTTGGATTGATGTAGGGAGCCCGCATCCGCGTGTAGGCGACCTTGTTGCCGGGATCGAGGTGATAGTCGAGTGTCAGTGTCCAGGCGCCGTGTTTCGCCTCGACCTTGTCGCCCTTCCAGAGGGTGCCCGGGACGTACTGACCATCGATCTGTGCACTGAGTTCGCGCCAGATGTTCTCCCGGCTGGATCCAAAAACCTCTTGAAGCAGTGCCATGCGCCAAGCCTACTGCTGATCAGTCGGCGTCATGGGGCTCAAGACCCCTTGGCGGGCTGACTCCGTTGATGGCAGCCGGCAGCACTCGCATATCCTTGAATCTAAGATGGACTCCATCGGAACCACTGACCGGTTGTCCCGGTCCCAATTCCCGTCTAGTTCGATAGCTTTCATGACGAGACGGACGGCATTCCTCCCCGCGACCCTTCTCGTTCTTGCAGGCCTTGCCTTGCCTGCGATGGCGTCGTTCTCGGAAGAGGCACTGGAGGGCCGCGTTGTGGCGGCTTCCGGAAGAAGGCCTCTCGCCGGTGCGATCGTCTCCATCGCGGGTTATTCCGGCTCAGCCCGCACCGATTCGGATGGCCGCTTCTCCTGGCCGTTTGCGCCCACTCCGCCGTTTCAGGTCGTTGTGGTGCTGGCTTCGGGAGCGGTGATGCGGCCTGTTCTCGTCGAGCGGTGGGATGAATTGCTGTTGATCGAGCTGAATCCGCTCTCGACCGAATCGGTGACGGTTTTAGGGGCAGCACCCGGAATTGCAAGGACCGCCGCGGCCGGGTCCACGCTGCTTTCAAGCGCCCAGGTGGCTCACCGAAGTCCGGAGAACCTGATGCAGGCTCTCGAAACCGTCCCCGGCGTGAGTCAGGTATCGGAGGGTCACGCGGGGGCGCCAGCGGTGCGTGGCCTGGCGCGTGGCCGAACACTTCTGCTTCTCGATGGCGCCCGAGTGTCATCAGAGCGGCGCGTGGGTCCAAGCGCTTCTTTTCTCGACCCGGGTGCTGTCGGAAGTATCGAGGTGGCACGGGGTCCTGCTTCGGTCGCGTATGGGTCCGACGCGTTTGGCGGCGTCATTTCAGTGAAGACACGGCGTGTCGAACCCGGAAGGCCGTTTGGTGGGGAAGTGACGGGAATGCTGGGCGCCGGTGTGCCGGACGCGCGAGGCTCGCTGGAACTCTCGAAGGGCTTCGCCCGCGGAGGGCTTCTCCTCCAGGGCCATCTTCGGAATGCTGAGGACTACGACTCTCCCGCAGGAGAGGTCTTCAACTCGGGCTGGAGCGATTCCGGCATCCTTGCCGGGCTCACCCACGAGTTGGGTCGAGGCGCTTTCGCAGCGACCTGGCAGAGCGACTTCGGTCGCGACTTTGAACGGCCCCGGAACAACTCACAGACGTTGCGCTTTTCCTATCCGTTTGAGAACTCGCACCGCCTGACCGCCTCCTACGACATCTCGAACGCCGCGGGATTGGAAGCGATCACGCTCACCGGGTTCGTCGGAACCTACGGCCTTCGAACCGATCAGGATCGCCAACCGACCTTGACGACGGGTCGGGTGATCGAGAGAGCCGAGGTGTCGGCCAGGGACTTCCAACTGAAGGCGGTTGGGACGAAGGCTCTGGGCTCAGCCCACGCCCTGTTTGGCGTTGATGTCAACGGCCGCTTCGGTCTGGAGGCCACGGATGTCATCGCGAACTACTCCATTTCCGGTGGCCTGCTGACGCGACGCGAAGACGTTTCTCTCGACAGGGCCCGGAGGACGGACGCCGGTGTGTTCGCGCAAGTAGAGGCGCCGCTGGGGGGCTCAGCTCGCCTGGGGCTCGGCGCCCGCGCCGACCGGGTGGTGACAAAAAACGCCGGAGGCTATTTTGGCGATCGGGCGACAACTCAGACGGCGGGCTCAGGGTTTGGTTCGATCACGCTTGGGTCGTTCCGGGGTGTCAGCGCTACAGCGCAGGTGTCGCGCGGTTTCAGGGATCCGGCTCTTTCGGATCGTTACTACCGGGGGCCGTCAGGCCGGGGCTTTATCACGGGCAACCCGGACCTGAACCCCGAGACGAGCCTCCAGGGAGACCTCGCTCTCCGGTACACCCATTCCCGGGTGCAGATAGCGCTTTACGGCTATCACTACCGCATCGACGACCTTGTCGAACGGCATCAGTCGCAGCCCGATATGTTCTTTTTCCGAAATCGAGGCAGTGCCCGGCTTCGTGGCGTGGAAATGGAGATCGTTGCGGACCTGGGCCACGGCGCCACGGTAAATGTGTCCGCGCACAAGGCGCGAGGCGTCGCCCTTGACGACGACGCCTTCCTTGACGACGCGCCGGCTGATGCTCTTTCGCTTGTCGCGAGGAAAGAGTTTGGCGGTTCTGGATGGATCCAGGGACGTATCGCTTTATACGCAGACGACGATCGGCCGGGCCCCACAGAGATCGCCGCGCCGGGGCACACGATTTTCGACCTCGGCGCCGGATGGAAGTTCACGAAGTCGTTCGAACTCCGCCTGATGTCGCGGAATATTGGAGACGAGATCTATCCGGCCAGCCCCGATGCCCGCTTCGTGCTGGCGCCCGGCCGGTCGATCAGCGCCACCGCGACGGTTCGTTTCCGGTAAGGACATTCGCAAGGCCGAAAACGATCAAGACCAAGGCCAGACAGGCCCCTCCGCCCGCTTGACCCGAGGAGTGCTCTCACGCCCGTCAGTCACTGGACGCGAGCGTCTGTTCCGCAAGGCCTGGAAAACGGGGCAACGTCGTGATCGGCGGCCACCGTACTCGTTGCCAGGAGGGCCTGAAGTGTCTCCTTCACGAAGGTCTCAACCTCAGGCGGCGACGAGGTGAAGTGAACGACAAACGTGCCTCCCGCGGGGGGATCGGCATCGAGAACCTTGCCGTAGAGGTCTCCGGGAATCCACTGGCCGCTCGCGGTGCGGACGTGCAACTTGAGGTTAGTGAGTGGTGGAACGGAGGAGCTGGTTTTCACGGCAGCCGACTTGGGCGAAAGGGCAACGAAGGAGCCGTGGAAGGCCTCCTCGCCCACCGCTTTGCCGTCGATGACGAAGTAGTCGATCGCCAGCTCTTCCAGGAGAGGCAGAAGTTCGGCGCTTCGTGTCTGCAAGTGAAGGTTATAAGGCTCGCCCACGCCTCTGAGATCATGCGCGATCATCGGTTCCTTGAGGCCCTTCGCTTTGACGGCCATATGCCCGCCGACGATCACGCCCGCTCCCGCATGGCGGTACGTCGGCTCGGAGATCAGGATCTGACCGCCGATGGTGTAGGTC
>ENA-ORBV01013541-ORBV01013541.1-microbial-mat-metagenome-genome-assembly--contig:-NODE-13541-length-12374-cov-10.699358_pt1 | contig 12374 bp, 12 predicted proteins | sample MGYA00237777_ERZ505514 | MGnify/ENA primary metagenome ERZ505514 (study PRJEB26160, sample SAMN06269048) | microbial mat metagenome | isolation source: Oligotrophic lake microbial mat | place... | reverse complement strand
CAAACACGCGCCACCCCCGCGTGCGGCGCGGCAGGCTCCGCCGGTCGCTGACCGTCTGCTAATCTCCCGCCATGCCCAGCCCGGCCCCAGACCCCCTCACATCCCGCCCGCTCGTTATCTGGCTGGTCAACCCGTTCGACGACATCCCAGGTGAGGGCACCCCGCCCCTCCGCTACTGGTCGCTCGCACGCATTCTCGCGGCACGCGGTCACGATGTCACCTGGTGGACCGCCACCTGGAGCCATCGCCGCAAAGCCTACCGCACCGCTCCGTTAGGGATCCGCGAAGACGAGGGCTTTGCAGTGCGGATGGTGGGGGTGCGGCCGTACCACAAGAACGTGTCGCTGGCCCGGCTCGCCAGCCACCGCGATTTCGGGGCCACCTTCGAAAGGCTGGCCAGCGAGGGCATCGCCAGCGGGCAGCTCGGCCGCCCCGACATCATCCTCGCGAGCCTGCCACCACTCGACAGCCCCGAGGCCGCGCGGCGACTCGCCCACAAGCTCGACGCCACCTTCATCCTCGACATGATGGACCTCTGGCCCGAGACCTTTGAGCGGCTGCTCCCAGGACCGCAGTTTCTCCGGCGACTCTTGGCCTCGCTCTTCTTGGGCAAGATGGGCGCCCGACGCCAGGCCCTCGTAGCCGATGCCGATGCGCTCTCAGCGGCCACGCACACCTACGCCGCCGCCGCATTCGCCGACGGGCCGACCGAGACACCGAGGCATGTGTGCTTGCTCGGCGCGTATGTGGATGAGTTTCCTGAGCCCGCGCGGATGGTGAACGATGTGCCGCGGCTCGCGAGTGCTTCGACCACGGGCAGCGATCAGCCGCTGGAATGCGTCTATGCGGGGAGCCTCGAGGCGGGCCAGGATCTCGAGATTCTCCCAGCCGTGGTCCGCCAGCTCTCGGCGCGAGGCATCAGTGTCACAATCCACGTGGCCGGCGCCGGGAAACTCGAGGCGTCGCTCCGGCGCGGCGCCGAGGCGGGCACGGGGTCGTGTCGGCTCACTGTCCACGGTCTGCTCGATCGACAGGACTATGTGCAGCTGCTGAAGCGATGCCATGTGGGGCTTGTGTGTGTGAAGCCCGAAAGCATGGTGGCCATCCCCTACAAGGCGTTTGATTACGCCGCGGCTGGATTGGCGATCGCAAGCGCGCTGCCAGGCGAGCTTGGGGCTCTCGTGGAACAGCATGAGGCGGGCGTGCGCTATACGGCCGGTGACGCTGGATCACTCGCCGACGTGATCGCAGGCCTCGCAGCCGACCGGAAGCGGCTCATGGATATGCGGCAGGCCGCCCGACGAATGGCCGAACGGGAATTCGACCGCGAGAAGACCTACGCGAAGTTCGCGGATTGGATCGAGACCGTCCGCGGCGGCGGGTGAGGCGGGACGGGCCGCGACGCGGTCGCGACGCGGGCACCATAAAAGCCCCTCGCGGCAGCGAGGGGACGGCGGGTTGTTGGGCGAGCCCGCTCGTGATTGGGAATGGGATGGTGGGTTACCCGCCGTCCCACGGCTGGCGCCATGGGCTTCTATTTCAGACGCGCGGCCCACATCGTTGCAAGGGCTCGCGAGAGCGTGTATGAGGTACCGCCGTACACTCGATAGGAGGCCTGCTCATGAATGACGACACGATACGCGAATATCTTCGCCGAGAGCCTTTTGAGCCCTTCGTGATCCGGATGTCGAACGGGGAATCGCACGAGGTACGGCACCCGGAATGTGCCTTTGTCATGAAGACGAAAGTGCTCGTCTACTACCCGAAGAATGACCGAAGCGTCATGTGCGCCCTGATCCATATCAACGCCATCGAAGCCCTCCAGGCGAACTGACGCCAGCTCGTTGTCGCCACACGAGTGAGTGATCCGTGAACGCCACCCCGCTTCTGTCGAAGCTGCTCGCCGCCCTCGCAAAGGAACATCTCGAGGCAGTGCTCATCGGCAACGCCGCGGCGGCGATCCACGGGGCACCCGTGACCACCCTCGACTTCGACTTCATGTTTCGCGAGACCCCGGCGAACATGCGGAGGCTCAAACGAGTGGCCGTCACACTCAGACGCCACGATCCTCCGACCGTACTACCCGGTGTCGCGGCTCTACCGGATGAACTTCCTCCGCCGCAGACTCCCCGGCGGCGGAAGTTGCCTGTAAGACTCGCAGAGCCTCGGGCCTCTCGGAGCCCGGGATCTCCGGGACTGGGTGAATGCGGTCGCCAAGCTATACTCGCTCCATCGCGAGGACGAAATCGCCACCATGCGAGACCCACAACTCGACAGCCAAAACCTCCTGGGGGCGGACGAATGGGCTGCGTGGTATGCCCTCTCGCCGCTCGAGCGACTGGAAGAGAGCTCCAAACTTTGGCAAACCTACCTGGAGCTGGGAGGTTCGCTTGACCCCGAGCCCGATACTCAAAGTCCTTTCTACGATCCAGACGAATGGCGTGCGTTCGCTCTTGATGGGCGGCCAGGCCTGCGTGTTGTACGGCGGAGCGGAATTTAGCCGCGACACCGACATTGTCATCGTCGCCGACGCCGACAATCTCCGCCGACTCCAGTCCGCATTGGACGACCTCGACGCGGCACCCATCGCGGTGCCACCCTTCGAAAAGGAACATCTCGACGAAGGCCTCGCGGTCCATTTCCGATGCCGGCGACCCGGTGTCGAAGGGATGCGGGTGGACGTGATGAGCCGGGTGCGCGGGCTCCCCGATTTCGAGATGCTCTGGCATCGCCGAACGACCGTTGATACAGGCAGCCAAACCATCGAGGTGTTGTCGCTCCAAGATCTCATCACGGCAAAAAAGACCCAGCGGGACAAAGACTGGCCGATGATCGCGAGGCTCGTGGAAGCCCATTGGGCGCAAACACCACGCCCCGCGGCCGATGCCGCCGTCGAGTTTTGGTTTCGGGAACTGCGTTCACCCGGCCTGCTCGCCCAACTTGCCCGCGAGGCTCCCGGAATGTGCCGGCACATCGCGGCTCACCGACCGCTCCTGAAGGCCGCCCTGGACGGCGATGAAGCGGCCGTCACGCGGATGCTTCAGGAGGAACAGAACCTCGAACGCGAAGCAGACCGCGCCTACTGGGCCCCGCTCCGCGGCCGTCTCGAACGCCTTCGCCTCGACCGTCGCACCAGCGGCTGATTCCCCACGGAGCACGGCGTCACGCCGCGTTGATTTCATGTCGCCAGAGCTGGCGAAGGAAGTCGCGCCACGGGAGGAGTTCGATGCCGTCTTCTGAGCGCCGGGGACGTGGGCTGCGGCAGACGAGGATGCAGCGGCTCTTGGGATGCTCCTCGCGCCATCCGCGGAGGCCCTTGAGCTGATCGCTCGTGGGGCGATCGGTAGACTTGACCTCAATCGCCACCTCTGCGTTTCCAAGGATGAAGTCGACCTCGATGCCCGAAGCGGTTCGCCAATACGCCACAGGGAGCCCGCTCCCCTTCGGAGCATAGGAGGCGTGGGCCCGGAGCTCCATGAAGATGAAGTGCTCGAACGCGGCGCCGAAGTCACTCGACCCTGGTGCCAGTGGCCCGCGGCCGGTGAGCTCATTCACGAGCCCTACGTCGAAAAAATAGAACCGGGGTGCCTGAATCACCCGGCGTTTGGCCCGCTTCGTCCAGGCCGGCACCCCCGTGGCAACGAGCGTATCGACGAGGATGTCGAAATAGCCGCGGACGGTGTTGGCGGCGACGCCGATCTCCCGGGCGATTGTGGCGGAGTTGACGATCTGGCCATTCGACAGCGCGGCGGCTTCAAGGAACCGCTGGAAGGCTGGAAGGTTGCGGGTGAGCGCCTCGGCAAGAACCTCCTCCCGCAGATAGTCTCCGACGTAGGCCTCGAGCCGTAATGCGGCCCGGTCGGAGAGGTAGTGCGGGGGAAGGAGGCCCCGGTTGAGGGCGTGCTCTCAGGAGAGGTCGGGAACCTCCGCCGACGTCAGTGGCAAAAGCTCGTGCCGTACCGCTCGCCCGCCGAGCAGGTTGCCGCCGCCACGGAGCAGTTTCCGCGGGCTCGATCCCGTGAGGATGAACTTCAGCCCATGGCGACTGATCAGCGAGTGGACTTCGTCGAGGAGGGCGGGGAGTTTTTGGATCTCGTCAATGATGATCGGCTGCTGCGAGCGGGGCAGGGCCACACACTCCTCGGATAGCAGGCCAGGGTCGGCAGCCAGCCTGCGGAATTCACGGGCGGAGAGGAGGTCGTAGGTGGGTGCGTTTGGGAAGAGCGTCCGCAGGAGCGTGCTCTTTCCCGTCTGGCGGGGCCCCCACAGGAAGCAGGAATCGGCGGCAAGCAGGGCGGCATCGATGGTGCGGATTAGCATGATAAAACGCAAGCCTCGTGCGTTTTATCATAGGCTGCAATGCGGCATGGCTGCGGGGGCTCGCACGAGTGGCTAATATGTACAATAGTCCACTGCCACCGGAGGCTACGCCATGAACGCCGACGCCCTTCGTGAGTTTCTTCGCCGCGAGCACCAGCCAGCGCTCGCAGCGCTCGCAGCCGAATCGCGGCGGCAGCTGCCTCTGAAAATACATGCCGGTCGAGTCTCGTGCCGACGGCGAGGCTGATCCATAGAAGCCCCTCGCGGCAGCGAGGGGGCAGCGGGCTGTTGGGCAAGCCCGTACGTGATTGGGAATGGGATGGTGGGTTACCCGCAGCCCCACGGCTGGCGCCATGGGCTTTTATGCGGAGGAAGCTGTGCGTTCCCGGCCCGCTTCACTTGGTCGCGACACACCGCTGGCGCCATGGGCTTTTATGCGGAGGAAGCTCGCACGCCCCGCACCCGTGGGCCGCTGCCCTGTCACGAAGTGCCAAAGCCCTGGCACACCGCAACTTCAAGGCTCGCGACCTCAGCGTCACGGAGCATCGAGAACTGTGCCTGCCGCTTTGTCGCGCACAGCGTGCCACCATTCTGCATGCAGAGGCGAATGAAGAGATCGAGCTTGCCGTCGGGGAGGTCGACCACGTCCTGCATGAGCCGCTTCGTGCGGTCGTAGCCGCGGAGGAAGGCCAGCTCCTCCGGCAGATCCCGCTCGATCGCCTGCTGCACGAACCCGAAAAGAGCTTCCGCCTGCAGCGTCAGATCGGGAAACCGGTACCAGGGCGCCCAGTCGCCACGGACGGTCATCTGCCCGTCCTCGTCGAGCCGGAAATCAACGAGCCCGAGCAACGGCCGCGAGAAGGCTTGCAGTGAAGCGTCGTAGCCTCGCGAATCACGGAGCATCGCAGCCGACAACGGCACCATGATCCCCGGTGGCGTGAAGCTGCGCGTGGCCAGAATGTTGTGGATCAGGAAGCGGTGGATGCGGCCATTGCCATCCTCGAACGGATGGATGAAGACGAAGCCATAACCGATTGCCGCCGCATGCACGACCGGATGAATCCCCGCCTCCCGGAGCCTTGAGTCGGCTGCCATGAGCCCGCCCATGAGCGATGGCACGTCGTCTGGCCGCGGACACACGTAATGCACCCGCTCCTGCCCGAACGTCACCGTTTCGCCAACGTAGTTTTGCCGCGTGCGGTAGTCGGCCTCGCAAAAGCGGGGATCGACAATCGCATTCTGGAGCGCCACGAGCTTCGACTTCTCGCACCAGTGTTCCCGGGAGGCGCGGGCAAGCAGGGCGACGAATCGCATCGTCCGGTCTGGTGTTAGCGATTTACGCTCAATGGCAAAGGAGCTCTTGGTCTCCTTCGTAGAGAGGTAGGAAAGCGCTCGCTGCAGGACGTCTGAAGGACAGTCGGCGACCAGCGCAGCCACCTGATCACCGAAGTTTATGGCGGCGAATGTTTCCAGGGCTGACGTTCGTCGAATCACGGGCGAGAAGGAGCGGTCGCCGAGAAGGTTGTCGTTGATTCGGTGTCGGGATACCAGGCGACGGTGCGACGCCGTGAAGCACTCCTCCGTGGGAATGAGGTCGACATAGTTGCCGCTGGTCATGTCGGACAGCGGGAGCCGCCGGCCGGTGAGCCACTCGAAGAGATACCAGAGCCGCCGGCGGTACTTGCCGAAGGGGGCGGCGGCGATGAACGACGTCAACGCGGCTGCATCGAGCACCTTGAAGACCTCGGCCAGAAGAGCGAGGTTCGTGCCGTCATACTTGAGGGCGAACTCGAGATGGTCGAAGTCGGACTCGCCTGGCCAGTACGACGCCACATAGGTGTCGAGCACACTGCCGTCGGATGCGACCGACTCCCGTCGTGCCCCACCCGATGCAACGATCGACTCGTGCCAGTTGGGAACCACCCTGATGGCATGACGCTGGATCAGGCGAGCGTAGCCGGCCAGCCCAAAGCCCTCAGTCTCCGTTTTCACGACAGCGCGCCCTCGCCGACGAAACGATTACGGTGACAAAAAAACGATAGTACGAGCTATTTTTTGCGCGAAACCTATTGCTTATAGCTCGAGCGAAAGAAAAACAATTATAGCTCTTCGGAGTGCAGTCGTCAAGCCGCCGCGGTCACGGAGTGCCGGAAATCCGCCCGCTCACGCGAACGCGGCGACGCCCCTGCGGACGGCCTTGTCTACCACGGCGTCCGGAATGCCCGCGGCCGTGCCTGGCACCACGTGCACATCGCCGGTCGCGACGTCGTACATCATCCCCACGATCCCCACGCGGCCCTCCGACACGAGCCGTTCGATCACCCCGCTCCTACGACGGATTTCCCGAACCGCCTGCATCACGTTGCGGCGGGCCATTTCGTCGGTGACCGCCTGCTTCCGGCCAGGGGACGCGTCAGGAGGAATGGCGCACATCGACTGATCGACCACGCGACCGATCGAGCTCACGATCGATGCCAAGTGCGTACACTCGGGCGCTACTGGGGCCTCGGGATGGCAGGCCGATTGCCAGGCCGCCCCAACCGCTCCACACCGCGTGTGGCCGAGCACGACGACGAGCTTGGCACCAGACACCGCCGTGGCAAACTCGATGCTGCCGAGCACCTCATCGGTCGCAACATTGCCCGCCACGCGGATGCTCAAGACGTCGCCGAGCCCGACATCGAAGAGCAGCTCAGCGGGCGAGCGAGAATCGATGCAGTGGAGAATCGCGGCCGCGGGATGCTGGCTTGTCGCCGTGGCGTCGATCTGGCGGCCGAGATCCCGCTTCATGCGATTACCGCTGGAGAACCGGGCGTTGCCCCTCAGAAGGAACTCGAAAGCTTCCCCCGGCGTGAGCCCCTCCTGAACCTCGCGCGACGTGAAGTCAACGAATTGGATCTGGTCGGCGATGTCGTATTTTTCACGGAAGCCACGGGTGCTGACGCTCACGCCACGCGCCGGGCCGATGTCATCGCGATACTCGCGGATCGTGGCGAGGATGTCGGGGTCGATATACGCAGCCTCATGGGCGTCGATGAGGACATGCTTGCCATGGAGAATGGAGTCGAGCGTGTGCCGCAGGGCCGCGCGATTCAGGAAGCTCACCTGGTTGGCCAGCTCGATCCGCGTGACGTCGCCTGCCAGATGATGCTCGACAAACAGCTTCATCGGCCGCCTGAGGTTGCTCCAGAGAATGAACCCGGCACTCACCACGAGCCCAAGGAGCATTCCGATGAGTGGGTCGCTGAGCACGATCGCCACGAGCGTGACCATGTAGGGAACGAACTGATAGCGGCCCGCGGCCCACATCTCGCGCACGATGGCAGGGCTCGCCAGCCGAAGGCCCGTGACAATGAGGATCGCCGCGAGGCATGAGAGTGGAATCAGATTGATCGCCCACGGAAAGGCGACCAACGCCACGGCCAGGAGCAGTCCGTGGATGATGCCCGCTCGCTTCGTACGGCCACCGGCGTCGATATTCACGCTCGACCGCACGATCTCGCCGGTAAGCGGTAGCCCACCGATCAGTCCCGATACGCAGTTGCCGATGCCCTGCGCGATGAGCTCTCGATTGGGGGGCGTGGTCCGTCGTTGCCGATCGAGTCGGTCTACTGCCTCGGAGGTGAGCAAGGCCTGAATCGATCCAACCACGGCGAGCATGAGGGCGGCCAGGTAGACCGCGGGATTCCCGAGCACAGCAAAGTCGGGCTTCGGAAAGCCTGCCACCAATTCACGAAAACTCGCCGCCACCGGCACCGACACGCGATGGCTCGGCTCGATCCGCCAGGGCTCACTGAGATGCCCCGAGGCAACGAGCGCGTCGAGCCCAAAATGGGCAGCGACACCGACCGCCACCACGACGAGCGCCGCCGGCACACGGCTCTGCTTCGTGACCGACCAGCGGTTCCAGACCACGATCAGCACGAGGCACGCCACACCGACCGCCGACGCGCCGATATCACACGCAGACACGAAATGGAAAAGCTCGGTGAACGTGGTTTCCTTGTCGGCCACCTGGAAGAACGACATTTCCCCCTCGAAGTCTTTGTCGTAGCCAAAGAGGTGGGGAATCTGCTTGAGGACGAGGATCACACCGATCGCCGAGAGCAAGCCGCGGACAACGCTCGTGGGCACGAACGCCTTGAAAAAACCCCCCTGGGCCAGGCCGATGCCAATCTGGAAAAGCCCCGCAAGGATGGTGGCCACGAGGACCGCTTCGAACGAGCCCAGCGCTTCAATCTGGAGGGCGACCACCGCGATGAAACCGGCCGCCGGGCCGGAGATCATGAGCGGCGCCCCGCTGAACCAGCCCACGACGAGGCCCGCCACGATCCCGGTGAGGAGGCCCGCCATCGCTTCGACCCCCGACGCCCCGGCGATGCCGAGACAGAGCGGCAGCGAGACGAAAAAGGTCACCAGGCCAGCGACCAGGTCGTCCGGGAGATGACGGGAATCAAACGGGGAACGTATGGTGTCGCTCTGCATGGCCGTCTCTGGAACCCCGGCCTTACGTTATAGACAGCCTGGGGCATTCGCGATATGAGCCTTTCCGCCCCTGGCGTCAACGAGAAGCCGGTGATCCGCCTGGGGTTCGCCGGGTTTTGGGATGATTTCGATCCGCGGACCAACTTTCTCACGCGACTCCTCGAGCGTCGCTGGACCGTCGAGCTCGTTGACGAGCCCGACTTTCTCATTCACTCCTGCATCGGTCGCGGCCGGAACCTGCACCGCCGCTACGACTGTGTGCGGATCTTCTACACCGGCGAGAACGTCTGGCCCGACTGGTGCTCGACCGACTGGGCCTTCACGTTCGAGTACTCCGAGCACCCGAGGCATGTTCGCCTCCCTCACTGGCCGTTCTATGTCGAGCCCGAGCGGCTTGTGAAGCCCGCTGAGCTTTCTGACATCGATGCGATCCTCGCCGCCAAGCCACGATTCTGCGGCTTCGTGGTCTCCAACCCACGCTGCCGCGTTCGCAACGAGTTCTTCCGCCGGCTCTCGAAGTACAAGCGGGTGGATTCGGGCGGCAAACTCTTCAACAACGTGGGGGGCCGTGTGGCCGACAAGCGAGCCTTCCTCGCGGAGTGTCGGTTTACGATCGCCTTCGAGAACGAGTCGTATCCCGGCTACACGACCGAGAAGATCGCCGAGCCGATGCTCGTGCAATCCATGCCCATCTACTGGGGCGATCCGCTTGTGGGCCGCGACTTCGACACGCGAAGCCTGCTCTCGTTTCACGACACGCCGCCAGGCCCCGGCGTGTCGGAGTCAGCGGCCCTCGACATCCTCGTGGATCGTGTGATCGAGGCCGACCGTCATCCCGACCTCTACGCCCGCATGCTCACCACGCCCTGGTATCACGGCAATCGCGTGCCGCCCTGCGCCGACGCCGAGACCATCCTCGCGCGCTTCACAGAAATCGTCACGACGCCAATCGACCGCGTGTCTCGCCGCCGCGGCCCCGCGCGGCGACTCGGGCTCGACCGGCTCCCCGATGCCGCCGCCAGCATCCGCCGCCGCCTCACCCGCAAATGGCGTCAATGGACCAGCGGCGCGTGAAGGACTGCGCGATACCCATTCGCCGCCGGCTGACCGTCATCTCAGGCGGATATCTCGTCAGATTCCGCAAGCACCTCTTCGAGCAGCGTGGCGAGGCTCATCTCGCCCGCACTTCGCTCGACGGTCATCCGCTCCGCGTCGTCGGCTGTCCGCATGATCTGCCGAAGGTCCCGACGGCTTTTGTGGCTGCCCTTGGAAATCCACACGAGCTTTGAGAGGACTGCGTCGGCGCGTGACGCGACCGGAAGCATCACGCCCTCGAAGATTTCCAGCCGTACCGAGCGATCGAGTTCACCGGGGATCATCTGCCGCGGGTAGAGATCAACCTTGAGTGACTCGGCGAGGTCAAATGCCTGGAACATGCCGGCTTCTTGCACAGAGCGTCGGGCCGTCTCGGTATCCACAAGGAAGCCCGCCGTCCGCAGGCCGGCCAGAAGCGCATTGAGCCGCTCGGCCGTCGTGAGCGGATCGATCACGACATCGAAGTCTTGGGTCATTCGCGGCTCACCATAGGCGAGGGTGGTCACGCCTCCGGTGAGATGAAACCGGATCGAGAGACGCTCGAGGACGTCCGCGAGGCGGATGAGCGTGTCGCGGAAGGCCTCAACCGGAAACATCACTGTTCAATCCAGCGATGGCAACATCGATCAGCCGACAGGTCGCCGGTTCGCTCCGGTAGAGACGGCGGGCAATCTCCAAACGGAGGCGCTCCACAGGCATCGGGCCCTCCTCTGCCACGATCTGGCGGCCAAGCCACCGGCGGCTCCAGTCGAGCATCGCCATTCCTCGGGCGACTTTCTCGGCCGGCGTGAGCCGATCCATCGCTGCGCGATAGGTCACTTCGATCGATGAGGGAAAATCGAGCATGCCTCGATTATGCACGATGGCGGAGGTTTTTTCGTGGGTCGCCGCCGCCGCCAGCATCCGCCGCCGCCTCACCCGCAAATGGCGTCAATGGACCAGCGGCGCGTGATCCCGCACGGCCCTACCGCCGCACAGGCACGAGCGGTGGGATCACAATATCGGGAGTCGCGTCGGGCGAACCGGCTGGCGGGGCGTAGCTCGCCGGCACCTGGGCAGGCTGCTGAATCGGTTGGGGCATCGGCTGCGGGGCCGGCTGAGGAACCGCCTGTAGGGGGGCTGAGGCCTGCTGAATCGCCACGGGCTGGGCGGGCTGCACGGCCACTGGCATCGGACCACCGGGCACCAGCACCTGGGGGGGGCGAGCGCGGGCCGTGACATCATTGATGAGGGCGGCGACTTCCGGATGGTAGGCCAGGCCATTCGCGTTGTAGATGTCGGCCGGCGTCACGCCAGCGCGACCGTAGAGCATGGCATTGGCGTTGGGATCGAGCGCCAGGCTCGCGCCGTTGACCGACACCCCAAGGAAGAGACCGCGGGAGCGAGCATACGAATAAATCTCAGCACCGAGCCTCGCGTCGGTGCCGGCATTCACAGAGCGTCCGATGGGCCCGAACGCAACGTTGGCATCGGCCCCGAGCGTCACCTTCTCACCGCGGATCATGCCCTCGAGGCTGCGGGGTGTCGCAAACACGAGCACGAGATCGGCCGCCTGCACGCCTGCCTGAAAGCCGAGACTGCCGCCCCCCATCGTGACCATCGCCGGCGGGCTCCACGAACCGTCGCTGCGGCGCACAAGCAACACACCCTTGCCGAAATTGACGCCGAGGATGAAGCCCCCCTTGATCATGTTCGGAAAAATGGCGATGCCCTGCGCGGCGCCCAGCATGGCCGGCGGGATCGACTCGATCTGAAGGCTGCTGAACTCGTCGAGCGCCCGCTGCGACGCGACGACGGTCCGCAGCTCTTCGGTAGACGGCGGGAGCGCCACCTGGCCTGGCGCGGTGCCAGGAATGGAGGCGGCAAGGCAAGCGGCAACAGCCGCGACACATGAGAGGCGCATGGGCGAATCCTTTCGCAGATGCGGGGCAAGCCGCACGACAACCGCGCGGCGCCGAGAGCCTAGCGAATCCGGGCAAGCAGGGTCGAGCCCGGATTTCGGTGCGGGGGCACGAAGGGCCGCCGTTCCGATCACGAGCGGTCTCGCCCAACGGCCAGCCGGTCGGGCGCCGCCTGCACCGGTCGCGTTGACGGAATAGAAGCCCCTGGCGCTAGCCGGGGGACGGTGGGTGGAAGGCCATCCCGTTGACCATCCCGCGCGGTCTCGCCCAACGGCCCGCCGTCCCGATCACGCGCGGTCTCGCCCAACGACCCGCCGTCCCCTCGCTATCGCGAGGGGCTTTTATGGGGCCGGTCGCGGTTGGCGTTGCGTCGCGTCACGATCCCCCCGGCGGGCGCCGGCTCCACCGGTTGCGTTGACGCGGTACACGTCCCCCCGATCGCGCGCCGCCTGCGCACCGATCGCGCTGACGGAATAGAAGCCCCTGGCGCTAGCCGGGGGACGGTGGGTGGAAGGCCATCCCGTTGACCATCACGCGCGGTCTCGCCCAACGACCCGCCGTCCCGATCCCGCG
>ENA-ORBV01013540-ORBV01013540.1-microbial-mat-metagenome-genome-assembly--contig:-NODE-13540-length-12375-cov-3.775899_pt1 | contig 12375 bp, 12 predicted proteins | sample MGYA00237777_ERZ505514 | MGnify/ENA primary metagenome ERZ505514 (study PRJEB26160, sample SAMN06269048) | microbial mat metagenome | isolation source: Oligotrophic lake microbial mat | place... | reverse complement strand
TAATAGACCATCGGCTTGTCCCAGATCGGCATAAGCTGCTTCGAGATGCCCCGCGTGATCGGCCAGAGTCGCGTGCCAGTCCCCCCGGCAAGGATTATTCCGCGCACAGCGACTCCCTCCCGAGCGACGCGGTGAAAGACAGAACTTCCTGAAACACGGGCAGGAGGCCACGTTCGGTCGCCTCGGCGAGGGTCGGGGCGCGGGTGTCCTTCGGCGATAAGAGCAGCTCTCCAGCCTCGGGTGGGAAGACGAGAGCTATCTCTGGATCGAGAGGATTGATCCCATGCTCCGCCGATGAGTTGTAGGTATCGCTAACGAGGTACGAGACGGTAGCACCGTCCGTCAACGCAACGAATGCATGCCCAAACCCCTCCGACAAGTAGATTGCGCGCCGATCGACAGTATCGAGTCGAACGGAATCCCAGCAGCCGAACGTCGCCGACCCGACTCGAATATCGATTGCAAAATCGAGCGCCGCGCCGTGCGTAACCGTCACGTACTTGGCCTGGCCCGGCGGCACATCCGCGAAGTGAATACCTCGCACCACCCCGCGCTTCGACACCGAAGTGTTGGCTTGCCGAAGATCCAAGGGATGGCCAACAGCGTCGGCCAGCGAATCAGACCGGTACCACTCGAGAAAGATCCCCCGGTCGTCGGTTCGTTGGGTGGGAGTGATCTCCCATGCACCAGCTACGGTCAATTCACGAATCTGCACGCACCCGATACTAGCCCCGGGTCACCCAACGCTCTCGCATTAAACACCGGGGCCAAGCGAATCACGATCCTGCGGAGTCGAGAGAGTCGAGATACGCCGAGATGGTGCTTCTGGCCTCGCCGACCGCCTTGAGCTCTCCATGACTCAGCCATGCAGCCTGATCGCACATCGTCTCTACTGCCTCCATAGAGTGCGACACAAGGATCACTGTCTTCCCGGCCATCTTAAGCTCGTCGAACTTGCCGACGCACTTTTCCTGAAACTCGGCGTCGCCAACGGCGAGCACCTCGTCAACAATGAGTATGTCCGGGTTGACGTTGATCGCAATGGCAAAGCCCAAGCGCACGTACATGCCAGACGAGTAATTCTTGACTGGCTGGTCAATGAACTGCTCGACGCCCGAGAACTCGACGATCTCGTCGTACTTGCTCAGGACTTCCTTCTTGCTCATTCCGAGGATGGAACCGTTGAGAAATATATTTTCTCTACCGGAAAGTTCGGAATGGAAGCCTGACCCCACTTCAAGCATGGCCGCGATTTTTCCGTTGTGGGTGATCGTTCCGGTGTTCGGATAATAGATGTTCGCGAGACACTTGAGAAGGGTCGACTTGCCGGAGCCGTTACTACCGATGAGGCCGAACGTGGAACCGCGTGGCACGTTGAAGGTCACGTCCCTGAGCGCCCAAAAGTCCTCATGCACCGACGTACGCCGGCGCATGATCGCCGCCTTGATGGTCTGATTGCGCTCGTGGTAGAGACGAAAGCTCTTGCTGACGCCGTCGACTCGCACGGCGATATCGTTCACAGAACCTCCGCCAAACGACGTTCGTTTCTTCTAAAGACGATTACTCCAACGACCAACGCCCCCGCGGCCCAAGCGGTGCAGACGAGCCATTCGCTCAGACCGGGCCACCGGTTGTCATAGAGAAGGTTTCGAAACACCTCCACAAAGTGCACCATGGGATTGACCGTGAAGATGCCCTCGATCGTGATGGGCGACCCGAAAAGCCCACCGATCCGTTTCGACTGTTCCTGCACCAGTGAGAGTGGGTAAATGATCGGCGTCAGATACAGCCACATTTGCAGGATTATGGAGAGAAAGTATTGGGTGTCTCGAAAGTAGACGTTCGCAATCGAAAGCATGAGCGCGACACCAGCGGCAAACACCATCAGCAGCAACATGATTACGAGCAGCAACGGGAGCCAAGGAAGCACGAAAGCGCCAATAATCGACAACGCGACCACAAGCACCACCATCTCGAACAACCAGTTGTAGCCTGCCGCACCGACCAACGACAGCGGCAGAACTATCCGTTTGAACGACACTTTCTGGATCAGGGTCGCGTTCGCCACGAGCGAGTTCAGCCCTTGACTGACGACATTCGCGAAAAACGTCCATGGCAGCAGCCCGCACAGAAGCCATAGCGCGAACACGTCGAGACCGCTCGGGTCACCCGGGGCCGGCGTGATGCGAAATATAAATCCGAACACAAACGTGTAGATGAGCATCAGCGCAAGCGGATTGGCCAAAGACCACAATTGGCCGAAGATCGTGCGTTTGTACTTACCACGGATCTCGCGCAACGTGAGGTTAAGTAGAAGCTCGCGCGACGAGAGGATCTCCTTCAGGTATCGCATACAACCTCGCAACAGTCGTGGCCAATCGGCCGGGGATCAATCTATCGCAGGCGGGTGGGTGGGTGCGACTCAATCGACCGGCTGAACGAGATCGCGGAGTACGTCGGGCGCGCCGCGACCCGTGGTTCGATACCGTCCCGTGCCGACTTCCATCAGCACCGGGAGAACTCGAAGGACCCGCGCGGCCGGCAACGCGTTTCGCACTCGTTCGTGCGCGACTTTCTCACGCGCAGCAGCCAGCACCGCCGGCTTCACGCCGAGTTCACCCAGTCGCACCGCAATTGCCTCAAACGCCAGAAGCAAACGTCGATTTCTCTCGGCTCGCGGCTGCATCAGTCGCCCCACCTTGCCGCGAAACGAGAGCTTACGCACCCCGATCTGGTTGGCACCGTGCTGGCGGTAATCGATCACTGGCTCCGGGATGAAATCCACCGTGCCGTCGCCGGTAGCCGCCGCTATGACTGCAAGCCATTCGTCATGAACCCAGTTTGGATCGAATGGAAGTGCAGCCTCAAGCAGTCGTCGACGGAACATGATTGCCGCGCCGAGCGCGAGGTTCCGTCGAAGGAATACGTCGATCGCGCGGCCTGAGGTGATGGACCCGAGCTCCCACGAAGTCGCTTCCAACGCCTCGAACAGCGTCGCGCCAAGCGGCTCGCCATCCGCGTCGACGAGTCGAGCCTCGGCGTGCAGTAGGAGGAGGTGCTCGTTGGCCTCAAACCGTGAGCGTGCCCGCTCGATCCGATCCACGTACCAAACGTCATCCTGATCGCTCAGAACAATCAGGTCTCCGGATGTCGCACATACCGCTTGCTCGAAGTTCTTCGTTACGCCGAGCGCGACCTCGTTTCGAAGAACCCGGTACGAGATCGAAGGGTGCGCATCAAGCACTCTGACGACGATCGCGATTGTCGCATCCGTCGAACCATCGTCAGAAATCACGATCTCGTCGACCGGGGTGGATTGCGCCACGATGCTGCGCAATTGCGCTTCAATGAACCGCTCGCCGTTGAACGTGCACATGGCGACCGAGATCATCGGGCTCGCTCCTCCGCGATATCGACGAAGTCTTGCACCCAGGCATCCACCGAGTACCGCTCAAACCCGGCAGGCGGGCCAGTAGGGATCGGCAGCGCATTGAGTGTCTCTGCGAGCTGCGCGATGTCGACCGGTGAAGGCTCTGGAGACATCACAATGACCCGGTCGGTTGACCCGAGCGGGCCGGTAGCTGCAGCCTCGTTCGTTGTGACGAGGTACGAACCGGAGGCGAGCACCTCGAAGGAGCGCATAGTGAGCCCCCTCTGCTGCTCGTGTTGCATGTCAAGCACGGCGAGCGAGTTGCGAAAAATGTCCGCGACTGTCGAACGACCCAGCTTCTCGTAGTGCACGTCCGCTGGGTGCACTTCTCTAAAACGCGCATCCGTCACTCGCTTGATGGCAAAGAACCACCTGGCCTGTGAGTAAAAGTACGTGAACGAGCGTGAGAACCCGGCGACGACGCGTTTGACGAAACGGTATCGACCGGAATGCAGGGTGCCGATGAAGGCGAGATCGTGACGCCGGGGCTCGCTCGTTCCCACTGGGCGAAACTCGGGTACATAAAACAGGTGCTTGAGAACAAACCCGCCGTCGCCGCCAGCGTGTTCCTCGAAGCTGAAACGGTGCTCGAACAAGGGCATGAGCGAAGCGGCATGGGGGCTGTTTGCCACGGAGTCGAAGGTATAGAAGACGAACTTGGCACGGGGCGATCGTCGCGCGACATCGCGGAGGAACCATGCGGGCACGACTTCGCCCTTGATGACAAGCACGAGCGCGTAGTCGTCACGTTGCCCGACCCTGAGCCTGCGATAGTAGCGATCGACAGATCGAGCGAGCGCTTTCGGCTGTACGCGGAACACCGCTTTCATCGCGGCGCTGTTGGATGGGCGCTCGTCGATGAACTCCACCGCGAAGCCGCGTCGCTCGAAGGCCTGCGTGATATCCAGTTCGTAGCCGAAGAAGCGTGGCGAGATAAGCAACACCTTGGCCGCATCGGTCACTTGAGCAGACTCCGTGCGCGAAGCTCCTCCAGGGAGGTTTCGTAGCCACTAGTCTCGAGCGATTCACCGCGGGCCCATTTGACGAACTGATCGATGCCGTCGCGGAAGGAGACGACCGGCTCAAACCCGAGCACCCGCCGAGCAAGAGTGAGGTCGGCAACATTGTGGCGGATGTCGCCGACTCGGTAGTTGCCGGAGACACGAGTCTGCGCCGCTATGCCGAACGTGCGGCCAAGTTCGGCAATCACATCGAGCACACTGGTCGCGACCCCGCTGCCAACATTGATTGCAAGGCCATTGGCAGAATCTTCGAGAATGGCCGAGCGAGTCGCGGTCACCACGTCGTCGATGAACACAAAATCCCGACTCTCCAACCCGTCCTCGAAGACGTTGATCTCTGCTCCCTGACGAATCAGGGTCGAAAAGATCGAGAGGATGCCCGTGTACGGGTTGCGAAGGGATTGGCCTGGTCCGTACACGTTCTGGTAGCGAAGGGCGACACCGGCGATTCCGAGCGCGGGTGCTGCAGTCAGCACGAGTTGTTCCTGCGTGAGCTTGGTGACGCCGTAAATGGACGAAGGGTCGAGGCGGGAGGTCTCGCCTGTTGGCACCGACCGAAGGGTGCGGGTGTGGTCCGACGGGTCGAAGAGTTCGAACCGTCCCTCGGCGAGCTGCTCAGCTGATCGATAGCCGGGATACACAGTTCGGCCGGTCTGATCGATGTATTGGCCCTCACCGTAGATCGCGCGAGACGATGCAACGACAACCTTGCGAACTCGGTGGTTGCCAGCGGTGAGCACGTCGAGAAGTTGCGCGGTGCCGCCGACGTTTACCTCGGCATAGCGCGCGATCTGGTACATCGACTGGCCGGTGCCCGTCTCGGCTGCGAGGTGCACGATGACATCCACTCCGTCAATGGCGCGCTCAAGCTGCTCGCGCGAGGTGACGGAGCCGACCTGAAGATCCGCGATCGCGGCTGCTTCGACCACCCGGGGCGCCTGTGCCGCGTCGACCCCGTGGATCTGAGGCGAGAGGGAATCGAGCAGTCGCACGCGCATACCCTCTGCAGCGAGGCGGATGGCAAGTGCGCTGCCAATAAAGCCAGCACCGCCGGTGATCAACACGGTTTCAGCGTTCACGGGTGCTCCCTCCTATCGGCAACGCGTCCCCAGCTTAATTGCTTGCGCGGCGCGGTCGAGGGCAAGGGTTATTGTGCACATGCGTTCGCTTGCACCGCACGTCGTAAATCCGTTAGATAATTGGAGTTTGTTCGCGGCGAGCGCGGACGCTAGGGAGCGGCATGAAGGCACTGGTCATTGGCGGGAGTGGTTTCATCGGCTCCCGGCTGATTCCGGCCCTTGCGGATCGCGGGCACGAAGTGAAGAACTTCGATCGCGTTGAATCTCCGCTTGTTACGACGACCCTCGGTGAGGTCACCGACACGGATGCGCTCGCGGGGGCGGCGGCCGGTCACGACATCATCATCAATCTCGCTGCGGCCCACCGCGACGATGTTCGCCCGGTTTCTCTCTACGACACGGTCAACGTCGACGGTGCGCGGTCAGTCGTCGCCGCGGCGGAGCGTGCCAGCATTGACCGCATCCTCTTCACGAGCACGGTCGCCGTGTACGGCCTCGACAAGGATGACGCAGCTGAGCACCTTACTCCCGAGCCGTTCAATGACTACGGACGCACCAAACTCGAAGCCGAGGCCGTCTACCAAGACTGGGCCAGCAAAGACGCGGCTAGGGCACTCATGATCGTTCGCCCGTGCGTCGTGTTCGGTGAGGGAAACCGCGGCAATGTGTACAACCTTGCTCGGCAGGTGGCATCCGGCCGCTTCATTATGGTTGGGTCCGGTGAGAACAAGAAGTCGATGAGCTACGTCGGCAACATCGCCGAGTTCTTGGCGGATACCATCTCGGGGGCCCCGGGGATTCGCACCATGAACTACGCCGATAAACCGGATCTGTCAACGCGGGAACTCATTGATGTGATTCAGCAGACCGTCGGGATTCGACGCAGTCGGCTGCGTCTGCCGATTGCCGTCGGTTTCGCTGCGGGGTACGTGTTCGATCTTGCGGCGCGCGTGACGCGGCGCACGTTTCCGATCAGTGCCATCCGCATCCGCAAGTTCGTTTCCGACACCACGGTGAACACCGATCGGCTCGAAGCGAGCGGCTATACGCCGCGCTACTCGCTTGCTGAGAGTATCCGACGCACAATCGAGGCGGAGTTTCCCGCTTCAGAGAGACTGAAAGCATGAAGATTCTCGTCACCGGCGGTGCTGGGTTCATCGGCTCCAACTTCGTTCGGCGCGCGCTTGAAGACGCCTATCCGGGCCTTGAAGGCGCAGAGGTGACTGTTCTCGATGCTCTGACCTACTCCGGCAATCTCGAGAACCTCGCTCCGGTGGCCGACTCCGATCGCTATACGTTCGTGAATGGCGACATTCGCGATGTCGAGTTGCTCGACCAACTGCTCCCGAGTGTCGAGGCGGTCGTGCACTTCGCCGCGGAATCCCACGTCGATCGGTCGGTTCGCGACTCTGGCATCTTTGTCGAGACGAACGTGCTGGGTACGCAACGACTTCTGGATGCCGCGCTGCGCTCTAGTCTCAAGCGTTTCGTGCACGTCTCAACCGACGAGGTGTACGGCTCGATCGCCGAGGGCTCATGGGACGAGACTCGCCCGCTCGAGCCCAATTCGCCATACTCCGCCTCCAAAGCTGGCAGTGATCTGCTGGCTCGGAGCTACTTTCGGACTCACGGTCTCAACCTCTCGATCACCCGCTGCTCGAACAACTACGGTCCGTACCACTTTCCCGAAAAGGTCATCCCGCTCTTCGTCACGAACCTCATCGACGACAAGCACGTGCCCCTCTATGGCGAAGGCAACAACATACGCGACTGGCTGCACGTCGATGACCACACTCGGGGCATCGCCATGGTGCTGGTCGGTGGCCGCGCTGGCGAGATCTACAACATCGGTGGCGGCACGGAGCTGACCAACAAAGAACTCACCCACCTGCTGCTGGATGCCACCGGCAAAGACTGGTCATACGTCGACCGGGTGCAGGATCGTCTCGGCCACGACCTGCGGTACAGCGTCGATATCTCAAAGATCCGCACCGAGCTCGGCTACGAGCCGCTCGTGCCGTTTGAGCAAGGTCTGGCGGATGTCGTGGAGTGGTACCGCGACAACCGCGCATGGTGGGAACCGCTCAAGGAGCGCGCGGCCCTGTGACCCGCTACCTAGTGACCGGCGCCGGCGGCATGCTCGGTCAAGATCTGCTCGCGGCACTCAAGGACCGCGACGTGGTCGGCGCATCGCGCGCCGACCTCGACGTCACCGACAGTGCGGCGGTAATGAGCGCAACGAACGGCGTCGATGTCGTGATCAACGCGGCCGCATTTACGAATGTGGATGGCGCCGAAACCAACGAAGCACTGGCACATGCGATTAACGCGGATGGCGCCGCGAACCTCGCCAGAGCCACCGAGGCAACCGGGGCACGACTCATTCAAGTGTCTACCGACTATGTGTTCGACGGGATCGGCACGACCCCGTATCTGGAATCTGCGCCGATCGCGCCGGTTTCGGCTTACGGCAGGACTAAGGCCGATGGTGAGACGCTGGCGCGCGAACTAAACCCAGAGGGCACGTTTATCGTTCGCACCGCGTGGCTCTATGGCGAGCACGGCCCGAACTTTGCCAGTACCATGCTGCGGCTCGCCAGCGAACGCGAGACCGTTGACGTCGTTGATGACCAAGTAGGTCAGCCGACGTGGACCGTCGATCTTGCCAGACAGATCGTCGCGCTGATCGACTCCACTGCCCCTGCTGGCAACTATCACGCCACGAACGTTGGGCAAACCAGCTGGTACGGCTTTGCCCGCGCGATCTTTGCGGGCGCAGGGCACGACCCTGATCGCGTCAAGCCAACGGACAGCAGCAGGTTCGTGCGACCAGCACCGCGACCGTCGTACTCCGTGCTCGGCCAAGATGCTTGGCGGCATGCGAACCTTCAGCCGATGCGCGATTGGTCGGCAGCGCTGCACGCGGCATTCGCCGGGGGCGCCCTGAACACTCCGGAGGCGGCATCGTGACCACACTGGGCGTGATCCTCGACGACATGCTTGCATCGGAGGCGCGCGGTGCGAGCCGATACACAGAGGATTTGACCCGCGCCCTTATTGCAGCGGCCCCTCGTGGATGCAACGTCGAGGGCTTCGTCTCCGCATCAACCGAGGCAGAGTATGCCCTGGTGACCGACCGCCTCCCAGGACTCGTAACCCTGCACAAGAGTTCGCTGGCGAGGCGGGAGCTCACCGCCGCGTGGGCGCACGGGTTCACACGGCTCCCCGGGGCCGGAATGCTTCACGCACCAAGCCTGCTTGCTCCCTTAGCCCGACACGACAGACTCAACAACGGCGACCAGATCGCGGTGACCGTGCACGACACAATCGCATGGTCGAATCCAGAGTCCATGACGTCTCGGCGAGCCTCTTGGCACAAGTCAATGCTCAAGCGTGCCGAGCGCTATGCCGATGCGATCGTCGTTCCGAGTCACGCCGTGGCGGCCGAGCTGCTCGAACTCACATCAGCGAACGCCCGGATTCGAGTCATCGGCGGCGCCCCAAGCACGGCGATGCTACTGCCCAAGGATGCCGACGAGCGCGCTCAAGCCCTCGGACTTCCCGATCGATTCGTTCTCGCAATCGTGGCGCCAGGCTCGGTTGGCGTGCTGGCACCAATGGTGCAATCTCTTGTTGGCGTGCGCGGCGACGTGCCGCTCGTGGTTGTAGGCCTCGAGCAAGCCGACGATGTGCTTGCGTCTGCCCTTGCCGAGTGCGAGCTGGGGGCTGATCGAGTGAAAGCGCTCGGCGCACTGTCAGACGCCGACCTCGCGGTGGTCGTCCAGCGCGCGTCGGTGTTTCTGTCGGTCGCTGTCGAAGAAGGTTGGGGAATGCCAGTGCTCGAGGCCTTCGCGCTCGGCACGCCAGTCGTGCATTTCGATTCTCCTAGCCTCATTGAACTCGCCGACGGTGCCGGAATCGTCGTGGAACGAGAGCCAACGGAGGGCTTCACTTCGCGGGTGGCCGAGGCAATCAACTCGATTCTCGATGACACCGCGCTTTCAGAGCGACTCACATACTCGGGACTGGACCGGGCGAAGGCCTTCACGTGGCGAAGTGCGGCCGAGAAGGTCTGGCAACTGCACGCGGACTTGTGACGGCGCCGCGTTAGCGGGCCTGTTCGCTCCCGCACAGTTTTCCGTCAGCCCACGGTGTCATCGACGACCGGAGGCGCCGTCGCAGCGGCAACCAGCTCGCGCGCGTAGGCATAATCGGGATCCTCAGGGGCGATTCCGTTGTCGGGAACCAGCTCAACATCAGTGATGGGAAGCTGTCGCGTCTTGGATGCGAGCTCAACGAAGTAGCCGAGCGTCGCTTGCGGAATATCTGTCTTGACCACTTCGGAACCCGCCCGCGCAATCTCTTGGAACTTGCTCAGCACGTTCGCCGGAGTGAACTGCTCCAGGATCGCCTGCTGCAGCTGTCGCTGGCGTTGCATGCGGTCGTAGTCGGTGGTGTCATGACGCGAACGGGCGTACCACAGCGCGTGATAGCCGTCCATGAGCTGCACGCCGGGCTCGATCCACTCGGCCACGGTCGTGAACGTTTCGTCCGCGTGGATGGGAACCGCGACCGGAACGTTCAACGTCACGCCACCGAGCGCATCGATGAGATTGGAGAACCCGTACATGTCGATCAGCGCGTAGTACTGGATCGTCAGTCCGGTCACGCCCTCGACGGCGTCGCGCATGGCCTCGATGCCTGGCTCGCTGCCGTTGGCCGTGGCATCCGGATACAGTTCTGGGCTGTAAAGCTCGACCTCGGCGTAGATCGAGTTGATCAAACAAACGTCGACCTCGCACCCGTCAGTACCGTACCCGTTTGGATACACAGCGGCGAGCGGAGAACTTTCGACGAACGGCACGTACTCAAGGTTGCGTGGCAGACCGATGAGTGTGGCGGCCCCAGTTGCGGCGTCGATGCTTGCGACGGTGATGCTGTCCGGTCGCAGCCCCTCCCGGTCGGGGCCGGCGTCTCCCCCGAGCAGCATGATGTTGTACCGTCCGTCGATCGGTGGCTCGGGCGCCGCTACAACGAAGACGTCGCTCACAAAGCTTCCGGCGGTTGACGCGAGGAATGCGCCGTAGGCGGCGGCGCCCGAGGTCAAAACAAGGGCGGCTGTGGCTGCACCAGCAACCCACGCACGGGCGGACGGCGCAGCCCGAATGAGCCGGATCAGGCGGAGGGTATCCACGGTGAGCGTGAGCCAGAGGGCGGCATAGAAGACGAGCGCGGCGGCGATCATCCACAGGCTGATTCCAGTGCTCACCACCGTGAAGAGCGCTGCCGGAGCCGCGAAGTACAGCACGGTCAGGATGAGCACCGTGCCCCACAACACGAATGTCGCTCCGAGTCCGAAGCGTCCCAGTCGGCGATTGCCAGCGAGCAGTTGTGCAGAGCCGGGGATGAGCACGTTGAGCGTGATGAGCCACCACGCCCGCTTGGTCATGACGACCGGTGACGAAATATCTGGATTCCGGATCGGGCTGACGATGCTCACGGTGACCGCTTTGCAGACAAATTCTTCTCGACAGCGACCTTGAGCGCCGAATCCTTTTCGGCGACTACCGCCTCGAGCGAGCGGGCAAAATCGGCGAGCTTCACCGTCAACGTTGCATCTCCCGAACCAAGGATGCGAGCGGCAAGGATGCCTGCGTTGCGAGCCCCACCAATTGAGACGGTCGCAACCGGAATGCCGGCCGGCATCTGCACGATCGACAGCAGAGAGTCGAGGCCATCTAAGGTTGCGAGCGGCACTGGCACCCCAATCACGGGGAGCGTGGTCACCGATGCGAGCATTCCCGGCAAGTGCGCGGCACCGCCGGCGCCAGCAATGATGACGCGGATGCCGCGGCTCGCCGCGCCTGTACCGAACTCGATCATCGCGTGCGGGCTGCGGTGCGCCGAGACGACGCTCGACTCGTGAGCGATCCCGAACTCGTCCAGCACATCGGCTGCCGCGGAAAGCACGCTCCAGTCGGAGTCGGAACCCATGACTACCGCTACAAGGGGTGTCGCACTCCGCGTTTGTTGGCCGTTTTCGCCCGTGAGAGCGGGGGCAGGCGGGGCTGACACCCCCCAATGGTAGGTGTCAATCCTCCAAGAACGCCGCTGCGGCACGCGCCCGAAAAATAGTCTCCTCGAGGTCGTCACCGCCCGCCGTGACGTGTGCGACCTTGCGCCCCGGACGCGATTCTTTGCCGTACGAATGGAATTTGACGGTGGGTTGATCGGCCAGCGCCGTCTGGTAACGGTCGGCAAGATGGCCAGACTCGGGTCCCCCGAGCACGTTGACCATGACGCTCCACGGGTCGCGGCATCCGGTCGCTCCCAACGGCAAATCCAGTACCGCGCGAAGATGTTGCTCGAACTGGCTCGTCGTCGAACCGTCGATCGTCCAATGAGCACTGTTGTGCGGTCGCATTGCTAACTCATTGACAAGCAGCCGCTCGTCTGTGGTGTGAAAGAGCTCGACGGCGAGCACCCCAGTCACGTCGAGCTGATCGGCGATCGTGATCGCCACATCGGCAGCCACTCTCGCCAGAATGCCGACGGAGTCCGGGGCTGGCGCGATGACTTCGACGCAGACACCATCGCGCTGTATCGATTCGACGACCGGCCATAGCATGATCTCGCCGCTCGGCCTGCGCGCGAGCACCTGCGAAAGCTCGCGCCTGAATGAGACAAGTTCCTCGGCGAGCAGCGGACCGTCACCCGCTGTCGCGGCGCGATCCAGCCAGTCCGCGGCATCCGCCGCTTCGCGTACGACACGCACCCCCTTGCCGTCGTACCCGCCGCGCGGAGTCTTGACCACCGCTGCGCCGCCGTGCGTAGCCATAAAGGC
>ENA-ORBV01013538-ORBV01013538.1-microbial-mat-metagenome-genome-assembly--contig:-NODE-13538-length-12376-cov-5.332710_pt1 | contig 12376 bp, 11 predicted proteins | sample MGYA00237777_ERZ505514 | MGnify/ENA primary metagenome ERZ505514 (study PRJEB26160, sample SAMN06269048) | microbial mat metagenome | isolation source: Oligotrophic lake microbial mat | place... | reverse complement strand
TTGTGGACACGCCGCCAAAATCACGCAATGAAATGCTGGCCTCGCTGATGCGACGTTTCCGAATCTGCAGGAGCGCGGCAGCGGGATCGACAAAGTGGTGTCGCTGGTGGAGTTCTATCAGCTTCCCGCCCCGCTGTTCGAAACGCCACACGGCTTCACGCGATCGATCCTGTTCGCGCACAAACCGCTGGCGTCAATGAGCAAGGCGGATCGGGTGCGGGCCTGCTACCTCCACGCGTGTCTGCGCTACGTGACTCGTCAGCCGATGTCGAACAGCTCGGTGCGCGAGCGCTTTGGGATTGCAGAAAAGAACGCCTCGGTCGCGTCACGCCTGCTCAATGAGGCCGTTGCGGCGGACTCAATCGTGGTGGAGGACAGAGCAGTGGGAACCCGGGCGCGCACTTATCTGCCATATTGGGCCGCACCGAGAGACCAGCCGCCGGAGATTGCTTGATGACTTATCGGCTTAGCGAACGTCCTGTCCTGCCAATCGTCGGTAAACAGTTGATTTACAACGCTTTAGTGTTCACCGAATTGCTTGATGGTTGCTTGATGGAAGACCGGAACGAGGCCGAATCGATCGGCATCACCTCCGTCAGTAGGTTGGCCCTTTGCTAAACTTCAGTGACAGCCGAATTGCTGGCAAAGGATTTAGCGAAGGCTCTACGAGCACTTTGCTTGATCGGTACTTGACAGCGGCGCGTGAAATTGATGGGCTCGCCATATCTAAGTCATTTACTGTCAAGCATTTACCGAAAATGCCGTTGCTTGATGGTTGCTTGATGACCGCAGCGCCGGAAGCGCCAACGGAGCATCCATGACCACCGACACCAGCGAAAAGGGCCTCGAGTCCATCATCGTGCGGCACATGACCGGCACCACCGGGCTCGCCGTGGCGCCCAACCGCGTCGCCGAACGCCCGCCAGCCTACGGGGGCACCGGCTACACCGCCGGGAGCCCGCAGGACTATGACCGCGCTCACGCACTCGACGTCGCCCAGCTCTTCGCGTTTTTACAGGCCACCCAGCCCGACACCTTCGCCAAGCTGGCCATCGCCGACATCAACGACGCCCGGAACATCAACCGCCTCAAGTTCCTTGCCCGTCTTTCGGGTGAGATTGGCAAGCGCGGCGTCATTGATGTGCTGCGAAAGGGTGTGGCCCACGGGCCGCTGCACTTCACGCTGTTTTACGGCACTCCATCGCCCGGCAACGCCAAAGCCGAGGCGCTGCACGCACAGAACCGGTTCTCCGTCACGCGGCAGCTCGCCTACAGCATGGACGAGACTCGGCGCGCGCTCGATCTCGCGCTGTTCGTCAACGGGCTCGCGCTGGCCACCTTCGAGCTCAAGAACAGTCTCACCAAGCAGACGGTCGCCGATGCCGTCGAGCAGTACAAGCGCGACCGCGACCCACGTGAACGACTGTTCGAATTCGGCCGCTGTGCCGTGCATTTCGCCGTGGATGACAGCGAGGTGCGCATGTGCACCCACCTGCAGGGGAAGACATCGTGGTTTCTCCCCTTCAACAAGGGACACAACGACGGCGCCGGCAATCCGCCCAACCCGCTCGGGCTCAAGACCGACTACCTCTGGAAAAAAATCCTCACGCCGGCCGGCCTCACCGACATCCTCGAGAACTACGCGCAGATCGTTGAGGAGAAAGACCCGCGGACGGGCAAGAAAAAGCGCAAACAGGTTTGGCCACGCTACCACCAACTGAGCCTCGTGCGACACGCGCTCACCGACGTGCGTGCCCACGGAGCCGGTAAGCGCTATCTCATCCAGCATTCGGCGGGGAGCGGAAAGTCCAACTCCATCGCCTGGCTTGCACATCAACTGATCGGTCTCAAGCAAAACGGCGACGCGGCGGGCGGCGACGTGTTCGACTCGGTCATCGTGGTGACCGATCGCCGCATTCTCGACGATCAGATCCAGACCACCATCAGGCAGTTCATGCAGGTGGGGGCCACGGTGGGTCACGCCAAGCGCTCGGGCGATTTGCGCACGTTCATCGAGCAAGGGAAGAAGATCATCGTCTCGACGGTGCAGAAATTCCCGGTCATCGCCGATGAGGTGGCGACGGAGGCGGGCAAGCGCTTCGCCATCGTGATCGACGAGGCGCACTCGAGTCAGGGCGGCAAGAGCTCGGCCGCAATGAGCGAAACGCTCGCGAACGACGATGCTCCTGCAGAAGACGAGATGGACCCGGAGGACATCGTCAACGCCGTGCTCGAGAAGCGCATGGCCGCAAAGAAGATGCTCACCAACGCCAGCTACTTCGCGTTCACTGCCACGCCCAAGAACAAGACGCTGGAGATGTTCGGCGAAGCGCTGCCGAGCGACGCCGAGGGGAAGGTCAAGCACCGGCCGTTTCACAGCTACACGATGAAACAGGCGGTGGATGAGGGGTTCATTCTCGACGTGCTCAAGGCGTACACGCCGGTGGAGAGCTACTACAAGCTCGTCAAAAAAACCGACGACGACCCGGAGTTTGACACGAAGCGGGCGAAGAAGAAGCTGCGCCGGTTCGTGGAGAGCAACGACCACGCGATCCGGTTGAAGGCCGAGATCATGGTGGACCACTTCCACGAGCAGGTGATGGCGGTGGGCAAGATTGGCGGTGAAGCACGCGCCATGGTCGTCACCAGCGGGATCGAGCGGGCCATCCAGTACTTCCACGCGTTCAAGACGTATCTGGCGGAGCGGAAGAGCCCATATCAGGCCATCGTCGCGTTCTCTGGTGAGCACGAGTACGGTGGCACAAAGGTGACCGAGGGGTCGCTGAACGGATTTTCGAGCGGCGAGATCGCCGACACGATTCAAACCGATCCGTACCGTTTCCTGATCTGTGCGGACAAGTTCCAGACCGGCTACGACGAGCCGCTGTTGCACACGATGTACGTGGACAAGCCGCTTGCCGGCATCAAGGCGGTGCAGACGCTATCGCGTCTCAACCGCGCGCATCCGCGAAAACACGACTGCTTCGTGCTCGACTTTCAGAACAATAGCGAAGCCATCACCTTCGCTTTTCAGGACTACTACCGCACGACGCTGCTGGCTGACGAGACCGATCCCAACAAGTTGCACGATCTCAAGTCGGCGCTCGACACAGCGCAGGTGTATGCGCCGGACCAGGTGAATCAGGTCGTGGAGCTGTTTCTCGCGGACGCCGAACGTGACATGCTGGACCCGATCCTCGATCTCTGCGTGGCGGTGTACAGCGAGCGGCTCGATGAGGACGAACAGGTGGCGTTCAAGGGGAAGGCCAAGGTGTTCTGCCGCACCTACGCATTCCTGTCATCGATCATCGCGTACAGCAACGCCGAGTGGGAGAAGCTGTCGATCTTCCTTGGATTGCTCACGTCCAAGCTACCGGCACCCAGGGAGGAGGACCTCGCAAAGGGGATCCTTGAGGCAATCGACATGGACAGCTACCGGGTTGAGAAGAAGGCGGCAATGCAGATCGCTCTGGCCGACTCCGACGCAGAAATCCAGCCGGTGCCCACTGATGCCAACTCGAACAGGCTGGAGCCGGAGCTCGATCGGCTGAGCAACATTCTGAAGACGTTCAATGAACAATTCGGCACGTTGTTCACCGACACGGACCGCGTAGCCCAGCGCATTCGAGATGACATTGCGCCCAAGGTCGCCGCCGATGCGGCGTACCAGAACGCCAAGGCGAACACCCCACACACGGCGCGACTCGCGCACGACAAAGCGCTGGCGAGTGTGATGCAACACCTGCTGAAGGATGACACGCAGGTGTACAAGCAGTTCGTGGAGAACGAATCGTTCAAGCGGTTTGTGGGGGATATGGTGTTTGCGATTACCAGCCCCGCACAGCGAGCGGCTGCGTTGTAGCGAACGAGCCTATGCCGAGCGATGATGCGGTGACTACTTCGGGACCGGCATGAACGCGATACTGACCGGCTTCGACACGCGCAATTCGTTACCGGTCGGTGTGACCTTACCCGTGATCCGATCGACACGCAGTACAACGATGTTATCCGACTTCTGATGCTCGACCAGCAGGAAACCGCCGGTCGGGTCGAACTTGAAATCGCGGGGCCAGTCGCCCCCTGAAGGTGTGGTTTCCAGCAAGCTAAGTCGCCCGGTCGTCTCGTCCACTTGAAAGACGGCAATGCTGTTGTGGCCACGATTCGATACGTACACGAACTTGCCGTCGGCGCTGACCAGAATCTCGGCCGTATTGTTTGCTCCCTCGAAGCCCGGCGGCCGGGTGCTCACTGTCTGCAATTCTTTCAACGCGGCCGAGCCCGCGTCATGCGCAAAGACCGTCACGCTCGACGACAGCTCGTTGTTCACGAAGACGTACGTGTTGCTGGGGTGAAACGCGAGATGGCGCGGACCGCTTCCCTTGGGGAATTGGCCGAGTGACGATGCCGTACGCGTGGGTTTTCCGCTGGCGCTATCGACGTCGTACACCCGCACTTGGTCGACGCCGAGATCGGCGACATACACGCGGCCACGCCGTGAAGACTCGGCGATGAAGTGGGCGTGGGGCCCCTTCTGATTCGCGTGCGGACCCGAACCCGTATGCTGAAGGTTGGACGCTGCCGAAAGCGTCCCATTGTGGGCGATACCGTAGCTCGCGATGCTGCCGCCCCCATAGTTGGCGACGAACGCATGCGCCCGCTGCGATCGACCGACACGTAGCAGGGCTCGGCGCCGAACGATGAAACCCGACTGATCTCGGTCAGCTTCCCGGTGGCCTCCACGCGAAACGCCGTGAGCGATCCGGTGGATTCGCCGCCGACGCTGCCCACTTCGGTGTCGGCGTAGACGAACGCTCCACCTGGCTGGACGGCGATATACGAGGGGTTGACGGAGGTCGCGACGATCTCGGGAGGAAACAGCGTCCCGGTCGAGGCGTCAAACACCGATCAGTAGATCCCGCCACTCGTGCACTCCTTCTTTTCGTTGCAGGCCCAACCCTGCGTGTACGTCCCGATACAGAGCGAATAGCTGTTCATGCTCTGTGCCGGCGGCGCACTCGACGGTGATTCGTCAGAGCGGCAGGCGACGACCAGCGCGATCAGCGCCGCGGGGAGCACAAACGTGCGCATAGCGCGACGTCACCCAACCTGCTTCACCCATCACTTTGCCCTGCGTCGGCAGTCGTCTCACAAGCACGATCATCGCACTCGCGTCGCGCGCTACGCACTCCGAAACCACGTAGCCGAAGAGGGTGAACGCGGAGTGACGACCAAGGAACGGTCCGCGGAGCTGGCTGCCATCTGGGCGCGCGCGTTCGACAGCTGTGTTGAGGGACATCGCGTGGTCGCACTTCCGGAGGGGTACGGCGTGGCGCGACTTGGAGGATCATCCGATGAGGACTGCACGCCAGCGTACAGTCAGGAATTCGAGACGGCTCATCTCGGCATCGGCGCGCATCTGCTGAAGTTCTCGGACAGCTCGCTGATGCTCCTGGCCGCCGCGAACCCCACGGTCCGAACGCGATTCGATCGGCTGCAGATCCGCTACGCGTCCAAACTGATTGATACTCCCGAGCTCTGGCAGCAGTCCATCGATTGGGTGCGAGCTGCAGAATCGAAGCCAGCACGTCCTTGATTGCGGAAGACATCATCACCGCGCTTCGCAGCACGACGATCAAGGGGCGGCGTGTGCTGGTACGGCGGGATCGGAGCTGAAAGCGGACGACGATAATGAGACATTCTGCGATCGCTTGATCGCACAGCGACCGTTGCAACAAGAGGCTGGCCCCGTACATCGGTGCCAGCCTCTTCTTGATTCGCGCCGCAAACGATGACGCAGCCTCAGTCGAGCACGCTCGCTGCGCGCTGGTACATCGCGGAGATTCTCTCGGACCGCAACTCGTAATTGCGAGAGGACCGATGTTGTCGCTGCGTCACGGCGCAGGGAGGTGTCGCAGCGGCAACGACGCGTCAACGTGGAATCGACGACGAGTAGAGGCACAAGCGCACAGGAACGTCCTGCGTCGCTCATGGTCATGCGTGACCCCACACCGGAGTGACTCAGTGTTTGCGATCGGTCGAATGGTAAGCTGGCTCATGATCCTGCTGATGCTGGCCTCGGCGGTGTACGCGGCCGCCATCGCGCTGCTGAACTGGCGCACGATCGGCGTCTGAATTCGTGCACGCAGCGTGGTGCCTGCATCCGCAGGTGCCATCCCCCGCTCGTCAGAGAGGTTGGGAATGACCAAGCGACATACGCGACTGTTCTTCATCGGCGGCACTGTATTGTTCGCTGCCATTTTCCTCGGGATGACATTTGACAGTCATCGCCAGTTTGCGAAGCTGACCAACTCCGATCAGATCACGCCCGCCGTCAGCGCCGGCAAGGATGTCTGGCACAATGGCAACTGCATCAACTGTCACACGCTGCTTGGCGAAGGTGCGTACTATGCGCCCGACTTGACCAAGATCACCGAGCAACGCGGCTCCGCGTATCTGACGGCATTCCTCAAGGATCCGTCGCAGTTCTATTCGGAGAAAGTGCATCGTCGACTCATGCCGAACCCGAAGCTGAACGACGAAGAGATTGCGCAAGTCATCGCGTTCCTCGGTTGGGTCTCGAAGATCGACAATCAGGGGTGGCCGCCCCGTCCGATTCTCGTGAGCGGCGGGACGTTCCCGGGCACGGACGACGCCAGCGGCAGTGCGCCGGCCGTGATCGCGACGAACTCACCGATGGCGCAGGGGCAGACGGTATTCCGTGGCACGCCACCGGGGTGCGGCGCCTGCCATTCGGTGGTCGCCGGAGTGAATCTGGCCGGTCCGTCGCTCGCCGCACTCGCGGCGCGCGCCGAGCAATTGGTCGGCACGCCGCAGTACACCGGCACGGCAAAGACCGCCGAGGAATACATCCGCGAAGCCATCATCGCGCCGAGCGCGCACGTCGTGCCCGGCGCAATGTATTCGGCGGCCGGACGTTCGTTCATGCCCGACAACTTCCGCCAGTCGCTCACGCCTGAACAGCTCGAGCAACTGGTCGCATATCTCATGACCCTCCGGTAGGAAGAGCCATCATGCGCTACCGCTCCCAGTGGGTCGCCTACGCGTACTTCGTCGTCGCGTTGCTGCTGTACGGATTGCAGATGGTGTTCGGATTGCTGAGTGCCGCGAAATATCTGGGCCCCGATCCGATGCTCAACCTGCTCGCATTCGATGTCACGAAGGAAGTGCACACCAATCTGCTCATCGTGTGGGTGCTTACCGGCTTCATGGGCGCAACGTACTACGTCGTCCCTGAGGAATCACGCACCGAGTTGTACAGCGTGAAGCTGGCGTACTGGCAGCTTGGTATCTGGACGACCAATGGCGTAGTAGCCGTCGTCGGATATCTCTTTGGCTGGACCGAAGGCAACAAGCTGCTCGAACAGCCGGTACCGGTCAAACTCACGATCGTCGTCTGCATGCTGATGTTTCTGTACAACATCTTCATGACCATTCGCAAAGCCGGCCGATGGACTACCACTGAAGGCGTGCTGGTGTCCGGTCTGGCGCTTGCCGCGATTCTCTACCTGCCGGCGTTGCTGCAGTTTCACAACTACACGGTGAGCATCTTCTATCGCTGGTGGACGGTGCACCTGTGGGTGGAAGGCGTGTGGGAGATGGTGCAGGCAGGGCTGCTGGCGTACCTGCTCATTCGTTTGTCCGGTGCCGATCGCGAGCGGATGGAGAAGTGGCTGTACGTCATCGTGGGACTGGTTTTCATCGCGGGGATCATTGGGACGGCGCACCACTACTACTGGGTGGGCGTGCCGAGTTATTGGCTGCCGATCGGTGGTGTATTCAGCGCACTCGAGCCACTGGCGCTCTTCGGCATGGCAATCTACGCCTACTCCGCCATGCGCCGCGCCGGATTCGCGCACCCCAACAAGCTTGCGATGCACTGGACGGTGGGGAGCGCGGTGTTCACCGCGTTCGGTGCCGGCCTGCTCGGCCTTTCCCACACGTGGCCCGCCGTCAACAAATGGACACACGGCACGTTGATCACACCCATGCACGGTCACGCGGCGTTCTTCGGCGCCTACGTGATGATCGTGCTGGCGGTCATCACGTATGCACTACCACACTTCGCCGGGCGGGAGGACAACGCACGCGAAAGCGCGGTGGGCTACTGGGCATTCTGGTTGCAGATCGGCGGGATGTTCGGCATGACGTTGGCGTTCGCCACGGCCGGCATCGCGCAGGTCTACCTCGAGCGCATCATGGGACTCGGCTATCTCGATACGCAGCTCAAGCTGCAGGTGCATTTCCTGATGCTCATCGGCGCCGCGATCATCTTCACGGCGGGGGTGGCACTGTTCATCTGGGATTTCTTTCAGGCGGTGCCAGTGCGGAGTGCGCTCATCGACGAACCGAGCGTCGATCTGCATAGTGCTGCGGTGGCCTGATCGATGATCGCGGTCGTCAAGGAAGTTGAATCACATCCGTTGGCGATGACGTCGGGTGGTCAGACGTTACGACGTTTGGAGAGCGAACCGTATTATGTGCCGGTGGGCGACGAGATCTCGATCTTCGAAACCTGTCACCACCGGCAGCTCGCCGTCATGCTGAAAGGGCCAACGGGGTGCGGCAAAACGCGGTTTGTCGAGCATATGGCGTGGCGATTGCAACGACCGCTGGTCACCGTGGCGTGTCACGATGATCTCTCCGCGAGTGACCTCACCGGTCGATATCTCGTGCGCGGTGGCGAGACCGTGTGGCACGATGGTCCGTTGACGATGGCGGCACGGCATGGTGCGATCTGCTATCTCGACGAGGTGGTTGAAGCGCGACAGGACACGGTGGTGGTGATTCATCCGCTCACCGACGATCGACGCATCCTGCCGCTCGACAAGACGGGCGAGCTGGTCGAGGCGCTGCCTGGGTTCCAGTTGGTCGTGTCGTACAATCCCGGCTATCAGCATGTGCTCAAGGATCTCAAGCCGAGCACGCGTCAGCGGTTCGTCGCGATCGATTTCGATTTCCCACCGGTCGAAGTGGAAGTGCGCGTCGTTGCCCACGAAGGTCATGTCGACGAGCCCACGGCGCGCGCGCTGGTGAACATTTCGCAGCGCGTGCGCAACCTGCGGGATCGTGGACTCGCGGAAGTGCCGAGCGTTCGGCTGCTGGTCGCCACGGCGCGACTGATTTCCAGCGGCGTTCCGGCGGTGGAGGCGTGTCGCGCCGGGATGATCGCGCCGCTCACGGATGATCCGGAGCTGCTGCGTGCGATGAACGATCTCGTCAGCGCGGTGCTGGGCTGACGAGCCATCATGTCCGAACCCGAGGATGTACTGCTTGAAGGCGCGCACGCGGCGACCACGTTCGTCCATCGTCTCTGGCGCCGCAATCGAGCAGGCCCTCGCGAGCTGCGCCTGGTGGATGTTCGTCGGCGCCTCGAGTTGTTGGTGGGCGCGCTGTATGGCAGCGCCGCGCCCATCGTCGTCGCCGATCCACCCGCCCGACAATCGTTCATCGGTCGGTTGGTGCGTCGCGTTCCGCGACATCTGATCGACCTTCGCGCGCTGTCGGGCACCGACGGCCAGCGCATTCGTCTGCCACGCACGCTTTCATCGAGTCGTGGCGATGACGTGGCGTTCGATCTCTACCGACTGCTGGCGGTGGAGCAGGCCGCGCGTGTCACGCGCGGGACCGCGCTGCAACTGATACCTGCACTCGAGCCGCTCACGCGCGATCTCTATCTGCTGGCCGAAGCGACGTCGATCGATCACGAGATCTGTCGCGAGCTGCCTGGCCTGCGCGTGGATGTCGAAGCTGCGCGACGGAGTGCGCGCCGGGAGCGACCACCGCCGCGCGTGCTCTCGCCAATCGAACGTGAAGTCGAGCGTTTGCTGATCGAGGTGCTTGAAACGGATCCGACCGATAGCCCGCGCGCTGTTCCGCTGTGCGCGTCGCGCGCGGCGTCGATTGCGTGGGCAGCTGACGCGGCAGCGCTGCTGCGTTCCACCATGGCCGGTCGCTATCGCGGTACGCTCGTGGTTTCGCTGTGGGGGCGCGTCGAAGCCGCTGAAGGGTCGATCGCAGGGCGTCGAGCGAATGACGATGAGGACAACGATCAGGACAACGAGCAGCGCATTCGACCCCAGCGCGTTCACAACCTCACGCGGCGTCCGCGAACGCGCGCGGCGTCGGAGGATGAGGACGACGGGCCGGTGGGCATGTGGATGATGCAGCTGGATGCACCACAGGAGCACGCAGAAGATCCGATGGGACTGCAACGTCCAACCGATCGCGATGATCTGGCCGACCCCGCCGCGCTGGCAGATTCGCTCTCCGAGCTACCGGAAGCTCGACTGGTTGCGTCGCCAGGCTCTCCCGCCGAAGTGCTCGTCAGCGATGATCCTCCTCACACGCACGCAATACTGCACGCATCGCCGCATTCGATGCGCACGAAGTCTGCAGGCGTGTCGTACCCCGAGTGGGACTATCGAGTGAATGCGTACCACGAGGCACGTGCGATGGTGCGTGAGCACACGCCACTGGTCGGTGCGTCGGCGTGGGCCGACACCGTGCTTCGGCGACATGCGCAGGAGGTGCAACAGATCCGACGCCGTTTCGAACGGTTGCGACCACAGCGCACGCGTCAGGGCCGACAGGCCGATGGACCCGATATCGATCTGTCGGCCTACGTGACCGGCTACGCCGATCTGCTCGCCGGCTGTGCACCCGACGGTCGTCTCTACGAAACGACTCGGCCGGCCCGTCGCGACATCGCCATCATGCTGTTGGTCGATGTCAGCGGTTCGACGGACAGTTGGGTAGGCGATACGCGTCGCATTGTCGATGTGGAGAAGGAAGCGTTGCTGCTCGTGTGCGAAGCGCTGGATGCGCTGGGGGATCGCTACAGCATCGTCGCATTCTCCGGCGAAGGACCGAAGGCTGTCTCGACATCCACGGTAAAAGCGTTCGGGGAACGCAACACCGCGACGGTGCGCCAACGCATCGCGGCGCTGGAACCAGACCGGTACACCAGAACCGGCGCCGCCATTCGACATGCGACAGCGGCACTCGTGCGAGAAAAAGCACGGCATCGCCTGCTGCTGGTTCTCTCGGACGGCAAGCCAAACGACGTCGACATCTACGAAGGCCGTTACGGAATCGAGGATACGCGACAGGCGGTGGCCGAAGCGCAACTGCAGGGATTGCATCCGTTCTGCATCACCGTGGACCGCGAAGCACCGGCGTACATCGCCCGCATTTTCGGTGCGGGTTCGTATGCGGTGCTCCGACACGCGCGCACCCTGCCATTGGTGCTGATCGAGGTCGTGCGCCGGCTCGTGAAGACATGAGGCGCGGCGTTCTCCCGCTACTCCGCCCTGGTATCCGGATAGATGCCCAACAGCATGTCGACCTCTGCGGTCGCTTCCACGTCGTGCCGCACACGGGGGGCGAGTGACAGGATGTTGCCAGCGGTCAGCTGGTGTTGCGCACCTTCGGAACGCACGGTGAGCGTGCCCCGCAACACCTGAATGGTCACCCAACCAGGTGCCGCGTGCTCCTTCATTCGTCCACCCCGTTCGAAGGCCAAGAGCGCGAGACGTACCGGCCCCTCGTGCACCAACGCGATCTGCCGATGTCCGCTCTCACCGCGCAGCGGTTCACGTCGCAGGTCGGCAAGCGCGGCGGCACTCGTGTGAGTCGAAGGAACGCGTCGCCGAATAACCCGGCTCGCCGGCGGCGATGAACGATCCGTCGGCCGGTACGTCGTGTCCGCGTGTCGGCGCATTACTGAGGTATGGCCACGGTGCAATGAGCGGCACTGCACGCGCGGCCAGAAAGACGGTGCCAGGGAGCACATCAGCGACCATGAGATCGGTCTGCGGGAACTCCTGCGTCAGGAACAGGAATTCCGTTACGCGCGACGAGCCCGATCCGCCTCCCACTCGGTGAAGGGGCCGTCGAAATCGACAAGGCGGGACCCGTCGAACCACCACACACGCGTGGCGACCTCGCGCAGGAACGCACGGTCGTGGCTCACGAGCAGCACGGTGCCCTCGTACTCGTCCAGCGCGTCCTCGAGCACCTCGATGTTCTCGACGTCGAGATGATTCGTCGGCTCGTCGAGCACCAGCAGATTGGCGCCCGACAGTGTGATGAGCGCCAGCGCCACGCGGGCACGCTCGCCACCACTGAGTGTGCCGATCTCGCGGAACACCTCGTCGCCGGTGAAACCGAACGCACCCAGATGGTTCTGTACCTGACCGCGATTCCAGAGCGGCCGCTGGGCGTTGATCGCGTCCGACAGCGACATGCGGAGCGGCAGGTCGGCCAGGTCCTGCCTGAAATAGGCGGGCGTGATTGAGCTACCGACTCTCGCTTCGCCGCTCGCCGGCGCGCGATCACCAAGGAGCGTGGAGATGAA
>ENA-ORBV01013537-ORBV01013537.1-microbial-mat-metagenome-genome-assembly--contig:-NODE-13537-length-12378-cov-2.990407_pt1 | contig 12378 bp, 14 predicted proteins | sample MGYA00237777_ERZ505514 | MGnify/ENA primary metagenome ERZ505514 (study PRJEB26160, sample SAMN06269048) | microbial mat metagenome | isolation source: Oligotrophic lake microbial mat | place... | reverse complement strand
CTTCACTAGATCTCGATCGAATCGCGTCAGCTCCAGCACAGCGGTCATGAACGAAATGATCGACATACACCAGTCCAGCGCGGGAGTTTGAAACGCAAACGAGCACGCGCTCACGGTTACACAAACGAAGAGCCAGAAGATCACAAACGCCTTGTACCAGAACGTGTGTGTCAGCCGGCGAGCCCAGCGGTAGGGCACCACGGGTCTGAACGGCTTGATGCAAGTGACAATATCTTTGTGAATACTGAAACTACCGTGCTCCGTGACGGGAAATAATCGACTTAATCGAAATGTATCCGAAACCCGAGCAGTCACTCGCAGCTGTACGTCCTCTACGCCCACAGTGTCTGCTGCTGCCGGGACTTGACGCTCTGATGCCTTGAGAGGCTGGAGTAACTCATCGTCATACATCACGGGCTGACTGAGCAGTGGTACACTCAGCAGGGCTGACGACACGGGCTCGGCCGTGATGATGAGGGGCAGGCGCAAGCTCACGAAGCGGGTGCGATAGTGGAGTAGACCCTTGATCAGTTGGCTCAGATACTTGGCGTAGAACAAGGTCAGGTTCAAGGCGGAGACAAAGACCATGCGTCTCGTGTCAGCGCAGAACAGCAAGCACAGCCGATGCGCAGCCAGGCCCATGCTCTCACCGATCAAATCGCGGACGAACAGCTGGATAAATAAGATTAACCCCACGAGATAGAGGAGGGATTTTGAGAAATACGTCTGCCGCACCGCGCTGTCCGAAGTCAACGTGGCCCAACTGTGCGCGGCGACCGGCAGGAAGAAACTCGCTAAGAATACTGCTGAGCGGTCCTCGTACTGAGACCACAGCGATGCGATCACGTACACACCTGCTTGGAACGACAGAAACCAGAAGTCGAACTGCCACACGAGCGTCTTCAACAGTACAATGTCCAGGCGAGATGATTGAGCAGCGATGCCGAGGGCTGTACCGACGATGATGAAAAACAACAGCGCTGGATGGCTGATCTGGAAGCCCGGGATCAAGATCACCCAGCTGACACAGAACAGTGTCATCAAGATGGTGGTCCAGCGCAGCATACGAGGCCGCTTGAGAGCGCGATCGGGCTGTGCGGTTGCAGATCGATTCCACGGTCCAAAGATGGAAAAAGGGGTGTGAATCCAGGACGCCATGCGTATCCGAGTATCGGGGACCATTCCTTTGGTCCAGACAATATCCTCAGTGGCGGCAGCAGCACGCGAAGAGTCGCTACCGACAACTTCTGCCGCTGTAATCGGATCCCTAACCAGTGCATCGTGACTCAAGTCGCCTTGATGCACACCTGCACTTACAGTCACTCGAGTAGCAGCGCGCCAGTACGGCTCGTCGAACGTGGGATGCAAATGAACGGTGTGCGCCATGTGGTTGAACCTGCACGCGCCGCACTACAGTATGCGCTCAATTGAAAGGCCTTCCGTGGCAGATCGTCGAATATGAACGCGCACACGCACTGAAATTACCAACACCGCTTTCGCACGAACTGGGGCTCCGCTGCGGTACAGCGGGGCACATATGACAGACGAAATGCTGTCTCCATCAATGCCAAGTCGCGCGGAGGAGTGGAAAAAATGGTGAAAAGGCTCCGCGCTGCTAATCGGCACGCTAAATGCTAAATCGTGGAACTGGGGGTCACAATGGGTTATTGAACTCGAGCCACGGTCTGACCATATGCACGTTGGTGCTGTGACAAAGTATGTAGCACTGATATAACCACCATGGCATATCAGACATACTTCCTTCCTAACTATTCAAGTAGTAAACATTCACCGCACAAGCACAGATCGCTCGGACGCTGGCAAGGTAGCCAGCTGCAGGTGTGCTGCTGACAGACGCATACGCTATGCTTACGTGCTATAACACTTGCACATACGTCGCGGGGAAGTAGCCCTCGTTTCCGAGCGCATCGCGGCCGTACCACCAGCCCATCTCATCACTGCGGTCCAGCACGATGATGATCGCACCTGCAGAACAGCTCACACGCATTAGAATAAACCATCGTGATGACCTTGAACGATACACAATTACGGTACCTTCCCGCAGCGATATTTCGGAGTCAGTCGTGGGAGAGTAGGTCGCACAAACTCGCGCTTTCAATCCAGCCACTTTAGCGGCCGTAGCCGCGTACGGGTTAGGCGTAGCAGCTGAAGCAGCAGCAACAACAGGTGCTGCTGCGGCAGCACTGCCGAAGGCAGGTTTGCTGGAACTACTACCACCAAACACTGAAAAGCTCTTGGCTGGACCAGCGCTAGAGCTGCTGCTTGAAGAATCTCCAGTGTTCAACGCAGCCATTCGCTGAGCGATGGAGGAGCCACCAAACGCAGTACTGCAAGACCGAAGGTCGCCCACGAATTAATCAGGCAGCAGCATAAAGGAGTTACTGAATCATGACCGGCCATACCTGCTGCCTCCGGGTGGCGTGGGCAAAGCTCGACCAGTCCCCACAGCGCTAGCACCCGGTACCGCAATAACGGATGCTGACTTATTGGTGACCACAGGTCTGGGCAGGCCGGCACCGGCACCAGCGCCTGCGTTGAATGCTGCACCTATTCCCGCAGCACCGAATCTGCTGCCTGCACCACCACCGAACGCGGTGGGGACGGCTGCAGAGCTCGCAGCAGCTCCTATGTTGGCACGAGGTGACAAGGCTGCACTGGCGATACCCTGCAATGAATGATGGGATGCATGCACGATTTAGACACGAGTGGAAACACAGATGGCTTCGCATCAGTACAGACCTGATTACGAGACGCGGCAGCGTTGAAACCTGTCAAGTCAGCACAAGAGAGGGGGTGATGTGAGATGGGATGCCTGAACTCGCAACAGCGCTACCTTGCCATTGTCGCAGGATGTATACGGAATCGTACCTGCATTGCCATAGGATGGCACCGGAGGAGGACTCACAGATCGCGTGATCGCTGAACCAGTGCCTGCTGTCCCCATCGTCGGAGGCGGAGCAGATTGCGGTGGTGTGGGTGTGTACAGTCCTCCACTGGGTACCGCAGTCGCTGCTTGAGTCACAGGCTGGCTCTGATACGAAGAGGGAATGGCAGGCGGTTGAGCCCTGTACCCTGTGGACGCTATGCTGCTACCAACAGTGGGGTTTGAGCCTGCGCTCACAGAGGTGGAGTTGGTGCTCGGAGGTGAGCTCGAGGGCGAGTAGGTCTGGGACGGTGGTGACATAGGAGCCTGGTACGTGCGGGCGGGTATGGCAGGTGCAGGGCCTTTAGCTCCTACAATACGCGCAGAACGACCATACAGCGTGTTGATGATGTTACACTTGAATGAACATAAGTAGCTCAAAGCAAACACGTGTGGGCCTTGTGCACGTCGGGCGCGTGCATCAACAGAAAAGCTTCTCATACCAAAGCGCGTGTGCTGAGAAGACGGGTCCGGTACGCCTCCTGCCCGGACGGGAACGGGTGCTGCCATAGTGGCACGGCCCGACCCGGCGCCTGCAGGATTGGCCGGAGGCAGGTTCACGGGTTTAGGCAACGATCGTCGATGCGGCGACGGTGCCTAGCACGTGCGACAGGGGACAAAGTCAGAATGAGAGAATCGAATCTAGAGGTTAGAGAGCTACATATGAGATGCGATCTGCACGACCACGCAAGCGAACGGAGGGAGGGAAAGGGCCCAAGAATGTGGACTAATTTGTGCAATTACCGGCACGGTGGAATTAGGACTAGTCGGTCTCAGCTTCCACTCGTCAATGGTCTTCTGCAGGTTCATCCAGTCACTCTCCTTGGCGCCCAGGAACTCGCCCAGCAGCTTCCACAGCGCGCGCACCGTGGATATACCGGACAGATACCGCACGAAGGCGCGAGCACGCTCGTCAACCACCTGCAACGGGAACATATCGCAGTGAGGGGGGCGTTATGTCAATGAGTCATATGTAATCAATAAGGGGAGCAGCATGTCTTCAGGATGCTGGCATGCCAATTATCAGTAGTATAGCGCGCAGGGTGACATACCAACGGGTTCGTGTGGCCGAATAAAATCTTGGGAGGCAGCTCGTACGGGATATTGGGGAAGTGCTTGCGGAACTTGTCGTCAAAGTCTGAGAATTGAGAGTACCGCTTGGTGGCTGATACAGAGAAGCCGTGACCCTGGCCATGCCACAATTCGAGCGCAGCAATTCAGACTGTAGATTCGACACAAGTGATGCGATGACACCAAAACACATTCTCCACAAAGATGGGAGCTCAGCTGCGTGTGGGAACAACATTCAACTCCTAGTGTCATTCAGTGACGCACCTCCATGCTGATTGTGTAGGTCACAAACTCCTTGCGTGTGCTTGGATTCACCATCACACCGCTGCGCTCACAGTGAAAGGCCAAACCGTTTTCGTTCGTCATCGCATTCATCTGCATGGTGTGAACCAGCAGAAAGCACAACCACGCGGCTTATTGCAGCTGGTTCATGCTTGAATACAGATCCCACATAGGCGTGTGGAAATACGATAACGGAGAGCAAACTAACCTTCTGCTCCGGCCGCGAATCGGAGCTAGCAGCTGGAGCCACGGGCACAGGGCGTGCCGCTGCCAAACCAAACACAGCGCACCCGTTCATATTACTCAAACGCGTTCGTCCACAACGGTATGCTGCGCCGAGAAATCCCGCTGAATGGCAGATGGCATGAATCACATACCCGCGGGTCGACTGCTGCTAGCAACAATGCTTCGATTGAGACTGCTGCTGCTGCTGGTTGATACGGCCAGACTGGCTGAGTCAACTGGCGTGATGGTGATATTCTACGATGAACGCAACAGAGTTATCACATTAGCATTCTAACCTTGATGATGACGCCTGCAAGCGTCTGACGCAATACGTGTCAACTCATTGATGTTGCTACCCTCACCTTCGCAAGCTTGTCACTGCACGAGTCGCACACTCGATGCGGCTTGCCGTCTGCGCGACCTGGAATGACGGCCTTGTTCTTGCTACAGTCACTGCACACCAGCCCGCCGCACGCTGCACGCAGAGAAATATACGTCAGCCCCAATCCAGCATAAACGTGTTGATGTAGATCATTAGCACAGGGCTCTGTAAGGGTAATGGTTGAAACAATGGATAAACGTCAGTGTACCTTTACAATTCTTCCTGAGCTTGAGAAGTGAGAACACCATGTTGCATAGAGGACAATCTGCTCGCTCGCTGGACTGTTGCAGCACTGGCGGAGCGGCTACTCGACCACCACCACCGCCGCTGTTGCCGCGGTCACGCTGTATGAATCGAAAATGAACGGTTAGGTAGCAATGCGCGGGCGTGCTGGAAAATACATTATGAATGGAACAACACCAACAGGGACTTTTGAAATCAAAAGCGAGGCAGACTACTGTGGCCGTCACTTACGTCGATGCAGTACTGCAGATCCTGCAGCCAATTCTGCTTGGTGTTTAGGCTGCTGGCGTACACTTTGAATGATTTCTGCTTGCTCTTAATCAGGAAATAGTGGCGCCCAGTCAAATTAGGATCCGGCAGATCCGCCACGCTGAAGGTGCTGTCGATGGGAATCTTTCGATTCAGCTTGTACTTCCAGCCGCCGCCCAACGATTTCGCGTAGGCTGCAGAGCACAGAGTATTTCATGAAGTGAATATACCTGTCATTACGTGCTTGGATTCGATAAAGATCAGATAACGCAGATGAAACGTAAATATGCTATCCGAGTGTAGCTCATTCAGATCACTCACTACAACCGCGCTATCAATGTAATACGCCTAATCACATCATTTCGCAGCATGTTAGGCAACTTGCTATCTGCATACGGACTTACCCAGCAAGTCGGTGAACAAGAAGAAAGTGAATTCCTGATCGGAACTGCGACACTGTTTCATCAGCGTGCCCTGAGCGATCAGCTCGCGGCCCGGAGCCGTAAAGCCTGGATCCGTGAGAAACCTTTCCTCGATCGACAGGACTACGGCGCGATTTTGCTCCTGAAAGGGATTCAGAACATGGTTGCAATGCAACGCACCCGTATGAGTACATATCACAGATACATTGGCTTCGAGTTTCCATTATCAATATCAACTAGGACACTAAAGAAATCCCCAGTAGATAGTACAGCGTAGCTGAGGCGGAGACGGTACCTTCTTGATGGCATCGTCCTGGCCTAATAGCACCCCTTCGATCAGATTGAGAGCCCGCTGCAGGTTCGCATAGTCAGGGTGACCTGACGGTGTGGCCTACGAGAACACGAGGCATCACAAAGGTGAGCCATGTACCAAGACATACGTGAAATATGAAACGACGACGGGCACATGATGTGATAGCGGACCTGCGCCAGATTCTGCAGAAACACGTGTATCTGCCCGGCGCGGTTGAGCGGCATGGCTAAGAGCTCCGCGATGGTGCGACCATTAGAACGAGGATCTTGTTGTGCTGCGATGTGAAAGAGCGAAACATGGTCCAAGGACACGTGATGTAAGTGAGCAAAGACAGGCGGCACATCGCATGCATCAGACTCTCGGCACGTGAACAACGGAAGAGTGCTCTTATCATACGATACCTCGAAACAGAAACGATCTAAAGCCGTCATTGTACGACAGTTGCTGTACTCTCAACGCCGCATCCGAGTGATTGGCGACGTATGGTTGATACATTTTGAACATGGGCACGAAGTTGCACAGCACGTCTCCGATGCACGTGGTATCCCCGCGCCAATTTCGCAGTCGACTGTCGAGATCGTTCACGAACGTGCTAGACAGATTCACCAAGCTGGCCACATTGGAGAAAAGAACCGGCACGTCTTCCGGCAGGCAAATCTGCAAGGTGGCATCCGCGGACTTGCTGAGATTGGTGCAAGGCGTGACATACACGTCGACCAGCGTATGGAGAGACTCGACGTATTGCCGCTCTGAGGTGAGCAGATCTTGCGCTATGTCCTTGCGGTCTTTTTTGGACCCCATGTCGACGATGCAGCTCTGACAGAAAAAGAACGTATCGTGAGTAGACTATGCAAGATCGTCTGATGTTGTAACAGAGCAGTGACTCGTGGCCGACATCGCTGAGTGACAAACACCATCGGAAAGGCGCATACGAAAGCCGACATCGTCTCACAACAAGCGGGTTATGGTTGCACTACCCCATCAATCAGTAGCGTACCTCCTGTGCTCACAAGAGATTGCAATCTGGGTGTAAGCGGCAACGCTAGATGCTTCTGCCAGGTAATGTGATGTTCCAGCATGCACACAGCCGACAGCGTGCTCAGAAATACGTATTCGATCACGCGGATCACTCCAACCTTTTCTGCCGCCTAGGTAGAGGTTGATGTTCGTTGCATGTCGACGACGAAACGAGCATTTATCGCAGTGTCACGGTGCTTTGGTCGACTGCCACGCAGCGAAATTTCGTCTTGCAGTTGGATAGTCAGGCGTCCTGCACAAAAACATCACGACTTGCCTTGCATCCCCTCAGGTGATCGCTGTTCGATCGCATCTCGGGCGGTCATGGCGCAGCAATCCTCAATCTCAACAACTACGGGTCAACAAGGCAGCGGCCAGGATCGATGGCAGGTGATGATTTGATGCAAAATGGCGCCATCTTGTTGTAGATGGGCCCCTGTCTGCGTGCGAATGTATCGGAGCCCCAGCTGAACAGTAGCGGTGCTCTGGTCAGTATCTGAATCAGGTCGCAGCGCAGCAACTTGATGTCGAGCTCATGGACCCCGCCATAGGCGGTTTCTCCATCGATCAACTGATGGAACTAGCTGGGCTCAGCGTGGCGTGTGCCCTCGCCGCGTGCTATCCAGTGCGCTCGCATCGACGCGTGCTGGTCGTTGCTGGTCCAGGAAGTATGTGCTCAATCGACACTTGCGCCTGACTGTCAGTCTGGCTCTGCTGCTTGGAATATCGCATGCACTTCTTTCACAGTAGATCTTTGACCAGCGAACAATGCGTGCACAGTCTGCAATCCGTGACCCAGCATGCTTCGTCCGTTGCATCTGCTGCTGCTGCAGATAATGGCGGTGATGCGCTGGTCGCTGCCCGACACCTAGCTCATTTCGGCTACGCGCCGTATGTAGTGTATCCGAAACAGAAGAACGTCGCTTTGTACACTGTACGTCCGTTCAATCCTATCTTCCGCACACATATCATCTCGTTTATACCGTACCGCCTCATGCGCGTGCATGTCGACAGAACCTCGTCACCCAATGCCGTGGCTTGCATCTTCCCGTTGAGAAAGAGCTACCCGCCAACCTCAAAGGTGCAACCATGTCCTCACTCACGTGGTTTGTATTTGGACGTATTTTGTTGAATTGTGTTTTGCAACTTGGTGTTAGACTTTGACGTGATCCTCGACGGCATTTTCGGCTTTTCTTTCAAGGGCGATGTCAACGCACCGTTTGACAAGATCATCCAGGTAAGCGTGTAGAACGTGGAACATCTTATTATACTGGGGAACCCCAATCAGATATCAATGGCTACGATTGAATATCGACTGTCAGACTCTCAACACCAGCGACGTGCCTATCTTTGCGATTGATATCCCTAGCGGATGGGACGTTGAGCGAGGTGCGGACTATGTCAACATGCGTTGCCGGGACTGTGATATTCACTTGCGATGCCAATCTTGTGTTGCTCCTGGCGACAGGCGATATATCTGGTCAAGGCATTAAGGCCAGCGCTCTTATCTCACTCACCGCGCCCAAACTTTGTGCCAAGCCGTTTCGAGGACGCCATTATCTAGGAGGAAGATTTGTGCCAAGGTTCGTACAACTAGTCTCTGAGCAGTGCGGAGGGTCATTCAGTCATGCTCAAGTGACCTCGATGTTGCTGGGTATTTGCAGAGCTATTGCAGACAAGTATGATATCGGGCACCTGTGTGGGCTGTACCCGGACGCTGCGCAATGTGTGCTGCTACACGATGCTCTCCCTGTCGCTGACATGAGAACATCAGCGCCAATGCCAGCAGCGCAGAGCCTTGCAGATCCGCAATCCGCCAATCGAACGAATGCGGCGTTATGGATATCCGTGTTCGATATGCTCCACGCGTTCAAACTTGCAATATGATGGGCTATAATTTGCTTGGCACAACTACAGATAGCGAGGGAGGCGTGTGTATCGTCTCTGAGGGTACAGCACGAAGGTACTCTCGAGATGGCATGACACTCACAGAGCAATGCAAGGATCATGTCCGCAAAGCCGGGGCGACAGAGACAGCAAATAAATAGATAATCGTGCGCATGCGCTGTTCTAAACCCCGCCACATCACCGCCTCCGGCGATCCACGTCACACGCTGCGCACGGGACGCGAGTACGAGCAACCAACTAGCAAAAAGGGAACATGCAGCAAACAACTGGATGTGTGGAGGTTTACAGCTCCTCCTTTGCGCCTTGCCGACACGTGTAGCACATCATACGGCCCCACGTGTAGTAGACACCATCCTGATCACACAAGAACGAAGCCAGGTTAGGGACTGGCTCTTGGTGCTTGCGGACGACAATCCTCAACGCTAGCATGCCAAAAGCAGACACACGGTTGTGGTTCAATCGGGTCGGAGCGTTGTGTTACCTTGACTAAAGCAGGCAGGTCTTGCCAGAACTCCAAGTTCGGGAAATGCTCCATCGAGACCTTGTAGTTCTTGGATCTATATGTGATGAGGCCATGATGCTGTTGGACATATGACCCAGAGTGATTGAACGGGTCACGCAGAGCACGTACCGGAAAGCGTTGAATGCGCAACCACCGACGACGTACGCCGCCGAAGCGAAGAACAGACTGCACACGCGCGAGAACGGGTTGTGATCAGTTTTGATGAACATACTCGCTAAGCCACCCATAACGAATGCATGCTTAACCCAACAACAATTTTCAAGCCAATACAATACGGATGATGGCACTTACATAAGGATGAAAATCCAGCCGAAGCTCATGCCACCAGTGGCATCCATACATGACAGAGCAGTCGGGATGGTGAACACATAGGAGCCTGATGGTCGTTGTCAATCGCAACAGGATACATATAGTAGTAAGGTACAACATATCAGTTTGACCAGTGATGCGCCCACTTACAAGTCGCCACTTCCTGCACTGTAATGGGTCCGAACTTGCCCGCGTCCTGGGAAAGGCAGCACAGTGTGAACAACATCAAGCGATCCGACAAAAATGTGCTCCGGCGTGACCAATAGCTACCTTGTCACATGGGAAGTTGATGACTGCCTCACGCGTCTTCTTGACCAATCGAGAAATGGTGCAGTCATCACCGTTTTGTAGCGTCAACCTACCAAACACAATCGTCATCAGCATTGCCGCGACAATGATAGACAAACGCGACTGGGAAAAAACAAGCGACGGCAGAAGCACGTCGAGGCAGAGCTTCCTTACTTGACACCAGCTTCGCGGTAGCTCTCGTCTACAATGGAGGCCCAAAACATATACAGCGACGATTAGATCACGCAGAACATGTTGGCCTAAGCTGAAACTATATATTGCTGCACAGACACGCACCGATGAAGCTCCAAACCGGGTACGGCGCAGTGTTCCACCGGGACAGAACCCCTGTGATCCATCGGGGCGCAACAAGCAATAATGATTAAACAGTCGCTCTTGAAATGAACACAAAGCTTTAGCTTTCAAGCCAGACCTTGCAGATTCTGATTGCCATGACCATCAACTTGGTACTGGCACAACATGCCGTTGCTGCGCTGACAATCAGAGCCCTGCAGACACACGCACGCACACGTTCAGTGGTAGATGATAATGCTTCCGCACAGGGGTGGTCAACCTACCGTGCTGGTGGCAGAGCCACACACGTTCAGTTTGTACAAAAACAGACGATTGTCACGCGTGGAGTACTCTGGTTGCCTGCATAACGTGCATTCAAGTACAGCTTTGATCAACACGACAACCCAGCGACAGTGCCGGCAATTTCAAACTAAGCTCACCCCGGCTTGAGCACGAGAGGGTTCAGATCGTACGACAGACCGTCAAGCTCAAAGCGACAGTCGGCGTCCTTGCCAACCACCGCTGAAGTTGCACGAACATATGACAGACGACCAAGGTAACACGCGCGAACATGCAGTCAGCGATTGGCAAAACGAGAGGGAGCGGGAGTGGACAAACAACATTGGCGAGTCACGCAGACGTTGACATTCAACCTGTCGTTGGCGGATCTAGTTTGGTCGTGTCGTCTATGAAAACGACCGTACGCAAACGATGATCGCACAACACGGGCACCACGTGGTGTTTTGCCGGAAGCCAACAGCACATAGCGAACCAAAAAACATCGAGTCAGCAATCTGGTCGATCTATTCACGACTTACACGTGGTCTCCACGTCAGGCGCGGCTGGTGTGGCCTCTGCCCCATCCAACACCCGCGTGTGACCCCGAATAAACACGAGCGCCCATTCGAAAACACGATGATCAGTAGCGAAACACGCGTGTGTTGATCGAGATTGTGGGGCATGCTCATATAGCCACGAATACAAATACACGTCGCACATCCATCCCATGTGGCTTGTTACGCAAGTACCTCGCACATCGTCGTTCTTGGTGGCGTCAGCGAGAGCCTTGCGCTCTTGCTCCAAACGAGCCGCTAACGCCGCCATTGGGGACGGTCTGGGGGGCACTGGAATACGGAATACATTCACGTGGGGAGCACCTGTGTAGATGCCCGTTTCTGAGTATATCGGTGGGAAGCGACGCTAACACTCAAACGAACGCTACGATGCAAAACATGCAGATGACGAGGATAGTGAATTGCGGTTCAGTCGCACGGTACCGGGATTGGGGAACGCTGGGAATGAAGGCATAGGCGGGGATGGTCTTCGGACGAGAGCACCGTTGGAAAACACAATCTTGGGCAACGAACGCTCCGCCTGATCTAAGATGTCATCAAGATCGATGTTCTTGTGAGCCGCGGCCTGGACGCGCAATTCGCTGTCCGTGCTTGACACGGCTCCTACGATCAACGAGACACCGAATCCCACAGATATGACACGAACGAGGTCAGCAACGGGGCCCCTGCGTTGCTTTGTAGACGGAGAAAGTCTCTCGGCCGAAATGTCGGTGACGCCATATTGTCCAAGCTAGCAAAAACAACTGAGAAACGGGCCCAACGCGTGGGATTAGGAGACAAACCTGCTTGAATGGCATACGCGAGCAAAGTGCCGCACAGAGCCAAAACGAAGAGCGAGCGTTGTGTCGGCATTTCGTTCGCGATGTGTTTGGTTCAATCAACTTCAAAGCAGATGCTAGCAGAGTTGCCGTCGCGATCACCCACGCGGTCCGAAGTCTTCAAAGCAGAAACCGAGGACTCGGTACCAGAAAACGTTCTCGCCGATCTCGCTGCATCAATCAACAAATCAACAAGATCTCCAACAAACGTAACTTTGTGCGATGATGGCGTATAC
>ENA-ORBV01013536-ORBV01013536.1-microbial-mat-metagenome-genome-assembly--contig:-NODE-13536-length-12378-cov-4.950411_pt1 | contig 12378 bp, 12 predicted proteins | sample MGYA00237777_ERZ505514 | MGnify/ENA primary metagenome ERZ505514 (study PRJEB26160, sample SAMN06269048) | microbial mat metagenome | isolation source: Oligotrophic lake microbial mat | place... | reverse complement strand
GGCGCCGCCGCCCCACACGACGCGATCGGCCATGCGAACGGTGCCTGGGATCGCCGAGCTGAGCTTGGCCGGCACGTGTTGGCCAAGTCCCGGGTCGGTCGCCGGGCTCGGCATTGGTGAGGCCCTCATCCGGCCGTGAGCGCTGGACCCCCGTCCCCCGAGCGCAACCCTGCCGCGCATGGCCAAGCGCGCGCCCACCTTCGCCTGTCGTGCATGCGGTGAGACCTTTCTCAAATGGATCGGTCGCTGCACCGCCTGCGCCACCATGAACAGCGTCGCCGAGATCTCGGCCGGCGAGGCGGCGATGGCCGCGCGCAGCGAAGGCCAGGCGCGCGCCGCAGCGACCCTGGCGGTCGAGACCATCGACGCCGATAGCGCCGCGCCAGTCGCGCGCTTGGCGACCGGACTCGCCGAACTCGATCGCGTGCTCGGCGGCGGCTTGGCCGTGGGTGGCGTGGTGCTGCTCGGCGGTGAACCCGGTATCGGAAAAAGCACCCTGCTGGCGCAGGTCGCCGCCGCGGTCGCGCGCGCAAAGCCGGTGCTCTACGTCACCGCCGAGGAATCGACCTCCCAGGTGCGCCAGCGCTGCGAGCGCCTCGGCGCGCTCGCCCCCGGCCTGCGCCTGGCCGCGACCAGCGACTGCGCGGCGGTGGCCGGCGCGCTGTCGTCGCGCGCATACGCCCTGGCGGTGGTCGATTCGATCCAACTGCTGAGTCTCGACGGGCTCGAAGGCGGACCGGGTTCGGTCAGCCAGGTCCGCGGCTGCGCGGCGCACCTGGTCGAGGCCGCCAAGCGCGCCGGCGTGGCGCTGGTCATCGTCGGCCACGTCACCAAGGACGGCACCATCGCCGGGCCGCGCCTGCTCGAACACCTGGTCGACACCGTCCTGTCCTTCGAGGGCGACCGCTACCAGGACCTGCGCGTCCTGCGCGCGGTGAAGAACCGCTTCGGCGCGACCAGCGAACTCGGCCTGTTCCGCATGGGTGCGATCGGCTTGGAGGAAGTCGCCGATCCGACCGGCATCTTTCTCGCCGATCGCGATCCCGGCGTCGCCGGCAGCTGCGTGTGCCCGACCATCGAAGGCAACCGCTGCCTGCTGGTCGAGGTCCAGGCGCTGGTCAATCCCACCGACTACCCGCAGCCCGTGCGCCGCGTCTCAGGGCTAGACCCCAACCGCGTGGCGATGGTGCTGGCGGTGCTCTCACGTCGGCTGCGCCTTCCCCTCGGCACCGCCGACGTCTTCGTCAACGCCACCGGCGGCGCCAAGGTGGCCGAGCCAGCGGCCGACCTGGCGATCGCCCTGGCGGTCGCCAGCGCCTGGCGCGAGATCGCGGTGCCCGCCGACCTGGTGGCGGTGGGTGAGGTGGGCCTCGGCGGCGAATTGCGCCCGGCGCCGCGCTATGACCTGCGCGCCACCGAAGCGCGCAGGCTTGGCTTCCAGCGCCTGCTCGGGCCAGGCACCGGTAGCGGCCGCGGCCGGCTGGTGGCGGCGCGACTGGGCGAGGCGATCGACGCCGCGCTCGGCTGATGTCTCCTCCGCTCGGAGGGCGGGCACGAGTCGATTGGCTGCTATCCTATGCGACGTTCGCCGCCTGCTCGCGCATCTGTTCGAGGATGCCCTTGGCGTCGAGCACCCGCCGGGTCAGCGCCACATCGTTGCTCTTGCTGCCCGTGGTGTTGATTTCCCGGCCGATCTCCTGCAGCAGGAATTCGAGCTTGCGGCCGAGGCCGTCGTCCGGCCCGGTGAAGAGCGCGTCGAGCGCGTCGAGGTGGGCGGCGAGACGAACCAGTTCCTCGCTGACGTCGATGCGATCGGCATACAGCGCCAGCTCGCGCACCAGCACCTCATCGGGCACCGGATGGGCGGCGCCCAGCACCTCGCGCAGACGCGCGGCCAACGCCTCACGATGGCGCGCGGCGCGCCCGGCGGCGACCTCGCCCATCTGCACGCTCAGCCGGCGCAGCTCGACGGCCTGGGCGACGAAGGACAGCAGCAAGGCCGCGCCCTCGCGGCGACGGGTCTCTTGCACCGCGCTCAGGGCCTGGGCGAGGGCGGCGAGCACGGTGCGCTCGACGCCCTCATCGTTGCTGACACGGGCGAACGACTGCAGCGACGCCACCCGCTCCAGCGCCGGCGGCGGCGCGCCCAACTCTTGCGCCATCGCCGCCAGCTCGCGCCAGGCGCCGAGCAGGCGCTGCGTGTCGATGAGCAGGGCCTGGCCCGACTGCCAGGCGATGTGCACGGTGATCGAGCCGCGCGCCAACGCCTCGCGCACCTGCCGGCGGATGGCCTCGTCGAGAGCGAGGTCGCGCAGGTCACTGCGCAGGGTGATCTGGCAGGTGCGGTTATTCACCGACGCGATCTGCACCGTCACCAGCCCGTGGACGTCGGTGATGGAAGCGGCGCCGAATCCGGTCATCGAGAGCATGGCGCGATGGTGGCCATGTGAACGCCTGGTACCAGTGGGGCGTACGGCCTACGGAGAGGCCTTGCGCCGCTCACGGTCGAGCACCTGGATGGTGTCGAGCGCGCGCCGGCCGCGCACCATCTCGTCGCGCACCGCGTCGGCGATGCGCGCCATCGCACCGCCGCCACCGAGCACGGCGCGCATGTCGGCCAGGCGCGCGCGGCGCTCGTCGCGCACCGGGCCATCCCACAGGCGCAGCAGGTGGGCGGCGAGGCGCTCGGGCGTCAGCTCGTCCTGCAGCACCTCGGGGCAGACCCGGCCGCCGAGCACGATGTTGGGCAGGCCGATGTGGTCGACGCGCAGCAGGTAGCGCGCCAGGCGCGCGCTGATGATGTCGGTGCGGTAGGCGATGACGTGCGGCAGGCCGATGATCGCCGCTTCAAGTGTAGCCGTGCCCGAGGCGATCAGGCCGACGTGGGCGCGCGCGCACAGCTCGCGGTAACGGCCTTCGATCAACGGCAGGTGGCTGTGGCGGCGGTACACTTCGCGAGCGATCTCGGGCGCCTTGGCGATCGCCGCCACCAACCGGCCGCCGGGGACGCTCAAGCGCGGGCGCACCAGCTCGACCGCGCGATCGAAGACGGGCAGCAGGCCGGTGACCTCCTTGAGGCGGCTGCCCGGCGCGATCAGCAGCAGGCGGTCCTCGGGGCGCAGGTCGAGTTCGCGTGCCACCGGGGCGCAGTCCATGCCGGTCGGGATGAGGTCGACCAGCGGATGGCCGACGAAGCGCGGCACGCCGGGCGCGAAGCGTTCGAAGCAGGGCGGCTCGAAGGGGAAGAAGCAGAGCAGCCGATCGACGCTGCGCGCGATCGACTTGGCGCGGCGCGGCTTCCACGCCCACACCTGCGGTGCGACGACATGAATGAAGCGGGTGCCGGCGGCGCGGACGTCGGCCAGCCGACGCAGCAGGCGCAGGTTGAAACCGGGGTAGTCGACGGTCAGCACCGCGCGCGGCCGCCGCGCGCGCACCACGGTGGCCAGGCGCCGACCCAGGCGGATGAATTCGGGCAGCCGCGCCAGCACCGGGAAGAAGCCCATCACCGCCAGCCCGTCGCTGTCCTGCTCGATCTCGACGCCAGCCGCCTTCATCGCTGGCCCGCCCATGCCAGCGACGACCAGTTCGGGATGGCGCGCGCGCAGGCGTTCGACGATCGCCGCCGCGTACGCGTCGCCCGAGGCCTCGCCGGCGAGCACGAACAGGTCGCAGGGTGGGGCGAGGGACATCACGGGGCCCCGGGTCCCATCAGAGCCCGACCGCGACGCGGGCGCGGTCAACGGTGGCACGCGCGCGCGCGCGCGCCTTGGCGGCGCCAGCGCGCAGCACGCCGTCGACATACGCGGGGTCGGCCATCAGCTCGGTGCGGCGCTGGCGCGCGGGGCCGAAGTGGTCGAGCAGCAGCTCGAACAGGGCCTGCTTGGCGTGACCATGGCCGAAGCCGCCGGCGCGGTATTTGCCGGCGAGATCGAGCGTGCGCGAGTCGGCCGCGCCGGCGATGGCGCGGAAGATGGCGAAGGTGGCGTCGGTGTCGGGGTTCTTGGGCTGGTCGAGCGGCGTCGAGTCGGCCTTGATCGACATGATCACTTTGCGCAGCGCCTTCTCGTCGAGGAACGGGTCGATGGTGTTGCCGTAGCTCTTCGACATCTTCTCGCCGTCGGTGCCGGGCAGCACGCCGGCGTCGGCGGCCAGGCGGTAGGCGGGCAGGGTGAAGACCTCGGCCTTGAATTCCTCGTTGAAGCGCGCGGCGATGTCGCGGGTCAGCTCGATGTGCTGGACCTGGTCCTTGCCAACCGGGACCAGGTTGGCGTCGACGGCGAGGATGTCGGCGGCCTGCAGGATCGGATAGGTGAACAGGCCGACGTTGGCGGACAGGCCCTTGGCGACCTTGTCCTTATAGCTGACCGCCTTTTCCATCCACGACATCGGGCAGACGCAGGACAGCAGCCAAGCGAGCTCGGTGACCTCGGGCACGTCCTGCTGCAGGTAGATGCTGGTGCGCGCGGGATCGAGGCCGAAGGCGAGGTAGTCGACCACCACCTGACGCGCATTGCTGCGCAACGTCGCGGCGTCGCGCAGTGAGGTCAACGCGTGGTAGGAGGCGACGAAGACGAACACCTCGTTGGTCTGCTGGAGGTCGACGAACTGCTTGATGGCCCCGGCGTAGTTGCCGAGGTGAAGCTGGCCCGAGGGCTGGACGCCGGAGAGGACGCGGGGCATGGGGAGATTCAGCGCAGGTAGGTGAATGCGTTGTAGAGCAGCATGACCATGAGCACGAGCAGGTAGGTATCGACTTGCCCATAGGCCTGGGCGTTCCAGGCGAGATAGGCGACAGCCGTCACGACTGCTACCATCAGCGTCACCTGGTTTGCCTTGTAGTCCCGCATGAAGAGGCGCAGCACGTTGTGGACGATCTGCCCACCATCGAGCGGATAGATCGGCGTGATGTTGAAGATGCCCATCAAGAGATTGAGCCGGTACGACATGTCCAGGAATTCGAGAAGCAGGCTGGGACGCTCGCCATTCGTGAGCATCTCAGGATGCGCCGCGGCGAGATAAGTGAGGGCGAGCCAAGATCCCCACGCCAAGGCGAAGCTGACCGCAGGGCCAGCGACGAGGATGATGATTTCGCGCCGCGGTAAGGAATCGCCCCGCGAATGGCACAGCCCGCCCATGGCCCACAGGGTGATCTTGACTCCGCTGTTGCCCTGGATCCGTGCCGCCATGCCATGCCCCATCTCGTGCAGCACGATGCCGGCAAGCAGCACGGTGGTGAAGATCAGCACCTGCTGCATATCGAAGCCACCAGGGCTTGACCAACGGTAGGCGTTAAACAGCAGGATCGCGAAGCTCCAATGCAGGAACAACGGGATGGGGCCGAGATGGCCGACGTAGATCGAATTGCGTTGGTCGATGAACATGCGTTGCCGGAGCATAGGTCAGCGCACGGTTGGGCAAGGCGGCCTGCCGATCATCTCGCGTCGGAGCCTGGTTTGTCTGGCACTTGCGGCGCTGGTGCCGCGTCAACCATGCGCCACCGATGACCGACCTGCTCGCACGCGCACGCGCGGCCCTGGCCACCGTCCAGGACCCCGACCTCAAGAAGGACCTGGTCGCGCTCAACATGATCCGCGAGTTGGCGATCAACGACGGCGTGGCCCGCTTCAAACTCGTGCTGACCACCGGCGCCTGCCCGGTCAAAAAGGAGCTCGAAGCGCAGTGCCGCGCCGCCGTGCTGGGCATCGACGGCATCACCAGCGCCGAGATCGAGGTCACCGCCGAGGTGCCCAAGGGCCTGGGCATCAGCGACATCCTGCCCGGCGTGCGCCACATCGTCGGCGTCGGTTCGGGCAAGGGCGGCGTCGGCAAAAGCACCATCACCGCCAACCTCGCCTGCGCCCTGGCGCGCAGCGGGGCGCGCGTCGGCCTGCTCGACGCCGACATCCACGGGCCGTCGATCCCGACCATGATGGGCGTGTGCCAGGAGCCCTTCGTCATCGACAAGAAGCTGGTGCCGGTCGAGGCGCACGGGGTGAAGATCATCTCGATGGGTTTCCTGGTTCCGCCCGACCAGGCGGTGATCTGGCGCGGGCCGATGGTGGTCGGCGCGCTCAAGCAGTTCCTCACCGACGTGCGCTGGGGCGAACTCGACTACCTGCTGGTCGATCTGCCGCCCGGCACCGGCGATGTGCAGTTGACCCTGGCCCAGACCGTGCCGATGGCGGGCGCGGTGATCGTCACCACACCGCAGGCGGTGGCACTGAACGACGCCAAGCGCAGCGTGGCGATGTTCGAGAAGGTCAACGTCGAGATCTTCGGCATCGTCGAGAACATGTCGTCGTTCGTCTGCCCGCAGTGCGGCCACGTCGAGCCGATCTTCTCCACCGGCGGCGGTGAGGCCTATGCGGCCCACCTTGGCGTGCCCTTCCTGGGCGCGATCCCACTCGAACCCGGCATCCGCGCCGCTGGCGACGCCGGCACGCCGGTGGTGCTGGCGTCGCCCGACAGCCACAGCGCGCACGCCTTCACGCTGCTGGCCGAGCGGGTGGCGCAACGCTGCTCGATCGCCGCGTTGACGTGACTGACCGACGCGACCGAGACTGGCCACGTGGTTGCCATGGCGTTTTCATAGAAATATGCACTACCAGTGAAATAAGTCGTAACCTATTGTAAAATTTATACTTGCGCCATGTCGGCCACGCCCTGGCCTGAACGAGCCGCAGCTAGCGCTCACCAGCACCGCAACGGATGACCCCCGGGAACGCCAATCTTCCTGAGTGGCTCGAATCGTGTGCAAGATCAACCCGCAGCCACTCAGGAGAGTGGCGTTCCCAGGGATATTAGGAAGTCCCAGCGTCAATCGCTTACGACGTCCGAATGGCGAAGCCGTGCCTCAATGCAAGCACCTGCTTGCTTTACGGAAAGAAAGCACATGCTTTCTATCATGGGTCGAAAAGCCTTCGTCCGTGAGCGCATCCTGAACGCCGCCTTCGATCTGGTCGCCAAGCGCGGCTACGAAGCCGTCTCGACACGCGAGATCGCCCAGGCCGCTGACGTCGGATCGGCCTCGATGTTCAAGCACTTCCCGACCAAGGAGCACCTTGGTCGCGAGTTGTACGCCGTGGCGCTCAAGCCAATCCAGGCCGCTTTCGCCGACCTCGCCGCCGAGAACCCGACTCCGCGCGCCGCCGTCCAGGCCGCGGTGGATCTGCTCTACGGTTTCTACGACGACCGCCCGCGCGCGCTCGCGCTGCTCGTCTTCCCGCCGCACGACTTCCTGCCGTGGGAGGTCGACCGCACCAACCTCGCCGCGGTGCGTTCGATCCTGCGGCGTCTCACCGGCCTCGACGAGGATGGCGAGGCGCTGCTGTGGGGCGCGCTCACCGGCGCCGTGTCCGATCGTTACCTGCGCCGACGCGAGGGGCTGATGCGACCCCACGCCGCCGTCCATGCCCGTCGCATCGTCACCCTGCTGCCCCCGGAGAACCCATGAGACACCTGTCATTCGCCGTCGTCCTTGCCCTCTTCGCGCTGCTGATCGCAGCGAGCGCATGTGGGCAACGGGATCGCGACCTGCGCGAAAGCAGGTCGGTCGTGCCGGATCGCGCGGGGCATTCGAGCAGCGAGGCCCGATCGTATCACGGCGCATCGGCTGCGAGGAGTGCACCAAAGCCATCCGCCCCCGCCATGTCCCTGCCGGCCTCCAGGCCCGATGCAGGTCGTAACAAAGATGGGGTAGTCCAAGGCAATCTGGACATGGTCGTCGCCGACGGCGCCACCCCCAACGACCGCGACCTCGGTCCCGGGGCGGGCAAGGAACGCCTCGGCGAAAAGCAGGGCGTTCCCCAGCCCGATCCTGAAACCCTCACCGGCGAAGCCTACGCCGCGCGCGCCGACAACCCCTTCGTGCGCGCCAGCGAACCGGGCGGCGATGCCTCGACCTTCGCTGTCGACGTCGACACCGCGAGCTACAGCAACGTCCGGCGTTACCTCACCCAGAATCAGCAGCGCCCGCCCGCCGCGGCGGTGCGCATCGAAGAACTGATCAACTCCTTCGACTACGCCTACCCGGCGCCCACCGCGCGCGACGCGCATCCGTTCCGCTTCGCCACCGCGGTGGCGGCCTGCCCATGGGCCGAGAACCACCGCCTGGTGCGGGTGGCGCTGCAGGGGCGCGTGCTCGATCGCTCGACGCGTCCGGCGCTCAATCTCGTTTTCCTGGTCGACACCTCGGGCTCGATGCAGGGAGCGAACCGTCTGCCGCTCGTTCAGCGTGGATTGGAGCTGCTCGCCCAGCAGCTCGATGAGCGCGATCACGTCGCCATCGTCACCTACGCCGGCAGCGCCGGCACCGCGCTGGCCGCGACCAGCGGCGCCGATCAGGCGCGCATCCGCGACGTCATCCGCGGCCTGGGCGCGGGTGGTTCCACCAATGGCGCCGGCGGCCTCAACGCCGCGTACGACCAGGCTGCGCTGCACGCCGGCGCCGGGGTCCAGAGCCGCGTGGTGCTGTGCACCGACGGCGACTTCAACGTCGGGGTCACCAGCCAGGACGAGCTCAAGCGCCTGATCGAGGCCAAGCGCGCGACCGGCGTCTTCCTCAGCGTCTACGGCTTCGGCATGGGCAATCTCAAGGACCAGACCCTCGAGATGCTCGCCAACACCGGCAACGGCGTGTACGGCTACATCGACGACGAGCGCGAGCTGCGCAAGGTGATGGTCGACGAGGCGCTCGGCGCGTTGGTGACGATCGCCAAAGACGTGAAGATCCAGGTCTTCTTCAATCCCACCGAGGTCGCCGGCTGGCGCCTGATCGGCTTCGAGAACCGCCTGCTGCGCCGCGAAGACTTCAACAACGACCGCATCGACGCCGGCGACATCGGCGCCGGCCACACCGTCACCGCGCTCTACGAGGTGGTGCCCGCCGGGATGACCGTGCCGGCCACCGCCGGCTCGGATGCCAACCCGTTCACCGACGACTACCACGGCCAGCTCAGCGTCGCCCCGGGCACGCTCATGCAGCTGCGCCTGCGCTACAAGCAGCCGGCCGGCGAGACGTCGACCCTCATCGAAAGCGCTGTCGCCGCCCCGCCCCAGGCGATGGACGACGACTTCCGCTTCGCCGCCGCGGTCGCCGGCTTCGGCATGCTGCTGCGCGAATCGCCCTACAAGGGCGCCTGTACCTGGGATCTGGTGCAGCAACTGGCGACGGCCGGCGCGCAACGCGATGCGCGCGGACTGCGCGCGGAGTTCATCGGCCTGATCGGGCAGGCACGCAGGCGCTGACGCTCCCGCTTCGCGCTTCGTCGTCTCCCTTCCTTCGCCCCGCCACCCATCACGGAATCCCCATGTCCCACGCGCGTTGGCTCGCCCTGCCCTTCCTCATTGTCGCCGTGCTCGCGATCGCGGCGTGCGGTTCGCGCTCCCCATCATCCGCCAGCGACGCGCCCGCGATGCGATCACGGACGCCCTTGGTCGCCGAAGCGGAAATACCCAACGACCGCGACCTCGGCCGCGGCGCTGGGGGCGAGCGCCTGGGCATGCGTGGCCGTTGGAACCGCTCCCTCGACTCCGGCCTATCCAATTATCAGGCATCGACCATCGCCCTCGATGTCGACACCGCCAGTTATGTGCGCATGCGCAGGCATCTCGCGCGCAACACCACGCCGCCGGCCGACAGCGTGCGCATCGAGGAGTTGGTCAACTACTTCCCCTACGCCTACCCCGCCCCGGCCGTCGAGGACGTCGACGCGCTGCGCTTGTCGGCGACGGTGGCGCGCTGCCCGTGGGCGCCGTCAAGCCGGCTGGTGCGAGTGGCGGTAAGCGCGCGCACCCTGGCCGACGACGCGCGGCCGGCGCTCAACCTGGTGCTGGCGGTCGACGTGTCGTCCTCGATGGACCGCCGCGATCGCCTGCCGCTGATCCAGCACGGCTTGGCGCTGCTCGTCGCGCGCCTCGACGCCCGCGACCGCGTCACCCTGGTCACCTTCGATCGCGACACGCGCGTCGCCCTGCCGACGACGCTGGGCAGCGAGCAGCGCACCATCGCCGACGCGATTCGCGCCCTGCGGATCGGCAAGTCCGGCAGCGATCTCGCCGCCGGGATCCGTTCCGCCTACGACGAAGCCGCGCGCCACAGCGGCCCTGGCGTGCACAGTCGGGTCATCCTCTGCACCGACGGCGACGTCAGCTCTGGGGCGGCCGACCGCGATGCGATCCGCCGGCTCGCCATCGCCCAGCGTCTGACCGGGACCTTCCTCGCGGTCTTCGGAGTCGGCGTCGATGCCGAGGCCGACCGCCGATTGGAGACCCTCGCCAACGCCGGCGACGGCACCTATGCGGTGGTCGACGACGAGCGCGAGGCGCGCAAGGCGATGGCCGACGACGCGCTCGGTCATCTGGTGACGGTGGCCAAGGACGCCAAGCTGCAGATCTTCTTCAACCAACAGGCGGTCGCCTCGTGGCGCCTGCTCGGCTACGAGGATCGCCGCTTGGCAGCGGCCGCCTTCAGCGACGACGGCATCGACGCCGGTGACGTCGGCGCGGGCCACCAGGTCACCGCGCTGTACGAGGTGGTGCCGATCGTCGGCGTCGAGGCCAGCCCGTTCGCCACGGGCGACACGCCCGCCGCCACGCAGCCGGCGCCCGGCACCCTGCTGCGCGTCCGCCTGCGCTGGCAGCCGCCGACGGGTGGCGCGTCAACTCTGGTCGAGCGCGACCTGGGCGGGGCCCCGCAGGCGATGGACGATGATTTCCGCTTCGCCAGCGCGGTCGCCGGCGCCGGCCTGCTGCTGCGACAGTCGCCCGCGCGCGGCACCTGCACCTGGGACATGGTGCATGCCCTGGCGGTCGCGGGACGCGGGCCCGACGTCAGCGGGCTGCGCGCCGCATTCATCGCGTTGGTCGATCGCCAACGGAAGCGGTGACCGCCGCGGACCAGCGGCTGGGGGGCGGTGAACAAACCCTACCCGTCGGATGCCGCCCGTCTCGTCGGCGTCTGCAGCGACATCCTCCACGCACGGCAGCTCTACTACCGCTTCGTTTCGGCCTCCTTGCCGCCGCTCGACGATACTGTCCGCCTCCTCGCTTGGGTTTATTCACAGCCTCTCAGCGGTCGTCGACGCTGATCGCGGTGTCGCCCTCGGCGACCTCGGACTGGTCGTTGGTCCAGGTGCCGGGGATGATGACGGCGATGGTCATGTCCTCGGTGACTTTGTTCGCGCGCGCCAGCACGCGGGTCGCGCCCTGGCGCTGGATGGCGAAGCGGTCGCCTTCCTTCACACCGGCCTTGGCGCCGGCGTCGATCGCGACCAAGGCCGCCTTGGCATCGCTGCCGCGCTCGACGGCGAGCACGCTTGAGCTGATGCGCGGCGGCGTGGTGGGTGACATGACAAACGTGGACATGCACCTGACTGGCGGTTCCCTCCCAATCCCAAGCACGTGCTGGTCCAGGTGATGTTGTGGTCGTAACGCTTGACGTTATGAACGCGCCGCGTTAAGCTCTGCACGTGATCAAGTCGTATGCGTGCAAGGAGACGGCTGCGCTCGCCGGCCGGTCACGCTCCAAGCGCATCCCCTCGACGATCCACGCCGTCTCCCTCCGGAAGCTGCGCATGCTCGATGCGGCTACCTGCCTGGACGACCTGCGCGTCCCACCGGCGAACCGCCTTGAAGCGCTGTCCAAGGACCGAGCGGGGCAGCACAGCATCCGCATCAATGACCAATGGCGGCTGTGCTTCGTCTGGAAAGACGGCCATGCCTACGACGTCGAGATCGTCGACTACCACTAGACCCGGGGAGAGACCATGACCACCACCACCAAGCTACCGCCCGTTCACCCCGGCGAGATCCTTCGCCACGAGTTCCTCGACGCCCTGGACCTGTCCGAGTACCGCGTGGCCCAGGCCATCCACGTCCCGCCGCGCCGCATCAACGAGATTGTTCACGGCAAGCGCGCGATCACCGCCGACACCGCCGTTCGCTTGGCCCGCTTCTTCGGCGTCAGCGCCGAGTTCTGGATGAACCTGCAAGCCAAGTTCGACCTCGACCATGCCGAGGACGCGCTGGCCGATGAGTTGAAGACCGTCGCGACTTACGTGCCGGCGGAGTCCGGGAGGGCTACGGCCGCACGGGCAGGCAAGGGCACTCAGAGCACGCGGCGAGCGCCGAGGGCATCGCGGCGGACTGCGAAGCGCTGATTGACCGTCGCGAAGGCGAGAGCCGGTTATGGACAGAGCCGGTTAAGCCGGTTATGGACAGGTCATAGCCACTCCGGGTCATAGCCACTCCGGGTCATAGCCACTCCGCCGGTTATGTGCGTCGCGTGGACCGTCGCGTGGACAGACATCGATTGGAAATGGCCATAGCTGCCAGGCGGACCAAGTATCTTGGTCAGTCCTGGATCTGTCTCTTATA
>ENA-ORBV01013535-ORBV01013535.1-microbial-mat-metagenome-genome-assembly--contig:-NODE-13535-length-12378-cov-5.824648_pt1 | contig 12378 bp, 12 predicted proteins | sample MGYA00237777_ERZ505514 | MGnify/ENA primary metagenome ERZ505514 (study PRJEB26160, sample SAMN06269048) | microbial mat metagenome | isolation source: Oligotrophic lake microbial mat | place... | reverse complement strand
ACCGACTTCTCCCGCATGGCTTGGCTCGTCAGACCGCCCACCGCCGGAGCCTGGTCGGACCCGTCTGACGCTTGCGCAGGAATCGCAAAGGCACCCACGAGGGAGAGGTGGCCTTCTTCCCCGGCAAAATACATGGCCCCGACCTGGGCGTTGAGATAGCGGGCGACAAAGCCGACGATCTTTTCGCCGAGATGATCGACCTCCTGTTCACCCTGCAGCCGGACACTGAGTTCGTTCTGCCCCGCCGTCAGCCAGGCCTGCGTCTGCATCTCGCGAAAATCCTGCGAGGACACGACGGCGGCGGCGGCGATGAGGAGGAGCAAGAGCGCTGCCCCCGCCCAGGTGACGAACGTCGAGAAGGCGGCGGACCGCTCCCACTCCCGCGTGTTGGCCTCGAGTGTCGCGCGCTCGGCGTTCTGCATCTCGCTGATCAACGCACGCAGACGGTCCATCGTCACCTTTCCTCGGCCCGAACGCACCAGCTCGACCGCGGCTTCAGACTGACCGGCGTTCTTCAGTTCGACGCCTTCCTTGAGAATTGCCATCCGGTCGGCGGCGAGGCGTTCGACGGCCTCAAATCGCTGCAGTTGCGCCCGGTTGCCTGCCGCAAAGCGCCGAATATTCGCGAGGTTGCCCGGCAGTTCGGCGAGCGCGGCGGTGTATGGCTCGAGATACGACTTGTCACCGATCAGCAGGTAGCCGCGGTGACTCGATTCCGCGTCCGTGAGCGTGGAGATCGAGGCCTCGAGCGCTTTTGTCATTTCGAGCGCTTGCATCATCTGTCGTGCGCCTGTCGATCGAACCTGCAGAGCACGATAGGAGACGACCGACATGACCAGGACGGCGATCAGGGCGGCCATGAAGCCCAGCAGGGACTTTCGTGGCAGTGCCGAGCCCCATCGGCCACCGGGCATGGCGGATGGGCGATCGTCTCCGAAGCGCCGGTCGGGCGGGCTCGGCAGCGGGGGTTTATCTGCCATGGATTATTTCGTCATGATTTTTTCCCGGTATGGGGATCAAACCGGCGGATCCAACCCATGAACGCGATCGCGGGCTCATCGGGTTAGTTGCTCAAAGACGTTGTTAAAGGAGTCAAAGTTGAACCGTTTTCCCGGTCTGCTGTTGATCTGGTCGTGAACGTACTGGATGAACTCATCGGAGAGTGTGTCGAAGTCGGTTTGCTTCGGGTGGTTGTACTGGCGGATCAGACGATTGAGATCCTCGTTGGATCCGCGCTCCCGGCTGTGGCATGGCTTGGCGAAGAAGAAGTCGAGCTTGAGCGAGCGGGCGATGTTCTGGTGATCGGCGAATTCCTTGCCGTTATCGCTGGTGGCCGTGTGCAGAAGAGGTTTCCATTTGAGCTGACGCGCCTCGCGCGCCATCTGCAGCGCGCTCGTGACGAGCTCCACTTCCATCGTGTTCCGCATTGCCCAGCCCACGCAGCGACGTGAGCCGAGATCCAACACCGTCGCCAAGTCCAAGGAGCCTTCCCGGGTCGGAATGTACGTGATGTCGCCGACCCAGACCTGGTTGATTGCGACGCCGTGCACGTCGAACTGACGCGCCAGCCGGTTCGGGGCGATGGGATCGGCGCGCTTCGAGTCGGTCGTCACGACACGCCGGCGGTGGAGACCTCGAGCACACGGCACATGAGTCGCACAGGAAACTCGCCCTGATGGCGAGCGATCACGGCGCACCTCAACGCGACTCTTTCGCGAAGTACGCCACTTTTTTACGAAGGCCTGTTTCTGGCGCAACGTGGTGACCTCGCGCCGCAGCCGTCGATTTTCTTGCTCCAGCGTTTCACCCGCCACGGCCGCCCCCACGCCGGTCGCCTCGTGCTGCAGGCGCGCCCACGCCCGCCCACGCCCGCAGCTGGTCCGGGCGCACATCCAGTTCCCAGCCAACCTGAGTCGCCGTCGCGCCGGTCGCTCGACGCTCCGCGAGCATCCGCACCGCTTCGGCCTTGAACTCCGCAGTGAATCCACGGCGTTCACGCCATGCTCCCTTCTTGGTCGATTTCATACGCCACCTCCGCCCCCGAATTAGGGCCAGTTGGGCGTCCACGAAAACGGGTCAAGTCCAGCTGGCAATGCTGCGTCGGTTGGCCGGTTCTCCCGTTCCATCCGAGAACTTCATCTACGCCGACGTGCGCGCAGAGAATCTCACCGTTGATCAACCAGAACCGGCCGCGCCGGACGCGTGGTGGCGTGCCGATCAGGGACTGCGGCCGCCGGGACGGCGGGGCGATCCTCCTCCGTCAGAGACCTAACGAGGCACGCTCAACGCGCGTTCGAGCGAACCCGAGTCGACGCATCAGCACGCGCCGGCGCTCCCCGGACGACTCGCTGGTGCGCTGCCTGGTCAGCTCCCCAGGTTCAGCTGTCGGGTGTACTTCACCATCAGCGCCCGCTCCAGTGGTCCCTCGGGCTGCAGCGTGCGCTCGAAGGTCCCGGTGTTCTCGAGGTTGTTGAAGACGACGAAGAGACCGGTCCCCGCCGTGTTGAGCCAGCCAAACCGGATGTTGCTGGAGAAGACGTCCGACTGGCGGTTGTACTGAATGAGGGTCTGCAGGTAGAGGCGCGGCGTGAACGAGTAGGCGGTCCGCACACGCCACAACAGCGTCTGGAAGTTCCCCTCGGCCAGCGAGACGTCGTAGTAGTCCACGCGCAGGCTGCTGACGAGGGTGCTCCCCAACCGAACGTTCACGGTGGATCCGGTTCCCGCGCGATGGCCGGAGTAGAAGCCGCCGATGTCGATGCGCCCCTGCAGCGAGACGGGGGCGCTGAGGTTCGAATTGAAGGCGAAGCCCCACTCCGGATTGTCATACGTCCCCGCCGGCACGACGATGCCGCGCGCGATGGTGAAGGGAGTCCGCAGCCCTTCGCGCGTGATGTTGAACGCCGGGAGCTGGAAGAACGCGCCGTTGGCGAACTCGAAGTGGGAGTCGATGTGGATGAGGCGCGTTTCGCTCAAGCCGTCGAGCCCGATGAACTCGCTATACTGGATGTGTGGGCGCAACTCGCGGAACCATTGCACGGACGCGAAGCGAAAGTTGCGCTGCACGCGCGCGGCCAGATAGCGGTACGAGGACCGCGGGAGAAAGCCGGCGCCCGGATTGAACGTCGCGCCCACCTCTCGCGTGGAGGCGGTGATGTTCCAGTCGCGACTGGTGTACGCGGCACCAACTCCGTACGCATAGTCGCCCTCCGTGACTCCCGGTGACTCGGAGAGGGCGGCGTAGGCGTCGAACGTGAGCGGCGCGCCGATGCCAAGTCGCCCGTCGACCGCATAGGTGCGGTTGTACTCTGCGCCGTTGTTCGTGTTGACGCGATTCACCACCATGGCGCCGATGCGCGATCGGTTGGGGAAGTCACGCATCAGACGCCCCACGGCAAAGTTGGTCGGCGGCGCGATTCGCAGAGGCGATCCCGAGTCGCTGGGCGCAAAAAGCACATCTGCCTGCAGATTGAGCAGGCCGATCGTGTAGTTCCCCATGCGCCCGGTCACACGCCCGCCACCCTGGATGGGAACTGCCGACCCGCTCTGGATCCCGATGCGACGGCTGAAGAACATCTCCACGCTCTGCGGCGTGCCGACGGCGAAGGTGCCGGCGTTCTCGAGGAAGAAGGGACGCTTCTCCGGAAAGAAGAGTGGAAATCGGGTGAGGTTGATCTGCTCGTCGTCGACCTCGACCTGCGCAAAGTCCGTGTTCACGGTGAGGTCGAGCGTAACGCCCTGCGTTAGGCCGAGCTTCGCATCGCCGCCGAATTCCGTGGAGGACGCCGTCGGTGTTCCGGCGACGTAGTCCTTGCGCGAGGAGCCGAGGACGTAGGGGGTCACCGTCATCAGTCGCTGGGTCGGCGCTTCCAGTCCCGTGAGCTCGCCGGCGAGCGAGACGCGATTCAAGTCGAACTGCCGCGGAATGGGGGCCCAGAACGCCTCCTCGTTGCGACGGCGGATGTTGCGGGAAACGTTGATCCCCCAGCGCTGTGGACCGCCCTTGCCGTAGCGAAGCGTGGAGAACGGGATGCGAAATTCCGCGTACCATCCTGCGCTATCGCGCGACGTGGCTACGTCCCAGCTCCCGTCCCAATTGAGATTGAAGCCGCCGCCAGACCCGCGTTGCTGACGGGCCTGACCGCCCGACCCACCCTGACCCTCGCGCGTGACCTGTCCGTCGTACTCAATACCGGCCGGGGTGGTGGCGAACATGAAGCCGTTCTGCCGGTCGAAGAACGTGTCGAGGATGATGCTGACCGCGTCGGCATCCGAGACGCCAGCATCGCGACGCGTTTCTCCCACTACGATGGCGTTAGGCTCCCGATCGAAGAGCCAGGCGCCGACGTACAGCGCATTCGCGTCGTACAGGATCCTGACCTCTGTGCGCTCGGAGACCGGACGACCCTCGACGGGCTCACTCTGGACGAAGGCGTCCAGCACCTTGGCGGTGCTCCACGCGGCTTCGTCGAGCCGGCCGTCGACGCGAATCGCCCCGGCGGCGGGGGAAGCGACGGCCGACGGGGGAGTGGTGCGAGAGGGAGTTGCAGTGGGAGGGGACTGGGCCGCCAGAGGAGACGCAATCGCGATCAGCGCGACGAGGCGCAGAGCCGGACGGAGCGAGCGCAGCTCACCGGCAACGACCGCCACGGGGTGAGGAAAACAGTCTTCGGATAGGCTGTCCACGTTTCGACGAATACTCCCTTTCTGCCAGTACAAGTCGCATGAGGTGCCTGCGATGGATGAGGAGGAATGGAACAGCCGTGCAGGAGAGCGGCAAGCAGGGCTCGCTGCCGGATCGCGGTCGTTGGCGGTGCGGGCCTCGCCTCATGCACGACCAACGCTTTGATTTGGATTTGAACGGTCCGCCAGCAGCGAACGGAGGGGAGTCTTTGATGCGGCAACTCGCTATTGCAATTCTAGCCTGCGCTTTCTTTCCCGCAGCACGCCCAGTCGCAGCCCAGGGGCTCGACCTTGGGGCGTCGTTCGGCGCCGGGAGCGCGACATGGCGCGGCTCTCTCTCGAGTCAGATTCTGGTGAAGCGCGGCCAGCGACTTACGTTCGGAGCCGGCCTGCGCCTGACCGCATACGGCGGCGATCCGGCGATTTTCACCAATCAGGGCGACATCAGCACCGAGCGTCCCGACCGCCTGACGATTGATCCAAGTGTCAGTGGTGCCAACCTGATGCTCTCGGTGCAGTATCGGCTCGCCGAGGCGTTGCAGGTCGGCGCCAACCTCGACGTGCTCGGTGTTGCCACCGGCAAGTCGCAGAAGCTCGGTGCATCCGAGGTAAAGCCGGCGCAGGGGTCGATCTTCCTCGTCAACAACAACGACCGCGGCTCCCTCAACTCCGAGTTCTACGTCGCCATCCCGGCGGGGCGGGCGCTTGAGATTCGTGCCGGGATGAGTCACTACGTCCTCGGCTATCAGGTGAAGGAGCGCGCAGGCGCGACGTCCCGTTACCTGCGGTTCGAGACCGTTCCCTTCGTTGGCGTGCGCTGGCGCCGGTGACTTCGCTTCAGGAGGAACAGGGTGTCTGCTTTCGATCGCGCGTTGATGCGTGGCTGGTGATTGTGATTTTCGCGCCGCTGCTTGCGGTGATTTGGAAATTCGGCGCGAGGCTCCTGGTCGCACCGGAACTGTCCATGTCGCTGGCTGGCGCGTTGTGCCTGGCGGTAGTCGGGATGATTGCCTGGATGTTCGCCAGCACGTCGTACACCGTCACCGAGTCGGAACTCGTCATTCGCTGCGGTCCCATGCGAAGCGTCGTACCGCTGGCGAGCATCAGGCGCGTCCGCGCTCGAATACCATCATCGCGGCACCGGCGCTGTCGATGCGGCGGCTGGAGATCGACTTCGGCCGATACGATCTGGCCGTCGTGTCGCCTGTGGACCGGGACTGCTTCGTGGAAACGCTTCGTGCGCGCAATCCCGCGATCGAGAGCACGTAGACGGGAAGAGACGCCAGCAACTTCAGCGCGAGGTGGGAACGTGGGCGCGTACGGTCGAAGCATTCGAGCCATATGACTCCTGCAACTGTCGCCGTCCACACGATTGGCCAGTCGCCGCGTCCCGATCTCACTGACGCCCTCACGCGGCGATTTCCCGCGGTGCAATTCATAACGCTGGGCGCCCTGGACGACGTGGACCCGCGCGAGATTCCCTCCTGCGCCGCGCACGCCTATCCGCTCGAGACGAGACTGCGCGACGGGACGCGCATCGTGGTGGACGCGCACTTCGTCGAGCCCCGTCTGCAGGCCGCGATCGACAGCATTGACCAACGGGCCGCGATTCACCTCCTGCTCTGTGCCGGTTCATTTCCTGGGCTCGCATCGAATCACCCGTTGATCGCGCCGTTCGAGCATGCGGTGCGGCATCTCAAGGAGAAGTCGACCGAGACGCTCGAAGTCGTGGTGCCGTTCATTCAGCAAGCGGCCCCCGCGCGCACGAAGTGGGAGGAACGCGGCTTCACCGTGCGGATGCACGCAGTGGACGAAGAGCCGAGGGGAGAGCGGCCGTCGGGCGAGCCGATGGTCGCGTGGCTTGGCGATCGCTGGCGTGACACCCGTGCCGAGGCCGTGGTTCTTGACTACGTTGGCTTCCCGACGGCGACGCTCGACGCGCTGCGCGCTGTTGTCGGAATTCCGGTGTTCGACCTTGGCCAGATGGCGCTGGATGAACTGGAGAGACGGTTGAATGCGCGATGACGTCGGCACGGCGTTGGACGCACGATGAGTGATGCCGCGCGGGCCGACCTTGCGGTCCATGGTGACATCGTCCTTCCCGATGGGCGTGTGCTCACGAACGGGTGGCTCGGCGTGCAAGATGGAATCGTCATCGAAACGTCAGCGACCCGCATTGCTGCTGACGAGGTGGTCGATGCGTCGGGGTACCTGGTGCTTCCCGGCTTCGTGGACGCGCATGTGCACACTCGGTCCAGCGTGGACGAGGGGATTTCGGCCACAACTCGCGCTGCCGCCGCGGGTGGCACGACGACGATCATCGACATGCCCTTCGACCGACCGGCGCGACCGGTGAATTCGGTGGAGCGCCTCGCCGCCAAGATCGCGGATGTGGAACGCGAGGCGATCGTCGATGTGGCGCTCTACGCGACCTTCGCGCCCGCGGGAGATCTGTCCGTGCTGGGTGAGTTGGCCGCGAACGGTGCCGCCGGCTTCAAGGTGTCAACGATCGAGGTGGACCCACTGCGCTTTCCGCGCATTCCCGACGGTCGTCTGTACGAGGCCTTCCAGGAGATCGCGAAGCTCCGGCTCCCGGTGGCGGCGCATCAGGAGAACCAGGACATCATCTTCACGCAGGCGGACGCGTTCAAGGCACGCGGCGAGACCTCGCCGATCCATCATGCGCTGAGTCGACCGCCGGTGGCCGAGGCGGAAGCGGCGGGGCGACTCCTGGAAATCGCGCATTGGACCGGGGCGCACCTCCACATGGTGCATGGCACGTTGCCTCGAACATTCGACCTCATTGCGTGGCACAAGTCGCACGGCACTCGCGCCACCGGCGAGACGTGTCTTCAGTACTTGCTGCTGACGATGGAGGCATTGCGCGTACAGGGCGGTCGGGCCAAGTGCAATCCACCGCTCCGCACGCAGGACGATGTGGACGGACTCTGGGAGCAGCTGCGCAGCGGGATGATCGATATCGTCACCTCGGATCACTCGCCATACCTGCTGCACCAGAAGGAGACCGAGAACATCTTTGATGCCTTCGCTGGCATGCCGGGCGTCGAAACGTTAGGTGCACTTCTCTACAGCGATGGGGTGGTCCGTGGAAGGATCGACCTCAAGCGGTTCATCGAGCTGGTGTGCGCCGGGCCGGCGGCGATCTTTGGGTTGATGCAGAAGGGGCGTCTGGACGTCGGATGCGACGCTGACTTTGTTGTCTTCGACCCAAACGCTTCGTGGACGGTGCATGACAAAGAGACGCACTACGCCGTCGGCTGGACTCCGTACCACGGACGACCGGTGCAGGGACGCGTGGTCTCCACCTGGGTGCGGGGGCGATGCGCCTTTCAGAACGGGACCGTCGTCGCCGAACCCGGCGCCGGTCGATTCGTGCGGCCGGCATAGCGGCCACCGCGCGCCAAACTTCGCAGGCGTACGCTCTCCCCGACCATGGCTCTCCACGGCGTTCTTCCGATTCTTCCAACGCCCTTCGACGATGCGGGCCTCTTCGACGAAGCGAGCATGCGGCGCCTCATCGACTTCGAGCTCGCCGTCGGTGTGCACGGCGTCAGTGTGCTCGGCTTCATGGGTGAGGCACACCGGTTGTCGCAGGCGGAGCGAAGGCGAGTCATCGCGACCACCGTAGATCAGGCGGCCGGCGCCTTTCCCACCTGGGTCGGTGTGCTCGCCTTTGGCGCCGCAGGTGCAATCGAGCAGGGACTCGAGGCGCAAGAGCTGGGAGCCGATGGTGTCTTCGTCGCGCCGCTCGACTCGCAGGACGACCAGGCGATCTTCGACTACTACGCCTCGGTCGCCGAGGCGCTGGAGATCCCGGTGGCGATCCACGATTTCCCCGAGTCGTTCAAGACGCTGCTCTCGCCGAGCCTTATCGCACGCATCGCCAACGAGGTCAAGAACGTTCGCTACATCAAGCTGGAGGACTATCCGCCACTCGAGAAGTTGAGTCGGGTGCGCGAACTCGCGCCGGACTCGATTGGCATCTTCGGTGGACTCGGCGGCGTGTACTTCCTCGAGGAGCTGCAACGCGGATCACTTGGCATCATGACCGGCTTCGCCTTTCCCGAAGTGCTGCTCGGCGTGTACGACGCGTTTCGAGCGGGCGATCACTCGCGCGCGGCAGCCATCTTCGACCGCTATGTGCCTCTCATCCGGTATGAGTTCCAGCCGAAGATCGGTCTCGCCTACCGCAAGTTCTCGTATCAGCGCCGAGGGATCATCGCGTCGTCGTTCATCCGGTCGCCGGGGCTGCAGATTGGTGACTACACGCGCGCAGAACTCTCGGCGTTGATCCGTCGGGTAGGGCTCGATGTCGAGGCGCGCGGGGCGCAGGCGGTCGCGCCGTTAGGCTGAGCAAGGCCGAGTCGGCGCGAGCAAGTCGTTAGGCGGGCCACATCGCTCGACCGTCCAGGTTGTCAGCCGGTGTGTTGCCTCGCGCGCCATGTAGCAGCACGTGGGACGCATGGTTCTTCGCGGCCACCCCTTGCATGCCGTGAACGCCTGCGCTAAATAGTGAACCATATGGTTCAGTATATGACGACCCGACTTGATACTGCGTTCTCCGCGCTCTCGGACGCCACGCGGCGCGGCGTTCTGGAGCAGCTCGGACGAGCCGACGGTTCGATCACGGACCTTGCCGAGAAGTTCCACATGACGCTCACGGGCATGAAGAAGCACGTCGGCGTTCTGGAGCAGGCGGGGCTCGTCACCACGAAGAAGATCGGGCGCGTGCGGACGTGCCAGCTGGGCCCGCGCCGATTGGAGGAAGAGACGGCGTGGCTCGAGAGGTACCGCCAGCAGTGGGACGAACGCTTCGACGAATTGGACAAGGTTGTCGAGGAACTCGCACGAAAAGGAGAAGAGCGATGAACGCAAGAACCGACAGTAATCCCGACCCCGTGAAGCACCGGACCACGGTGGAACGGAAGTCGGACCGCGAGGTGGTTGTCACGCGGACCATCAATGGCCCGGCGCGCATCGTGTTCGAGGCATTTACCAAGGCCGAGCTGTTCAAGCGTTGGTGGGTGCCCAAGTCGATGGGAATGACCCTGCTGTCCTGCGAGTTGGATGCTCGTGTCGGAGGCACGTACCGATTGGTGTTCGACCACAGTCCCGAGCCTGTCGCGTTTTTCGGCATGTATATCGAAGTGACGCCGTATTCGCGCGTCGCGTGGACGAATGACGAAGGTGGCGAAGGTGGCGAAGGTGGCGAAGGTGGCGAAGGCGGATCTGTCACCACGGTGACCTTCGAGGAACAGGGCGGCAAGACGCTGGTGGTCCTGCACGAGAGCTATCCTTCGAAGGAAGCGCTCGACGCTGCGGGCACCGGATCAGCCGATGCAATGTTCGAAACGTTCGATCAGCTGGACGAGCTGCTCGTCGCCCTCGGTGAGAACTCGGGACAGTAACAGCGACGTGGATCTCGCGGTCGGTCGTCCGATCGTCCCGGCTCTCGCTGGCCGGGGCTATCGGGCGGAGTCGCGAACATTCGATCGACGGGTCCCACGCTCACGGCGCAGCGTTCCGCGCCGGATCGCGGCTCACCATGTCGGCGATGCGATGCGCTGGTAGCGTGTCGCCTCGCGGACGGGAAAAGCCGACACGACCGCGCGCCACGAAGCCTGTGGGTAGACACAGCGCCGCCGAGAAGTCTGGGAGTCAGCTCTCGACCGTGGGTCTCGCACACCCGGGTGTCACGTGCCGTTCCACCCGATGCGGACCACAGGCGGCGCACAGGAACGCGAGAGGGGCGAACGCTCGGAGTAGGCGCATGCAGTGGGCGAGTTTTTGGCCACTGCGTGAGATGTTTGCTACCTAACGCGCGCGCACAAGCTGCAAAGCGCGGAAGACGGTTTTAGATGTTACGGCCGGGCTGGCCGTGCTCGGGCAGCTCCGTGCGCTTGTAAGATGTCGAACGACGAAGCTTACACCGATACCGGCACCGAGGAGAGCCTCGACAAGCTGAACCGGCTCATCGCCCGACGATCGGGCTGAGCCGCCGCCGACCCCGCGATTCCGGAGACTTGAGCGGCGGCGTTCCCGCCGGACGGGATCGCTTTGCCCCAAGGAATGCGAAAGGACACGACATGCTGAGACGTACGCTAGTGACCCTTGCCGCCTTTGCTGCGCTGGACCCCTCCACCAACGCGATCGCGCAGACGAAAGGACCGACCATGAGCACCGCGAACACGACCGGACGCGCCGCCGTCAACGGCGTCGAGCTCTATTACGAGATCCATGGCGAGGGCGCGCCGCTCGTCCTGCTGCACGGCGGCGTGACTCCGTCCGAGATGTTCGGCGTACCGCTTGCCGAAGTGAGCAAGCACCACAAAGTGATCGCCATCCACCTGCGCGGACACGGCCTCAGCAGCGATGCCGAGGCGCCCTGGAGCTGCGAGCTCATGGCCGACGACGTTGCGGCGCTGCTCGACCAAATCGGTGTGACCAAGGCCGACGTCATGGGCTATTCGCTGGGCGGTGGGGTCGCGCTTCAGCTGACCATCCGCCATCCGTCGAAGGTCAACCGGCTCGTCGCGATCTCGATCGCGTTCCGCGCCGAGGGCGGCAACTATCCAGAGGTCCGCGAGGCTTTCAGGCAGATGCCGGCGCAGGCCGAGATGATCGGCGGCCAGCTCGCGGGCTCGCCTCTCGCGACGCTCTATCCCGACATCGACTGGGTGCGCATGATGCGCAAGACCGCCGAGATGAACCAGGTGGCGCACGACTGGTCGGCGGACATCGCGGCGATCAAGGCGCCGACGCTGCTGATCTTCGGTGACGCCGATGCGATTATGCTCGAGCACATGGTCGAGTTCTATAAGCTCTTGGGCGGCGGACAGCGCGACGCCGGGTTCGATGGGTCGCTCCGCTCGCCCAACCGGTTCGCGGTGATCCCCAACGCCACGCACTACAACATCCTCGGCTCGCCCGCAGCGACGCAGTTCGCGACCGACTTCCTCGCGCAGTAGGACAGTGCCCGGGGATCGCCCGCTGAGCTGGCGGGCGAGACTAAAAGCGGCTGTCACGCGGTGATCCCGAGAGACCCGCCCGACTGCCGCTGCCAGAGGCGGCCGGCAAAGGCTGGGGTCATCGCGAAGATTGTATCGCCGACCCGGGCGAGGAGCAGGCCGTCGGCGCTCTGACCGTACTCGGCGTTGAGGTCTGTGGTGTCGGTGACGGAGGGCTGGGCCTCCGTTGAAGGAGCGGACATCTCGCACTCCTCATGCTTGCGCTGAAGGGGCCGCCACCGGGGCGCGCACCGGCTGAGGCTCGTGTCTCATGATGATCGGAGGCCTATTCGGCGGCGACCGGCCAAGGCTCGATGGTCTCTTGGCCGTCTTGACCGTTGCCGCCGTTTTCGGCGCCAGGCTCTTCGTCCCGGCTCTCAGCGCCGGACTCGTCGTCGGCGTCATCCTCGCTCACAGTGCTCTCTTCGACCCAGTTGCGGAGCGCGGCGCTATCGGGCGCGAAGAGCTCGGCGGAGTTCGCGACGGCGTTGACCTGGCCGGGCAGCGGCTCGGCCGCCGCGAAGCCATCGCCGACCGTGCGCGCGATCAACAGATCGTGCTTGGCGCCAGGCCTATTGGATGCGAACATCAGGCGCGTACCGTCGGGCGATGGCGACGGTGACCACTCGTCGCCCGCCGTGTTGATCTCAGGCCCGAGGTGCTGCGC
>ENA-ORBV01013534-ORBV01013534.1-microbial-mat-metagenome-genome-assembly--contig:-NODE-13534-length-12379-cov-4.239798_pt1 | contig 12379 bp, 6 predicted proteins | sample MGYA00237777_ERZ505514 | MGnify/ENA primary metagenome ERZ505514 (study PRJEB26160, sample SAMN06269048) | microbial mat metagenome | isolation source: Oligotrophic lake microbial mat | place... | reverse complement strand
TTTCAAGCAGAAGACGGCATACGAGATTCGCCTTAGTCTCGTGGGCTCGGAGATGTGTATAAGAGACAGTCGTTGTTGGCATCGAGCCGGCGGATGTCGGCGTTGAGGAAACCATAATGATTAAAAATGTTCGCATTAGTCTGGTTGAAAAGATCGCTCACGCTGGAGGACGCCCGCAGCAGCGATGATTTGAACCAGTTGAAGCGAGCGACCACCTTCTGGTCCCACAGGTACACGCTCACGCCGTAATCTTTTGTACGACCGCTGGGTGACTCGACTGGGCGCCGGTACTCATCGACGCGGTCGGTTGCCGGCACGAAGTTTTCGCTCGTGTTGTAGTGCCACGCGACATTCGCGCGCCACGGCAGCTGCATCAATTGCCGGGGCCAGTTCAGGACGCCACCGTAACCGAACACGCTGTTTCTGATCTTCAGGAAATTTCCGTTCTCGACCCGGTAGGCCGAGGGCGAGACATCGGGGATCTGGTCGATCCCGACGACTGGTGGCTCCGTGTTGAGCCAAGTATCCACCGCGTCCACCCGGTAACCGGTATTGACGACTAGCAGATGGTCCCAAAAGAACGACTGGCCGTTGAACGCATACGAGGATACGCGGGTCTCCTGCAAGCGGCAGGCGTTGTTCGGCACGTCGCGCGGCGTGAAGGTGCTCCCGACGAAGCCCTCGTTGCCGTTGGCCCGAGAGTCGAGTCCCAGGTTCGCGTTGGTTGCATCCGGCCCGAGGTTCCAGGTCAGCTTCTGGATCGAGTAGTCGGCCGGCAGCCGCAATTGATACTTCGCGGGCTCGAGGACGAAATCGCTCACCTTGAAGTTCGGATCGGTAAACGCCTGCAACTGCGGCGGACCGATGTAAACCATCAGGGGAACATTGCGAGACGCGTTGCCCGTCACGCGGGCGTTGGCGTTGCCAATGTGGAGCGCTGGATCGGGATCGGCGAAGGAGCTGACGTTGTAGGCAATCTGCCGCTCGTGGAATGTGGATTGGTCGCCCAACACCGTGAGCGTGTGCCGGCCAAGCAGCCGGCCCAGCCAGGAACCGCGCTCCAGCCGTTCGGCGAAATCGTACTTGACGAAGGCCGTGACCCGCGCCGCTTCGCGCTGGGAGTCGTAGGTGCCTGGCCGCGCTTTCGTCAGGATGAACGGGCGCCCATAATTGGGATTTGGTTGCGGTGCGACGACCCCGGTGGTGCGGTAATTGGGATCCGTGGGGAGCCAAAGGGTTTCCTGATTGTCCAGGATCACCTCGGAGTTCGTGAAGTTGAATGCGGTGAAATCGCGCCGGAAGGAGTCCTGGTAGTCGTACGCGATTTCAAATCCAGCCCGGCCTTTCCAGAGCACCTGTTCAAGGGAGACGTTGTAGTTCACGAAATCACGCGTGTAATAATCGTTGTCCCAGCCGAGGTGTTCCTTGCTGAAGTCGAACGTCTTCAGGTTGGTGAACCCCTGGTCGAGCCAGCCCGTGCCCATCACTTCCGACCGGTTGGCGTGGTAGGGACTGACCGGCGCGCCCTTGGTCGTGCGGGTGGGCCCGAAGAACGGATCGCGCGCGGCGTATTCAGCCGCACGATACTGATCGGTGTAGGCGAACGACGGCAGGCGTCCGCCCCGGCCGTCGTAGACCAGCCCGTAGGCGCCGGCGCCCCACGCCAGATTCGCGAGGCTGTTGGCCGTGGGCGTGTCGCGCACACGATACCGCGCCTGGTCCGCCGGAGAAAGAGCGTTCCACTGCGCCTGCGTCGGGCCCTCGACATGGGCGAAGCGCTGCAGATTCGCCCAAGCGGCGATCGAGAGCCGGCCGACCACGGGATCGGACAGGAAGCCGTCGAGGTTTTGCTGCGGTAACAGGACGTCGGGCGCGTTGCCGCGAATCCGGCCGTTCTCCACGTGAGCCGTGATAACCGTGCCAGCGTGCTTGAACGGCTGATACGTGACGGTGGCGTACTGCCGATCGTCGTTCTTATAGGTCGGCTCCTGCCGGTACTGCGTCCGATCGATCAGCAGGGCCCCGTGCACCGCCAGGGTGTCCTTCACGAGAACGCGGTTCAGGTTGAAGGTGCCGCGGTACGAGGGATTCTTGCCGCCGCTGCCGATCCGCGTGCTGAGTTCGTTGGTGTCGCGGAAGCGTGCCTTGACCAGCCCGACATTCAAGAGCCCCGCCGGCGATCCCAGTCCGAACAGAAAGGAGTTGGCGCCGCGGCTGAGGTCGATCCGGTCGGTGTTGTACGAATCAAACGGGATGTCGGTTGGGAAATAGTTACGCGAGCGTGAGGGAGCGGCGAGACCGCGGACGCGCGCAGTGCCGTCGGGGCTGCGGCGCGCGCTGTCGGTGCTCGTTTCGCCGCCGCTGCCGTCGGTCGCGCCGGTGAAGTTGCCGTTGATACCGCCCACCTCGGTGCTCGTGGTGTATTGAAACAGTTCCTCGATGCCGGTGGCGCCCAGGTCGTCGAGCAGATCCCTGGTCACGACCTGAATGGATGCGCCGATGTCCTTCAGATCCTGCCGCAGCCGGCTGCCGGCGAGCGTCTGGGCGGCATAATATCCGGCCGCACTTTCCTGCACGAGGAAGGGCGAAAGCTCGACGGGAATTTCCCCGCGGCGCGGGAGCTCCGGCCCGGGAATTCGCTCCTGCCCTACCGCGGGCGGGGGGGCGGCCGCGACCACCGCCAGAACGAAGAACACGTGGGCGCTCAATGAGGATTTCATGGTTGGTCGAATTCGGGGTCGTAGCGACCGATCATTAGCGACGACGGACGGAGGCGGCGGGCGAGTTCACTCGCGGCCGCGGTCGTGACGGGAACCGCCAGGGAGGATGCCAGCCAGCTCGCTCCCGCAATCCAAGGCGGCGCGCCCGACTCGAGCGCACCGATCGCGGGAGTCGGTCCGGCGCCGACCGGAGTGATTCCGGGGACCGGCACACCGGCGGCATCGAGCGGGCCGCCGGGCCGCGGACGGAAATCGTCGTGCGCAAAATCGAGCAACAGGCGCGCCTCCTCCCCCGGCGGCACCCTGAAATTGTGGTCGATCGCGCCCGGCTCCGCCGCCAGCGGCTGGAGGTTCGGCCGCTGTCCGCGGCGGGGATCGCCACGCAGCGAGAGCCGGTCCAGGAAGCCGTAGGCGAGATTGTTCTGGAGACGCCAGCCTGCCCGATCCGCGGCGGTTGCCTCAGGCTCGAACACCACGATGAAGGCGCTGCGCGGCGCGTTCACCAGGACGGTGTTGTTGTATCCAGACAGCTGATAACCCTGCATCTTGCAGCCGGCCGACGCGTTCCAAACGAGGTTGTGGTCAAAGGTGATGGCGCGGCCCCGGATATCCACGCGGAAGCCCAGCCCATTGAGGTCGTGGAGCCAGTTGTGGTGGACTCGCGTGCCCTGCATCTCGGCCCCGATCGGTATGTAGAGGGCGGATACGTCGGCGCAGTAGAGCCCGCCATTGAAAAGGTGATTGAACTCCGCCACCGCCTGCCCCTTGCCTGAAAGGTAAAGTCCGACGCCGCCGGAATTGTAGATGGTGTTGCGGCGGACGAGATTTTCGCCGCGACCGACGCCCTTGACGCTGATCGCCGGACCGGGATGGCGGCCGTGCAGATTGCTGTCGTGAACGATGCAGTCCTCGACCCGGTTGCCGGCACCCTCGATTTCGAGCGCGCCATCCACCGCCCAGGCGATCACGCAATGTTCCACTACGTTATGCTCGCCGGCGATGCGCAGATCGCGGGCCTGCTTCCGGTCTGTCTCCGCATCGGGAAAGACCCGCGGCGTGGCGGGATAGAGGAAGCGGCTGTTGCGCACCGTGACCCGGCGCGCATTTTCAAAGCGAAGGTTGCAAGCGATGAACTCGAGGCCCTCTAGCACCACATCGGTCACGCCGTCGCCCGAGAAGCCCGTGGGACGCGCCTTGACGGACACCTCGTGAGTGCCGGGATCCGCCCCGCCGGGTGGAATGAAGAGAAGCCGGCCTTGCTCGACATCGTGCCACCACTCGCCGGGCGCATCGAGCGCGCCCCGGGCCACGACAAAGAAGCGGTTGCGCACGAGTCCGTGTTTCTTGATCCGCTCCGGCATCGAGTCCTCGCGCCACGCGCGGCCTTCGATCCCCGAGCGGTCGTATCCGAGTGTCGCACTCGCCGCGCGATGGCTGATCACGGGGCGGGTGTGGCAACTGTTGCCCTTGCTTAGCTTGAGGTAGACAAGCCCGCCGCTCAGATTCAGGCCGGACTGGGCAAGCACCGCGCTCTCAATTTTCCCAAGTGAGGACCCCTCGTCGGTCAGCGCCCACTTGCTCTCGGGCTTCCAGTTGTCTTCCCACGCGCAATCTGGCCAGCGGGCTTCAGTCATCATCCTTCCATCGCAGAAGATCGCTTCGATCGCTTGGTTAACGGCCACTGGAGCGAACCAGATTCCGCCCTCGAGTTTTGACCACGGCGCCGCAACCGCGTCCGCGCCGTCGACGACAACGCGCTCGCCCTGCCAGGCCGCGAACGTGATCGGCTGGTTTTCCCGGCCGGAACGCGTGAGCACCACCGACTCGCGATAGACTCCCGCGCGAATCCAGCACGTTTCGCCCGGCTGAAGTAGGGCGGCGGCGCGACCGAGCGTACGGAAGGGCTGTTCGAGCGAAGTTCCCGTGTGGTCGTCGCGGCCGTCTGGCGACACGAAATAGTTCCTCGTCGCCGACGCCGCCATGCCTGGCCGCACGATCGCCAGCAGCAAGAGCGCGGCGAAGAATTGGAACATCAAGGGCACGGCGGTTAATGGCATATTGATCAGGGAGGGCCGACGGGGCCGATCAGTCCGATCCGTTCGAAGGGAATCGGTTGAAAGCCGCTCACGCGCGCGGGAATTCCGGCCAGCCAGGCGGCCAGCGCGTTTCGCTCGACGGGCGCGGCGTCGTCTCCGAAGCGAGGATTGTCGGCGATGCGGCCATGCGTTCGCATGGACTCGCCTGTCTCGATTTCCGGGGTTCGGCAAAGTACGTTGCGCAGAATGCTGACCCGCCAGGGACCCGCCGTCCGCTCCAGGCTGGTCGCCAGAACTGGGTATTTCTCCCGCCAGATTGTACTGCGGTAGGGCACCGAGAGAATGTCGTTGAGCACGGTCGGATCGAGGTGCGTCGGAAGTCGGTCAGGTTGGTCGTAACGCAACGGTACCGGATGGGTGGCGGCGACGAGCTTGCTCATGTCCCAAACGGCCCGCCGGCAGTCAATCGCCACGTTGTTCTCAAAATGGTTGTCGCTCCCCTTGATCGCGGTGGCCGTGTTGCAGCGCATGAAGACATTGCCCGTCACCTCGATGCCGGAAAGCCCGTCGTCGAGATAGATCGCATGAGCGAGCACGCCTTTTTTGAAGCGGACCTTCTCCGGTGGCAGCCCCTGGATGTCGTAGATGAAGTTGTGACGGATTTGATTTCCCCAAAACGTGAACCGGCGACCGGAGAAAATCGCGCCCGCGTCGTCGCTCTCCTGCAAAACGTGGTGGATTTCGTTCAACTCAATCGAGTGGTCGTTGCCCTCGAAATGTACGGCCGCGTGCGGTGCGTCGTGGATCCGGTTGTGCGCTACGCGACTGCCCACCCCGGAGACCGTCACGCCGGGGCTGTAAGTTTTCTGGAGGCGGGAAAAGCGGGTAATCTCGTTGTTCAGGATCGCGTGGCCCGACGGCGTGAGGGAGCGGCGATCTCCGCCGGTCACGTGGATGCCATGGGCACCCGTGTCGTGAATGAAACAGCCCTGAATGGTGTGCCGGGTGCCCTGATTGACCACGATCGCCTTTCCCCCGAGATTCCCGATGGCGCAGCGATCAATTACGACGCCTTCGCCCTCTTCGATGTGAACGCCATCGCCGCGTGTGACCGCCAGCGCCAGCCCGCTCAGCGTCACGTGCGACGCGTTTTTCATCCGAATCAAGGGCTCGGTGCAAAGCGACAGGAAAGCCGAAGCGATGACGTCACCGCTTGGCGGATACATATACAGGATGCCCGCCGTGCGGTCCAGATACCATTCCCCGGGGGAATCAAGTTCCTCTAGCAGATTGAAGGCAAAGAAACGTTGCCCGCTGCGCACACCGTAGCCGCTGGCGTGTGCCGTGCGGACGACTCGTTCGCGCGGATCGACCGAGGCGACTCGGACGCTTTGATCCGACCAGTCCCAATACCAATAGCCGTACATCCACGCGTCCGGCGCCGTCGCCCAGCGCGCCGCGCGATCGCCGGCAATGGTGAAGGCGAATCCCCGCGGCGGATTCTCCCGCTGGTCGGGCGGCACATACTTGGCGCGCCGGTCGTCCCGCCCCACCATGTCCGCCATCCAGTTGCGCAGGATCGAACCCGGCTCGAGTACCGTCTCGACAATCGCATACTCCGTGTTGGGCCACCGCGCGAGGGTCATGGACTTCCCATCCACGAAGAGTTCCGCGGCCACTGGTCCGACCGCGTAGGGCGGCAGAACTGAAGCGCCATAAAGCGGAAGCGTGCCGAAGTCCGCGATGCCCTGCGCCCGGAGATTCATCGCCCGGACGCGACCGTGCGCCGCTTCAGGAAGCCGCTCGAGAATCCGCGTATCGGTCACCGGCGCGAAACGCGCACTCGGCAGTCCGACGCCGCCAATCAACCAGACCTTCTCATCCGGAAAAGCGCGGTACGTGACTGGCGCATCTGCCGTGCCTGAATCCTCGCGCCCCAAGTCGAAAGTTCCGCGGCGCGGATAGGTTCCCCCGCGCAGAAAAACCGTCACCCCGGCCGTTTTCGCCGCCGGCTGCCGCTTCCACTCTCGGACGGCGTCACGGGCCCGCTCCAGGGTGGCGAAAGGCTGCTCCCGCGTCCCGGGATTCGTGTCGCTGCCGTCCACGGCAACGTGAAAGTTTGTAGCCGCCAGCGCGGTGCTCGCCGTGAGCAGCAGGAGCGCAAGGACAAGGAAAGGGCGGGGTGGACGGGGGTATGAACTCATCCGATAGGGGGAGACCGGCGAGGCGGAAAAATCGCCGACCGGGCATTCAGAAACGTTCATTTGCACGCGAGCGTCGTCCGCGACAATCCTTTACTGGGTGGATTTAGCTATGGCGAACTCCGTCGGCATGGGAGGCGATAGGCGGTAGCGCAATGGGCACCGCGTCCCGCTGCCGTGTGGCTTGTATATTAACCGGGTCAGGTCCACTCGATTTCCGCGGGTAATTTTGCTCGAATTGCCGTCGGGAATAGCACGGAGTAAAATCGCCGGTCTTCGTTGTCCCCGACGTGTTGTACCTGGACTGGATGCCCGGCAGATTACCCTCGAAACCCTCGGGGCGGCAGGGTCGAGCGGGAACGTCGACCTGACGAGCGTGGCGCGTTACGGCGCCAGCGCTGAATTGATCCCTTCGCGCCGTCTTGTCAGCGTTTCACCGGAACGTCGTTTGGTCGACGGGGCCCAGGCGTGGTGCGACCCTCCTCGATGAATCGTTCGCGCAGCGCGAGCATGGCCTGCACGCGTTCAGGCTGCTGCCCGGCCAAATTGTTTTTCTCGGCCAGGTCGTCGGCGAGGTTGTAGAGCTGGGGCTGGGCGACACAGACGAGTTTCCACGGTCCGTCGCGCAGAGACTGCGTACCGTTGGCGCCGCAGCTGATGGCGTGCTGACGGACCGAGGTGGCGGTGCCGCGAAGAATCGGAAGAATGCTCACGCTATCCTCCCCCGCATGAGCGGGAAGCTTGGCGCCAAGAAGATCGGCGAGGGTCGCAAGCAGATCGGCGTGGTGGACGAGGGCATCGGAAACCGTGCCGGGCTTCACGACGCCGGGGTAGCGGACGATGTACGGCTCGCGATGACCGCCTTCCCAGACGTCGCGTTTGTAGCCGCGGAGCGGGCCGCTGGGGAAATGGCCCATCGCCTCGAGGGGCTCGATGCCGATGGCGGTTTCATAGCCGTTGTCGCTCGAGAAAAACACGAACGTGTTGGGCGCCGCGCCGGACTGTTCGAGGGCGGCGAGAACCCGGCCCACGGCATCGTCGGTCTCCATTACGAGGTCGGCATAGTCGTTGAGGCCGCTGCGACCTTTCCATTTCTCGCTCGGTGAAATGGGAGTGTGCGGCGTGGTAAGTGGGAGGTAGACCAGGAACGGTTCTCCGCCCCTGGCCCGCTCGCGGATATAGTTCGACGCGGCGTCTGCCAGAGTACCGAGGATATCTTCGAAGCGCCAATCAGGGAGGGCAGGGCCCTGGAAACTGGCGATGTAGCCATCGAGGTGCTCCGCCTTGAGCATACTCGTGGGGATGCCGACGGTCCGGTTGTCGCGGATAAATGAATACGGTGGCCAGTTCGGTACATCGGTGCCGAAGTAGTGATCGAATCCGCGCGTGGTGGGTCCGCCGCCGATTTCCTGGGCAAAGATGGCAGCCCAGGCGGCGCGATGTTCGGCGGAAGGGGTCGTGACGAGCTGATCCTTGGATTTGCCTTTGCGGCCGCCGAGACCACGCATGAAACGTTTCTGGTCAGCGGCGATCGGCCAGTCCCAACCGAGATGCCATTTGCCAAAAGCGGCGGTGTGGTAGCCGTGTTGTTTCGCCAGCCCGGCAATCGTGAGGCGGTCGGGCGCGATCAGCGGCGGATCCCACATATCAACGATGCCGGACTGCAGTTTTGTGCGCCAGTGATAGCGGCCGGTGAGCAGCGTATAGCGGGAGGGCGAACACGCCGCAGAGGAGGCGTGGCCATCAGTGAACCGCATGCCTTCGCGGGCCAGGCGATCAAGGTGCGGAGTAGGAATTTTTCCGCGAGTGGGATTATAGGACTGCAGGTCGCCGTAGCCCAGGTCATCGGCGAGAATAACCAGAATATTGGGACGGTTAACTGAGGTGGCGGCAGCGGCGGTGAGCGAGACCGCCGCGACGAGAAGGAGGCAGAGCTTTTTTATTGCGGCCGAGATCGAGGATAGGAACGAGGATGAAGCTGGCATGGGTCGGGATTTCACGGACGCTGAGAGCGCGTTCGCCGTTAGCTGCTGATTATAGTACGGAGGTTTCTATGGTGTTCCAGAATGCGGCCGAGGGCGGCCGCGGTCCCAGGGCCGATCTCCAGGGCCAGTTCCCAAGGATTGAGCCCCAACTTCGATCTAGACTCAGGTTACGTTCCGCACGACGTACGTTCGCTGGCCTTGCGGAGACCGGCCACCGGGTTCAGAAGGTCCCTTTGATGCCCGCGGTGAGGATCGTGCCGAAAGTGACGTATTGGGTGATCGTGGAAGGGTCGACCTGGTAGCGGTATTCGGGAGCGTTGAAGATGTTTCGAGCATGGAAGAAGACACTCGTGCGGCGCGTGAGTTGAAAAGCGCCGTTGAGGTCAATCATGGTGCGGAGTTTTCGATAGGTAATGTTACCGGTGGCGCTGAACGGCGTGGCGTCGGTGTATTTGCCGCTGAGACCAAGGGAAAGGCGGCGATGACGATAACTGAGCGTGCCACCCATCATGTGCGGGACCATGCCCGGCTTGAGGACGTTGGCGTAGTTGCGCGTATAACTGGCGGAGGCGTTGAGTCCTTTGAGCGCTCCCGGGAGAAAGGAAAGCGCCTGGCTGTATTCAAGTGTATAGCCGCGAACGCGGGTGACGCCGGGACGGTTGGCAACAGACGTGAAGCGGTAGGTGGAATACGTCGGATCGTCTTGAAAGCCGAATTCAGCCGAGGAGAACTCGTCGTTGAAGGCGCTGTTGGAGATATCATTTTGGAACGCGGTGAGGGCGACGCTGCCGACCGGCTCGAAGTAGTAGGCGAGGCGGCCGGTGTAGTTCTTCGAGCGTTCGGGCAGGAGATTGGGATTGGGTACGTCGACCGTCTGATTATTTTCATCGAAGACCCAGACGCCGCCGAGGTTGTTGAACGCGGGACGCGAGATCGTGGCGCTGTAGCCGACGTGCGCCTGGAGGTTGGGCGTAATGGAGTATTTGGCGGAGGCGGAGGGGAAGAGGTTGTCGTAGGCGCTGGTGCGAGTGGTTTTCGGCCGACTCATGAATTGATAGACGAGCCCGGGAATGGTAGTCGCGCGGCCATTGCCGGCGGCGACCGCGAAACCCGCTGCCCGAACTTCCGCCGGCGGGCGGGCGTCAAATTCGCGCGTGCCGAATTCGGTGTCTTCCCAGCGGAGGCCCGCCTGAAACTGGAGCGCGCCGATTTTCGTGTTGCCCATGGCGTAGCTGGCAAGAAAGCGCTCCTTGATATAGACGGCGTTGGCAATATTTGCGGTATAGAAATTCGCCGCCGTGGAGATATTCGTGAACAATTCGGGGCGTTCGCGGAACAGCGCGCCAAGATACATGCGGTTGGGAAATGTCGGGGGCTGGCCGGAAAGCGAGGCGGCACGGGCATCACCGAGCTCCCACCGGTACTCAGGGAACGCGACCTGGGAGAAGCTGCCGGTGGTGCCGCCGCCGGGACCGTTGTAGAGGTAAGTGAGCGTGGCGTTGGGATTGCGGAACCGGTTATATTTCTCGGTCACTTTGCCGCCAATCTTGAACCAAGTGGGTAACTGCCAGGGCAGCGTGAGTTTGGCGTTGGCCTGGCTTTGATAGATTTCGTTTTCGGCAAAGCGCTGCTCGTCGTTGACGCGTGGGTTGTTGAACCCGCCAAGGTCGGAGAAGTCCCGACCGCCCGTTTGCTGCAGCGTCCAGTCGCTCTCGCGCAGTCCCGAACGATGGAGCTGGATCGCCAGGCCGGTGAGAGCATTGGTGGGGGTGTTGACGGGGCCCGCGCGACCGAGGCCGACGTATTGGTTGGTCGAAATGGAATAGTTGAAGGCAGCGTCGACGAGAAGATTACCGCGGCGGTATTCAAGCTTCGGGCTAAAGGTGGTGGTTTCGACCACCTTGTGCGAGTGGTTCTGACTGAGAGCGAGCGAGGCGTTGGTGAAGTTGAAAGACGTCAGACCATCGCCGGTGACCGCGGCGCGATTCACCGCCGTGAAGTTTGCCGTACGGCCATCGAACACGGTGTCGTAATAATTATACATCGCGCTCAGCGAAAGCACGAGGTGATCCGTGGCCTTGAAGTCGAGCGTCAGCGTAGGGGTGAAGCGTTCGCTGAATTTCGGCTGCTGCAAAAGTGCGACGCCGGTGATAACCCGCGAACGCGGATCGGCGGCAGTGGGCACATTGTTGTACGTGTGATTCACCCGCCACTGGAGCGCGTATTGGTTGGACTCGCTGAGGTTGAGAACGACGCCGAGACGATTGTTGAAAAACTGATCGGAGTATTCGAGGATGCCACCCGGCCGATACTTGTAGGTCTTCTTGTCAGCGGGGCCATAACTGGGGCGGAGATCAAGGTTGTCGGCGTTAGTCATGACATTAACCTGCCAGCTGATGCGGCGGCCTTTACGCTCGAAGGCGCGCTTGGTTTTCAAATTGATGGTGCCGGCGGGAGCATTGGCGTCCTGGTCGGCGCTGCTCGTGTAGTTCACCTCGATGCGATCGATGCTGTTGACGGAAACCTGGTCGAAGCTGAACGAACGCGCGCCGGCGCCCGCGCCTTGCGAGGCGTCGCCGCTGGCCATCGTGAAGCCGTCCACCGAAACGCCGATATATTGGGGATCAAGGCCGCGGAGGCGGGGTCCGCGGGAATCGGGTCCAACATATTCGATGTCGACGCCCGGCATATTTTTCAGGAATTCGCCAACGTTACCCTCGGCAACGTCACCGAAGAAATCAGATGAAACGCTGTTGGTGAGGTTCATGGAATTGCGCTGCTCCATGATGGCCTTGGCATTTCCTTCCCGCTCAGTGGAGACGACCATGGCTCCGAGCTTGAGAATATTTTCTGGCGCTCCGGCCGCGGTTGGAATCGCGCTCTTCAACTCGAAATCCAACGTGGCCGTGCGGTCGGGCTCAATCTGGATCGAGGTACGCGCGGTGGCAGATCCGGTGTAGCTAACGGTTATGACGACCAGGCCGCTGGGAATCGCCGGCAGGCGATACGAGCCATCACTCTCAGTGAACGCGACGAGGCCGGTGCCCTGGACGCGGACCTCAGCGGCAGAGACGTAGTCCTTCGTCGTGGAATTGAGGACGCGGCCGGTAAGGGTGCCAAAAGCGCCCGAGTCGGCACCGAACGCAGCGGTGACCAAAGACAGGCCGAGGAACACGAGAAGACGGTGGAGGAAACGCATGGGGAATGGGGTCGAAACCGGAACTAGACCAAACGTGCGTGAGACTTACTGGAAAGAACATTCGGAACAATCACCGAATATGAGAATGACCGGGTTTCAGGCGTGACCGTTTATTATTCGGGCCAGTCGAGCGGGTCAGAGCACCGCAGCGGTAGTCAGGCTTCAGTCAACGCTGGCGCCGCTTTCGCCGCCTGCTTCAAGCAGCTTGGTGCGTCGGCCTTTTCCCACGAACTACTAC
>ENA-ORBV01013531-ORBV01013531.1-microbial-mat-metagenome-genome-assembly--contig:-NODE-13531-length-12379-cov-11.917656_pt1 | contig 12379 bp, 15 predicted proteins | sample MGYA00237777_ERZ505514 | MGnify/ENA primary metagenome ERZ505514 (study PRJEB26160, sample SAMN06269048) | microbial mat metagenome | isolation source: Oligotrophic lake microbial mat | place... | reverse complement strand
CCACTCCCCACTCCCCACTCCCCTCGTCTTCTCCGAAAACTTCGCCTGTCCTGAACACGGCGCAGTCATGGAAGAACTATCGCCCCGGTTGTTTTCCTTCAATTCGCCCTATGGTGCCTGTCCTGCTTGTCATGGGTTGGGCAGCCATCGCAAGTTCTCGGCAGAGCTGGTGGTGCCTAACCCAGATTTGCCTGTGTATGCAGCGATCGCGCCCTGGTCTGATAAAGACAACACCTACTATCTGTCTCTTCTTTGTAGCGTTGCGGCAGCGTTTGGGTTTGACATTCAGACCCAGTGGAGTCAGTTGACGGATGAACAGCGTCATATCTTGCTGCATGGCTCTAAAGAGGCAATCTGGATTGAAACCGATTCTCGCTATCGGCAAAACAAAGGCTATCAGCGTCGCTATGAAGGCGCATTGCCGCTGCTAGAGAAGCAATATCAAGAAGCCAATTCAGACGCTTATAAGCAAAAACTAGAGCAATATCTCGTTGATCAGCCGTGCGAAGACTGCAAGGGTAAGCGACTCAAACCCGAAGCGCTGTCCGTCAAGTTAGGACAGTTCCGCATTGCCGATTTGACGGGCGTTTCGATTCGGGACTGTCTCAATCAGGTGAACAGCATTGAGTTGAGTTCACGACAGGCACAGATTGCCGACCTTGTACTGCGTGAGATCAAAGCACGCTTGCAGTTTTTGCTGGATGTAGGGCTGGATTATCTCACCTTGAATCGGACTGCCATGACGCTCTCCGGGGGCGAGGCGCAGCGGATTCGGCTGGCAACGCAGATTGGCTCTGGGCTTACTGGAGTCCTTTACGTCCTCGACGAACCAAGTATTGGGTTACACCAGCGCGATAATGCCCGCTTGCTCAAGACCCTGCATCGGCTCCGTAACCTGGGCAATACGCTCATTGTGGTCGAGCATGATGAAGAAACCATCCGCGCTGCCGATTACGTCGTGGATATTGGTCCTGGTGCAGGTGTACACGGTGGGCGCATCGTCTCTCAAGGTAGCCTGGAAGCAATGCTAGAGGCTCCCGAATCTCTGACCGGAGCCTATCTCTCAGGGCGACAGGTGATTACTACGCCTGCTCAGCGTCGATCGGGCAATGGTCGTGTGCTCAAAATCCGCAATGCCTACCGCAATAATCTGAAACAGATTAATGTCGATATTCCCCTCGGCAATCTGGTCTCGGTTACGGGTGTGTCCGGCTCTGGCAAATCCACGCTGATTAATGAACTGCTCTATCCATCGCTGCAAAACCACTTTGGTAGCAAAACTCCGCAACCGAAGGAAATGGAGCCGATCGGCGGCTTAAGCGCACTCGACAAGGCGATCGTCATTGACCAATCCCCGATCGGACGTACCCCTCGCTCCAACCCCGCGACGTATACAGGCACTTTCGATATTATTCGGGATGTCTTTGCTGAGACGATCGAAGCTAAAGCCAGAGGTTACAAGCCCGGTCAGTTCTCTTTTAACGTCAAGGGCGGACGGTGTGAAGCGTGTGGTGGTCAGGGTGTAAACGTGATCGAAATGAACTTCTTGCCCGATGTTTACGTCCAGTGCGAAGTGTGCAAAGGTGCCCGCTACAACCGCGAAACGCTTCAGGTGAAATTCAAGGGGAAATCGATCGCCGATGTGCTGGGCATGACCGTCGATGAAGGACTGGAGTTTTGTAAAAATATTCCCCAGGCAGCGGCAAAGCTGCAAACGCTGGTGGATGTCGGTCTAGGCTACGTGCGCCTGGGGCAAACGGCACCGACGCTTTCTGGTGGTGAAGCACAGCGGGTTAAACTGGCAACAGAACTCTCCCGACGCGCTACAGGTAAAACCCTTTACCTCATCGACGAACCGACAACCGGACTCTCCTTCTACGATGTCCACAAACTGCTGGATGTGCTGCAACGGCTTGTGGACAAGGGCAACACTGTGTTGGTCATCGAACACAATTTGGATGTCATCCGCTGCTCTGATTGGGTCATCGATCTGGGACCCGAAGGCGGTGATCGAGGTGGCGAAATCATTGCCGTGGGTACTCCCGAGGAGGTCGCCGAAAACACCCGCTCCTATACGGGGCACTATCTCAAACAGGTGCTACAACAATATCCACCTGTCCCTGCTACGGCTTAAACAAAGGGTGCTTTTTAGGAATGGAGTTGGATGACCTAATTACAGCAATCAATGCCGATCGGGTCACGGCTTCTCGTCATAGCCGCAATGAAGCGACAGCAGATGATTTAGTGCTTGGAGAAATCTACCTTTCTGTCGTGGAGTCAGGAGAAATGATCGAAGCGTATACCAATGCCTACCCAACGCCTGCCTATCTGATATTGGGATTTAATACGATCGGCGAGCCGATTCACTCAGTCTGGAGTTACGATCAGGTCAGTCAACACGCTCGCTTGATCACCGTTTACCGCCCCGATCCTAACCGCTGGCTTGATTGGAGAATCAGACGATGACTCTAAACGATCTACAAGCCTGGGCACAGACCCAGATTAGCCATACGGCTCAGCCCGACATTAGACCCGATATTGGCATCTCAGTGCTGGAAATGGTGGACGAGCTAGAGCACCTACAAGCTTATGTTAAAGAGTTGGAACAGAAGCTAAAGGCTCTGTCAAAAGCGGCTTCTTGAGCTATGAAATCACTTGCAAGGAACGATTCGCAATGATCTCCACAGTTGCTTCTGGCAAAAGCCCAGGTGTCTCGATCGAAGACTACCTGCTCAATCCCCCTGATCACATGGAGTGGGTGGATGGGCAACTCGTAGAAAAAAATGATATGACGTTGAAGACAGGTCGAGTGCAGGCGAAGCTGGGACAATTATGGGGCAACTTTAAAGATACGCATCATCTTGGTGGAGAATTTTACACAGAGCCACCTTGTCGTACCAATAAGCAAATCCGTCGTCCTGATTTGGCTTACCTTATGCCAGAGCTTCTGACTCAGTTTGGTGAACCGAATGTTTTTCCCCAAGTGTTTCCGCTTATCGCCGAGATTATTTCTCCAACCGACTGTGCTGAAGCTGTCTTTAGTAAGGCAAACGAGTATCTGGAGTCTGGTTGCCAGGAGGTTTGGCTGGTCTTGCCTGATAGCGGCTGGATTGCCGTGCTGACAACCCAAAGACGATCGCTCTTCACCAGAGGCGAAACCGTCAACACTCAAATCATCCTGCCTGGCTTTAGCGTGCGGGTAGACGATTTACTGGGTTGATAAGATACAACTAGACAGCATTAGCACCGATGTCCTCGCCTGACTGCTAGCGATTAAACCAACTCAGCCTTATTTTTCATGACTCAAAGCGTTGAAATTATCTGCGTTGGCACCGAACTCCTTCTGGGCGATATCCTCAACAGCAATGCCCAGTTTTTAGCGCGAGCATTGGCGCAATTAGGGATGGCGCACTACTATCAAACGGTTGTAGGCGACAACCCAGAGAGAATTAAAGGCGTTGTGAAGATTGCGAGCGATCGTGCCCAACTTCTTCTTTTTACAGGCGGACTGGGTCCCACGCCAGACGACCTGACCCACGAAACGTTGGCAAACTGCTTTGGCGTTCCCCTCGTGGAGCATCCTGAAGTTCTCGCCGATATCACCCGCAAATTTACCCAACGCGGACGCACCATGACTGCCAACAACCACAAACAGGCGCTCTTGCCTGAAGGTGCAGCGGTGCTGACTAACGACTCTGGCAGTGCTCCCGGCATCATCTGGCAACCCCGTCCCGGTCTGACTATTCTGACGTTTCCGGGCGTGCCAGCAGAGATGCAGCGCATGTGGCGCGAAGTCGCCGTGCCCTATCTTCGCAGTCAGGGATGGGGACAAACCACGATTCACAGCCGAACGTTGAAGTTTTGGGGTATTTCCGAATCGGCACTGGCAGAAAAGGTGAACGCGTTCTTCGATCTTCAGAATCCAACCGTTGCGCCCTATGCCAATCATGGAGAAGTAAAGCTCCGAATTTCTGCCCGTGCCAACTCCGAAGCCGAGGCACAGCAACTCATAGCACCTCTAGAACAGCAGCTTCGCCAGATTGGCGGTCTGGACTGCTACGGCGCAGACAGTGATTCGCTTGCGTCCGTCGTCGGCACCCTGCTCAAAGATTCCCATGCGACCCTTTCCGTTGCCGAATCATGTACGGGGGGCGGCTTGGGTGAAGCGATTACTGCCGTTCCTGGTAGCTCCAGCTATTTTTGGGGCGGAGTCATTGCCTACGACAATGCCATTAAAGTACGGCTGCTGGATATCAACGAGCAAGACTTGGACGCGTCTGGTGCCGTCAGTCATAGCGTGGCGAAGCAGATGGCAGTCGGGGTTCGATCGCGCCTCGGCACCACGTGGGGTCTCAGCATTACAGGCATTGCCGGACCAGACGGCGGCACGGCTGACAAACCCGTTGGACTAGTCTACATTGGGCTAGCAGGGTTGGATGACGTGCAAAGCTTTGAGCATCAGTTTGGCGCACTGCGCGGGCGGGATTGGATTCGTAGGCTTAGCGCCGCCACTGCGCTAGATTATCTACGACGACAATTATTAACAAAACTGGAATAGTTGCAGAATCCACTTGCTTATTTGCAACGTTTGATTAAGACTTAGATCACGTACTCATAATTCACACGATTTACACAGTTTCTTTCCGGGCTGTTAACTAATTGCTAAATTGGGTACAATTTTAGGTATGTGATTCAGGTTAACCCCGTCATTCAATCGCTGGTAGAGGGCGTGAGTGGCAGTGAAACCATAGCGAAGGAGCAATCTGTTCAATGGATTACCTTGAAAAGGTACTTGAGAAAGTAAAAGAATGGGCACGAAAGCTAATCGAAGCCATTCTTGGTCCTGAAGTGCAGCCAGAAGGCGAGTTGATTCCCATTCCAGTGAAAGATTCTCAGCGTCGCTAGTTGTGTGCTTCGTTGCACCTGCGAGTCGCTCTGAGCGGTGGGCATTATGCTTCAAGGCTCGCGTCTTGCAAGCGCCTCGAGTGCGAATTGCTTTTTAGAGAAAGGGCTTCGATTGCTTGCTCAGTATTTTGGTACTTCATGGACCAAACTTAAATCTGCTGGGTCAGCGAGAACCAGGGATCTATGGTTCTGTGACTCTGGACACAATCGATCGCCAATTAGAGCAGGCTGCCAAACCACTTCAGGTAACCCTCTCATTGCTTCAGTCTAACCATGAGGGCGTTCTGGTCGATGCTATTCATGCTGCCTTCGGACAGTATCAAGGCATTTTAATTAACGCAGGGGCGTACACCCATACCAGTGTGGCACTCCGAGATGCGATTGCCGCTGTCGCGATTCCTACCGTTGAAGTACATCTCAGCAATCTCTACCGCCGCGAAGCTTTTCGCCATCACTCCTACATCGCGCCTGTGGCGATCGGGCAAATTAGCGGCTTTGGGGCTGACAGCTATCGTTTAGGGTTAGACGCGCTGGTTCACTATCTCAATCACACAGAAGGCTGAGAAACTGCTGTCCACAGCCAGTGCTGATCTTCCTGTAGATGCCTGTGGTTACTTTACTTTGAAAACAGTAGTCAGAACTCAGAATCTCTCCTGACTCCTGGTTTCTGACTTCTGAATCCTTATTGCTACAAAGCACTGTCTCGCCAAAATTCTTCGCGCTGGTGCTATTGATACAGCAAATATGGTTCAATCGGGTGACATTGATTTCGGACTGATGTGTGTATAAACTCGATTGGAATGAAAACAACGGTTTATCTTGCTGTAAACGGCACCCTAATGCAAGGACTGGAACTGAACGCCAATATGCAATTGGTGGAAGCCGCCTTTGTGCGCGAGGCGTTGACAGAGCCGACCTATCGCTTATGGTCGATTAACGATCGCCATCCTGCCATGCTGCGGGTGAGTGCGGGTGGAGCAGCGATCGCCGTCGAAATTTGGGCAGTGCCCGCCAGTAAAATGGCATTTCTGCTGTTGCTGGAGCCACCTGGACTCTGCATTGGCAAGGTGCGGTTGGCAGATGGGGAGGAAGTGCTGGGCGTGATCGGTGAGCCGATTCTTTGCGAAGGCAAGCAAGAGATTACAGCGTGGGGCGGTTGGCGGGCATATATCGCCGATCCAGCGCGACAAAAACAGGCAACGGAGGCAGTATGACGGAAACCCCGCTTGATGCAACGGTTCCGCTTGATTTAACCGTTTTAGTGGATCAACTTGCCGCCTTGGTCGCCTTGCCGCTGCAACCGGAACATCGATCGGGTGTGGTTGATAATTTTGCCCGCATTGTAGCGATCGCCCAACTCGTGACCGAATTTCCTCTGTCGGATGACATCGAAATCGCCCCCGTCTTTGAACCCTAGCCGTTTTTTCAGCCTTTGAACCTATGAGTCAGGACTATCCCGATGCCAGCAGCATCGCTGCCAGTGTACGAAGCCAGGACATTTCGGCACGATCGATGGCAACAGCAGCCTTAGCGCGCATCGCTGACCAGAATCCAACCTTGAATTGTTTTACCAGCGTGATCGCGGAGCAGGCGTTGCAGGATGCAGATGCAGTCGATCGAGCGATCGCGGACGGCAAAGACCCCGGACTGCTGGCAGGGGTTCCCTTTGGGGTCAAAGATTTATTCGATGTAGCAGGACTAACGACCCTGGCTGGCTCCAAAATCAACGCCGAACGTCCCCCTGCCACTCAAGATGCCACGCTGGTGACACGCTTGAAGCAGGCAGGCGCAATTTTGGTTGGCGCACAGAATATGGATGAGTACGCCTATGGTTTTGTCACCGAAAACAGCCATTACGGTTCCAGCCGTAATCCCCACGATTTAAAGCGGATGACGGGTGGCTCTTCTGGCGGTTCTGTTGCCTCTGTCGCCGCCGGACTGGTACCACTTAGCTTGGGTTCTGATACGAACGGTTCAATCCGCGTACCGTCGTCACTGTGCGGCATTTTTGGACTCAAGCCAACCTTCGGACGGCTATCGCGTGCTAGAACCTATCCCTTCGTCCACAGCCTTGATCATCTGGGTCCCTTTGCCCGATCGACCCGCGATCTTGCCCTTGCCTTTGACCTCTTGCAAGGTGCAGATGCCGATGACCCAGCCTGCACCGATCGTCCCGTTGAGCTAACTTTACCCCAACTCGCGAAAGGCATTGAGGGACTGCGCATTGCCGTAGCGGATGGCTACTTTACGAAAGGTGCAGAGCCGGATGTGCTGACAGCCGTAGAGACGATCGCCACGGCGTTAGGTGCCACACAGCAAATCACCATTCCCGAAGCTCATCGCGCTCGTGCTGCCGCGTTTATCATTACGGGGTCTGAAGGTAGCAACCTGCATCTGGATGACCTCCGCACTCGTCCACAGGATTTTGACCCTGCGACCCGCGATCGCTTTCTTGCGGGTGCCCTCATTCCCGCAACGTGGTATCTCCAAGCGCAACGGTTTCGCAGTTGGTATCGCGATCGTGTCCGCGCCCTGTTTACCGAAGTGGATATCATTCTTGCACCTGCAACGCCCTGTCCCGCACCACTCATCGGTCAAACAACGTTAGTGCTAGATGGCGAAGAAGTGCCCCTACGCCCCAACCTGGGAGTCTACACGCAGCCGCTTTCGTTCATCGGTGTGCCGATCGTCACTGTGCCTGTGCAGCATCGTGGAGCCTTGCCGATCGGCGTTCAGGTTATTGCTGCTCCCTATAACGAAGCGCTGGCATTGCGAGTCGCTGCTTTTTTAGAGTCGAAGGGCGTTGTGTCGGCTCCTGTACCAACCTGGAAGCCGCTCACTTGAGACAAGTAGGACTGACACAAACCTCGGAGGTTTTAACCAAACATCAACCCTCTGCCTAAATTTAGTGGCTTAAACCTCCGAGATTTTGGTCTAGCAATCGCATTGCGATTGTCAGCCGTTACGTTGTCATTGCGAGGCGTTGCATTGCAATGGCAAGCGATCGCATTCACGAGGTGGCTCGATTAAACGTAGGTTGTGCAGCACCATAAGCTTGTGATTGAGCGGTTGAGAAGCGGTTGCAAAGCAATGAAGTGGTGTGTAGTGACGATCGCCCCAATCCCGCACAACGAATGAAGAAAGAGGCGATCGTGAGTTAGCGTTCCTGGCTTACTGCAAATAAGGTGCCAAGCCAAAAATAGTAACGATGCCAAGCATGTGACCAAAGCTCATCGAGGCAAGAAAGGTGGCTACGCTGGGTCGGTTAAAGATGGGTGCAAAGGGACCAAGCGGCATCTCGGTACCAACGTGGGGAAGTTTGATCGTGCGACCAGCAATAAACAGCACTAAAAGCGACCAACCGATAATGAACGGCGTACCTTGCCAATGCCACAACTCAGTGGGAGTTTGACCAACGGCAGTTTCGGCAATAAACCAAAGAGAATGAATCAATGCTGCTCTCCTTCTTGCTTGGGGCTAAAGAATGACTAGGCTAATTTTGGTTTCTACAACAAAATCGTGCCTCAGTCTAAAGTCTCATGATGGATTCGCATCGCTTACCTGCATTCGCTGGGTTTGTGCCGTTTTAAGGGAGTGTGCTTGACCGCTACACTGACTGAATTTCCTTTAGGATGAGAAAGGTTAAACGGTAAAGAAGGCAGGAGTTGTGACAGAGCCTAACAGCAGCAAGCAAGCAATGTCATCTGATGTGCCGCTACCACTAGCACGAACGCCCCTCTTTGCTTTGGGCATCAGCCTTAACGCACGCATGACTGGGTTTTCTGGTTGGGAAATGCCCGTGCAGTATAGCGGCATTACCCATGAGCATCAGGCAGTACGATCGACGGCTGGAATGTTCGATATTTCGCACATGGGCAAGTTTTTGTTGACGGGCGATCGCTTAGTAGAGCAACTGCAACGACTGGTGCCGTCTGATCTAAGCCGATTGCAGCCCGGACAGGCGCAGTATACCGTGCTGCTCAATGCTCAGGCAGGTATTGTCGATGACCTGATTTTTTACTATCAAGGCTTAGATGAAGCGGGTCAACAGCGCTGGTTTGCGATCGTCAATGCAGCAACGACGCTGAAAGACAAGACCTGGCTGCTAGAGCATCTTGATCTGAGTCGGCTGACGTTTCAGGATGATTCGACAACAAAAATACTGCTGGCGGTTCAGGGTCCCGATGCAGTCAAGCATTTACAGCCACTTGTAGCAGAAGACCTGGCTGCGGTGCCAGCCTTTGGTCATTTTGAGGGCACCGTGCTGGGACAACCCGGTTTTCTGGCACGCACAGGCTACACAGGCGAAGATGGCTTTGAAATCATGGTCGATCCAGCGATCGGGTTAGACCTGTGGCGATCGCTCCTCAGTGCAGGCGTAACCCCTTGCGGTCTGGGTGCCCGCGATACGCTGCGGCTGGAAGCAGCAATGGCACTCTACGGGCAGGATATTGACGACGCCAGCACACCACTTGAAGCGGGCTTAGGTTGGCTGGTGCATCTAGACAGCAAAGGGGATTTTATTGGGCGATCGGCGCTGGAACAGCAAAAGGAAGCAGGCGTACAGCGGCGACTCGTTGGGCTACAGATGCAGGGACGCAACATTGCCCGACACGGCTATCCGGTCTTTTATGCTGGACAGCCTGTTGGTGAAGTGACGAGCGGCACTCAAGCACCTACCCTGGGCATAGCGATCGCCCTTGCCTACGTGCCCACAGCTATCTCTAAACCTGGTCAGGTGCTTGATATAGAAATTCGCGGTAAACTCTATCCGGCTACAGTGGTCAAGAAACCTTTCTATCGCCGCTCAAATTAGCCGCTAGAGGTTTAGCCATCAGTGATGTGCTTACAGCGAGTAGCTGAAATCAAACTGATCAGCATAATTCAAGTAAAATCTCGGTAGCTCATAGCCAATAGTCATCAGCTAATACTTCACACTGCTTCGAGGAGACAACATGACGTTTGATTATCCCGGTGATTTAAAGTACCTCGACTCGCACGAATATGCCCGACTGGAGGGAGAAATTGCGACGATCGGCATTAGTGCCTTCGCGGTGGATCAACTGGGCGACATTGTGTTCCTGGAGTTGCCGGAGATGGGTGACGCGATCGCAAAGGGTGAAAAATTTGGCACGGTAGAATCGGTCAAAGCCGTGGAAGATCTTAACGCTCCCGTTACAGGCACCGTCATCGAAATTAACGCGCCACTCATTGAAGCCCCAGAACAGCTAGTCGAAGATCCCTACGGCAAGGGGTGGTTGCTGAAGGTGAGAGTGAACGATCCAGGCGATTTGGATGATGCCTTCTCGGCAGATGAGTATCGCCAGCAGGTAGAGGGCGAGTAGGTGAAGCGCATCAGTAGACGATGAAGCGGGGCAAAAGCGCCAGGGCGAACGCATGAAAATTATTGAGCCAAGATTCTGAGGAGATAGGCATCATCCCACCCTGCCTTCCTGCGTTTGGCTGCAATGCCCGTTTTAGTGGCTTTGTCCTGCCCTAATAGATTGAGCGCAATGTGCCGCAGGATTGAGAGATTTTGAGGCGCATGGTCTTTGCAAATGCGACAAGCATCTTCATCAAACGCAACGTCTAGCACCCAGTGCAAATTGTTTTCAATGGTTCAATGGGTACGAATGGCCGCTGAAATTTTAGCCGCGTGACTCGCTAAACTGCTGATGTAGTAGCGAGTTTCCGTGCTGATCTGTCCGTTGCTGCGCCGTTCGCTCTGAAGCATGACGATTGTTTGCAGCCCTTTCCACTGCGGCTTTTGGACAAGGCAGTCTAACTCAGACTCAGATAATGTCCAACAGCGACGAATTTCCATGCGCCCGTGACCTTTGTCAACCGTTGGGGCAAAATCGTGCGGTACAGCCTGAAATTGCGTGGCTTTTGCTTGGTCAAATAACCATTGCACATCTTCCAAGAGGCTACCCTGGTTGCCTTTGAGGGCTAAGACGTAATCTGCACCTTGGTCGATAATCGCACTGGCAATCTCTTTTTGAGCACCATTGCGTCAAGCGTGACAATACACCCTTCAATGGCTAGCATCTGTAGCAATGGCGGAAGCGCGGTCATCTCGTTCGACTTCTCATCGACTTTGCGTTGTCCCAGTACCAAGCGGTTGGCGCTTGCCCACGCGCTCACCATATGGATTGCGCCTTTGCCCTTGGCGCGCTCATCCGAGTGCCGCACCGTTTTGCCATCAATCGCGATGACTTCTCCTTGGCACAATTGACTGATGGCTTGAACCCAACGCCTGAAGCATGCCTGCATCTGCTCTGGGTCAAGTCGGGCAAACACTCGCGCAAAGGTGTCATGGGAGGGAATGCCGTTGTTCAAACTTAGAAAGGCGCTTAACCATGCCTGCTTGGATTGTCCATACACTTCGATATCGACCCAACTCTCCGCGCCACAAATCACCGCACAGAGAGCAATAGCAAGGATATCCAAGAGTTGGTGGTCTTTCCCTCGCGCGTCGCGCGCGTCATCTAAATCAGCAAAATGCGTCAGAATACGGGCATCTGTAGCTTGGCTCATGAGTCCAGTTTTGGGTAGTGCCTTTTAGGGAATGGTAGAGAAAATACGCTGATTTTGTGCAATCATCCGTCGCCGTTGATCGTTGTAGTAGTGAATAAAATTCCAAATTGCTGCAATGTGATTGTTCACATCCTTCGAGAACGACAAGGTTTTTCGCACCAATCGGGACACTCGTTGTCGCAAGGTCTTGTTGAACCGCTCGATGTCACTCGTCCGTCCCGTTTCTTTCCCAACTGCCCGATGCCGCTTGCTGGGAAGGGCAACCGGGTACGATGCCCAGAAGTCGGTATAGCACACGGCACATTGTCGATAGACCGGAGGCAATGAGTGCCACAGGGCTTGAGCAGACTGCCCAGAACGGTCTCCGCTAGAGCAGCCGACAATCTCACGGGTTTCGGCATCAAGGGCTAACCACACCCAGTATGCATGCTCTTTAGCCCCAACGAACGACCACAGTTCGTCCATCTGCACCGTTAATCGTCGTTGCGGCTTCGGTTGCACTTGAACTTGTTGAGGGACAGTTGCATAGTCATCGTTCACGTACTGTTGTAGCCAGCTCTCACTCACCTGCAAGCTGCGAGCAATGCCGACAAGCGGGATCTTTTCTAGCAGCATGCGCTCAACCGTTGCTTTGGTGCCGTCGCTAATCCGTCTCCATTTGGGAGTTTCTACGAACTGTCGCCCACAATCGCGACAGTTGTAGTTTTGGTTGCGTGGCGAGTCGTGCCGTTTTTATTGATGTCATTTGAGCCACAACTTGGACAAGTCAGTAAAGGTTTGATCATCAGCGTTGTTCAGTCAATCTCCTTTTCTATTGTCCCTCCCTCTTTTTTCTCTGTCCTTTCCTAAAAAGCACTACCCCAGATCTTTCAGCGATCGCCTGACCCGCCCTGCACTGAAGTACGGGCTAACAGAGGAAAGTCCTCTCAAGAGGACT
>ENA-ORBV01013530-ORBV01013530.1-microbial-mat-metagenome-genome-assembly--contig:-NODE-13530-length-12381-cov-3.076560_pt1 | contig 12381 bp, 10 predicted proteins | sample MGYA00237777_ERZ505514 | MGnify/ENA primary metagenome ERZ505514 (study PRJEB26160, sample SAMN06269048) | microbial mat metagenome | isolation source: Oligotrophic lake microbial mat | place... | reverse complement strand
AAGAGACAGTTCAACTACGTGTTGTGCGTCGCTCAGATAACCATGGTCGCACGTTGCTGGCTGGTGGCGGTGATCTCAAAGCCTTCGTGAACAGTATCGACTTCCTCAAGGTCTACGTGCAGCACCTGCGACGAGCAGATAAATGCTATACTGAGGAGGTACGCCTATCATATATTGCTTGTTCAATCGCATTTCCTTGTAACCCGGTCCCGTGTGTCCCATACGAATAACGCGCCTGTTGTTTCTCCTATGATCATACTGAACGCAGAAGAATGGTCTGCCCATCATCCTGGTCGGTGACGCGTCACGTGACAGGTATGGCTCTGTTCAAACGAACGATTGGACGTTATCGATACTGAAAGTCAGCCATCACCTGCTACTACACTCACCGTTTTACGGCATATAAGCATCTGACGTATGGTAATGTTCGCTGTTGCAGCTACTACGTGTACGGTGACTCCGTGAACTCCGCCTATCGCGTCATCGATGCGTACCTTTGGGACATGATCTTCCGAACCAAGGACCCGTCTCTGCACGCGGACGCCGTCAGCAGGTTCTACGAGACGGGGGTCACCAACTTCGTGGATTTCAACGCGAACAGTCTATGGTTCTATGCTTATTGCGGCTGTGATGTATGTATCATGAATTGAAGTCGCAAGTTCCCGTCCGGTCGCGTTCCTTATCGTGTTCTGCGCTCGACTCGCTCAGGTCCGCGGCACTGCCAGCGTGTGGCGCCAGACTGAATGTCGCGTGTTCAACACACACAAGCAGGACATGCAAGTGCTCAAACTGCACGAGACGGCTCAGAAGAAGAAGCATTTGTTCAGCAAGAAGCCCCCAAGTCACAAGGAGTACTGCTTGGTTCAACGAGCACAGTCCGAGACGAACTCCTCGCCGGGTCGCAAGCCATCGGTCTGCGAGACTAGCGTGGATGAGCTGTACGACAAGATTGCCCCTCACTGTGCAGTGGCGCATTCTCACACCATCCAGGGGTTCTTCTGAGCTGCCTATCATATCATCGACACTGTGTTTGTTGTCTATGTTTTCTGCTGCTTCCCGCGGTAGGTGTCGACCCTAAATTTATCAGTGATGCAACGTTCGAGAGCCAAATCACGGCTCTCGTTTGCATGACCATCTGTACGATGCGGTTTGTTTGATATACTAACGCTTTCAATGCGATCATTGCTACACGGCCTGGAAGCTCGCCTTTCACGATCCACGCACCGACTGATCAGCAGCAGGTACAGTAACACAGAGGGGATGAAGCCTCTACCCAGTACTGGAGATGGCTGCGCCATCCGCGAGTATATCAGGGATACAGCACACTACAGCTCCTCGTGGCCCGGTGGCTTAGCGTCAGCCCATTGGCGCAGTGCAGCGCTCATACTGCTGGCGATGGGTGCAGTCTCTGGGTAATAGTACTTATAAGAGGCGCTGCCGCCTGCATTGATGATGGAGGTATCGACCTGGCCGGTGTAGGGAGCGAGGAAGAGAATGCGGGGGATATAGCCACCATCTGAACAGCAGGGGCATCAAGCAGTGGTATTGAGTACCGTGTTTGCGCCTGCAACAGCTGAACCAAGGGGGCTTCACACTGTGACGCTAGCACCTACCCGGCTTATACTGCGCGTCGGTGGGCTCGTCATCATCGTGAGCGTTGATCATCACGAACTTGGGGGCGAATTCCTGAATCAGCTTGGACTCAGCGAACTTGGGTCCTGCCAGACACAACAATTTGAAGGCCGCGCGCCGCCTGGTGAGCTATCCATCAAGACCGCCGCTCGAAGCCAAGATCCAAGAAACAGTGGAATCACTTACCCAGCGTCTTGCAAGCTCCACACCAGCTCTTGTGGATGACCAGCATACCCGGCTTGCCGGCCTTGACCAGAGGCAGTCCCTCCTTCATACTCTTCCACTGGTACTGGTCTCCGAACCCGCGACCGTTGATGGCTTCACACGACACCACCGCGAGCCAGGCGAGGCAGAAAGCCCACATCAGAGCGGTTTGCATATTGAGCTGAGCTGCCATGTTGTGGCTGGCAGATGGCAACACAGAAGAGCTACGGCAAAAACGAGCGCGTCGCGACGAAACAGATTTTCAACAAATGGCGTGGATTGAGAGGTAGAAGTACCACTAGTACTCTGATCGGTTGAATCGTATGCAGCGTCACACCAGCATACCTTGTGACATGTGACTTGAAGGGTGCTCCACGCAGCGAGTTGGGGCCCTGCATACACCGTTGACCGCAGTACATAGGGTGCTGCATGGTTTCCCAGCTGCGATATGAACGCCAGCGCAGCTACAGCGGTGTCGAAGGCGCCGCTGCATGTGATCTCTGAGGAGTCACAGCAAGCGGCAGCCAGTGCCGCCTCGTTCTGGTCTGATTTCGCCCCATCGTATTCAGAGTTGCTGGAGCCCGTGCTACTCCAGACCGCGAGGACATTGCGGGATGCGGTCCAGATCAGCACGGCACACCGCGTGCTGGACTGTGCTTGTGGCACCGGTCTGGCAGCAGTCGAGCTTGCAGGGATGCTGGATAAGGGCAAAGCCACGCTCACGTGTGTGGATCTATCCGCAGGTAGAGGCTCGTGCTGGGATGCGATGAGATTTGCTTGTATTGATCTCGTTATGGAGACGAACTGACACCTTTATTGCTGTCCATGCGGTATCACAGCAATGGTCGCTGCGGCGAGTGCACGTCTGGCCCGGTTCAAGCAAGTCACGGTGCTTGAAGCGAACTGCGAATACCTCCCGTTCGAAGACGCGTCATTTGATCACTAAATCTCCAATCTGTGCTTGCATCTCACGTCAAATCCCGCTGCGATGATCAAGGAGGCCAGTCGAGGTAATGAACTGCAATCGTTCAGAGATCGTATGAACGCTTGGCTGCGTGCTGAGCCACGCTGTGCACAGCTGCATGAGCATGAATTATACTTACTGACATGAGTTCTTATGCAACATGCATCGTGTTAGTGCTGCAGTCAGGTGGGATTGCAGCCATGTCCGTGTGGGGTAGACCAAGTATGAGTCTGGCCGTCACCATACCCGAGATAGCGGCTCGGCGGATCAGGAAGCGTAAGCGAGCACCACCATCAGCAGCAGCAGCAGCAGAAGACCCGGTAGAAGATCAAACCGAGAATGGTGTGTGGACAAGCATTGACTGATGTATTGGTTCATTGCGCAGATGCACCAAGCTGAATTGTGTTTGTTATCGTTGTTTACGCTCATTCACAACGGATCACAGAGCCGGGTTCGGGCTGTCGCAACTTCCGATTCGGCTCAGAGCTGGACGCGTTGCGTCAGTTATTCCTTCGCAACGGCTTTCGTTCCGCCGTGGCGTTTTATACCCCAGCAGTGTTCCCCGTTTATACAGGGCAAGATTACATGACTCAGTAAGCTCCACCATCCACGTCATGGGGCTGTGTATCCTGATGCTGAACTTCGGCGTGTTTCCGACTTGTTCTAGTGTGGCGCCATGTTTTCTGTCGGACGACGATAATCCGCGCCTGGTGACCCGTACGTGATGTGTTGCTTCGGATCCATCATCACGTGTGAGGAAGGTTGACCCTGCGTGGTCGTGTGCTGATTGCAGAAGTGATTGCTGAGGCGGATGCGGTGCTAGCCAGAGGGGACCCCATCGCCCTCGAGTGTGCTGTGGTCATTGCGTTCAAAGCGTAGCACCGTGGAGGCCCCCCGGCTGCTGCTGCTGCTGCTGATGATGATGATGATGCAGTGATGGCTGCTGCTCGTGTGGGGCTTTCACATATAGTCAGGGTTTATTCTAAGCATTGTTTATTGCGATCATGCATTGTACACACAGTTATTTGTCAAATCTATGCATATTAGTTCAAGTTACAAGCCCTCTCATGTGTTATCAGCGTCAATGAGTACATCAGCCCCGTAGTCAACTCAAGGCGTCAATAAGCAGCCCATCATTCACAGCACAAGAGGTATTCAATGCATAAATAACGTTCGAGGTTCGCCACGTTGAAAAGCCCTTCGCATCAGCTGCCGGTGCGTGTGTTGCTTTATAAGCTCCCGACACGTCAATCCAAGCAGCGGCTCCACTTTCAGTGCCCGCCAACAGCAGGGACCCATGTACCACTGACTCTGTCCAGTCCAGACACGACACCGCCTGCCACTCGCGCGGTAGCTCAAGGGTGGCCACACACGATGCTTGGTCATCACGGCCTGACTGCAGGCCCGAAGTACTGCTGCCCAGGCTCCATACCTTGATCACACCGTCCTTAGACCCCGACGCGCACAGCAGCTCGCCCGAGCCTGTCGTCGGAGCGAAGAGCTTGCACGCTTTCACAGCTTGCTGATGACCTCTCAATTGAACGATGCCTCCGGCTCCAGTCCGTGCTCCACCACCATTGAGGCCGTGTGTATAGTGAGCACCATTGGACAGCGCTCTCCGATCCCAAACGCTGACCGCACACCCCTCGCCCTCAAAGCCGTTGTGTCCCGTGACGATGCGGTAGCCGTCTGGCGCCACGTCACAGCATAGTGGAATGTCTGACCCTGTTGCAATGGACTGCACAGGAGCTGCTGTGCGGACGTCCCAAACGCGGAGCGTGAGATCCTCGGATGCTTGCACGAAGCAATGCTGATCACCTGGCACCCAGCGCATGGCGGTGACCACATTCCGCTCGATCACCGCTCGGGCAATGGCGGAGCCAGTAGCCGTATCCCACATGCCCACACTGTAGTCTCGACAGCCGGACGCAAGGACTGTGTTGGCTGGATTGATAACCAGTCCGTTGATCGACATACCATGAGCCTGGATACACTGCACGGCCTCGCTGACACCCGAGCGCCATTGACGGATGGTGCCGTCTCTAGACGCTGAGAATACACTGTTCAATACAGGTGCGTGCAGCAATCGGTTCACGCAGGCGGTATGTCCTCGCCACTCGTCAACGCACCGCTGCTGATGCCAGTCATAGAATCGCACCACATTATCGTCTCCACACGAGTAGCTGCGCAGTGGTGCTGCAGGCACTGGTGTCTTGTGCATATGGACAGCATTATGCGTGTCTAACGATACGTAACTCTCTGCAAGATGTGCCGCATCCAGTATGTCAAACACTGCATCTGAATGCAGCTGGGCGTTGCTGTACTTGATCCGCATCACCGCGCCGTCATCACAATCATAGGTCGCGTCTGCAACGCCATCTTTACCATTGCACACCACATCTGCATGTGCATACTTGCTAGCTGCAGCAGAGTGTGCAGGATGTGCGCCCGCACTGCTGAAACACAGACCCATTGCTTCTTCCTGCTTGATTGATTTTGCAATCTGGTTCTGTATTTGAAGAGGTCGCGATGTAGCGTTCTGATCAACATTGCATTTACCGTTTTGTTTGCAATCCGTTTCGTTTTCAATTTTCGGGAACACTGCTTGTCAGTTCGGCTGCGACGCAAAGTGTGATTTTTGCATACGTGGACCAGAGCGGCGTCTTGTAGTGCATACAGCTGCGCACACAGCAAGATGAGTGGTCTACCGCGAGAGATCCTGAAGTGGATTCAATCGCTGGACCTGAGCTACTCGGTCAAGAATGTGCGAAGGTACGCCTTCGTGCACCGATACTGAAACGATCTTTTTGCTCACATGAACGCAACTTCAGGGACTTCTGCAACGGGTTTCTCGTGGCAGAAATCGTGAATCGTTATTTCAAAGCAGACATTCAGATGCACTCGTTTGACAACGGTGCCAGCATGGCTAAGCGCAAGTCAAACTGGTTGCTGGTACGACACACCGTACACACCAACCTGTACTGTGCTGGAATACTGATAACTCATCGCTTATAATACTGCCTGCACTCTTCTGGCGTGTCTACTGGTGTTGCCATGTCTGATTGCTGTCACACACGCTCACGCGTCCTTGTTGATATCTGACTCATGAACTACAGCTTGAGAAATTCTTCACCAAAATGGAGTTCCCCATCGCTCGTGCGGACATCGATGCAGTGATTCACTGTCAAGAGAACGCTGCTATCTTCTTGTTGACCAAGCTGTACACGATTCTGACCGGCAAGGCGTACGTGTTCACCTGCATCCTCATGTAGTTGTCCAGTTCAAATGGACTGACACATGCTGTGTTACCTTCCTCGTCAGTGTGCAAGCCGCGCTACCGCAGAAGGATGATGATGATCTACCCGGGTTCATGAAGGCCACTAGTAAGCCGCTTGCTCTTGACACACCACACACAGGCCTGATGAACGTTAACTGATGGCATCTGGCTATGCTATGCAGCTGGTTATCTCATTAAGCAGAGACTAAAGGACCCCAGCCTGGCCGAGAAGGCTGATGTAGTGACAGCGATGAAGGAGGCCCAGATGGTGATGCTCAAGAAATCAGAACAGGCGCGCATGGAGCGAACCAAGGAGCTGCAGGATAAGTGCGTACTATATCGATGATATCATTTGATTTGTACCAGATAATGAATATTAATATTACCCTGCGGTGCTCTAATCTGACACAGGCTATCAGATCCTGAGGCTATATCAGCCACCTACCGTTTGAGCACTCCTTCAGTGCACACTGCATTCATTCATCAGCAGCCTCAGACCTTCATCGTACCGCCCAAATCTCCCAACTCGCGCGTGCCCTCTCGTCGAATGGGCAGCGATGCGATGACAAGGTAGCTCCGGGCACAGCGTCATCAACACAGCAGCAGCAGTTGATGCAGCCACCACTCACACCCGTGTTCAGCAAGGTTTGTGAACGAAATAATGTTTGAAAGGAGGGACGATTTTGCTTGCGTGTATCCGATGATCGCTTCGAGCGCTTGTTGTGATCGACGCGATGTTCCGCTTTAAGATCGGGCATGGCCCCAACCAATGGAACGCATGCGCCTCACATTCTCATTGCTACACTTGCTTGCTGATCATCGCAGGAGATCTCGGTGAAGCAGCTGGACGAGTCCTTCTCACAGTTGAGATTAAGAGGACCCTCCGCATCATCGACTAAACAACAATCTAACACAGCAGCGTTTGGTCCGGACAACGGCACATTCAGCACCGGCATCAACGTGGCCGAGTATCTGTCAGCTCCGTCCGCAATGGGGCTGTCTGATCCCGTATCACGCACGGTAACAGCTTAAACATTTCTATTCTGATCATGCTTGTCGCGCGGCTTGCAGCGGTTGGTGGATATGCCGATGCCATAACGTATCTGTTTTCCAACATGGCGTTGGTTTGACGTCGTTGTGCATGCGTTGTTTCATACGCCTCAAGTAAATCATATCTTGTACCTTGAGATCTATCACACTGGCAAACCATTCACATACTGAGGTGTGTGTGCGGTGTGTGTGTGGTATGTGTGTTATGTTGCATGTATAGATGACACCGGTGGTTCACCTGGACAGCTTGCAGGCACCGGTATGTGAGCATAGTCCATACAGACTCACGGCATGATCATAGTGTAGTGTACAACTAGCGGAGTGATCACAGCATAGATTCAGCCTAGTATTTGTAGCTGCCTCTAGCTAATCTAGTCACTGAACATGATTCTTGCTTGCGTGTGTGTGCGTGTGTTCCACGTCATCGTAGCCTCGACCCATGCCCATCATCATCAACGGCACCATCGCCGAGCTGATGAACGAGGCGGCTCAGGACGGTCTACCCACGTGAGTGACTGTGCACCACACGATCAATTGTATTTGTATTTATGCACGGGACTAGTCTTTATTTAACGTTTGCTCATACTGATTTGAATACTGGCTAAAATGTATTCTCGCTCAGAAATTTGTTTTTGCTTGCATGTCACGTGTGCAGGGCTGATCTGAGCTCATCAGGCGATCAAGATGCAATCTCTGCTCTGCTGGCACTGCTGCCACCTACCGCCTCATCCGGGGTGATCACATCCTTCCCCTCTGCTGCAGGCGTGCCGCACAGTGACTTCCTACCGCACATGCGCGCCACTGAGCTGCTGCATCAACTGTTCCACGCTCTGGCCACTCAGGTTGAGCTGGCTCGAGAGTGCTCAGCCGCCTGTGCAGGCAACCCCAAGGTAACCACCAGCCGGTGTGCTTGCGACGATGATTTGATGTTTGCGTCAAAAAAAACCTGTTATGGCTTGAGCGCACGTATCAACACTTGTAACTCGCTGAATTGGGTCTACATGAACTGACGTAGCATTGTCTGTCCGTGCGCTGTGGCAGGAGTTCTGGTTTGCTTCCTCCATTTGCGCGGATGCGCTGAGCCGCGTATCGCCTGATAGCGCTGCTGCGGAAGGTATCAGCCCCTGCCGTGCTCATACACATGCAGAATGCTAGGCTGATATATGCTTCATCTGAACCTATACTGTCCAGCCATCACTCGCTTCTTGGAGACGCTATCCAAGCAGCTTCACCGCACTGCAGAGAGCGCGGCCCAGTCTTCTTCATCAGCCTCATCACACGTATCCGTGCATGCACTGTACTCGGACTTCCTGCAGCCCAAACTGACAGCGCTGCTCAAGGCACGGCGTGATGACGCAGCTGCAGCTACTGCATCGGCTGAGCAGTCAATAATGCAAGCTCCGTCATCACCATCGCAAGCATCATCATCAGCAGTCATCTTGAACAACACGCTACCTCTGCTTATGCGGTAAGTGCGGGGTTAACATACATGGAAATGCTGGTTTGATTCATGTGCTCATGTTTATGAACTGTTGGATCTGTGACATCATCAGTATACTGACTGCATTCTGCAAGACACCAGCCAACAGGATCAAGAGCCTGCAGACCATCCAGGTAAGCGTGACTGATAGCTAACTGAAGCGCCATGCTGGATGACATTGCCATCAAGTAGCCACATCCCTGTGCGGATCGAGTGACGCTGCTGGTGGCGGTGCACTAATTAATCACGTGCTGCAAACTGATGTTCAGACCGAAACCAATGATCCCACTACCATGTTCAGCGTGATCAGCTCCTTGTTTCCTCTATTAACTCAGACTAGGTCAGTGCCTGCATTTTATCCACCCCTGCAATTACATGGGCGGCTCATTCAATAGTGCATGCTGTGGATGGATGTGCCCGTACAGTATCAGCCCCGCGGAGGCCCAGCTCAGCCTGCAGTACGCCACACCGGCACTCAGCAGTGTACGTGATGACTGCTTATTCACTGTTGGATGAATGATGTGTGCGTTCATTAAATCAATAAGTGCCCAGCTATCTAGCTAAGCGAACATCGTTCTATATGGTCTGATGCACTTTTATCTCAGGCTGACGCGGTGGATCGTGAACAAGGCTTGACCGTACTGGCGGCGCTAGCAGCGCATCAGGTAAGCTGATATGATGATTCAGCAATGATAGAGCTACTCGAAGTCCAGCTGTGTGTGTGAGCTGTCTTGGCCATTGCAAATTGATACGGTACTCTTGTCAACACTGATTGCTCACACCATCCTCCCCTCTGTGTGTGTGGTTCACTGACGTGTGCAGGAGGTCCAAGGTCATCAGAGCGTCATCGGACTGGCAGGTACTGTGTATCTTGATCATTGTAGCACACTACAGCACACTGTTGACCGATGTCTGCCTCAATACAGACGCTTGGCTGGCGCTGCAACACGATGCCGAGCCTCGAGTTCAAACTGCTTGGATCAACACGGTGGCGAATCTGTTGAACGTATGGCTCATTTGTTTCCGCTGTGCTAGCAGCGGATATATGGGTTTGAACTAAACTGAGGCTGGTATCACGTGGTTAGGCTGCATGCACGTCAAGGGACCTGGCACCGGAGCAGTCGGAGCTGCTGCACTCAGCGCTGAGAGATAAGCTCACATCCACACAGGATTTCGACGTATTACTCTATGGTAATGCTGATTTGTTAATTTTATTGTATTCACAGCACGTATCCCGTGTGTGGTCAGATAGCTGACTGTATTGATTGTTGCCTCCTCTAGGCATGTGTCGGCTAGTACCATTGGTGCAGAGTGTGCCGCTGTGTCGACAGCTGCTGATGTCCGCATTGGTGCAGTCACCAGGTATGTGATCGCGTTCATGTCACTGGTGTTATATCGATTGAACTAAGTAATGTGTATTCAGTGTAGCTATATGCACTTGCGTTGATTTCAGCATGGTGTTCTGTTGGTTGAACCAGCTAATGCTTATTTAGTGTGCAACATCGCTGCTATCTCACTCTCAACTCATCAATCAATTCCATTCGATGATCCGGATCTGCGCTCCAAGCTCCTCACACCAGACAGCAATGACCCGCAGGTCCAGCAGCTCAGCTGTGTACCCCTGCAGCGATACTGGCACCCCCTCAGCGCGGTGCAAGGAGTGGCGGAAATGGTATTTGATCTGCATACCCTCAGCTTGTGGCAACATTGGTCTTATACCCGTTTTGATAAAATGCAGGTTCAAGCCGCTAACCCGGATAATCTCAGCGCGGGCCACATGGATGTACGTGTATAACTAGCCAGTTTGAGTGCACTGCACTCTACAGCTCTCTGCACTCATTACTGGTGGTGTCGATTGATTCTTAGGTGCTGTCTGCAGCGCTGTCTGAGGTGCCTCAGATACCACGAGGTGAGCATCATTTCGAGTAGTCTCATTTAGAGTTACCTCTACTTGAGCTTAACTCAAGTACTGCTTGTTCTGCTGATGTCACCGTACAGTGGAGGCGCAGCACTGGTCGAACGCGCTTGGATCGTTGCAGCAATACATTCTGGTACGGAGTAATGCATTGCATGCACGATGATTGCTCTGATGATCCAAGCCGGTTCAATCTGCTATCGAGAATGCAGCTCATTGACTGCCGCACTGATGTTGGCTACAGGTGGAGTGTGCTGATGAAGAGTCATGTGACGCTGCCATCTATATTCTGCGCAAGAGCTTGTATGACCCCGCGCTGCGAGCGAGCACTCTGCCGGTAAGTTATATGCGAACTGTCTAATGATTTAGCTGCAGCAACAAGCGTGACTGCATGAATACGACATGCATTCTAGCGCCAATGTTCTCAACTGAACGTGCTGTTGTCCCGGCATTCACAGATCTTTGAGCCTGTTCAAGATAGAGCCGGTGGGAAGTCGCTGCCTCCACCATTGTTCGGTCTACTCAAGCTTGTATTTGCACCAGGTACACTGCTTATGTACTATATTCTATATTATCTTCATGCTGCGGCCTGCACTTCATATGTCTTGCTTATTCTACCGCTAGTGCGGTTCACCCAGTCATTTTGCATTCGCTTACGTTCCTTGATCACCCTGGCAGCTGTGAACGTCAAGGTGCAGAAGGCGCTGTACAAGCTGCTGTTGGATCTGATCACGTAGGAACTGTCGAGCATGCTCCCAGGACACACCATATTGCGTGTTGTAAACTGATTCATTGTCACTTGATGTGATTGTGTCTGCTCAGAGAGCAACCCACCACCTTCTTGCCGAGTGTGTACAACTTGGTGCAGGTAAGCATACGGTGTGTTTGTGCGCTGTGTGCTTGTGTATGCGTGCGTGCATGCGTGTGAGTGCCAAGGTCTGCATGCATGTGTGTACGTGTCATGATATCTCTGTAAACGCTAGCCTCTTGCTCATCGCCCCTGGGCCCATATCCTTTGATGAACCGATTCAGAACTTCGCGGTGAAGCATCCCGACCGCTTTGACGTTTCCCCCTTCTTGCAGGTGCATAGTGTGTGTGGTGTGGGAAAGTCTCTGATGATCCAGCCTGTCTGATCTCACGCTTCGATGCTGGTCTTTATGTGCACAGGAGCTGTCTGCGGTGATCAAGTCCATGACAGCTCAGAGTAGATGATGGGCCTCTTCAAGTCGATTAGTAATCGGTGAAGCTGTTTATTGTGGGGTGCAACCTGAATAAACAATGAGCTGTACAATACAAGACGCAACACGATGATAGGGTAACAAGTGGTGATCATCGGTCGATCACTGCCGGACTCAAGTACTGATGACGGAGCGGTGTTGAGCGAGCTTGTCGGTTGCACCTCGCTCGATCGACCGTCCCCAGTCTCTGCTGTGAGAGCAACGGAGCTGGCTCGACCGGCAGCCAGCCTCTTCCTGTCATCATCCACGCTCACCGACAGGTTGGGCGCAGAAGACGAGCCTGTAACATGCTGTCGCGACGGCAGCACTCATTTCGCTGCCGCGCGAGGTCGGAATTGGAATTCCACATCTGCAATGGGCTGCAGTGAGCCCAATCCGACGCGTGATTGATCGATAGGCGGAGCCGGTGTGTCAGGCGATAGCGTGACCTCGAATCGAGAGAGCAGGTTCAACACCAGCAGCTTGATCTCATTAGTGGCGAAGAACCGGCCGGGGCACATGCTGATACCGCCACCGAACGGCATGAAGGCGTGCCGCACTTCAACACCGTCTGCGTTGCGGAATGTGGGAGGCGATCCGTTCACCGCCAGGAATCGATCATGTTTGAACTTCAGCGGATC
>ENA-ORBV01013529-ORBV01013529.1-microbial-mat-metagenome-genome-assembly--contig:-NODE-13529-length-12382-cov-4.474035_pt1 | contig 12382 bp, 11 predicted proteins | sample MGYA00237777_ERZ505514 | MGnify/ENA primary metagenome ERZ505514 (study PRJEB26160, sample SAMN06269048) | microbial mat metagenome | isolation source: Oligotrophic lake microbial mat | place... | reverse complement strand
CTTAGTCTCGTGGGCTCGGAGATGTGTATAAGAGACAGCTATACTGTAATGGTAGAACGGGGCGAATTTCCTTTTTTCAAAGGACACGTTCTCACACCACAAGATTTGATTTTGCGCCAACATATTTTAAATCTAATGTGCCATTTATACACGGATTGGACAACGGAAGATTTGAACAATCCTGCCATTTATAAAGGGCTGCAAAAATTGCAAGAAATGCAAACTTCCAAGTGTCAGTCAGATTTCTGTTTGTGATGTGAAGAGCATTCAATGATGACTTGATTTGCAGGGCATCCTTGCACAACATTTCACATTGGCATGTGCATCCACAACTTGATTGCACAAGAACAATCAATGCAGGAGCTGTGCGCCAGCCAGAGGAATGCTGCTGCAAATGTCTTCCAATTCAGCGCCAACATTCAATTCACAGTCCATCAGGCGGCTCGCTTCAAGCACTGCAGTGCCCAAAGAAGTCTCATTCTCAAGCGGTCGAGAGAATCATTTGCCATCTCATCAGAGCCAGAAAGCAAGGCATCTGACTCAAACCCAACTCAAATCAAGGATTGGGATGTCGGGTTGATGCCTGTTGCAAACCATGGTGAAGAAACGCAAAAGTGGTGTCTTCAATGTCACTGGAGCCGACAAGTTGATGACCCAGATCAACACAGCCAAAATCACTCACAACAAGGCCAGCAAGCTCCTCAAAAGGCATTGTCGCGAACAAAGCCACTGACATCACCCCTCAGATTGATTCCAAGCTCTTTGCAAAGTTCGCAGCTGCCAAAGGATGCACTTGCATTGTCGCTGCTGTCATTGCCACTGCCGATCGCGCAGTCTTTGTCAACATGTTCTCCAAGAGTTGTCATGAGCCTGAGCTTGAGAGTGCCAACATGATGGAAGTCTGGATCAATGAGTTCCACAAGATGTGTCCCAGGCCAGCTGATTCTCCTCAGTGTTTGGAACAACACGTTGCATGCTTTTCAAAAAGGACTCAAGCCTGCAAGGGAGTGCAACGACATTGGTCATTTGGTGGTGGGCCAATCTTGAGTCCCTGGGAGTCACTCTTGTGAAATTGGAGCTCACATTTCCTCGCAATGTCCCAACTTTGGGCAGGTCACCATTTCGCAGAGGATCGAAATGATCAGAATTGTCAGGCAACATTCGTCAATTGGACAATGAAAGTCACAATGACAACTCAGGGCTCAGCGGACAGAAGCATGTTGACCAACTTTTAAGCTTCGTAAAAAAAGCATCGGATTTTGCTTTCAAATTGTTTCCACATTTGCGGCACACAGATGCCAGACTTGATTTCCATGGCAGTTTGTTGAGGTGGTGGCTGGAGACTGTCAGTCATCTTCAACGAAGAGAAAGCTCATTCAAGCCACCCCATTGCATCTCATCAGAGCAACTGAACAAGGAGTCAGGCACAACCATGACACTGGTTGTGGTGTCACTGCTAAGATTGTCCTCCCGTCTGTGAAAGCGAATGCCAAAATTGTTTGGAACAAGTCAAAAATGGCCGTTCAGTTGCTCACAACTGAGCCTTGAGCCACAAGTGATTTGATGATGGCCCGTTTGTCCGACAATTGGCTGATCTTGACCACATCAGTGACCTCAACACGGGCAAAAGTTGCCATGTCAAGGCTGACAAACTGATTTCCTGTCTTGTTCCTGTCTGAACAGATGCTGCAGCTGCATGTCAGTTTGACAAAAAGCGCATCACTGCAGTCAAAATTGGGCTTTGCATTTGCACAGGAAAAGCTTGTGAACAGCGGCAATTTTGTGGCACCATTGGGTGCATTGTTTCTTGCCCCACCAAGGTGAAATTGAAAAGCTTGCTCCAGCTGACAGATTCTGGAGACACCAATGGAGCAATTTGTTGCTATGAAATGATGGATGGGAATTGAAAGAGAACAATGGCAAAACAGAAAAGGACCATTGCACACATCCCAGGATTTGCATGCTGTGCCAGATGTGATGCAGGCCAGTTAGACCAAACAGGGTTAAAGTGGAGCCTAGTTCAAAAAGGGGAGGCCCACAATGTCGTTGCACTTGAGTTTTTTGTGCCCTTCAATTGGTGCAAAATTGATGAGGCACCGCATGGTCCAGAGAAAATCGATGTTGCACGGGGCAGTTACTTGCCGCGAGATGCGTGGCCGAGGCTGCGGTAGATTAGCCAATACAATAATCAACGCACAGCACAGCACAGCACAGCAAGTCGTCGAACAAGTGCAATGGGTCGCTGTAGCATGACGAAGCAGATTAACGATAGATCTTCAGAAAGTAAAGTGTCTTCAACATACTTAACTACGGACGATCTACGTGCTGTAACAGCTGCTGTTACTCAAATTCCAAAGAATGCTGGGACTTGGTAGAAAATGATATCCTTGCAGACACACTTCCAAGTACAAGCTTTGCTTTTATTTAAATCACCACCTGGCCACAGCTTCCGAAAAATCAAACGCACTTGAAGTACGACTTTTTGAGTTCGTTGGACCTGCTGTCTGATCGTAACTAATTCGACTTCCCTGTTGAGAACAACATGATGGTTGACTACTAGCTATCAAGCTAGCTAGCTAGCTAGCTCGTCTAGTTCATTGATTTTTCTATGGATGAATGAGGGCGAACGACGAAAGCATCTGCCGGTCCACCAAGAAGGCAATACACCACAGGTTCCGAAGATGAGTCCAGCGGAAGTTCAGCTGCCGTAGAAAACTGACATACTCGAAGAGTGAAGACATCTACGTGGTATTATACTTCAAGTAGTATACTTCAAGTTGTACTATGAGTAGAAACATTACAGATACCTGTTGAAGTGCTCCGGAGTACAGCTTCTTAATTAATACACCACAGGTTCCGAAACAATAAAACGTTGAGTTGTTAGACTTCCACATTTTAGTTTTTAGAGTTGGTTAGACTTCCATTCTGGTCGTAACAGCTGTCGTAACTTGATTGAAGACGAACGAATGAATCTATCAGGCATACGCCGGTTAGTGTTTTAATCGATTGAACGCAGAATTGTAATAACACACCGATTTGCTGGCTCAGCAAGAAGGTAGAGGAACATTTTACGCGAAGGAAAAAAGTATTGCATCCTAACGCCGGCGAAAGTACCTTACCGTTGATTCACTGGCTCACTCCACCCTACAAGTGTTGTACAATCGAAAAAAGGGTTATCTCTCTAGCAGCTGGTGAAAGGTGGCATGACAGGGGAGCAGATCTACTTACGTTTCGATTTCTTTCAACACGAAGCTCACAAAAAGTAATAAATCACCAAACCCGCTCATAATTTAGTTCATCTAAAAAAACATCATCTACTACTACTACTACAAAAATACACACACACAAACTATCATGAGTCCCCTCCAAAAAAACACCACCCAAAATGGCGCCTACTCCTCCTCCTGCTTCTCCTCTACATCATCCACCCGCACCAGTGAGACCAATACTAACGACCCTTCCGCTCCCATGTTTTCTTTGCTAAGCATTTCACCCACGGTCTTGTCGTCGTTGCCGTCATCATCGTTTGGTCGATTGGTGCCGGGCGAGGAAGAGAATTCGTTGGCTGCTGCTGCTGCCACGACAGGAGATCAAAGACTGGGAGGACGACAAAACTTAACTCTGGGAGGCCTGCAGAATCTCCTTCAAGATGCTTTGGATATCTTAGACGACGATTCTGACGATTGGATGGACAATGAAGAGGAAGACGGCGATGTTTTTGATTGGGGAAACCACGTTTTCATGGCGCCGCAGTAAGATAGGTTGGTTGGTTCCTTCGATGACGAAACTAAGTTACTTTCCCCCACTTTTGAGAACGGAGCGCAGACCGAGAGCAAGTACAAAAAATCCGACCTACGCCCTCCTCTTATATACTACTTGCAAGAAAGCAAGATGTTTAAAACATTAAAATATGCATATACATACAGACTGTGCTTGCGCCAAGTTTGATTGCCTGACGGATTGGATTTCATCGATACACAGCCACATCAACTCCTAGCTAGTTAGAGAATAGAAACAACTAAATTTTTTCATACTGCCGCCAACACTGTTAGTACATTGCCTAATGGGAGTGGACCATGGCTCCTTGCACACACTTGAACACCCTTCTGCAGTGATTGGCTGCACTAGCTAGCCGACAAGTAAAGCATTCGGGATCAAAACCAGCTTGCAGTGAATCCATACAAAATCATAATGTTCATCGAACATGTTTCCTCTAGCTAGTCTCGCATAGCTTCTTTTGCGGGCGACCGTTTGAGAGGTTAGCCCGGCCAGGAAAAATCTACCACTAGCTAGCTAGTAGTCATTGTAATGTGCCCTGACTAAAGTGGAAACCGCTGAAGTAAATTTGAACATTTTTCATGGCTAGGGTTAGGGTTAGAGGTCAACATGTAAGTAATTGCTCACTTGAAGTCCTTTCAACGATGCGCCTTCTTGGCTTGAAGCTTGCCTACGTTTTGCTCTTTCCTCTTCCTTTCATCCACCGACGAAACGGAGCTACCACTACTGCTATTACCGTTCGGGAAATCGGTCGCCCCCGGATAGCGAGCAAGATATTTCCAATTCAAAAATTTGTCAAGCTTGTCCACATTGGGGCACCAGAACGTCCATTCTTTTTCAGGGCTGGGTTCCTTTTCAATCAAATTGGCAGAAACCAAGACACCCAGCATCTGCTTTGTTTTAGTTTTGGATATTGGATCAACATATTCATCAAATTCATCATTGTAGGCGTCCATAATGTCGCTCGCTTCGTATCGCATGCGTCTTGCCGCCTCGCCATTATTTTTTGGGACCAGGTTCAAAATAGCAAGCATCATCCTTTGGGCAAGCTCATCCCTCCAAAGCTCATCCTTACGTTCGCGCTCGATTGGATGGAGTTCCCTGCACTCTTCAAACGCATTGTAGTTGTAAAGTCTACGCATGCCTTTGATTTCTCCCAATTTCCTGGAAAAGAGGCGTAAAACGAATGAGCGACATACGTGTGAACTAAAGGCGCAAAACGTGGATCGTACCTGCAGGTAAAGCGGAAGAAATCACATTCATGCGGGAGGAGTTCCTTTGACCCATCCAATGCTTCAATCAACGCATCTCCTTGCTCCAACCTTTTATGTAGAGCAATCATGAAGCGCTGATACGCTGTACTTGCTTCCAAGTCACTCCGTGAGCTCAGGATGACGACATGATCAAATCCATTTTTGTGGAGCAAGTCCTTCCCCACATACGTAGCTCGTCCCAGCGACTGCAGGGTCTTGTCAATGCTGTAGCCTGCTCCAAACGCGTGGATCATGTGAGTGGGCACGCGGTCGTCGGAACGGAACGACATGCCCCTTTGCATCTTGCTAAAGCCAAAACAAAAGATTGGCACACTGCCATAATTGTCGTGTAGCCTCTGGATGAGGTCGGAAATAGTACAGTCTCTGTTTCCAAACTCGACAAAGTCATCCACCACTAAACTCTCAAGTGATTCCTCTGTCATCTTTTTCTCTCGGGTTCCGTGCTTGTGGTATGATTCGATTAAATATCGACCGTCTGTTCCACGATCGACAACCACGCCCTCTATCACGGAGCCATTGTCTCTCCTCTATTGACGGCGCCACAGCAGAAGTTATCAAAGCCTAGATCACGTCATCCATTTTCTGCCAGACAAACCAAAATAGCAAGTGATGTGCGTACCTTTTGGACCAGTGTTCCTTCAAAATATTTCATGCGCGGCTCGCCACCGCTGTGCTTGCTCTTTCGTTCGTTCATGTTGGAAGTCCCTTGTGGTGGATATTTGACAAAGATGCCACGACCGACCACAACGATTAGAGCCACTCCATAATTTCGTTCCAATTGCATGACTTCCTGGACTTTCTCAGCCTTTTCAAAGATACTGCCTTGGTTGCGACGATCCACCAAATGGCAGGTGACATCTAGAAGAAGTGCATTGGGGCGCAGCGCATCGAAATAAACACCCATTACTGCGTCATTTGTGAAGGGAATAAAGTCCTCTACCTCCTCTTCCACATCGGGTACCTTATACCGGTATCCAAAGGACCTATTCAAATCTTTTCTGGTTAGGTACTGCTCTTTTTGATTCTTGACCGGAGCCTTCATTTGATCCAGCCGTAGATAATCTTCTCCGGGTTCGATTTGGTACATCTTAATGTCCGGGATATCATCTTGGAGTTTGTAGTGCAAGAGTACAGGAACTAGTGTGGCAGAAATCTTGTACACCAAAGTCGGTCTCTGGTCCATGACTTCCCAAAAGGCCCATTCGACGAGTTGCGATTTTTCCTCCGTGCGGTAGAGGGAGTCACATTCGTCCACAACGAGAATGAATTTTCTCTCCGGGTCGTTGCCTCGGTACTGTTCGATAGCAGTGTTTAGCAAACCCACCTGAGCGGCAGTGTCCGCAGCTATCAGTGTACCACCGTCCGTCATGACTAACGTTGACCCGCCATTTTCATATCTTCGACGGCCACCAAAGGCAGTTTGTATGTTTGCCTCCAGTTCCGTTCCTCGAGCATATCCCTTTAATTTGTCACACAAATTCTCCGCCTCTTGGCATCCTTTGGTGATGATAAATACTGGACACTGTAGTACCAATCCAACATGCCGTAAGACGCCCTTGACTCCCGACTTGCCACTCTGTGTGGGTCCGTAAACAAGGAAATCTGTATTGCAACCGTCTGGTCCTTTCTGAAAGGCTTCCACGGCATCTTCTATAAGGGATTTGTAGTCGAAATTACAGGCTCGCTTCAAAGTTGGTGTCATGGACGTCAAGACCCGATGGACAGGGTCTAGGTCCGATGCTTCCAGTCCAGCCACGGCCAAAATTTCCTCGGTTTGCAATTCTGGATTTTTCAATAGCATTTTTACATACAATTCCCTCGCTGCCTCCGACATTTTTTTCCTAGGGCGCTTTCTCTTTACCTGCAAAGGAGCACTACTCGTAGTACTATGTTTTTGGGCCAAATAGTGCTCATAAATCTCACGGCTAAAATCTTGGGTGACACTGACACAACCACCAGCGTCACTCGTCTGTCGTAGCCGATGGTGGAACCAGTCCACCGTGTTGAGTAGTTGATCGCGATGAACCTTTGGGATGGTAATGGCCCCCTCCCTCAGCAGCTCTACCGATAAAGGTGAAGCGAGTTGGCAAAAACGGCGAATGCCCGACTGAAGTAGAATCCTAGGAATGGTACTACTTGTCTCCTCTATGCCAAATTCCAGCAAGACATGTTGAAGGTCTTGATCTAGATCGTCAAAGCCGCCGTTATTGGCCACTGTAGTCTTCATGGTGGCATTGTTGTTGTTAATGGTGAATCATCTCGATATATTAGTATTGCTACTAGCTAGTAGTGTGGATAACCGTCTTCATGGTGGCTGCAGCTGTTGTAGCTACTAGCTAGTAGATAGCTAGCTAGCTCTACTAGTGACTGATCATTTGGAAGAAAACGAGGTGGGATTCTCATACATGACTGAGATTTTAGATTTTCATGTGAAGTACGTACATGTTCGCTGTCAACGAATGAACGAATGAGCGAGAAAGATGTCCGGTGCACGTGAACATGTGTACGACCAAGTAAAAAAAGATGCCTTTTGTCTCATCTGTGCTATTATCGAAAGGGAGGGCTGACTGCATCACACTATTGGAAGAGATCGACTTGTACACTACAGCAATACGACGTACCTACCTACTATAGTAGCTAGCTAATAGCCACTACAGTAGGTAGGACTGGAAGTTGTTATCTTGTTACCGGCACCGATAGCTATATACTATTAGAGAGAAGTTAGCAGTAGCTAGCTACCTACTGTACCTACTAGTAGAAGTTGCATTCGAGGAGGAGGCTTCTGCCCAGTAGTTGCTGTCCACGAAGAGACGTGCATCTAATAAATGCTTGCAGGATCGACAACGTCAATAACATACTATACCATATCCGAAGCTGCTGCGAATAGTTATTAATTGAGACTATCAAAAGGCAGTAGCAGTTTTGCACCGTTCCTGCAACCTGTTAGATAATTAATCTGGACAGAAACTCACACCACCTGATTTAAGCAACAGGATACTTACTAGTTAGTTACTACACGAAAGTATGAAGTCCCAATTTTCAAGGTCCAAAAGAGCCAAAGCGGCTAGATCCTCTGCCAAAAAGAAGTCATTATTGGAGCCTACGAATACTACTAGAATCGATGACTGGATGAAACGCAAAGAAGATGGCTTGAAACGAGCTTTACAAGAACTTGGTGACGACTCGTCCTGTAGTGCTAGCAGTGGCGGTGGAAGTGACACGGCTTCTGCAGCCCCCTCAAATAATGTCGCTACAATCCGCCGCATGCTCAGAGAAAAGCTCAAAGCAACGCACGCCGAAGAGATGGAGAAAGTCGTTGTTCAAGCCAAACGAAGTCGACACAAGCATGGCGAGGCCGAGGAAGAACATGCTACTAGTGCATTGGCAGCAGCGGAGAGGGACAACAATGATAGATGCTTGTACAAGGATGACTATGAAAACAGCAGCAGCTATACAAGTTCAAGCCCGGAGTCGGACGACTCGTCTTATAGAGAACCGGCAAGGAGAAAAAAGACATTTCCTTGCGATGGCCATGCTAGCACTGCCTTATTTTCCGAGAGCAACAACAGTCAAGCCGCATCCAGTAGGAAAAGCAATTCCAAAGACTTCTCGTCTGATGCGGACTCATCTTCTAGAAGCAGTAGCAGTAGTAAGAGTTCTTCCGCCGTGGAGCTATTTCAAGATCGAGCCAGACACCCCACTACGGCCGCCGTTGAAGCATCGCAGAGTGGTTTGTCCGTGGAGAACGAGAACGAAGGTTTCAAACCTCAAAAGGACGATTCCTCTAGGCAGGACGATAAAGAGTCTGACGGCAACCATAGTGTGGGAGTGGTGGACGATGGGGTATTTCATGATACCAGAGACAATGGCTCTAGGAAGGGCGATGAAGAATCCAACGACAACAACGTCCTGGAAGTGGCGCACGATGAATCAAGGAATGGCATCCGAGACGATGCCCGTGAGGTTGTGGATTCCGATTTAATCAGCACTATAGAATGGGAGGGCGAGGCAGAAGAAGACCAGGAAGAAATCGCAAAAGAAATCAGTTCCCACATGAAACAGGCCAAGACAGGAAGGCTCATCATGTCTATGCAAGGTATTCGAAAAAAAGCTAAACGGCCTACGAGCAGTGTTACAGGTAATTCAAACCATCAGTCAGCTTCGACTGTGAGCTTTGCTGACTTGGACACGATAAGTCTGGTTGGAAAAACATTTGAAAAGAACGCATGCTACTTTTTTAATGCTGATCACGGCATTGTGTCGGTGGGCATTGTTAGGTTCCTTAGCCCAACAGAGGCGTGGGCTGTACTGATTGGCGCATATGAAGATACCATACTCGGCAAGGACCACGAAGGAGTAGAATTTGCAACCAATTTTCAATTATGCCCATATGTCCAAGTAGAAGGTGAAACGTACGTGTTGCCTCTGCGTGACTTGGGCGACAGAAACAGCGACATCGGAGTTCTACCCAGCATTGTTTACTCGCCCCAATCGCCGACGAGATGGACGGATTTTGCTTATTATGATGCAGCCATTCCCCCAACCTGTGGTTGTAGCGGCTCTGATATCGGACTCGTCGAGCTTTTCTGTGGCGCTGGTGGAATGCATCTTGGTTTCAAGCGTTCCGGTTTTCGGACAATCCGAGCCATTGAAAGTCACCCACAAGCCGTACAAACATTGACTACAAACAACGCAGGGGTTCCTGTCTTCCCTGGCTCTGTCCAGGATTTCATGGGCCAGCTAATGTATCTTGAGGATGTGCAACACATTCATGCTTCGCCGCCGTGTCAGGGGTTTTCCGGTGCCAATATCAATGGTGGAAAGAATGATAAGGCTAACAATGACCTCTCGTTGGTGTGGGTTGAAGCAATAAGGAAACAGAGGCCTAGAACCGCCTCTTTTGAGAATGTCACGGGAATGTGGAGGCGAAAGCATATGCCATACCTTTTTCGCATATTGGACGAGTTGCTAAAGATGAAGTATCAAGTTAGGGTCTGCACGCTAAGGGCTTGCAATTACGGAGACTCGCAAATTCGCCCCCGCTTGATAATCCTTGCCGCCGATCACCAGACACGGCTTCCACAAATACCAAAGCCAACCCATGGCGAAGGCACCAACCAGCCCCTCCCGAATGCCAGAGATGCGATTGATGCTGTTTTGAAATACCAAGGACAACTGCCCAATTCGGAGGGCAGAAAAACGATCTCTACGAAACCACTAGCTCGGCTTCCAGAGAGCGGCCCCGCTGCAACCGTGCGAGCAAGTGGTCTCCCTCCGTTTCATTATAGAGAGGATCGATGCATATCTGTGCGTGAAGCGGCTTGTTTACAATCTTTTCCTTTGGACTATGTTTTCTATGGTTCACTCCCAGATCAGTACCGTCAAGTTGGAAATGCTGTTCCGGTACAGCTTGCTACAGCCATTGCGCGATCTATTCAGGAGGTTCATGGGTTTTGAGGTCCACACTTCCCTGGCGGTGAATGTGGCAGCTACGGGTCGTTGGCTCGCATTCGAACAGACACATATACGAGTCCTTGGCAACGTGAAACTATGTGAGACAATGCCCATTGAAAGCACTCATATTGATCTGAACAGCTCTGTCTTAATTTAAAGTTCTTTCTTATGCATTTAGTGTAAACCGTAATTCTTTTCTTTCTCTTTTTGGCTTCTGAACTCAGGCTACCAAGGCATAGCCATGATTTCTTCGCGACTTTGTCTTTCTCATCAGCGACTCACTCGTTTTCCTTGAAAATGGAGTACGTTCCTCCCCCAAATCACTGTCGGGGTAAATATAAATGGTGGACGGTATCTGGTCGCTGTGGTACCTACGTTCGTGGCTTTGGCGGCCTTGACTCTTTCTCATCCGGGACTCCCTCGTTTTCCTTGATGCTGTACGTTCCTCGCCCAGATCACTTTCAGAGATACTATAAGTGGCAGTAGGTATCTTGTCGCTGTGGTACCTGCCCTGGTGGCGTTGGTAGCCTTCGCAACGACTCTGGCTTTCACGCTTGCGCTGTCTCAGTTTAGGCGAAAGCTGAACTGGTTGGTCAGTTCTACTTCCGCCGGACTCCCAACGAGAAAGGGGTGGTGGTGGTGGCGGCACCACTTCGTCTTGGTCGTCTTCGTGGTCGTCGAGCAACTGCCACTTTTTGAGCGCCTCGTTCTTGATACGGTGGAGGATAAGGCCGTCAGACGAAGATACGGAATGACGACAAGTGCATTCCTCATTAGTGTTATTCATGATTGTGCTGGGCATGGTGTTGGCTGTCTGTTCTTGTATTTTGGGTTGTGTTTTCTTTTTTATGAGTCGGTTGATAGTCGCACAAAATGCTATGTTGTGAGTTCTAAAAGCCTAAAGGAAAAGAGAAAAGAGAAAAGAAAAAAGCCCATGACTCGGCCTTTGTTCCCCATGGACATAAAGGAGCGTCCATAGCTGTCGTGGTGTTCTTTGGCCAAAACCGGATCATACCACTGTTACGCTTGCTATCTATGTTACGCTTAATCATATCTACAGTGTTCCATAACCCTTCAGGGGTACAAGTACAAGATCGGGTATTGATCATTATCCAGTAAGTGTGGCCTCCTTCTATTCGGAGCTCTTCTCGCTTTTGCCGTCTCTGCTAGTTCTAGTAGGTGGTCTGAAACAGGTCTTTCGTGAGACCTGGCTTCCGGTGCGACTCGGTTCTTCAGTTCACTGGACACATGACATTTCTCACGTGAGGCCTTACGCTGGCCCTTTTTAATTTCTCCTGCTGAAGTCTTCTTCCTCAACTACTGTACCCTACAGCCCGTAGATCCTCCGTCGGTGCTAGTCGATTTCGGGGTGCTGGGTGACCTGTAAGCGGAAGCTATCCATTTTGAAGTCGAGAATGATTTCGTTATTACTTGGCGGATCAGCCTTTGTTAGGTTTTATCAAGCGTGAGCCGGGAGACGTTCTTCGTTCGCTACTTCACATTGCGAAACCACCCTACGAAAACCCAGAGTTGTGCAATGTGCATCTCACCCCCTTCACACTATTTCTCCCCAACTAGACCATTAGTCAGCATTTCTTATCTCACAACACATAGGAACAGAGCAAAAGCAATTAAACTACTAGCTAGTTCACAAAGGATGTCCAGTGGCAACTCTAGATCTCCTTGGTTCATAAGTTTTTATCCGGCGTGATTTCGGACACTGCGTCCAGTGAGGTTCTTCCGCTATCTCATAGTTGTGTTTGCACCCCTCCCCGCTTCATGCCTGTGTCGTTGCGTCCCCATTGACATTTTCTTCAGGCGTCTTCTCCCTTGACTTCCAAAAGGTCCATAGATCTTGATCCAGAAGATTTTGGCCT
>ENA-ORBV01013527-ORBV01013527.1-microbial-mat-metagenome-genome-assembly--contig:-NODE-13527-length-12383-cov-7.348692_pt1 | contig 12383 bp, 8 predicted proteins | sample MGYA00237777_ERZ505514 | MGnify/ENA primary metagenome ERZ505514 (study PRJEB26160, sample SAMN06269048) | microbial mat metagenome | isolation source: Oligotrophic lake microbial mat | place... | reverse complement strand
CAATGGAAGTGTCGACAGGTGGCATTTTGTGATTTACAAGCTCTGCACTTTGCGGGATTTGAAGAGCGAAGTGGAACAGTTCATGGGCATCACAGGGGGGGAACGAACACAGTGGCACCTTGGCCCTCTAACTGAGCCAGAGCCTCTTGAAATGGACAACAGGTCGGCATGAGAAGGTCTTTCAGGTCACACTGTAGCTTACATTGATGCAGAGGAAGAAGCGATTGTGAAAGAAACAATCACAGTTACTTTGGAGGCGGAAGAGGGCTGCAAACGTCCAGATCAGTGGATTGTATTTGACGACGGAAAAGGCAAGTGCGTCAAGCTTGTTGGCTGTGGAAAAGGCACTCTAGTCAACGAAGCAGTGAAAGTGCTGATTCCGCATCTGGATGCGCGATGCACAACACGGCTTTTTGACATCTGGAAGACTCCGGACGGGGGGGGGCTGCCCATTCCTGCGGCTAGCGATTACAGTGGGTCTACTACATTTGAATCACTCGGAATCAAGAACAAGGAAAGAGTCTTCCTGAGCGAGAAAGTGACTGCAATGCTCATAAGGGTCGATCGCAGCGTGTGGGACTCCTACGGGAACACATGCATGACGCCTCTGCATGCAAAGGTGGGTCCGTTTGAAGGAACGCATTGGCCAGGGAAAGTTCTTGCAACTGGTGACAACATCAACATCGATCGGCTGGAGATTTTTGACTGGTTGGGAATGAGGCCCGAGCTCATTGATGTGGAGCAAACCCAGGAAGAATTCACGAATGAAGAAAAAACAAGCAATCAGCAAGTGGGTGAAGACACGCCAAGAAGAAGAAACCAGCGGAGCACTGTGGTCAGCGACGACTCTAAACTGGAACACAAACAGGGCAAAGTGGAAGTTGTAACCGTGACGAGCAGTCCTGAAACGGGTGGGGGCAAAGACCAAAAGCCAAAAAAACCTTTGCTCAATTCAGACAAGAAACAACCAGCGCGCAGCAACACCCCAAAGGCGAGAAACTTTGAACAAGAAAGGCAGCGGCAGCAAGAGGTGAACAGCACGGAAGCCAAAGGGAACGAGGATGACATTACCGAAGACGACGAGAACCCAAAGAAGAGAAAGGCAACGGTAGCAGATACATCTCAGAAGAAGATGAAGCCGAGCACGGAGAAGTCCAAGCCTAACATGGCAGAAGAATCATTTGGTGCTGCCAAGGGAGAAGAAACTTTTTGTGCACGTGGTTCTGAGGAGTCGTCCGAGGAGTCGTCCGAGGCTGACGATGAGCACAGCGAAGGCGAAGAATCTGAAGATGACAGTTCTTCCGAAGAGGAAATAAGTGTGTCGGAAATCGACAATTCAGCATCCGAAAAGACCAAAAAAGGCAGACTTAAGCTCAAGATCTCGACAGCTCCCGAAGAGACTAAGGAAGCCGAGAAACCAAGAACACCAGTGGGACAACACAAACCACCAAAAAACATCGGCGGCTTGGCCGGAATCCCGACTGCATTCGAATGTCAAGACAAGGCCGGCAGACCATTGAGCAAAGAAGAAATAGCGGAATTCGATGGGAACCAAGAATTTTTTCAGAGGCGACTACAGAGGGAAATCAAGAAGCAAGAAATCCTGGCTCCCACTATAAAAAAACTTGAGAAAGATTTTGAAGCGTCTTACAAGAAGGAGCAGAAGGAGAGAAAACAAAAGAGAATGGCCAAGGTAAAAGCAGAAGCAGCGGTAACAGCGGCAGCAGCGGCAGCAGCGACGGCACTGGGGATGATCGACAACAAAGCCGAACTACCAGGAGAGGCAGCAGCCAGAGCAAGCCCTGTGGCGACCCGATCCCAGCAAAAGGCCAAGGACAGCGAAGCTAAATGTGAGGCACTCATCACTTACCCACAAGGTGGCAATCGTCGTTTTAAGTGCGAATTCACTGAGTCGAAATTGCAGACGGAATTGACTAACGCAATTTTTGACAAGTGCTTGGAAGAAGAGTTAAAGATGGACAAAGAAACAATTGCTAACGGCCGTGAAAGGCAGTGCGGCGACATTCGCTTGAAGTTTGATGGAAGAACGCACAAGGCAAATGTGAAGTTGAGCTCATTCTTTAGTGCGGGGCGCCCAACCAAAGTGCTGCACGCTGAAATCATTTTCGTAGGGCTGCGGGGCGGCGCCAGAAGCAAGAACCAAACCCAATCAGCTCGACAAGTGTCGCCCGAGGAAAGGAAGAAGCAACCCCAAGCGGCTGCGGCTGCGGCTGCAGCTCCAGAAGCGCCCCGCAAAAGCACAAGACACAGGTACCAAACGACAGAAGCTGACTTAGGTTTAGACACACGCAGGGCTGGGGGCAAACGCAAAGGCGCACCCAAACGTATCGATGCAGCAATGGCACGGAAAAAAGCCAAGAAAGAGAGAAATTTCATCAACGACGCAAAGAGGCTACAAAAGTTGACAGGAACAGTGGGCCCCAAAGCGCCTTGGAAGAGAGCAGTCAGGGAAATCGCTGACGAAGTCCACAAATTCATGGAGCGCGAAGATGAACCAAAGTTGAAATGGAATGTGGTAGCATTCCAAGCGACACAGGAAGCCGGTGAACAATTTGTAACAGAGCTGATGGCGGACGCTGATGTGATCGCAATGTGTGCTAACCGGAGAACAGTGATGAGCAAAGACTTCCGCGCAGCTCAAGCAATCGGCAGACACCAAGGCCTCACATGCAGACAGGAAAAACCATTGCTCGAACTGAAGAAAGAGGCAGCGGCAAAGGTAGACCAAGCTCTACCGGAGGATGACGGGGACGGATTTTCTAGCAGGGAGGATTCAGAAAAAGAAGAACAGGAGGGAAAATCCAAAGAAAAAAATCGGGGGAAGAAGAGAAGGTGGGAGAAGACAAACCGGAGGAAAACGAGGAGTCTGATAGAGAAGACAAACAGGAGGAAGACGATGGATTTCTCTCATGAATGCAACTGCACCCACACCTACAGCACAGTTTTTTGCGCAACTCCACATTTTTTCTGGGTTGCAAATTAAGAAAACAGACAACTCTATTGATTTTGAGTTATTTGAACTAAGAACGGAAGAAAAACAAGACAGTTTTGCATGTTTTTTAACTCTGTTGATTTTGAGTTATTTAAACTAAGAACGGAAGAAAAACAAGACAGTTATGTGTGTTTTTTAATGATGAGCAAGACGCTCCTGGATTTTGGCCAGCACCACGGCACATTGATGTTTGCATTCTGCAGCAGCCAAGGTCTCTCCAGCAAGTTTCTTTCTCAAGGCATCGAACGATTTCTGCTTTTTGCCGCCCAAAACGACTTTTGGATTGACACCACAGGCGGTGGACCTGCACACGGGGGCTGAAACCTTGAGAACTCGGAACATCATGGTGAGGCATGCACCATCTTTTTTGTTAGCTAATTCAGAACAGTGCTTCCAGCATTGCATGTTTTCATTAAAGCACTCATCACGAGGATCCAGGATGATGAGCATGCCACTTTTTTGGACAAGCGCAATGTCGTCAAGATGGGGCACGTGCTGCGGCTGTGGCCTCTTCCACCTCTGCCAAAACCTCTTGGTGCTTGGTCGCATCCCATGGTTCTAAGCCATTTGGACACCAAATTGGTATGCCTGTTTTACATTGCAGAGCCTATTGCTGCTGCTAGTCTTGGTGGTCCAACCGGGACTCCAACTGGGTCCGAGAAACTTGAAAAAGAAAAGAGGGACTTGGATCGGCAGCACCGGCACCTAGCAAATGCATTGTGTAGCAAGGAAAGAGAGAGCGACGAGTGGCACGAAGTGCGGTGCGAAGTGGTGCCAATGGGACAGCCGCCCGGCTTTTGTCGGCGAAACATTTTGAATTTTTTAGCCCGGGTCACATTTTCTTCTTGCGAATGTTAACTTGGTCCTTTTCTTGAAGTTCAGGATCCCAAAGCCACAAAAAAACACGAGTCATTTTAAGTCGGTCTTTTTGGATCTTTTGCGGTGCGAAAGGAGCGAAATCCATAGAGTTGCAACAGTGGCAGCGACAACGTCATTTTTTAAGAGAGAAAATGGAGAAGAAGCATTCATCAAAGGAACTGAAAGCGCAGATGGATGATTTATGCGTGAAATTGGAGGAGGCGCTGAAGCTAGAGACAGAGGAGACCACCGCGAGGATGAAAGACGAGGACGAGCAGCATCGAGCTCTTCTTTCCAAAATGATCGGGCGCAGGGTAATCATGCTTGCGGAAGGAGAGTTGAAGGGCCAGGAAGCTGTTATTGCTAAACCACATGGGCGCAGCAAGAAGCCAATGTGCTGGTGGTTTCGCGTCGTGAGCACAGGAGAGGAAAAGTACAAGGCGGCTACCAGTTTCAGGCTACTCAAGAAGACAAAGGCGTCAGAAAACAAAGAAGAATGAATAAAAATTGTAGCCTAATTTTAATCTAGTTTTTCTTTTTTTTCGATTTTAACGCACAAACTTTCCACTGATTCCTGGTAACGCACCTGCGCCAAGGCTCGGATAAGCCCATTCCAAAGGTTGCCATGGTTGTTTCTACGAAAAATGAACTCAAATGTACACCCCTGTGTCTGCCTCTTTGTTCGTTTCCTTTCGGGCGTCTTCCTTTTGAGTGCATGCCAAGTGCCCTCAATGTTGTTGGTGTGGACACCTGTGCAAGGATCTCGGAACCACTTGTGATGGTTCACCGACTCATGAATGCACTCGTAACCCTCTTGAATGTCAATGTCATTGCATGCGCCCCAGCAGTCAGATCTTATGATGCTGCCGGGGGCAATGAACTGACGGATCAACGGGAGCAGTGTGGTCGCATCTCGTTTCTCTACTACAAGAGCAAAGAAGCGTCTCTCGGGGGTAAGTTCTACTCCTCCAAATACCCAGACACCCTCCACGGAATGGCCGCGGTGGTGTTTTCTCTTGCCAAACTTGGACTCGTCTATCTCAACAACAACACCTGGGCCGCCCACCTGCACACCATCGTTGATGAGAACTGTGGCAATCAGCTGTTGAACATAATCAGTCCAGGCCAGAACCTTGTCGTTGCTCCATCCGGTGTAGATCTTCAATTGGTTGCTGGTAGCCCCGGAGAGCCAGAAGTACAAAAACTTGAGCAGGTGCCGACGGCCTCCTTTTACGTCTTCAAAGAAAGTGCCTTTGTACATGGATTCGCACCACTCTCCTTCTTTTTGGCATTTTCTAGACCGGCATCGAAACCTTTGCCTCTTGAAGTCTTGGCTCACGCTAAGATTGCCGCACTTTGGGCACTGGGGGGGGGGCTGGCAGATGTTGTTGGCAATGCAAAACCTAGCACAGGACTCTTCAGAGGCAAATAGTTGCTGCACTTCTTCCAACGTGGGTATGCCTGACCTCTTGTTTTCGTTCTTTTGTTTGATTTTTAAATGGCACAACGATTCCGCCGACGAAGAATTGGCGAATGCATCATCTGCATAAACAAATTGATCCAAATGAGCCACTTTTTTCTGGACGTCTTGCTTGTCGGCTCTTTTCCTTTTGTACAAGTTGGAGACACCACCACGTTCAAGCTCGTTTGGAGTCAAGTTGGAGGGATCATAAACACTTTGGAGAGCAGCGTGGGCATGCTTGCAGACTACCAGTTCCCCAATTCTTCTGGATTCCTTTCTTTGCCTCGCACCGTCAGGGCAGTTACAGACAACGCTAAGACCGGCACCTCTTTGGGCTGTGTTTCCATTTACTAATCTTTGCAGACGCCCAGAGGCGCGAATGTGATACTTCTCGCCCCCTTTGCTGCTCGCGGCAAGCCATTCGAAACTGCAATTTCCAGTCTCTGGATCAACAGAGTTAGTTTTCAAGACGGGTGAGTAACGAGCAGCATAACAGCTGCCCTTATAATAATCATGAGGCGACAAGCCTGGGATGAAGACAACGGGAGACGACATCGTGATGTATAAGGCGGGGGGAGGGAGAATAACTCTATGTTTTTTGACGTTTTCAACTCTCGGAAGAAACGAAACGGATAGAGTTAAATTATTCATCTGAGTGACGCACTAAAAAAAAAACTAACTGATGCTGTAGCTTCTTTTTTTTGAGCGCCAGATGGATATGGATGAAACTAGAAGTTAATGTTTTTGTCTATCATACGGTTTTGCTGTGCAACTATGCTGATTCCGCCAGAGAACATGTTTATGTTTTTTGGTTTATGTTTTTGTCTATCACACGGTTTTTACATTGCTGTGCAACTGTGCTGATTCCGCCAGAGAACATGGTGTTTCCAAAAGTAGCCGTTTGTATCTGCTTTTTCGAGGTCCCCGAGTTAATGTTTTTTTGGCGGAATGAGAATACAACGATGAGAATGTAATGGTGGCAAGCAAGGTGGAGGGATTGTTTTTCCAATTTCTTTCACTTGGCACACACAAAACCAAAAGGTACAAAAATAACATGGACAACCAAAACAACACTCCCTCGTCTGAACAGCCGAGGATGGCAGATGCCCCCAAGAATGAGAATGAGGATGAAGACTCGGACTTTGAGTCAATCAAAACGCAACTGCACCAGAAGACCAAAACAAAAGGAAGGGTCCTCGTCAACACTTCTTCTGAAGAAACAGAATCAGAGGAGGAGGAGGTATGTCAGGAACCTGCTGCCCGACACAAGCGCCGCATGGTAGCCTCAGCAGAAGGCAAACCTCCAGCCAAGAAAAGGAGGACTGGTGCAGCCTCTGTCGCCACCAAACTGACCCTTCACGCTGCTGCACCAAATGCTTTCAACAACAAGAAGAGCAAAAAGACCAAGGCCAAGGCCAAGAGTGTGAAAGTCCCTACGGTCAAAACCGAGCCTGTCATCAAAACTGAGCCTGTGGCATCACAGGAGGGGGTGGTGGTTCTTGAACGAAACCGTTATGTGACAGGACTCAAGGAGCCCACACTCAAGTCCGACGGCATCGAATGCCTCGGCTGCGCTCCCGTTTACAATACAAAGATCACGACGGACACCAAGCAATTGAGACAAGATATAAACCAGCACACGTCAAAAAAGTTCAAGGCGTTCGAGGCGTTCGTCAACCAGCATGCGAGCAAGGTGACAGAAAATTATCTGAATGAGCTTCCCGGGTTTTTGAACGACACAAAGGTGATGATCAGCATCATGAACAAAAAACTGGAAGATGTTCAAAACGACATGTTTCATGTTGCTTCCGACATGCGCAACGTCAAAGACGATATGAAAAAGGTTTTTTCGTGGCATGGCAACATGAAAGCCGATGTTCTCGGCTTTCATAGAGCAAACAACAGGCTTGTCGCAGCTGTGGAGGAGCTCAAATACAGGATTACCTCACTGTCCAATTCAGCATTCATTTTCGGGTGAGTTATTTTTTCCAAGCTGTGCAGATGAGAATCAATCAGAAAAAGAATACGAAAAGGCAACAGAACCGTTGAGACTGTTTTTCAGGTTTCTCAACTGTGAATCTGGCGGGCAGTTGTTGGTGACTGTGTGCACTCCATGCACGTCATCGGCTTCTTTTACGGTCGGAAAAAGATGACAAAAATGCGAACAGTTTGGACTACTGAGTAGTCTACAGTTGAATTTTTTAATTAAAAAGTTTTTTCAACTATAGCAACTTTTTGTAGTCACATCTTGTCGCAAAAATCGTCATCTAGTCCCGGCCAAGGTGAGGGGATGGAATCAGATGAGCTCCGACTGCTTGTCACTATGAAAAACGTGAAAACAAAAACTGTGAAACGCAAAAACATCAACCGCGAAAAATGAAAACAATAACCCTGAAACGTGAAATTCCCTTAAGTGTGAAAACTGTCCCAATGGTGAAAAAAGACTGCTTAAGTGTGAAAACAGTCACAAACATGAAAAACTGTTGGCGAGAACATGAAAACCGGAGTTTCACTGCAATCCGCCAAGCTCCTGCGCCGTAGTTTTTGACATCAAGTTTTGAGACTCTTGTGAACCACCAATCAAACAAAACATCAAAGGATTTCTAGCTAGCTAGTAGCTGGGGGTTCTTCTTTGTTATCAAAAAGATTCCAAAATGGGAAGGTCAATTTATTTTGACTGTCGGCACTGTGGATGATGCCAGTGAAAGTGGGGTGGCTTTGCAATGGCAAACTGTCCCTAAGCATTGATTAATTTTTGCTCGCCTAAATGACAACATAATCATGAGTCACCCACTGATGAGACAACGTCTCCCAATCTCTTTGCTTTGTTTATTAACCCCATCACAAGGGTGACATTGTGGCAGATCTGTTTTGCAATTGCCATCTCAACGGTTTTGATCTTGTGTTGTTGACGTTGTTCTTTGGAATGAAGACAGCACAAACAAGATCAACACTGACAACACATCAATGCCACCAATTCATTGTTTTGGTGACAATGACATTTGTAATCATACATTTTGTTGCGCCAGTTTGAGAAATCGATCTTTGACACATTTTGTTAAATCCACAGTTTCATTTTTCATTCACAGGCAACTTTCCACATGCAGCAATGAAATGTGATTCGTTCAAACCAACAAATGATGAACTCTTAAAAAGAAAAAAAAAACTCAACCGCTTGTGATGATTGATCTTGCCATCATTGCTGCTGTGCATTAAATGTTAACTGAAAAATGCATCAACATTCATCAACACAACATGCTATTGTTGCTCACATTGTTGTGTTGTGTCATTGAGTTTGTGCATTTTTTAAAACCTCTTGTCAATGTGTTAAACATAGGGATCTGAGCATTGTGAGCAGGGCACAGTTAGTGAAAAATTAATTTAGCAGCTTCTTGACTGTTCTTTTGCAATGTCAGGTCCGACATCATTTGTATTTTTTTTTATTGACTATGCTTTTCTCCTCTTTTGTGTTTGCTGACTTTAATAAAACTTGTCACAGATTCTTGTTCTGACAACAAAATGAGACATCTTAAAAATCTGCAACCTCTGAAATCATTTGTGCAATCAACAATCAGTTGTTCCCAATTAACAGTCCATGTTTGTTTGATGAAACTTAAACTTAAACTGGACCACTCTCTCTAACAGGAGCTGGAAAACTTGGCTACTGGAACTGAGTGGTAGCATCAAAGCACTGTTCACTGTTCTTTAGTTGCAATGTTGTTCTGGCATACTAGCTAGTATGTCTTTGTTGAGGTGGCTAACTGCCTCCATAAAATTCCCATTAGGAACAGGTACAGTAGATGAAAAAGAAATGCTTATTCACTGGTTTATCATTCGCTATTAAACCAGAGCCCCAAAACAGACAACTTGCCTACCAGTTCGTACAGAATTGTTTACAATGAGCTCCTTCTCGGGTAGGCCACAATTCTAGACACACAACAGCTCCTCTGGCGAGCCCGGCCGTCAAGACGGCACTGTTTTCTCCCAGCAATGCTACATTTGATTGTACTTAATGCGCATCTTGGATTTGTTTGGCACTCCAATATTGAAAGAAAATAATCGGCTTCATTCTCATATATTCAGAGCTACGTCCGTGATATTTTGGTAGTGTGGAGGCTGCCAATGACAGTTGAAGGAGCGAGTGCAGGCAAAAACACCGTACTCGACCTGGGTAACCCCAATGATAGGCAATGGGCCGACTTGGTAGTGTCAAGCACTGTACCTGACCATTTTTAAGATCCTGCTTCCTCATTCAATAGGGCGAATCTGTCCTTTCGAAGAAAACAGATGTCAGTTCAGGGAGCAGCCACATTTTCAAGTCAGACCGAAGATGGAGACTACACCTAGCAAAATCTGAAGGCGGAGGTAGTTCTGCGCCGCTCATTCCCATCGTCAGCAACTATGATCCCGGTCTTTGGAATGAAATGATGACGCAAGGCTGTTCCAGAGAAGCAGAAACAAATCGAGGACAGAGGTGCTAGCTGAAACGCCCAAAAAGGAGCGCGAACGGGTCGCTTGGAATGGAAATACGCAATAAAAAAAAAAAAAAAATTTTCCTGATTTTACTTTTTTTTGTTTATCTTTGTTTGGGCAACGAGCTTGTAGAGTATGCATAGCGTGACCTACTCTTTGCGCCAAATGATTGGGATGCACACCGTGTTGCGCATGTGCTCCTCCTTTTTAGTGAGTGGTGGGTCTCCTCTTGGATAGCTTGGCATAACTGAGAATTGTCGATCTACAAATGGCTAAAATTTAGCAGTGGTCGCCGATTGGAACGTAACAGGCTCCACCGCCATCGTAATACGATGATGTCCAATCTTTGCGAACATCGCAGTCGGTGGTATCCCATCATTTCAGAGCGACACCGTCGAGACCCTTTCTCTTTTGCGCTGTCATTACAGCTCCTGCCGCCATGCCATGCCGCTCATTGCCATGGGCAGGTCCAGGCCCAGGCCGAATGGAGAGCCGTGATATTGATGCTGAGCGACTGAGTGACTCACCGCTCATACGTCATCTGCAAAAAAAAATCTTTTTCTTCGAAAATAGTTAGCAATTCAATTGATTTTCATCCTGATAGTCTGGTTCACTGCCGCATACTAGTTTACTGGTCGTTACGGTACCGTACATGAACTACAGCTGCTGGTCGATAATACCAGCTACGATTAGACCCTCTAGCCTGCCAAAGAGCTACAGTACGCTTCGTGATCCAGCGATGTATCAGCTGCGAAAAAGATCCAAACCACTTCTTTTGCGGTGCAGGTCACAGGTATCATGCCGACAAAAGCTAGCGCTGGGTCAGGTACTGATGAAGAAACTAGGGAGCAACTAAACTAACAGCTGAGAAAAAGATCCAAACAACTTCCTTTGCGGTGCAGGTAACAGGTATCATGCGGACAAAAGCTAGCGCTGGGTCAGATACTGATGAAGAAACCAGGGAGCAACTAAACAGAATGTCCCGGTTGCCCCTGCACCAGCTTGTGCCGCTCCTCGAGTGGCCACCATATACAGTACGTGATATACTGTACCAATGCCCTGCTCGCTGATATAGATAGATAGTTCGAATTTTGGCTTCATACCGGAAAGACTCGCTAGCTAGCTAGAATTAAAAAGATCACTTCTACGCTTGCTAATAGGCTAGTTATCTCCTGGTAGAGTAGGTAACGATATTGACCTAACCTAGATAGCTAATACTACTAGTCTAGATCTATCTACTCCGGCAACTATCCAGGCATGTCACTGGAGCTGGAGCCATACGACTAGTATTGCTTAACTAGCTAGTACCGTACAGGAGGAGCCCACGACTGGCAACTGTGAAAAAGTGGCCGTAGATTCCAGGATGTCTTTTCATGTGTTTTACTGGAGTTACTTGTACGCCGTACAAAAGCGGCAACTCCTAATACTGGAGATCAACAAGAAAAAGAACCCAAGGTCACTCAAGCATTCTTTGTAGTTCGCATGATAAATTTAGGATGACCGGTGAGGGAATACATGATATAATATACTTCAGTACGTACAATTTGACTACTCTGGGTACAAACAACTGTGCGACGACAGCTGCGAAAGTGCCTCATTTATTACCGCGTAATACTAGCTAGTAGTACAGTCTCCGAAGGTTTTTTAGTGCACTTTAGATGACCGTTTCACAGATTTCCGTCGTCCCTAAAAGAATCCATACCGTAGGACTTTCAAGCGACCGGCAACCTCCTCCAGCCTGATCTACGGTAGTAACCTATCGATGAGAACTCGTTCCAAATATCCTTTATTTCAAATCAGTTTCAAAGCTTTCGATAAGCTCACAAAACAAAAATCCCAAACTTAAAAACGACAACAGTCGCAACAAACAAACAATCAAACAAAAAATCATTTTCAACGACCAACGACCAACATGAAGATCATCTCCGCACTTTCGCTTCTCATGATCCCCGCTCTTGCTTTCGCTGCCGAGGAGGCCAGAGACTTGCAGATTGCTGATTGGCATGTCACCATTACAACAGTCAATGCGCAGTCCCTTGCTTTTGAAACCGGTGCCGGTGGAGGAACCACTCCCAATATCAAGATCAAAGTCAGTGATATGTGCCGCTTGCAGGGAGCCACAAGGGCTGATGTTGGATCTTTGTTTCCTACATCCAATGTGGTGGGAATTGATGCTAATGGAGCAGGCATTGTTAACAACCCAGGAACAGGAAATTCCATCTCCTGGAAATTTGTGGAAGGAATCAATGGAAATGCTGCCATTTTTACTGACGACTTGGACACCACTGCAACAGTTGAATTCTGCATTGAAGTTGGGCTCTATGAAGATGTCACTCTCATCAATTATGCTGAGGTCCTTTTGACATATGATATCAACTTGGTCACCAATTTCCCCACACTTTCTGGTTACACTGTGTCCCAGGCAGACGCTTTCAATGACGCAGCAGACACTTCCCTCACCTTTGATGGTACCTTGTTGGCCTACTTCTGTAACGGTGGCACCAAGGCTGAGCTCACCAATGATGGATCCAAGACAACCCAGGGAAGCATCATTGACCTTTGCTTCAAGGTCCCTGA
>ENA-ORBV01013526-ORBV01013526.1-microbial-mat-metagenome-genome-assembly--contig:-NODE-13526-length-12384-cov-3.925246_pt1 | contig 12384 bp, 15 predicted proteins | sample MGYA00237777_ERZ505514 | MGnify/ENA primary metagenome ERZ505514 (study PRJEB26160, sample SAMN06269048) | microbial mat metagenome | isolation source: Oligotrophic lake microbial mat | place... | reverse complement strand
GTGCCAGCTCCAGGGAAACTTTTCTGAGGATGTAGGTGGCGAAGGCGATGGGGCCGTAGTGGTCGCGGCAACAGATCTTGAAGGCGCTGCCACCGTTGTAGAGTTCGTCTTCGGTCTCCCACGACATGCCGTCGCGGATCTGGCATGGAGTGGCTTGGGAGGCGTGGGGGAGCCTGAGGTCTTTCTTCTTCAAGCCGACGAGGTGGGGGGCGAGGATGACGCAGCCGATATGGCCGGCGTCATTTTCTGGGAGTTGGGGGTCTCCGCCGTTGCCGAATATGGATTCGACGAAATCGAGATTGCTGACCAGGCTGCCGGGGGCGAAAAAGCGAGTCTCCATAGCCTTTTGAGGGTCATTGCAAGGGGAGGGTGAGTGTGTCAGCGGGAGGGTTTAGAGCGGCATTGAGGAGAGAGGCAAAGGCGCGCTTGGGAACCGCCTGTTTGTCATCAGGAACAGGAAAACCGCCCTCGACGATGCGGAAGACGCCTTTGGTGGTGCGGCGATCGCTGACTGGGTTGTGGAGAATGCCTTGCGAGACGCGATAGGAGTTGAGGTAGGGCGAGATGAAACTGGCACCTTTGTATGGCAGGGATAGGATGCGGCCAAGGCCTGGGCGGTCGAGGACGAGCGTGTTTTCGGGGAGGCGGGGGACGGGGTCGCCGAGTTCTTTGAGGTGTGAGTCGAGGAAGTTCTGGATGCGTGTGTCGGCGGGGCAGAGATAGCCCTTGAGGAGGCGGACTTTGTTTTCGTAATTGCGCAGCAAGGGCCGGGCGATGTCGACAAACTCGTCCTGGTTGTCTAGTGGCTGGCCCATAACTGCCAGCTTCAGAGTCAGGTATCGCAAAAGTTCTGCTGATTCGGGTGATGAATAAACTTCTGCTTCTGCGCCTCTCGTTCTTTGGTCTGAACCGTTTTAGCGGAGGGTGGGTTGGCGGCCAACGATTTACTTATTTGTAACGATACTGTAACCTGACTTTAACCATGTTGCTTAAAGCCGCTTCTCTCTTTGCGGTAGCGATTCTCTCCGCTACGCTTGCTTTCTCCCAGAGTTTTACTGTTTCCCTGACAGGTAGTGTAAGGGATCAAAGTGGGGCGACAATTCCCGGCGCTATTGTGACAGCAGTGAATGTCGATACCAATGCGTCGCAGACCTTTACTACGGATGGGACGGGGCTTTATCGATTTCCTGCGTTGGCACCGGGCAGCTACCGGATTGAAGCGACGGCTGCGGGGTTCAAGAAGTCGGTGCAGAGTGGTATCAATCTACGGGTGCAGCAGACAGCGCAGGTGGACATTACGATGCCTGTGGGAGAAGCGGCTGAGCGTGTTGAAGTGAGTGCCGATGCGACGCAGCTTGAGACGGCGACGAGTTCGATTGGCAAGGTAGTGGATAACCGCAGTATCGTGAATCTGCCGCTGAATACGCGCAATGTGTACTCGCTGATTTTTCTGACTCCCGGTGTGGCCGGGACAATTGGCAATAGCTATGGGAGATGCGGTATTCAGTGAATGGAGCGCGGGCGCGGATGATGGACACACTGATTGATGGTGTTTCTGCATCACATTCGACGGTGAATGGGTTGAGCGGCGGGATTAGCGTTTTTCCGAGCGTCGATGCGATTCAGGAGTTCAATGTGATGGGGTCGAATTACGCGGCGGAGTTTGGGCGGTCGATGGGGAGTGTCTTAAACATCATCTTTAAGAGCGGCGGCAATCAGTTTCATGGCAGCGTTTATGAGTTTCTGAGGAACTCGGTACTGGACTCAAACAACTTCTTTGACAACTCGCGCGGGAGGCCGCTGGCGAGCTTCAAGCGTTCGCAGTTTGGTTATACGGTGTCTGGACCGATTCAGAAGGACAAGACGTTCTTTATGGTTTCATTCGAAGGGCTAAGGGCGCGGACTTTTGCGAACCGGACCTTTTCTGTGCCGACCGAGCTTGAGCGGAAGGGTGATTTCTCGCGGACCTTTAACCGTGTGAATAACCAGGCTGCATTGATTCAGATTTTCGATCCGTTTTCCACTCGGGCCAATCCTGCCGGGAGTGGGTTTATTCGTGATCCATTTGCGGGGAACCGGGTGCCGCAACAGCGCGTAGACCCGGTGGCGGCGAATGTGTTGAAGTACTTCCCGACGGCAAATACGGTGGGTGATTCGATTACGAATGCGAACAATTATGCGCTGTCAGGGTCTGGACAGAACAACATTACGCAGCATGATTATCGGGTGGACCGGAATATCAATGCGCGGCAGCGGGTCTTTGGGCGTTATTCCACGCGGTTGAATGAGTCAGTACCGATTACGTCATTCCCGAAGGATCTGGCAATTGCCGAAGGCCGCATTGTCGAAGAAGACCACGTGCATGGGGGGTAGCCGATTATACGAATACGATTTCCGCTACCTCGATTCTGAATGTGCGTCTTGGATTTGCGCGGACCCTGTATCGATACAACAACCAGAGCCTTGGCTTCAAGCCTTCTTCACTGGGATTGCCTGCGAGCTATGATCAGGCACCGGACTTTCAATTGTTTCCTGGCTTTGCCACCGCGAACTATGTCGGGATCGGTGGCGGCGACAATCGCACGAATGCGTTCATGAGTTACACGGCGCTGGCGAACTGAACCAAAATCGTTGGGCGGCACACGATGAAGACCGGCTTTGAGGGACGCATGCTGCGAGTGAATACGAATGAAGCTCGATCTGCGGGTGATTTCAACTTTTCGGCCGCGATGACGCAGGGGCCGAATCCGAATCAGGCTTCTGCCGTTGCCGGGAGCAGCCTTGCGTCGCTGATGCTGGGAACAGGGTCTGGTGGGTCGCTGATCCAGAACTTCAAGAATGTGGCGACGCAGAGTCTTTACTATGCCGGTTACTTTCAGGATGACTGGCGGATTACCAACAAGCTGACGCTCAATCTGGGCTTGCGTTGGGATATCGATACGCCAAGGACCGAACGGTTTAACCGGGCGAATTACTTTGACCGGAATGCTGCCGCTCCGTTGGCGAGTGCGTTGCCTGGCTTGAAGGGTGGATTGGTATTTCTAGGCACGAACGGGGTTAGCCGCGAGCAGTTCTTCCCGGACCGGAATGACTTTGCGCCCCGCTTGGGCTTTGCTTATCAGCTCGGCTGAAAGACCGTGCTGCGCGCCGGGATTGGGCACCTGTATGGTGCGAGTTTTGGTGCCGCTGCCGGTACTATTGGAACCCAAGGCTTTCGCACGGACAATGTGTGGGTGACCTCGCTGGACGGGATTACACCGAACTTTTTGTTACGCAATCCTTATCCGAGCGGTTTCCCGGCACCGACCGGGGCGAGTGCGGGATTGAATACGCAGGTTGGCAGCACGATTGAAGCGGCGACACGGGACATGCTGACCAACTGGACGCGGCAGTGGAATGCCAATGTGCAGCGGCAGTTGCCTGGGCAGATCAAGCTGGAAGTCGCTTATGTGGGAACGCGTGGCTTTCATCTCTTTCGCAATACCGAGGGTGGACTGAATATCAATCAGCTGCCGGTGCCGGCGATGGCTTTAGGTTCGCAGCTGAACCAACTGGTGGACAATCCGTTCTTCGGCAAGGGCGGAGTAGGAATTATCGCTGCACGGCAGGTGAGCCGGGCGCAATTGTTACGGCCTTATCCGCAGTTTGGCAATATCGTTCCGATCTACTCGAGTGGGGCAAGCAGCTTCTATCATTCGCTGCAGACGTCCATTTCCAAGCGCTATTCACAGGGGCTTTCGTTTGAGGGAAGCTATACGTGGAGCAAGAATATGGACGATGGTGAATCGCACCAGAATAGTTACAACATGCGGGATGACCGGTCGGTTTCATCGATCAATATCGCGCACCGGTTTGTGATGAGCTACATTTACGAGTTGCCGTTTGGACGTGGAAAGAAGTTTGGTAATGGTTGGTCGAAGTGGATGGATCTGGCTGCCGGGCAGTGGCAGGTAAACGGGATTACGACCTACCAGAGCGGCACACCGCTGGGGATCAGCGCTTCGAGCGCGGCAGGAATCTTCCAGTCTTTGCAGCGGGCGAATAACAATGGGCAGAAGGCGACGCTCGATACACCGATCCGTTAACGGTTGACCCGCGCGTTTGATACCAGTGTCTTTTCGCAGCCGACTGCATTTACTCTCGGGAATCTGTCGCCGAGGATTTCGGATTTGCGGAACGATATGTTGAAGAATCATGACCTGTCGTTGTTCAAAGACTTCCAGATCGTGGAGCGAGTGAGGTTGCAGTTGCGGGCTGAGGCGTTGAACGCCTTCAATACAATTCGCTTCTCAGGCCCAAATACATCTGTGACCAGTTCTTCGTTTGGGCAGATCACGACGCAGGCGAATGCACCGCGCCAGATGCAATTGGGTCTGAAGATCCTGTTCTAGGGCGTGGAAGGCCCGAATGGGTTAAGGTGGAAGCTCCATGACCGGGAGTGATCGCTGGCGTCGCGTGCAGGAGTTGTGTGAGCAACTTGAGGGATTTGCGCCTCGGGAGCAGTTGGGGACGCTGGCCGGACTTGAAGAGGATGGCTCTATTCGTGCTGAGGTGCTTGCTGTGCTGGCTGCCATGGAGGCAGAGGCGGCGGTTAGCCCGCATTTCTCACCATCCCCTAAGGACCGGTGCTGATCCGCAAAAGGCAAAGGGGTGGCGAAGCTTCAAAAACGCAAAAATCGACTTTTGTTTGTTTTCCTCCACTTGCGAGCAGGGGCTTCCCTCAAGGTTGCCCTTGTTCTGTTTTCCGGCTCATAGTTGTCAAAGATCTGGGGTCTGGTCTGATCAGCAACGCAAGGCAAGATGGGCTTGCCTGTAGACGTCTTGCAACGGGTAACTTCCCGGCAGAGACACCCAGATCTTGCGCGCCGTCACACGCACCGCCGCGGCGATCTTGAGCAGGCTCAGCAGCAGCGTATAGGTAAACGTCGATAGCTACAGCCGCAGTTGATTGCCACGGAAACTCTCCGTGCTCATGCGGTCGACGAACAAAGACTTCTGGTCTTTGATGCGGTTCTCCATCTCGCCCCTGGCACAGTACAACCGCTCATACAATTCCTGCGCCTGGTGCCGCTCCGGCGCAAGGCTGGTCACGATGAAGCGCGCGTTCTCTTTGTCTGTGATGTACTCGGCCCTGGCCACCACGCGCCGCCAGCGGCTCCATCTCTTGGACACCGTCCGGGAGCTGAACTCGCTGAACACCCGCGTCGCCTCACCCGTCTTGTTGTAACCTTCCCGCGCCCGTCGCATCGGCTCTTCGATCAGCCCGCGTAAGGTCTTGTTGCGCCCCAGCCCCAGCACATAATCCACCTTGTTCTGTTCACACCACAACAGCAACCCTTCTTTACAGAACCCACTGTCGGCCCGCACGATGATCTTCACTACAGGCTCCAAATCCTTCCACGACCCAGCGCTAGCGTCCTGGTTGGCGGGCCCCAACCGCGCCCGCAACACTTGATTACCGCTCATAATGTACAACGGCAGGTAACAATAGTGCCCGTAGTAGCCATGAAAGAACCGCCCTTAATGCCCGCCATGCAACGGCAGATCGGTCGCATCCAGGTCGAGCACGATCTCTTCCGGCACTGTGGTAAAACTCTCCACAAACAGATCGAGGAACAACTCATCCAGCGCTTCCCGCCAGTAGTGCACCTTCTTGTAGCGGCTCGTCATCCCCGTGTTCAGCTCCAGCCGGTTCAACCTACTCTTGCCCGCCAAGTCTTCCTGTTGGTCCTTCTTGCCGGCGAGCAATCACAGCATCGGGTCCTTCCTTAAGTGCTCCTGATCGTTGAGATCCTCATAGCCTAATGCCAGCGAATAAACCCGCTGCTACTCTGTTCCCCGTCAAACTCAACCACCACTTGCTTCGAATAATGCCCTTCAAACTCAAAGCGTTCCTGCATACACTCTGTCATAGCGAAGGCCTCCCTGTTTTTGGTCCTAACTGAGGCTAGACAAATCAGTTATGCCATGACCGGAGGCCTTTTGCCAGTTATTTGTGAGAAATTCGGGCTAGCGACGCGATGGGCCTTTCAAATCTCCCGCCGTACCCCGGAAGGGAGATCGCTGTCGAGCAATGAGCTTATCCTCAAACCCTGATCTATTTGGAGCGAGCAAGACGAAAAATCGTTACCATTGAAGCCCTGTATTCTGCCAATTCATCTCAATCTGAGTGCTAGGGTACTTTCCTAGGCCGGGCAGAGCAAAATTTACTTAGTTCATGTAGCAATTACACTGAGTGCGCTCTCTACCAGTTGGAAAGACAAAGCAGAGTGACGCTAAATGGTCAAGTGATGAATTTCACCTCAGCGCCCAAGTACCTACTGGGTGACCCGCGTGAGTTCCAATTTCTGGCAATTTGTTCGTGTCTCTGACACAAAGTCTCGTATCCGTAGGAGGACACAATATATGTTTCAATTTTCAGCTAGCTTCAGCATGCTCCGGAGGAGTTCACTGTCTGTCGCACCGCTTATTCTTATCGCTCTGATTGCAGTAGACCCCGCGTCAGCTGCGGTCATCACAGGAAAACTTGGTATCGCCGCCGGCCCCGGTGCCTCGGTGACCGTTACCAACAGCGCCATCACATTCGGCAATAACCTGTTTTCAGTCGGCGGCACACCGCCGAACACCGGGTCCTTCGCTGCGCCCTTCGACTCGCCCAGTTTTCAGGGAACGATCAAGGATCTGAATAGTAGTGTTCAGATCACGGGGACGACTTTCTCTCTCCTTAACTTCCTGACCTTTACGAACAATGCTGCGACGTCGTTCGAATTGACGGATATCCTACCCGGCACAAACGGTAGCGCCGGTTGCACACTCCCGGCAGCAGGCGGTCAAGTTTGCACCCCGATCCTGCCTGCAGGGTTCGGGCTTTCACCCTTCAACCTGCAGAACAATACAGCCACGCAGTCAACGGCATCGTTCGTTGTGAAAGGCAGAGTTATTAATGGCGTCGATGTGACGTACTTCACCGGCACCTTCAGCAATACCTTCAACTCGCAATCCTTCCAGGACGTCCTCGCGGTTCTGGGTTCGCAGGGTGCGGTAACTTCCACCTATTCCGCAACCTTCGACGTTGCGCCCATTCCGGAACCCGCCTCAGTCGCTCTCGTCGGTCTGACGCTTGTGGGTGCCGCTGGCCTGCTTCGCCGTCGACGCGCTTAGCCTTTCGCGCTTTGTGGATTTTATGGCCGGCCATTGAGTGCCGGCCATTTTTCTTCTCATCTGCCATGCCTGGTCTAACTATGAACCTGACTGAATTTGAAGTTGCGCTCGGAGTAGAGAACGTCGTTCGATCAAACTCTGCGTCTCCCAATCTGGCTGACGCCACGTTTCCCACCCATGCCTTCGTCCCGGCCGTACTGCGGCCCGGCACCGTCGCCGAAGTCCAGATCTGCATACGGCTGGCGGCCCGGAACCAACTTCAAATTCATCCGATCAGTACGGGCAAGAACTGGGGTTACGGATCGGCAGTTCCTTTTGCGGACTCCTGTCTGCTTATCGACCTCGGCCGCCTGAATCGCATCCTTGAATATGACGATCATCTCGGCTACGTAGTGATCGAGCCGGGAGTGACCCAGCAACAACTCTATGATTTCCTCCAACAGAACGGAGGGCGATTCTGGATGGACGCTACGGGATCGTCGCCATCCTGCAGTATCATTGGCAACACTCTAGAGCGGGGCTTTGGACACACGCCGTTCAGTGATCACTTTGCAAACTCCTGCGCATACCAGGTGGTTCTTCCTTCTGGTGAATTGATCGAGACGGGTCTAGCCGCTATGACTGAGTCGGCCACAAAAAACGTCTTCCGCTGGGGCGTTGGCCCTTTCGTCGACGGACTGTTTTCCCAGTCCCGCTTCGGCGTCGTCACACGCATGACCATCTGGCTGATGCCGGCGCCGGAATCTTTCCTTCCCTTCTTTTTCAAGTGTCGATATGACGCAGCACTTCCGCGATTGATCGAGGTTTTACGCGAAGCTCGGCAGAGTGGAATTCTCCAAAGCTCCGTGCACATTGTCAATGATTACCGCGTGCTGTGCGGAATGCAGCAGTATCCATGGGAGGAAGCCAATGGAAAAACCCCACTTAGCCCAGAGCTAATCACAACTTTTCGCAAGCGGGATGGTTTTGGGGCTTGGAATGGGTCTGGAGCGCTGTATGGTCCTGCCCCCTTGGTTAAGACTATGCAAAAATTACTCGGTCGCCTGCTTCGACCCCATGTGAACTCACTGCATTTCACCAGCGAAACGCTACTTGAATTCGCTAAAAAGCACACTGCATTTCTTAGCCCTTTATCCGGAATTAATTTAAAGAAAACTCTGAATCTAATTGTCCCCTCTATCGAACTACTCCGCGGGAGGCCCACTAGCCACCCCATGAACACCGTCTACTGGCGAAAGCGGATTCCCATGCCGGATAACCCGAACCCCGACCGTGACCGATGCGGCCTTCTCTGGTCGGCACCAGTCTGCCCCGCCGACGGTCATTCTGCAGTAAAGCTCAGTCAGATCGTCACAGAAACCCTTATTACAGGCGGTTTTGAGCCGTTTTTGTCATTTACGCTTATTTCTCCTCGCGCCCTCATTGGAGTGATTTCGATCAGTTACGACCGAGATCTGCCCGGAGAGGACGACAAGGCGCTCGCTACAAACAACCTCCTCAACGAGCGCTTGATGGCCGCAGGTTTCCCTCCATACCGACTCGGCGTCCAATCCATGCAGTTCTGGGATAAACACCAAAAACTCCGCGCCCTCTCTCCCCTTGAAGCCGCCCTCGACCCCCAATCATTCCTCTCCCCAGGCCATTACAGCCTTTACTAACCTTTTTCACATCCTAAATATCTCAACATTCCACTAAAGATATAGCCCGTTGATGACGATCAGTGATAAGCTAAGTTTCGGTATTGAAGACCATACGGTACCGGTACTACTAGTTCGCAGTAATCAACTTGCTGGGTCGCTATACCCAGCTGAGGGAGCTTTAGAGAATGTTTGCACCACTTCATGGAATGCCAACGAAGTTGCCGGGTTCGCATCGCCGAAGGGTACTTCTCGCCCCAGTCACTCAGTCGGCGGTTTATCATTTCTCCTGTACCTCGCATTCCTCCGCCCGGCACGGAAAGCTACTTACCAAACTTCAACGCTTCCGGGGATCAAACTACCTGAGTGACGGAGCGATCCAAGCGCATGATCTCAGTTCGGACGGCCGTCATGCGGAAGCTATTGACCTCGACAGTTGGCACTTTCTCACTCTCGACGCAGACGACCAGATCCTGAGTTGCGCCCGTTACCATGAGAACTCGAATCCTTCATTTGAAAGCACTGTTGCTGCCACCTGTGCATTGGCTGAACATCCGCTGTGGCAAGCCAGCTTGCGAAGTGCCGTCTCCAATGCAATCCACTCGGCCCGTAGCCGCAAAATGCGATTTGCCGAACTAGGTGGCTGGTGTGTCTCAAAGCATTGCAGAAACAGTTCCCAAGCGGTAAGAACGGTGTTATCGATGTACGCCCTCGGCGAGATCCTCGGCGGTACTGTCGGCATAAGCACAGCCACCATGCGCCATGCATCGTCCGCTATCCTGCAAAAGCTCGGCGGCAGCCGTCTCGGAGATGGCGGACAGCCGCTACCCTCCTACCTCGATCCCAAATATCGCTGCGAGATGCAATTGCTGCAATTCGATACCTCTAATCCAGCTTCGCGATATGCGGACACTATATCGGGCCTAATTGGCGAGATGAGGACCAGCGTCGAAGTGCTCATCGCCTCGTCGCAGCTCTCGGTAAGCCAGTCGCTGATCTGCCTTTCCAGTGCCGTTGGCACGCGGACCGGGGCCGTGCTCGCCACCTGATCGGCTAAAGCTCAAGCTGTTTGCGAACAGGTGACGTGCGTCGATTCGTTGCGTAGATTTCATCGCAGCCTGGAAGAAAGAACCTGTCCGCCCTTTGTGATTGGCAAGTCCCGTTCTTTGCCCGTGCGATGGAGACTTGATGCACGAAAGCGGGATCTCTCAGTCGGGGAGTGAAGGGAAAATCAGGCTGATACTTGAAAGATCTTAAAAAGATTGCCCTCGCCCAGATTTGTATGCGCGAGTTGGACAAGGAACTGAAGCTGAGTTGTTCGTGGGAGAGCGGGGCGCATCGTGACAGGACCTGCGCGCTTTCCGGTTGAGTCTCTAAAAAAGCTGCCGCTCTAGTTTTCGACAAGTGCATCGGGGATTCGTTCAAACCCTGAAGACTGGTGACCATCAGCGAGTAGGCCCGTGTTCGGACTTAAGGTTAACAGCTAGTCTGGCAGGCAAACGACCTTTCCTGTGTCGCTGGTGGAGCGATGCTGGCCAGGGGGGCAAGGTGCAGGAGTGCCTTGGTCTCCAGTTTGACCTTTTTGTCCCGTATCGCCCATTTGTCCAGGCTGTCCGGCTTGACCCGTCTGGCCAGCCTGGCCTGTTGCGCCAGCTTGACCGGCGGGACCCTGCGCCGCAGGTTGCGGAGCCAAGGTACATCCGCCAAGGAATAATGTACCCGCTATTAAGGCGATGCCTATCGCTGTTTTCATTTGAATCTCCTCCAAAGTGTTGTCTCTTGCAAATTGCCGCTCTGACTGACTGATTTGCGGCGATATTGCGTGCCTGACAGCGTAGAGAGCACGTTCAGGGCCGAGCTTGATAGCGGAGAATTATGGGCAAATTCCAGAGAGCGGGTTGTCCAGCGTTGCCAACATATGGCCAAGTGACGTTGGCTGGTCATAACTGTCCATCTGAATTCAATGTGCGGGTTGGCACCGCATGGCGAGGATCTCGCGAAAGCGTGTGTGGGCGCGGCCTAGCTCAAGGAGGTTTTCGAGCATGCCGGATTTGAGTGACTCTGCTCGTTCCAGTTCTTCAAGGGCGGCTTTGGATTCACCAAGATTCATCAGGACGGTTGCCAGCCCTTTTTCCATTCCGCTTTTCAAGCATCCCCTTCCGGCAGTGATGGGTTCTTCGATACGGCTTGAAGGCCCCAATTCAACTCTGTGCGGTTATGGCCAGGACTTTTTCACGAAGGAAAGATTCGGCGGTGGTGAGTTCGATACTAAAGGCTTTGGAGGTGGCGAGGGCGGGTAACGTATTTTCAGTTGAGGAAAGATAGTTGAGCCACATCAGGTTAGCTCCGGCAGGGTTGAAGGGCTGAAGGACCGTCGATAGAATCCGGAACACAAGCTTTGGGGTCTTCGAGATTTTCAGGTTATAGCCGAGGAGCTTTTCGTAAATCCGAACGATGTCGACGTAAGTGAGAGCTTCAGGGCCTGCAAGCGGAAAGATTCCCGAAGGCCCGCCTATCGCAGCGGCGGCATGAAAGCGGGCAACATCGGCAACACAGATGAAGGCGTGGCGAGTGGTTCCGTCACCGGGGATGCGGGCCACGCGATCTGTCTCGATGCTGTTCTCGATTCTGCGGAAGAAGTTGCGGGCGAACTTGAAGGGCCGAAGGATGGTTGGGTTACTGGCGTTGCGCAGGGGAATACGGCTGCCCATCATGGCAAAGGAAACATCCATAAAAATGTCAGCCTCAAAGATTACATGATCCATTCCGGATTCTTTGATGAGCTTCGCGTTTTGTTGCTTGAGCTTGAAGAATAGCGATAGCGGGGCGGCGGCCGGGAAACGTACGGAAGTGTAGACGAAACGGGATACCTTCGCCTGCACCGCAGCGGCGATCAGGTTTCGATAGCCGTTGCCTTCAACGGAACTGAAGGTATCGGTTTTGCGCGAGGGGACGGCGGAGTTGGCGGTGGCGACGATCGAGGAAATGTCACGGCAGGCGGAGTCGAGCGAATCGCGGAGCGTGAGGTCGCCGAGCACGGTTTCCACGCCGATGGCGTTGAACTGGAGTGCTGATTCCGGGTTACGGATCAAGGCGCGGACACGCCGACCGCGGGCTAGCAATTCGTTGATGGTGGCGCGGCCGAGTTGCCCGGTGGCGCCGACGACGAGAGTGGTGTCCATAGGATTCGCGAATCACAGTTTAACGAATCGGTTGGAACTTTTGGGTTACTTTATTGGATCCCGGCACATGAAGCCCCAGAAGCTCTGGGGGGGGCGTATGTAGTCTAGAGATTTCTTCTTGTTCATGGAACATTTTTCCGCCCTGCTCTTAATCAGGTAACGAGAAGTGTCTCAGCTCAGTTGGCACGGAGGGGCGATGGGAGGTCAGGTGACCGAATACGGACGCTGACGCCTCGCATGAGGCAGCCGGTTTCTCAATTTCATCCATCGGATTGGTCGATTGGCCCACCAGTTTGCCTTGTGAATTGCAATTCCTGCTGTCGATATGCGCAAGAACTGCGGCTCGTCCAATGGCCATTGCCGTGCTTATCACAACAGGGGTTGGAGATTACGAAATTGGAGAT
>ENA-ORBV01013523-ORBV01013523.1-microbial-mat-metagenome-genome-assembly--contig:-NODE-13523-length-12388-cov-4.736171_pt1 | contig 12388 bp, 11 predicted proteins | sample MGYA00237777_ERZ505514 | MGnify/ENA primary metagenome ERZ505514 (study PRJEB26160, sample SAMN06269048) | microbial mat metagenome | isolation source: Oligotrophic lake microbial mat | place... | reverse complement strand
CTTGGGGCCCTGCCCAAGTGATCGGGCGGGAGGAAGGAGTGGGGCCGCGCCCCATGACTGACGACCAACGCCGCAGATGGGCCGCTATCGCCGGTTTTACTTCGTCGTAACGGCGCCTAGGGCGGCGCTGGAGACGGTGCGTGCGTACTTGGCGAGGACGCCTCTGGTCACCTTCGGCGCGGGCACGGTCCAGGCCGCTTTGCGCTTGGCGAGTTCGGCGTCGTCGATGTTGACCTGCAGCAGTTTGCGGTCGGCGTCGATGGTGACCGAGTCGCCTTCCTTGAGCAGCGCGATCGGGCCGCCGCGGTAGGCCTCGGGGGCGACATGGCCGACGACGAGGCCGTGGGTGCCGCCGCTGAAGCGGCCGTCGGTGATGAGGCCGATGCTCTCGCCCAGGCCTTGGCCGACCAGCGCCGCGGTGACGGCGAGCATCTCGGGCATGCCGGGCGCCCCGACTGGGCCCTCGTTGCGGATGACGACCACGTCGCCGGCCTTGATGCCACGCACCTGGATCGCCTCGAAACAGGCGACCTCGCTGTCGAAGACGCGCGCCGGGCCGGTGATCTTGCGGCTCTTCAAGCCCGAGACCTTGGCCACGGCGCCTTCGGGGCAGAGGTTGCCCTTGAGCACGACGAGGTGCCCGGTCGGGTGCAGCGGCTTGTCCAGGCCGCGCACCACCACCTGCGCGCGCTGGTGGATCGGGCGGACCTTCTTCAGGTTCTCGGCCAGGGTCGCTCCGGTCACCGTCATGCAGTCGCCGTGAAGCAGACCGGCGTCGAGCAGGGTCTTCATCACCGCCGGCGTGCCGCCGACCTTGTGCAGGTCGTGCATGACGTAGCGCCCGCCCGGACGCAGGTCGGCGATCCACGGCACCTTGTCGCCGATGCGGTCGAAGTCGGCGAGCGCCCACGGCACCTCGGCCTCATTGGCGATGGCCATGAGATGCAGGATCGCATTGGTCGAGCCGCCCAGCGCCAAGACCACGGTGTAGGCGTTCTCGAGCGACTTGCGGGTGATGAGTTGGCGCGGGGTGATGCCCTTGGCGATCAGGTTGACCACCGCCTGACCAGCGAGGAAGGCCTGACGTTCCTTGGCCGCCGACACCGCCGGGTAGCTGGCGTCATACGGCAGGGCGAGGCCCATCGCCTCGATCGCCGACGACATGGTGTTGGCGGTGTACATCCCCCCGCATGAACCAGCGCCGGGGCAGCTTTCGCGCTCGACCGCGGCGACGTCCTCCACGGGCATGGTGCCGGCCTGGTTCTTCCCCACCGCCTCGAACATCGAAACGATGTCGAGGTCCTCGCCATCGGCGCCGGTGCCGGGCAGGATCGAGCCGCCATAGACGAACACGCTGGGGACGTCGAGGCGCGCCATCGCCATCACGCAGCCCGGCATGTTCTTGTCGCAGCCGCCGATCGCGACCAGGCCGTCGTGATGCATGCCGCCGCTGACCACTTCGATCGAGTCGGCGATCACCTCGCGCGAGACCAGCGAATAACGCATGCCCGAGTGGCCCATCATGATGCCGTCGGACGCGGTCGGCACACCGAAGCCTTGAGGCACCCCGGCGGCCGCGCGCACGCCCTCGTAGACCTTGCGCATGAGCCGGTCGAGGTGGGCGTTGCACGGGGTGATGTCGCTCCACAGCGAAGCCACGCCGATCATCGGCTTGTCGAAGTCGTCGTCGTGGAAGCCGACCGCGCGCAGCATGCCGCGGTTGGGCGTGCGGTTGATGCCGTAGGTGGTTTCACGGCTGCGGGCGTTGCGGGGCGTGGGCATGGAGGGTCTCGCGGGGGGACGCGGATTCTTTTGTTGGCGGGAAGGATGGCTAGAGGCAGATCGCGACCGCCACGGGCGGCGAGCTGGACGCTTCCTGGTGAGCGCGGGCTGCCCGCCGGGCGCATCGCTTGACATTCAAACGTCTGTTTCAAATATCTGTTCGCATGCCTGCGGTCGATGCCACCCGCGCCCGCCTGCTTGAGGCCGCCGGCGACATCTTCGCCCGGGACGGCTACCGCGCCGCGCGGGTGCGCGACATCTGCGCCGCCGCCGGCGCCAATCTGGCGGCGGTGAACTACCACTTCGGCGGCAAGCTTCCCCTCTACCGCGCGGTGTTCGCCCATGGCTTCGCCTGCGCCGCGCTCAGCGCTGCCGACCGGGCGACCAGCGGTACGCCGGCGGCGCGATTGACCGCGTGGGTCGACGATTTCGTGCACCGCGTCCTCGCCGACGGCAAGCCGGCCTGGGTCGGCAAGCTGATGGCGCGCGAGATGAACGATCCGACTGCGGTGCTCGACGAGCTGGTCGCCACCCACATCCGCCCGCATTTCACCGCGCTCGAATCCGCGGTGCGCGCCCTGCTGCCGGCGGCGGACGACGCCAGCGTGCGGCGTGGCGCGTCCAGCGTGGTCGCGCAGTGCGTGTTCTACCTCCATTCGCGCGCGATCATCGCCCGTCTCCATCCCGGCTGGCGCTTCTCCCCGGATGAAGTCGGGCGGATCGCGGCGCATGTCGCCCGCTTCTCGCTCGCAGGGCTCGCGGCGATGGCCAAGGTCGCCAAGTCATGAACCGCGTCGCTCTGCGCATGCTGGTCGGCGATCTCGGCAAGTACGTTGGCATCCTCTTCGGCTTGTTCCTGACCTCGTTCCTGATCACCCAGCAGTCGGCGATCTTCCTCGGCCTGATGAGCCGCACCTACGGCGCGATCACCGACCTCGGGGGCCCCGACATCTGGGTGATGGAGCCCAAGGTCCAGTTCATCGACGACATCAAGCCACTGGCCGACACCGAACTGCAGCGCGTGCGCTCGATCCCCGGGGTGGCGTGGGCGGTACCGCTCTACAAGGGGCTGATCAAGGCGCGGCTCGCCAACGGCAACTTCCAGACCTGCAATGTGCTGGGTCTCGATGACGCCAGCCTGGTTGGCGGGCCACCGGTCATGCTGGAGGGCAGGCTTGAGGACCTGCGCCGTGCCGACGGCGTCATCGTCGACGAGGTCGGCGCCAGCGGCAAGCTGGCCAAACCGGCAGCAACGCCGGACGGCAAGCCGGTGCCGCTGGCGATCGGCGACAGCCTCGAACTCAACGATCGCCGCGCGATCGTGGTTGGCATCTGTCGCGTCTCGCGCACCTTCCAGAGCAACCCCGTGGTCTACACCACCTACGGCCGGGCCACCGCCTTCGCCCCGCGCGAACGCCGGTTGCTCTCCTTCGTCCTGGTCGAGGCCGCGGCCGGACAGGACCCCGCCGAACTGGCCACGCGGATCAGCGCCGCGACCGGCCTGCTCGCCCTCACCCGCGACGATTTCATCACGATGACCTACACGTACTTCCTGAAATACACCGGCATTCCGATCAACTTCGGCATCGCCATCGTGCTCGCCTTCCTGGTCGGCTCGGCGATCGCCGGACTGATGTTCTGGAACTTCACCCTCGACAACCTGCGTCACTTCGGCGCGCTCAAGGCGATGGGCGCCTCCAACGGGATGCTGCTGCGCATGATCGTCCTGCAGGCGGCCCTGGTCGGCGCTTTGGGCTACGGCATGGGGGTCGGCGTCGCCGCTGGATTCGGCGCGCTCACCGCCACCACCGAACTCGCCTTCCGGCTGCCCTGGCAGTTGCTGCTGATCAGCGGCACCGCGGTGACGGTGATCTGCACCGTCTCGGCCCTGGTCTGCATCATCAAGGTCGTGAGGCTCGAGCCGGCGATCGTGTTCAAGGGCTGATGGGAATGGGTCCGTCGTCCGAGGTCCCGCTGCCGGCGGTAGATGCCCGTCGTCGGGCATTGAGAGCCGGTGGTCCGTGGTCGGACCGCCGGGAATGCAGCCCAGCCCGAGGTCGGGGACGGGAGGGGTGTCATGGCTCCTGACTCTCTCCGGACCACGGACCACGAACCACGGACCACGGACCCTTCCCTCGCCGTCACCCTACGCGGCGTCACCAAGCGCTATCGCACCGGCGGCACGGTGACCACCGCCTTGAGCGGCGTCGACCTCGACATCGCCAGCGGCGAACTGCTGATGCTGGTCGGGCCGTCGGGCTGCGGCAAGACCACCCTGATCTCGGTGGCCGCCGGCATCCTCGATCAGGACGAGGGCGAGTGCCTGGTCTTCGGCGAGGACCTGCGCGCGCTCGGCCAACGACGCAAGACGGCGTTCCGCGGCGCCAACATCGGCTTCGTGTTCCAGGCCTTCAACCTGCTGCCCACCCTGAGCGTGGCCGAGAACGTCGCCGTCCCCCTGCTGATCCTCGGCCGGCCGCGCGGCGAGGCGCTACGCCGGGCTGATGAGCTGCTCGAGCGCGTCGGCCTCGCCGAGCGGCGGTCGGCGAGGCCCAATCAGCTCTCGGGCGGTCAGCAGCAGCGGGTCGCGATCGCGCGCGCGCTGGTGCACGGGCCGCGTCTGGTGGTGTGCGACGAGCCGACCAGCGCCCTCGACCACGACACCGGCCAGAAGGTGATGACGCTGCTGCGCGAGGTCGCCCTCGGCCCGCAACGCGCACTGGTCATCGTCACCCACGACACCCGCATCTTCCCCTACGCCGACGTCATCGCGCGCATGGACGACGGCCGCGTGTCGCACGTCGAACGCGGCACCGGCGGCGCCCAATGATGACCCAGGAGACCCCATGCTGATCCGTACCTGGCTCATTCCCGCCCTCGCCGTGAGCGGCCTCGCCTTCGCCGGGTGGTCGGTGGCGAAGGGCTCGCGGCCGGTCCAGCCGGCGGCGCCGGTCGCCGAGCCGGCCAGCGCGCCGTACGCACGCACCGTCGCCGCCGCCGGTCTGATCGAGGCGGCTGGCGAGAACATCGCCATCGGCACCCCGGTCGGCGGCGTGGTGGTCGAGGTGCCAGTGACGGTCGGCGCGCTGGTCGTCGCCGGGACGCCCCTCTTCCGGCTCGATGATCGCACTCAGCGCGCCGAATTGGCAGTGCGCCATGCGGCGCTGGCGGTAGCCGAGGCCGAACTGGCGCGCCTGCGCGCCGCGCCGCGGGCCGAGGATCTGCCGCCCGCGCAGGCGCGCGTGGCCGAGGCCGACGCCCAGCTCGCCGATGCCAGCCGGCAGCTCGCGCGCTACCAGGCCGCCGACGCCAGCGCGGTCGCGCCCGACGAGTTCGACCGCCGGCGCGGCGCGGCGCAGGTCGCCGAGGCGCGCAAACAGGCGGCCCAGTCCGAGTTGGCCAGGCTGCAGGCGGGCACGTGGGCGCCCGAGGTGGCGACGGCGCAGGCCCGCATCGAGGAGGCGCGCGCGCAGGTCGCCGCCGCCGAGGCCGGACTGGCGCTGCTAACGGTGGGCGCGCCGACGGCGGGCACCGTGCTTCATGTCGGCATCCGCGCCGGCGAATACGCAACACCCGGCGCCCTGGCCACGCCGCTGATGCTGCTGGGCGACATCCGCACCCTGCAGGTGCGCGTCGATGTCGACGAGAACGACGCCTGGCGCGTCCGCCCGGGGGCGCCGGCGCAGGCGACGCTGCGCGGCAACGCCGCGGTGCGCTTCCCGCTGACCTGGGTCCGCCATGAACCCTACGTGGTGCCCAAGCGCTCGCTGACCGGCGAAAGCACCGAACGCGTCGACACCCGCGTCCTGCACGTGATCTACCGCTTCACTCCCAGCGACGCGACGCTGTTCGTCGGCCAGCAGCTCGACGTCTTCATCGACGAGGCCACGCCGTGAACCACCCACGCTGCCGAGCGGTGGCGCTGGGCGCGGTGCTCGCCATGTCCGGCTGCGCCGGCCGCGACCACTCCGCACCCGCTGATCCATCACCCGCCGCCTGGAGTGCGCCCACGGCGGACGCCGGGGTGTCGCTGCCGACCTGGTGGACGGCCTTCGGCGACGCCGGGCTCGACGCGGCGATCGCGCGGGCGATCGAAGCCAACCACGACCTGCGCCTGGCCGGCGCACGCCTGCGCGAGGCGCGCGCCCAGCGCGAACAGCTCTCCGGCGCCTTGCTGCCCACGGTCGAGGCGAACGGCAGCGCGATCCGCTCGCGGCCCAGCGCCAACGGCCAGCGCGCGCCAATCCCGTTGCGCACCACCACGCTCTTCGACGCGGGTTTCGACGCGGCGTGGGAGATCGATCTGTTCGGCGGCGTGCGCCGAGGCATCGCAGCCGCCGATGCCGAGCTGGCCGCCGCTGATGCTGATCGGCGGGCGGTGCAGGTCAGTCTGATCGCCGAGGTCGCGCGCGCCTGGCTCGAATGCGGCGCGCTGGCCGAACGCCGCGCCTTGGCGCGCGAATCCGCCGCCAATGCCCAGGATACGGCACGGGTGCAGCAGCGCTTGGCCGACGCCGGCCTCGCCCTGCCGGGCAACGCCGCGGTGGCCCAGGCGCAGGCCGCCGAGGCGGCGGCGGCGATCGCGCCGCTCATCACCGCCCACGCCGAGGCCGGGCATCGCCTCGACCTCCTGCTTGGACGGCTCCCTGGCGGCGCGCTGCCCGACACATTGCCGCCGCGCGGCGCTGACGTCGCTCTGCGCGCGCCGGGCGACGTGGTGCGCCTGCGGCCCGACCTGATCGCCAGCGAGCGCCAGCTGGCGGCGGCGGTGGCCCGCGTCGGCGTGGCCCAGGCCGAGCTCTACCCGCGCCTGTCGCTGACCGGGGCGTTCGCCTACCAGAGCCTGTCGGCGAGCACCTTGCTGGAAGGCGCCAGCCGGGCGTGGTCGGTCGGGCCGACCCTCCGCCTGCCGATCTTCGACCGCGGCCGCCTGCGTGCTGCGGTGCGCGTGGCCGACGCGCGCGCCGAGCAGGCCCTGATCCGCCACGAGCGCACGGTGCTGGCCGTGCTCGGCGAGTGTGAGGATGCGTTCACCCGGCTGACCCAGGCACGCGAGCGGCGCCTGCGCCTGGGCGAGGCGCTGACCGCGCGCGAGACGGCGCTGGCGGCGGCGGCCAACCGCCGCGCGCAGGGACTCGACAATGAACTGGCGGCACTTGAGGCACGCGAGCGGGTGCGCCTGGCGCGCGACGCAACCGTCGTGGCACGCCTGGACGAGGCGGTGGCGCTGGTGACGGTGGCCAAGGTGATGGGCGGAGGCATCGAGGTCGGCCCCTGAGCCCAAGCGCGCCGACGGTCGACCACCAGCCGATTCACGTGACATGCAGGGACGGGGAAACCACACTCCGCCGCCAACCAACGCACAAGCCCGCGGCCTTCGGCGCGGGCTTGTCGCGGGATCGCTGGCGATCAGGTCACGGATGGGCGGACTTGCCGGGATTCTGATCGGTGGTGCCGGTGGTCCCGCTCACGCCTTTGACCTCCATCCACAGCGGCTGACGGCCGCGGCCCTTGCCGCCGTAGGTGAACTCGCTGGACCGGTGGGCGGCCGCATGCTCGCGCGCCAGGCGATCGGCCTCGGCCTTGTCGGCAGCAGCTTTCTCAGCAGCGAGGCGGTCGGCTTCCGCCTGCATGGCGGCGGCCTTCTCGGCCGCCAGACGATCGGCTTCGGCGCGGTCGGCGGCAGCCTGCTCGGCGGCGAGACGGTCGGCTTCCGCCTTTTCCGCGGCGGCCTTCTCGGCAGCCAAACGATTGGCTTCCGCCTTCTCGCTCGCCAGACGATCGCGCTCAGCCTTCTCGGCGGCGGCCTTCTCGGCCTCTTTCCGCTCGCGCTCGGCCTTTTGGCCCGCGGTCTCGCGATCCTTGGCGGCCTGCTCGGCGGCCAGGCGATCGGACTCGAGCTTGGCGGCAGCAGCCTGCGCGGCGGCAAGGCGATCGGCTTCGGCCTTCTCACGGTCGGCCTTGTCCTTCGCTTCCTTGGCCAGGCGGTCGGCATCGGCCTTCTCGAGGTCGGCCTTCGCCTTGGCTTCCTTGGCCAGGCGATCCGCCTCGGCGCGCTCCGTGTCCTTGCGCTCCTGCTCAGCCTTCGCCTTGCGCTCGGCCTCGGCCTTGGCGGCGAGATCGGCCTGGCTCTGCTCGGCGACCTTGGGTGCCTCGGGCTTCTTCTTCATCGCGACGGTGATGGCCAGGATGATCGCGACGATGATCGCTGCAGCGATGAGGAAACGCACCATGGGGGAAAGGATCCTTGTGTGGGTGGGACGGCAGACGCCGCGCGGGAGGCGGGATATAGTCGCGCGCGGACTTTTGTGAAGCCGGTTGTTGCCGGGGACATCGGCGCCGTGCCTCGACCGCTGTCCTCCGGCGCGGCTGGTCCACATCCGCAGAAACAGAAACGGCCCCCGGACATGCGTCCGGGGGCCGTGCATCGACCGGGGTCGGAATCTCAGCCGGCGGAGCTGGCCGCCTGGGCGATGACAGCGGTCAGGCCCTTGCCATCGGGTCCGGCGATGACGGCGATGTGCCCGTCATAGCGGTCGGCCGGGTACTGCTTGGCGTCGACCGGCGAGCCGGCGGTGGCGAAGCGGCTGGGCGGCACCTTCTCCCACAGCCAGGGGCGCGCGGCGCGACCCTGCAGGCTCATGACCAGGGCGATGACGTGCGCCGCGGCGGCGTCGGTCTCCTTGGCGGGGACGATCCACAGCGGACGCTCGACCGGGGCCATGCGGCCGAGGGCGTTGCGGACGTGGTCGCGGATGTAGGCGAGCAGCTGGTCCTGCTTGGGCATCTCGCGCTCGGCCTGACGGAACTCCTCAAGCGCGACCAGCGTCGGCACCCAGGCGGTCAGAGCCTGCTCGCTGGGGTGGACTTCCCAGGTGCAGCGCAGCAGCAGTTCCCACGCCTTGCCGTGGTTGAGGGTCTTGAGTGATTCGATGAGGCGGTCGCGAATGTCGTTGGCGACCGGGGTCGCGGGCTTGGGCAGGGCGCGGGTGGTCTCGAGTAGGCAGTGCTGGATCTTCGGCTTGTTGCTGCCGTCAGACGGCCACTTCGGCATGCCATCCTGGATCAGCTTGCCGATCAGCATGCCCGACTTGACCAGCTGGGACATGCGGGTCAGGTCCTGGATCTGGTAGCGGGTGAAGTAGCGGTAGCCATTCGGGTGACGGCCCGGACGGGGCCAGCCATAGCGAAGCTCCCACATGCGGAGGACGCCGGCGGACAGGCCGCAGGACTTGGACGCCTGCTCGATATCGAAGGTCTCGTTCTCTTGGGTCTTGGTGGCGGTGGTGGCGACAGGCGCGCTGGCAGTAGTGGTTTTGGTCACGATTTTCGACTCCAAAGAAGTGATGGTAAGATCTGCTGATCAATTCCCGGCTCGCGTCGGGGCTAGAACCTGAGCCGCGATCATGCCAATCGTCGAGCCTGGACAGATGTGCAGTGACCAAGCCTATTCGCCTGTAAAAATGCGGGTTTTTTCGCGCTCAGCGAACCCAGCCGAGGACGCACCCGTGCGTGGCGCAGGAATCGCGCTGAGGAGGCCCTGCAAAAAGCAGTGAACGAGGGCGATCGTCGCCCACCCGCCGCGCGTCAGGGAGTGGTGGATCGAAACGAGGGATACACGACCCACCAGACGGAGGGCATCTGGGGCGGCGAAGCACCGGGTCGCCCGCGCAGGGAAAAGCGGAGCGCGATGACGGGATCCCACGTCCCCCGATCACCCCAGGCGAACTGGATCGCCGAGGGACGGGTCCAATAGGCCGCCCCGTATCGTTTACCCACGTCATACCACGCGAGCCCCAGCAACCCGACCGCCACCACCGAGCTGACCACAGCCATGATCAGCGTCCAAACGATCAGGCGCCGCAGATCACACCCCGGCCGCGTCCTGCCCAGCGATCACCGGCAGGAACAGCTTCCCATACCGCGCCAGCTTGGTCTCGCCGATGCCCTTGATGCCGCGCATGGCGTCGAGGGTATTCGGCCGGTCGGCCGCGAGCGCGCGCAGGGTAACGTCGGTGAAGACCACGTAGGGCGGCACGCCGAGCTGATCGGCGAGCTGGCGCCGCAGGGTGCGCAGACGTTCGAACAGCGGGCGGTCGCCGGCGCTGAGTTCGGCCGCGGCTTCGGCCTTGGCGACGCGGCCCGACGACACCTTGCGCGCGCGGCCTTCGACGAAGCGGCCGAGGCGGACCTGGCCCTCGCCACGGCACAGCGCCTTGCCGGCCTCGGTCATGGTCAGGAAGCTATACATGCCGTCCTCGACCACGGCGAGGAAGCCCTGCACCGCGAGCTGGTCGATCCAGGCGCGCACCGATCCTTCGGGCTGGTCCTTGAGCAGTCCGAACACGCTGAGCCGGTCGTGCCCAGCGCGCGCGATCTTATCGGTCGCCTTGCCCATCAACACATCGACCACCATGCCAGCGCCGTAGCGGCCATTCAGGCGCCACGCGGCCGAGATGATCTTCTGGGCGATGACCAACGCCTCGTCCTTGGGCAGTTCGGTGGTCTCGCCCAGGCACACGTCGCAGGCGCCGCAGGAGAGGTCCGGGGTCCGTGGTTCCGCCGCCGGCGGCGGATACGGCTGCCCGAAGTGCTCGGTCAGCAGACGATGGCGGCAGATCGGCGCGACGGCGAATCGGCCGATGTCGCGCAGCGCGCGTTCGAGGACCTTGGCGCGGTCCGGGCTGAGCGGGCCGTCCTTCTGCGCGAGCTGACGATGGGTGACCAGATCGGCGGCGCTGGCGAGCAGCACGCACTCGGCGGGCAGGCCGTCGCGACCGGCGCGACCGGCCTCCTGCTGGTAGTGTTCGATCGACTTCGGCGTGTTGGCGTGGATCACGTAGCGCACGTTCGAGCGGTCGATGCCCATACCGAAGGCGATGGTGGCGACGACCACGTCGAGGCGCTCGGCGACGAAGGCCGACTGCACCTTGGCGCGCACGTCGGCGGGCAGGCCGGCGTGGTAGGGCGCGCATTGCACGCCCTCCTTCTTGAGCGCCTCGGCGATGCGCTCGACCTCTTTACGGGTCTGCGCGTAGACGATACCGCCCTCGTCGGGATGGCGCTTGATGACCTCGATCACTTGCTTGGTGCCGTTCAGGCGCGGCAGCGAGCGATAGACCAGGTTGGGCCGGTCGACATGGCCGACCATCCGCCGCGGATCGCGCAGGCCGAGCTGGACGCAAATGTCATCCTGCACCTGCGGCGTGGCGGTGGCGGTCAGGCCCATGCGCGGCACTTTGGGCGCCTGGTCCAGGATCGGCCGCAACTGGCGGTATTCGGGCCTGAAGTCGTGGCCCCAGTGCGAGACGCAATGCGCCTCGTCGACCGCGATCAGCGCCAGGCGCGGGCCGAGTTCGCGCATGAGATCGCCGACGCACAGCCGCTCGGGACTGACATAGAGCAGGTCGAGCGCGCCAGCCGCGGCCAAGTCGCGCAGGCGGCCCTTCTCGCGACCATCGACGTGGGTGTGCAGCGCGCCTGCTTCCAGGCCGGCTTCGCGCGCGGCAGCGACCTGGTCGTCCATCAGGGCGATGAGCGGCGACACCACCAGCACCAGCCCGGCTCCGCACGCGGCGGGAACCTGATAGCACAGACTCTTGCCGCCACCGGTGGGCAGCACGATCAGGCTGTCGACCTTGGCCATCGCCGCCGCGACCGCCTCGGCCTGGAGCGGCCGGAAGACGTCGTAACCCCAGTGCTTGCGCAAGGCGACGAGCGGCTCGCTCGGCTGGCGTCGCCGCGCAGCCGCCACGCGCGTACGCAACTGGTCGAGCGAGCGCACCGGAGCCAACCCGCCGACGTCCGGCAGCTCTTCGTCACCCGTCTCCTCGACCCATTCCGGCTGCATGGGCGCACGATGCGTGCGTTCGGCGAGAGTCCAGCGGGACGAACGGCCTCGCCGCTGGACCGGTACCGAGGCGCACACGGCACACGTGCGCAGGGCATTGGCATGGGCCGACGCCACGGGCAAACCATAGTCCCCACCATGCGCCGCAAGACCGATCCGCTCATGGCCAACGGGCCGATCATCCTCAGCCCGCACCAGTTGCACGCCTGCACGCGCATTCGCGGCAATTTGCGCAGCGGCGACGCGCGTCGGCTGCACGACCTGCTCGCTTTCCACATCGGCTCGTTCCTGCTTGCCGCCGACGGCGCCAAAAACGTCGATCTCGATCTGGCCAAGCTGCTCGCCACCTCGCTCGACCACGCGCTGAAAACCTACGACAAGCTCTCGCCCGACCGCACCGAGTGGCTGCGCGTCGCGGTCGAGTACCTCGTCCTCGAGGATGACGCCAACCAGGACGTGAAGGACATCCAGGGCCTAGTCGACGACGCCAACGTGGTCTCGGCGGTGCTCGAGCACTGCGGCTACCACGACCTGGCCAAGCCGATCCGCGATTATTTGGCCTGATGGGAAACGTATGCCGCGCCGAGCGGCAGATCGGCCCAATCAGCGTATGCCGCGCCGAGCGGCAGATCGGCCCAATCAGCGTATGCCGCGCCGAGCGGCAGATCGGCCCAATCAGCGTATGCCGCGCCGAGCGGCAGATCGGCCCAATCAGCGTATGCCGCGCCGAGCGGCAGATCGGCCCAATCAGCGTAT
>ENA-ORBV01013522-ORBV01013522.1-microbial-mat-metagenome-genome-assembly--contig:-NODE-13522-length-12388-cov-4.954106_pt1 | contig 12388 bp, 10 predicted proteins | sample MGYA00237777_ERZ505514 | MGnify/ENA primary metagenome ERZ505514 (study PRJEB26160, sample SAMN06269048) | microbial mat metagenome | isolation source: Oligotrophic lake microbial mat | place... | reverse complement strand
AATGATACGGCGACCACCGAGATCTACACCTCTCTATTCGTCGGCAGCGTCAGATGTGTATAAGAGACAGCCTCACGGTCGTTTTTCGTTAGGTGACTGGTTGACATTGGCTATTCTTTGATCACGCTCGGACCTGCTCGCTCCCCATATTGGTGAAAGCTCCAGCTAAAGTGGAAGGGGAGAGGGTAACGGGCTGAGGCTCGGGAGTCCAACAATTCTCGAAAGGTCCGGGCGTGAAATCGCGTTGGGCTCTGCGCAGGGGCAGTCAACCTGCCTGCGAGGCGGCGACTTGGTGAGGGGGTTGATTCTGTCCCGAGGGTTTGCTAGAATCTAGGCCTGCACCAAGAAGGATGACCTTATGCCCAGCGAATGTTATTTTACCGGTAAGAAGACAGCTCGCGGAAAGAAGCGCGCGTGGCGTGGTCAAGCGATCTCGAAAGGTGGCTTCGGTCTCAAGCCAACCGGCATCACGAAGCGAACATTCAAGCCGAACCTTCAGCAGCTGACCGCAATCATCGACGGTCGCCCTCAGCGGGTAACTGTCTCGACCAAGGCAATTCGCAGTGGTCTGGTGATCAAGCCGCTGAAGCGTAAGTACGGTTACACCCGCCAGCAAAAGGCTAACGCCGCCGCGGCGTAATAAGCCGTTTGGTGAGGCTCCTTCGCTCGGACTAGTAATTCCACTGGCCACTCTCGCCAGCATAGTAAGATTTTCCTGCCAAGCCGATGCGTGCTGCAACGGCTTTTTTCTGTTCTCGGGGCACGCTTCCACTCCGCCTTGCTCAGCAAGTTGGTTTCTAAACACAGCAGGTTAACGCGCAGGCGGCGAACACTTTTGCCTCTCCTTCTGAGAATGGAGTAAACCGAGCAGACTTGATCGCGAGGCGCGGGTTTAAGAGTCCAGGCCGCCGACCCAATGCGGACCCATGAAGTATTTATCACCCCACCGTTGCGCACGATAATCAAGATTCTCTCGGAATGAAATCACTTACAGCGCGCGAAATATCTCGAAAAGGTTGGCGATGGCCCGTCCCTGCATTAATATACTATGAACGAGTGTCGTCTGGGAGGACTCCGCACTCGTCTAAAGGCCTTGGGTGGTCTTAACGAAAGAGAGAGGGACATCATGGATAGGCGTATAAACATTGGTTGCACTGCGCTCGCGGTTGCGTGTGTAGTTGGAGCAGCGTCGGCTGATCCGATCGTGACATCGTTTCCGGCCGGAGATGCTGGCTACAGCGCGCTCACTAATGGCGGACAACTTGAGCAGGGAACGGCAGAAGGCCGAATCGGAAATCGGATTAATTTAGGTGCGTGGGAGCTTGCCCTGTGGCGGCGCGTCGAGGTAGGACCCTTCCTGAACTTGGCTCAACTCGCCTGGGGTAACGGCCAAGCCGCTCCATTCACAATCACCTACGACGGCGCAACATCGCTGACTTACAACATTGGCAGTTTGACAATCGCGACCTCGCAGATGGGGGGAACGTTCTCCGATATCTTCATTCGTCTTCGAGCCGGAAAATCTAGTTCAGTTTCGTTGTCGTCCATGCGATTTGTGGGCGGTGCAATTATCGGCGGTATGCTCGCGCAACAGGACGGTCAGACCGAATATCTTCGTATCTCAAACGGCGAGACTGCATTTCCGGCCTTCACCCTCACCGGCTTTCAGACACTCATGTGGAACGTCAACGACCCGCCCGTAAACTCACAACTCGGAGCTCAGTTCCGCATGGCCAACGTTGTTCCCGCTCCCGGCACCGCCTTTGCTCTTCTCGCGACCGCACCCGTCTTTCTGCGTCGTCGCAGACGCTGAGTCCTCAGGCGTAGAAGTCGGCCACTACCCGTCCGCCCCAGCCGCTCTGGCCGCACGGACAGTTTCCGATTTCTTTGCAGCACCGCGGGAATGGCATTTCTAACTTGGGATTGGCGCGGAAACGAAGGTCGCGAGCCGTGGGGATTTTTCTCGCAACCTCGCAACGGAAGCTCCGGGGTTTCGACAACTACTCGTTGAGAGATAGAGAGTCGACCGTCCGAGAGGGGACGATCGTTCCGGAACGAAGTTGAAGAAGGCTCTTCATACTAAGTTCACAGATGTTGCACTGAAGTACTGCAACCAGACCGATCGGTGAGGCGCTACCGCCTGCTTGCCAAGGCTTGGCTAGGGTTAAGCGACAATTCCTTTAGTATTCGTCGCCGCGCAGAAATGTGCCGCCACGATTTGGTGTCTACGTCATGGAGACCTTGCGTCTCGGAGCTTTGGGATGGACGAACACCGCCTTTTTCTCCCTCGCCCAAAAACGGGCGGAGCGGTCGCGATGTCAAAAACGCTGGTAGAGATCGAGATCACCTCTTCTAGTTTCACGGCGACGTGGCCCCGCGCCGGGTCGCCGTTTTTTATGAACCCACGCGTTTCATCGCGAAACATGGCTCATGTTTACACAACTCACGGGCGCGTAGCGGCCCCATCTAGTCTAATTTTCACCGACGTTTCCGCGCCCGGTGGCCGCTAATATTGACCAATGTCGATCGACCCGATCAAGTCCGCTGCTGGTGTAAAGCCAATGGCACCCACGCAGTCTGTGGGAAACGTTGGCCCGGTGACCGGCTCGGGCGCGGTTGATGCCACCGCTGCGGCGTTCGCGGTCGCGGGTGCTGCCCGAATCGCGTCAACGGAACAGGTTACCCAGTTCGCGTTGTTTAAGAATCGCATCCAAGAGGGTCTGGCTCGAAAGCTCTCTCGCGATGCAATTCTTGAAGATCTGATCGCGTTTGAAACCACGCGAGCTTTCGGTTCGGCCGCGACGGGCGAGATGCGCCAGAAAGTCGCCGATCAGTTTCGAACCGATCCCCGACTGAATGCCCTCTTCGGCAACCTGATCGCCGCTGTTCAGTGAGGTGCTTGGCCTGCCCGGCATGAAAGGTTTGCGTTGCTTCTGCCTTGCGCCTCGCCATCTAGATTGCACTACAATTAGCTGTCCTTGTCCACCGACTCGTCCCAAGCCCTTGCGCAGATTCCGAGCCGTATCGAAGCCTGCTTGCCTCACGATCGAGCAAGGCTTGCGCGTGCCTTTCAAGAACTCGCGCGCCGAGCCGCGTCCCGCCAGACCGGAGGCGGGGGGGCACCAAACCGAAGTAGTGTGGGCCAAGTGCCCGCTCGCAATCAACCGACAGCGGCCACGCCAAACGTAATTTCGACAGATTCGGCCTTGAGCGATGGACAGCGAGAGCGCTTTCTTTCGCTCCTGCACTCGGCGGAAGAGCGAGTCCGTCAGCGCAAGGCTCGAATTCCGCGGCCGACTTATCCGCCCGACCTTCCGGTCAGCAATCGCCGCGACGAGATTGCGAAGGCGATCCGTGAATCGCAGGTGGTGGTGGTGTGCGGCGAGACGGGATCGGGCAAGACCACCCAGCTCCCCAAAATTTGCCTTGAACTCGGGCGAGGCGTGATGGGGCTCATCGGCCATACTCAGCCCCGGCGCATCGCCGCCCGCAGCGTTTCGCAGCGCATCGCCACCGAACTCAACACACGCCTGGGCGAGCTGGTAGGGTACAAAGTTAGGTTTGGCGACGCCACCGGACCCAACACCATCATCAAGCTCATGACCGACGGGATCCTGCTGGCCGAAACGCAGACCGATCGACTATTACAAAAATATGATACGCTTATAATTGATGAGGCACATGAGCGCAGCCTTAACATCGATTTTCTGCTGGGGTATATCAAGACTATTCTGCCCAAGCGGCCGGATCTCAAAGTTATAATTACAAGCGCGACCATCGACCCGCAGCGCTTCAGCCGGCACTTTGACAACTGCCCCATTCTTACGGTGTCGGGCCGTACTTTTCCGGTAGAAACCATCTACCGCCCGCCTGTAGGTGCCGACGAGGATGAAAGAGACGACGATCACGAGCGGGGGTTGCTGCAAGCCGTTCACGAAGCCGCGAGTTATGGGCCCGGCGATATGCTGCTCTTTTTCAGTGGCGAGCGCGAGATTCGCGAGGCCGCCGAGTTGCTCGCCCAGCGCCACATTCCGGGCACGCCCAAGACTTTGGTGCTACCGCTTTATGCTAAGCTTTCCGCCGAGGAACAACTGCGAGTCTTCGACGAGTCCGACCCCTACGAGACCCGCAAAATCGTTCTGGCAACCAACGTCGCCGAGACTTCGCTTACAGTTCCCAATATCCGCTTTGTAATCGATACGGGTCGCGCCCGCCTAAACCGTTACTCCCCTCGGACCAAGGTGCAGCGACTGGAGATCGAGGCGATCTCCCAGGCATCCGCTGATCAGCGTAAGGGCCGCTGCGGCCGCGTCGGGCCCGGCGTATGCATTCGCTTATATTCCGCCGCCGATTTCGCGGCCCGTGCCCCCTTCACAGACCCAGAAATTATCCGCACGAATCTCGCCGCGGTGATCTTGCAGATGGCCTCGCTGCGTCTTGGCAACGTCGAGGATTTTCCGTTTCTTGATCCCCCTGATCCGCGGCTCATCCGCGATGGTTACGACACGCTCGTAGAACTGGGCGCGGTGACCGATGATGCGCAGGAGCCTAAGTTAACTCCGCTCGGAGTGCAGTTAGCCAAGTTGCCCATCGATCCACGGATCGGGCGCATGATTCTCGCGGCGGACGTTGAAAATAGTTTAGCCGAGGTCCTTATCATTGCCTCAGCGCTTTCAACGCAAGATCCTCGCGACCGGCCCATGGATAAACAGGATGAGGCGGATGAGGCCCACGCCCCCTTCCGCGATGAGCACTCCGACTTCCTCTCCTGGCTGCTCCTGTGGAACGCCGTCCGAAATCAGAAGCGCAGCGTAAGCGGCGGGCGCATGCGCAAATGGTGCAAGGAGAAGTTTCTTTCTTTCGTTCGTCTGCGCGAATGGGAGGAGATGCACCGCCAGCTCTCGGACTTAACCCAGGAGATCGGTCTTCGGACGAATCAAAAGCACGCGAGCGTGGAGTCCATTCACCGCGCACTGCTCGCTGGCCTGCTCGCGAACATCGGCACCAAGTCGGAGATTCCCGGCGAGTACGTCGGCGCGCGGTCTCTTCGTTTTCATATGTTCCCGGGGTCCGTGCTCTTTAAGAATAAACCCAAGTGGGTCATGGCCGCCGAGCTTACCCGCACTACCCGCCTCTACGCCCGAACCCTCGCGAGCGTGTCGCCAGAGTTTATCGAGCGAGTCGGCCAGCATCTCCTAAAAAAGACTCAGTACGACCCGCATTGGGATCGCCACTCAGGGCGGGTAATGTGTTACGAACGGATTACGCTCTTTGGCCTGGAGCTGGCCAATAAACGCCGCACTCACTACGGCCCGTTCGACCCGGTGGCCTCCCGCAGACTGTTCATCCACCACGCTCTGCTCGAGGGCGATATGAACTCTGATGCGCTGTTCCTCTCACATAATCATAAGTTGCTCACGTCGCTCCGCGAGCTGGAGCGTCGGGCACGCCGCCAGGACCTGGTGGCCGAAACCGCCGCGAGGTTTGATTACTTTGATAAACGTATCCCTCAGGATGTTTATTCCGTTGCGCCCTTCGAGCGGTGGCGGCAGGTCGCCTGCCGTGGCGAACCAAAGTTGCTGTTTATGTCGCTCGATGACCTTACCGGCGGGCTTGATCAGCTCCCCGGCCCCGAGCAGTTTCCCGACGAGCTAGCCGTTGGACAACTACGCGTCCCCTTGGATTACGTTCATAAGGTCGGCGACGAGCGAGACGGGGTGACAATCCGTCTGCCCATCGAGGCTTTGGGCCAGCTAGACGTAGCGCGCGTTGATTGGCTGCTCGAGGGCTACCTTCGAGAGAAGTCCGAGACCATCCTAAGAAATCTGCCCAAGGATTTCCGCCGTCTGCTCCCCGCCCCCAGCGCCGTGGCCGAGAAGTTCTTGTCCGAACATAAGTTCGGTGAGGGTGACTTCCATGAGAAACTCGCAGCGACGGTACGAAAGGCTATCCACCTTGAGCCTGTATTTCGCGCCGGACTCTTGGATGCCCTGCGCCAGGCCCCGCTTCCCGATCATCTGAAGATGCGAATCGAAGTCTTTGACCGCGGGGGCGAGCTGGTCTTCGCGGGGCGCGACATCAGTCAACTTCGTGCTAAGCTTACACCCAAGCTGCGCCAGTCGGCAATGCAAAGCGCCGACGAGCGCTACCAGAGAGATGGGATAAAGGTCTGGGATGTAGGCGATCTCCCCGAGCGCATCGAAATTGAGCGACTGGGCATCAAAGTCTCCGCATTCCCCGCTCTCCAGGATCATAAGTCAAGTGTCGCCCTGCGGTTATTTGATGCACAGAGTGCCGCAGAGGCCGCGCACCGGGCTGGAGTGCGCCGACTCTATATGTTGGACTGCGCGGAAGACCTTCGGCGTTACAGCACGCGGGTCCACGGCACCGAACGCATGGCCGCTTACTTCGCGCCCTTGGGCAGCGCGGCTATTCTAAAGGCCTCACTCCAGGAACTCATCGCCGACCGAGCCTTCATGGCTGGCCAGCCGCCTATCCGCACCCATCGAGCTTACTTTGACCAGCGCGGAAGAGGCCTTGATCGCCTCGGCGCAGCCGTCGCCCAATCCTGCGATGTCGTCGCCCAGATATTAACGTCCTACCACCGGGTTCAGTTACAGTTAGCGACCAAATCGCCCACCGGCTGGGAGTCAGCGCTCAACGACATCCGCGACCAGATCGCTTATCTCTTTCCCCAGAACGTCTTTGTCGCCGTGCCCTTCGAACAGTTGTTACATTATCCGCGCTACCTCGCCGCTATCGAGGCCCGTTTACGAAAGCTGCCCGGCGAAGGACTTCTGCGCGACCGTAAGCATGCTGCCGATCTCGCCCCGATGTGGCGGGGTGCGCTCGAGCTGCTTAAACGCCAGGATGAGTTGGGCCTGCACGCGGGCAAGGTCGCGGAATATCGGTGGATGTGCGAAGAGTTTCGCGTCTCCCTCTTCGCCCAGGAGTTGCGGACCGCGGTCCCTGTCTCGGCCAAGCGGCTTCAGGAGCTTTGGACCGCCATCGTAAAGTAACTTCCGCAGCATTCAATGGTTCAACTGATCCTTATCGCCGCGTTTATTGCTATCCGGATCGCCGATCAGGGCGGCGGGTTCATGCCAACCCCTCTCGTCAAACTTACAGCATTTGAGGCGCTTCTCGCCATTTCGGTCTCGCTCGCGCTGCTGGCCTTCATCTTCGCTGTTATAACCACTGTGGCCGGTCGCAGGCTCGACCGCCGTGGAGATGTGCGGGCCTATCACACGGTGCGAAACTCTCACGGCGCCCTCCGTCTCGTCGGCGCGGGGGCGTTCATCGCGGTCACCACGCTCTGCGCCGCACCGATGCTGATCCGCGCGGCGTTGCCGCAACCCCCGGTGTTTCTTCCCGGGCTTGCCGATATCCTTCTCTTCGCGCCGCTGATTATTTACATTCTCGCCCTCTGGGCATTGGCGTACCCCGTTGAGGCCCGCCTGAGCGAAGCCGCCCTTTTCCGCTCTCTCCACGAAGGCGAGGCGGTGTTTCATATTCCCTCCCGGTTTCGATATGTTCTAGACCACTTTCGTCACCAGGTATTGCTGATCGCGCTGCCCATCTTACTGATGTCGATCTGGAACGATTCGCTCGGGTGGCTAAAGTTTCGTAGTCCCTCGTACTCCACTTACATTGACACCGCAGGCTGGCTCGGCATCATTCCGGTTATGTTACTATCGCCCGCTCTGATCCGCGTCTCGTGGCACACATCGCTCCTTACTACCGGTCCTTGCGCGGCCTACGCGGCGGAACTCTTCCGCACCCATAAAGTTAAGATCTCCGGCCCATATGTGTGGCACACCGGCGGAAGTATGATTAACGCTGTGGTGCTGGGGATCATCTTCCCGCTACGTTATATTCTGCTCACCGACCGGCTATTAGAAGAACTTGAAGAAACCCACCTCAGGGCGGTGCTCGGCCACGAAGTTGCCCATGTAAAGCACAAGCATCTCCTTTGGATTTTGCTCGCGGTGGTGGCCAGCGTACTCGCCGCAGGCTGGGCCACGTCGATCGCGGCATACCTCATGGCAATCGACATTCAGTCGGGCACGCCCTCCATCGCGGTTGCGTGTTTCTATCCACTTGTTGCCTTCGTCACCTTCACTTATATCAGCCGCCGATTCGAGCAGCAGGCCGACACGTTCGCCGCAGCCGACATAAGCCGCCGATGCGGCAGTCAGTCGATTATTCCGCTCGCCGCCGCGTCGATCTGCGGTGCGCTTGACCGTGTCTGCGCCCTGAGTGGAACGCCCCGCACCGCCCCGTCGTGGCGGCACGGCTCTATCGCCACTCGCTGCGAGAACATTGCCAGAATTGTCGGGCACCCCCTTGCCTCCCTACCCATCGATCGCACGGTACGGCTGCTTAAGGTTACGATCGCGATCACCCTCGCTGCGTCGATTGGCCTCTTTTTCCTCTGGCCGGCCTAACAGTGTCCGAAGCGAAAGCAACCAGCCGTTTCTCCTATTAACAAGCCATGGACGCTCTCCTCGCAGTTTGCATGGGGTTAGGCTTGGCCGCTTCGTGCGGTTTCAGAGTCTTCGCCCCCCTCCTCATCGCTTGTCTCAGCGCGAAGATGGGCGTTATTCACCTGTCCGAGTCCATGCTCTGGATAGCCAGCACGCCCGCGCTCTGTGCTTTCGCCGCAGCGACCGCTATCGAGCTTGCCGCCTATTGGCTTCCTTCTATCGACCACGCGCTCGACGCGATCGCGGCACCATGCGCCTTGGCCGCCGGCACCGTCCTCGCAGCGTCCCAGTTTGGAGATTTCAATCCAGCCCTCATTTGGACCGCGGCAGCAGTGGGAGGCGGCGGAGCCGCTGGCCTCTCACAAACCCTTAACATAGCGACACGCGGCGTCGCTACAGTCACTACCGGTGGCATCTTCAACCCGATCGTTTCCGCCGTCCAGAGCGGTATCAGCGTTGTGCTGTCGATCCTTTCGATTGTGGTTCCGATCTTCGCCGCGATCCTCGTTCTGACGATCGTCGGTCTAGCGATTTGGTGGATCGTGGCGGCGAGGGCACGGCGGGTACCCGTGCCGGAGGCGGTGTGAATCCAGATATCTCTTAGGCGTGCTATACTTAACGCCTGCTTCTACGTGCTGGTCAGTTCAGAAAGCTCGAACGGCCCTCACCACCAGCCACGCGGCTTGAATACAGCCCCGCGCCTTTCGGAGATCTCTGCTCAATGGTTCACGACCCACTCGACACGGTGATCGGTTTTTCCGACGCTACCCGCCGCGACACCGCCCTTTCCGCCAAGCATGTGGCCTCCGCGAAAACCGCCGATCAGGCTGGGGACCGCGATAATGCCGTCAACGAATACCGGAAGGCTGTGAACGCCGATCCGGCGAACGTTGAAGCGCTGTTCAAACTCGCTTATATGCTCGATATGATGGGCGAGGATGAAGAAGCACTTGCACTCTACGAGCAGTGCTGCGACACCCCTCCGGCCAACGTGAACGCACTGCTTAACTTGGCAGTCTTGTATGAAGATCGCGGCGATTATTCCGCCGCGGAACGCTGCTTGAAGCAGGTCCTGGATACCCGCCCCAACCACTTCCGCGCCCGTCTTTACATGAAAGATATTCAAGCGAGCCGCGACATGGTCGTCGTGGAAGAGCAGGATCGAGACATTTTCAAGCGCAAGGCGATGCTGGATACCCCAGTGACCGACTTTGAACTCTCCGTTCGAGCCCGCACCTGCCTGAAGAAGATGAACATCCGCTCGCTGGGTGATTTGCTTAAGATCACCGAGGCCGAACTGCTGTCATACAAGAACTTTGGCGACAGCTCGCTCACCGAAATTAAGAAGATGCTCTCGGCCAAGAACATGCGTCTCGGCCAAGGGCTAGAAGATGCGCACCGCCAAGCCCGTCGGGCTTTGATGGAGCAGTACAAGGGAATGGGTAAGGAAGCAACCTTCGCCAAGCCTATCTCAGAACTAAATCTTTCGGTCCGCGCCCGCAAGGCTGTCCAGTTGATGAACTGCCAGACCCTTGGTGATTTGGCAAGCCACACTGAAGCCGAGTTGATGGGAATTAAAAACTTCGGGGCCACTTCGCTGAAGGAAGTGAAAGATAAGCTGGTCGAGTTTGGGCTGGGCCTGCGAACGCTGGAAGTTAAGCCAGGCCAGTAGTTAAGCCAGGGCAATAGTTAAGCCCCAGCGAAGAGGCGAACGATGACCCCCGACCGCCGCGATGAAGCCCAGGCAGTGCCAGAGGCCCCATCGCGGCGGTCTTTGTTTTCCCGTCATCCAACAGCACCGTACATAGTCGCGGCTTTGGGAGTTACAATTGTTGCTGCGATCGTGCTGAAGCTCATGGGCCGTGTGTGGTGGTGCGGGTGCGGCCAACGTAACCTTTGGGCGGGCGATATCTGGAGCAAGCACTGTTCGCAGCACTTGCTCGACCCGTACACTTTCACTCATATTTCGCACGGCCTGCTTTTCTACTGCCTGCTCGCTGTGTTCGCCAAAAACCTCAGCCGCGCCCAGCGATTCTTCATCGCGGTGCTTGTCGAGTGTGGTTGGGAAGTGCTGGAGAACTCGCCGCTCATCATTAACAGATACCGCAGCGTCACAATCGCCCTGGATTACTTCGGGGATTCAATCGTAAACGCGCTCGCGGATATCGGGGCGTGCGCCCTGGGCTTCGCGATCGTGTTTCGCCTGGGGTGGCGGGTGGCGTTAGTTCTGCTTGCTGTGATGGAACTTCTGTTATTGATCTTTATCCGGGACAATCTGCTGCTTAACATCGTGATGCTGCTCTACCCCATCGATGCGATCAAGAACTGGCAGACCCCCGCCGGTTGATACTTCAGGATCGCGATAAGACGCGGTGCGTGTTTCGCTGGCCTGAAAAAAGTTGCAACGGGTCGGTCCTACTGCACCTAACCGCCGCACACCGCCATCGATGCCGCGCTCAGTCCCGCCCCCAATATAATATTACGTCTCTTCGACCTCTTGCGGCGGCTTCTTGCGCGTTGCTTCCCTCCCAGCCACGCGATACGCCGACCGGTCGCGCATGTACTGCTCCGGCGAAACCGCCAGGTCGGGCAGCACTCCCTGCGAATGTTGCGAGTGCAGATGCTTCAGGAAAGGGACGCACCACATGCAGCCCGTTCCCGCGCTAAGACACTCGCTGATAAGCGATGCAACCGGCGGCTGCTCTCGATGAAGATACGTCCGTATTTTACGGAGCGAAACGCGGAAGCACAGGCAGACTTCATCATCGGGATCCACACATAGATGGTAGCGCGGGTTTAAGTTATAGTTTCCGCACCGATTTCCTCTTCAGCAGTCCGCCCCGGCAGCTAAACCAGCGGAATCCAACTTTGTGGCCTCGCAAGAAGGCTACCAGCCTTCGTAAGCCTTCGCACGGACCCTCACCGAGCAGTCGCGCCGAATCAGTCTCGCTGCGAGCCGAATACCCTTACCGCGAATGTCCGCTCCGATCGACGAAAACTCAGGGAGCAAGCCCCACAAGGCGTCTGGGCAATCCCCGGGTGCAGACGTTCCTTCGTCCGAGGCTGATCCAAGCCCCGACCCCCTATTGCCAGACCCGCAGTGGTTCGACCGTCCCGATCACGATACCGGCCAAGCGGGGCTGCGGTTCGCGTGCACCATGTGCGGCAACTGTTGCACAGGCGATGGCGGTTATGTTAAGTTTACATCGGCCGAGGCCAGCGCGCTCTCCCTGCGGCTGGGAGTAACCGTTGAAGCATTTATCCGCACCTTCACGCACGATACCAGCGCGGGCCGGAGTCTGAAGGAGAAGACTTCCGACTTCGGTCAGGATTGCATTTTCCTCGATCGTAACTCAATGCCGGGCCGCGCTGTCTGTGGCGTTTACGAAGACCGCCCCAGCCAGTGCAAAACCTGGCCCTTCTGGGAGAGTAATATCGCCGCTCCGTGGGCTTGGGCTCGGGCCTCGGCGCTCTGCCCGGGAATGAACAAGGGCCAGCGCTACTCGCCCCAGCAGATTCGCATACTGCGCGACGTGGTGGAGATGTAACTATCTACCAATTCCACTCGCTCACTAGCCCGGCGTGCGTTACACCGGCGGCGGGCGCTCAACTCTCCCGTGCCAAGAATCGCATCCAACCAACATAAAACACGCGAACGCTTGGGTGCAGCGCCGCCTTGGTCCCCTGGTAACTCTAAAATCAACCTTCTGCGAAAATAGCCCTCCGCCTCCGACTCTTCTCTGCGGGAATCCCCCCGCTGATCTTCTCTCCCCCGCAAGTAGCCTCAACCAATGCCTCCCGTCTCCCTCAAATACGACCTGCTCGCGATCGACCCTGTCTCTTATACACATCTCCGAGCCCACGAGACTAAGGCGAATCTCGTATGCCGTCTTCTGCTTGAA